>Ga0210040_10011274_pt1 | contig 10145 bp, 10 predicted proteins | sample CryGeyCG12114_NA_FD_185462 | JGI IMG/M metagenome (GOLD analysis project Ga0210040, IMG submission 185462) | Groundwater microbial communities from aquifer - Crystal Geyser CG19_WC_8/21/14_NA (SPAdes) (version 2) | ecosystem: Environmental > Aquatic > Deep subsurface > Groundwater | place: USA...
GGACGCGCTGCTGGCGCTGCTCCCAGCCGGCACCGTGGACGGCGACTTCGTCTGGCCTGCCTCGCTCGAGCGGGCGACGTGGAGCTGGTTCCGCCGGCAGGCCACCAGCGCCGAGCGTCCGCTGGACCAGGTGGCCCCCGAGGAGATCGGCAACGCCATGACGGCACTGTGCCGGGCGAGCGGCGGGCTGACCCAGGACGAGCTGCAGCTGCGCACGCTGGAGGTGTTCGGCAACCGCCGGCGCACCCCGGCTCTGCTGCCCCTGCTCGACGCGGCACTGACCCGGGCCGTGGCGAGCGGCCGGCTCACCGAGCAGCCGAACGGCCTCCTCACGGCCTGATCCCTCCTCCGGCGGAGCGGATCAGGCCGATGTGGTGGGTACGACCGTCCCCGCCGCTCGAGTCGGGTCAGCTGTGCCAGCTGTTCAGCCGGGCCAGCACGTCGAGGTCACTCCGCACCCTCGCGGTCCCGCCGCAGCGCCTGCTGGCTGCCTGCAGCGAAGCGACGAGTTCGCCGAGCTCCGGGCGCGGCACGAGGTCGGCCAGCGGTCGGCCGACCACAAGACCTCGGCGTGATCGGTCAGCAGCAGTTCAGCAAGGCAGCGCCCCGGGGCACCGGGGCGACCACCCCGCCGGTCAGCTCGGGACCTGCGGCGGCCGGGCGGCGGCCGCGTTGACGTCGGCGTTGGCGAGGGCCTGGTGCGGCCACCCGTCCGCGGCCACGGAGATCATCGCCCGGCCGACGGCCTCAGTGGTGGTCACGTGGTCGGGCAGCAGCCGCCGCAGCACCGGGTACAGCGGCCCCACGACCCGGTAGAGGGCTGCGTAGAGCCGGGTCCGCGAGGTGACGCCGTGCAGTGGCTGGATGTAACCGGGCCGGAAGAACCAGGTGCGGAGCGGCATCGCGGCCAGGGCGTTCTCGGTCGCGGCCTTGACCCGGGCCCAGTTCTGCCGGCTTCCTGCGGACGTGCCGGCGCCCGACACGTACACGAACGTCGTCCCGGGCGATCGCTCGGCGACGACCTCGGCGACCGCCGTCGTCAGGTCGTAGGTGAGCCGGCGGTACTCGTCCGCCCGCATCCCAGCCGAGGACACGCCCACGCAGAAGAACGTGGCGTCGACCCCGGTCAACTGGTCGGCCACCGCAGACAGGCCGAACAGGTCGGGGTGCGGCACCTCGCGCAGCTTCGGGTGCGTGCGCCCGAGCGGTGACCGCCCGACCGCGACCACCTCCGACACCCGGTCGTCGCTCAGGCACTCCCGCAGCACGCCCGCGCCGACCATCCCGCTGGCCCCGAACAGCAGCACTCTCATCGGCACAGCGTGCCGCACCCCGGCCGAGCAGCGCTCAGGCGTCCAGCGGGTTGGTCCGCACCCGGTCGGCGAACCCCCCGGCGACGAACCGGCCGGCCAGGGACGACGGCTTGCGCCGGGCCTGCTCGGCGAAGCAGCCGACGAACTCCTCGGCCAGCCCCGGGCGCGGGCACCGCCCGCGCACCTCGGCCCGGAAGGCGGCCGGCCAGACCTCGGGTCGCTTCCCGTAGACGTCCGGGCCGGTCGCCAGCGCCGGCTGGTGCCCCTCCGGGGCGACGGCGACGTGCACGGTGTCGGCCATGTGCGTCATGATCACCACCCCGCGGGCAAGGGGGCAGCGGCGGAGTCGGGCACCGGGTCGTCGAGGGGCACGGACGGCATTCTGGCCGCCGTCCGTGCCCCTGGGCCGCGAGCCGACGCACCGCTGGCAGGAAGTTCGCGGCACCCGGCAGGCCGCCGCGCCGTGCCGGATCAGCCGCGGCGAGCGGTGCCCGAGCCGCCGCCCTTGTTGCCGCGCATCGAGGAGATCGCGTTCTTGATCTTTGCCTGGTTCTCCGGCTTGCGCCCCTCGTCGATGACCTTCTTCGCGAGGGCACCCTTGGTCAACGCACTGAACAGCCCCATCGGGGTCTCCTTCGTCTCGGTCTGAACTGTTGACCGCACGGTGCCCACGCCCGGGGGCGCTCAACCGGTACTGGGCGGTCTCGGTCTGCACCACCACGTCAGGATGACGGGGTCAGGACGACGGGGTCAGGACGACGGGGTCAGGACGACGGGGTCAACGACCGCACCCGCTCGATCAGCTCACGCTTGCAGGCGGCCAGGAACCCGTCGGGATCGGGGCCGGCGTTCTGGAACACGATGTGGTCGAAGCCGGCGTCCACGTAGGGCTGCACCTGCTGCACGTGCCGGTCCAGGTCGGGCCCGCAGGAGAACTGCCCACGGATGTCCTCGGGCTTCACCGTGGCGCTGGCGGCGTCGAAGTTCACCGGGTTGGGCAGCTCGCTCATCACCGGCCAGCCGGTCAGCGCCCAGCGGCTGGTCTCCAGCGCGGCCTGCACGGCGGCGTCCTCGTCGGTCGCCCACGCCATCGGCACCTCGGCGTACTTCGGGCCGGCGCCGCCGTGCTCGGCGTAGGCCTCGACCAGCTCGCTCTTGGGCTCGGTGGCGAACAGCCCGCTGCCGTGCTCGGCGGCGAGCTTGGAGGCGCCCGGACCGCCGCTGGCCACGGCGATCACCGGCAGCTGGTCGGGCAGGTCGAAGACGCGGGCGTCCTCCAGGGTGAGGTACTCGCCCTCGTAGGACTGGTACCCGCCCTGCCAGAGCAGGTTGATGATGTCCAGCGCCTCGCGCAGCATGTGGTGCCGGATCCGCACGGCCGGCCAGCCGCCGCCGACGACGTGCTCGTTGAGCCGCTCCCCCGCGCCGATGCCCAGGGTGAACCGGTTGCCCGACAGGATCTGCACCGTCGCGGCGGCCTGGGCGATGACCGCCGGGTGGTACCGGATCATCGGGCAGGTGACGCCGGTGGCCAGGCCGATCCGCTCGGTCTTCGCCGCCATCGTGCCGAGCATCGCCCAGGTGAAGCCGCTGTGCCCCTGGCTCTCCAGCCACGGGTGGTAGTGGTCACTGAGCTCGACGAAGTCGAAGCCGGCCTCCTCGGCGGCGACCGTCTGCGCCACGATCTCGGTGGGGCTGAACGCCTCCGTGGCGAGCTTGTAGCCGACCTGCATGTGGTGTCCCCTCGTCGATGCGTCCGTCTCCGGGAGCGGTGCCCGGTCGACCGACGCCAGAAACGACAGGGACGACACGCTCAGCCGTTGGCGAGCCGCGCCAGCAGCCGGTCCAGGAACGCCACCTGCCCCTTGACCAACTTCTCGCGGGCCTCCGCCACCAGGAACCAGCCGGCGCGGTCGATCTCCGGGAACTGCTGGATGCGGCCCGAGCGCGGCGGCCACTCCAGGTCGAAGGTGTTGCTCCGGGCACCGGCCGGGTCCAGGTCACCCTCCGCAGCGAAGACGGTGAGCAGCTTGGCGCTGGAGGTCCGCAGCTCCCCCAGGTCCAGGAACTCCGTAGCCGGCACCGGGGAGCCCAGCTCCTCGGCGAACTCCCGCCTCGCGACGTCCAGCGGCTGCTCCCCCGGCGCGTGCTCGCCCTTGGGGATCGACCAGCCGCCGGCGTCCTTGCGAGCCCAGAACGGCCCGCCCATGTGGCCGATCAGCACCTCGAGACCACCCTCGGCCGCGTACCGGTAGAGCAGGACCCCGGCGCTCTTCGTGGCAGGCACGGCGCGCAGCTTCCCACGGTGGGCATTGGGGAATCCGGGTGCGCGGACGACGTCCGGCGCGTTGACTGCACCGGCCGCGCGGCACGACCCACGGCCCCCGCCGCCCATCAGAATGGCCATCCTGGTGGTGGCGAGACACGACGAGACGAGAAGGGACCATGGAGGAGATCAACGGACGCCTGCTGAACTGGGCGTCCATCCTGGAGCCCAGCACCCGTGAGCAGGCCGAGCGCACCGCGGCGATGCCCTTCATCTACCCGCACCTGGCGCTGATGCCCGACGCCCACCTGGGCAAGGGCGCGACCGTCGGCTCGGTCATCCCCACCGAGGGGGCGATCATCCCGGCGGCGGTCGGGGTGGACATCGGCTGCGGGATGATGGCGGTCCGCACCCAGTTCGACGCCGCCGACCTCACCGGCGAGGACCTCAGCGTCCTGCACGGACAGGTCTCCCGCTCCATCCCGCTGTCTGCCGGCAACCACAACAAGAAGCTGCGGTTCACCGCGGAGCCGCGGGTCGAGGAGCTCCGCGCCCTCCCCGGCGCCGACCAGGCGAACGGCGTGGCCGGCAACTGGCCCCTGCAGCTGGGCTCGCTGGGCTCGGGCAACCACTTCATCGAGGTGTCGCTGGACGAGACCGACCAGGTGTGGCTGTTCCTGCACTCCGGGTCCCGCGGGGTGGGCAACAAGCTGGCCCAGCGGCACATCACCGTGGCGCGAGACCTCTGCCGCCGGCGATTCATCGACCTACCCGACCCCGACCTGGCCTACCTGGTCGAGGGCGAGCCGGAGTTCGAGGCCTACATCGAGGCGCTGCGGTGGGCACAGCGGTTCGCCTGGCTCAACCGCGAGGAGATGATGGACCGCCTCGTCGACCAGGTCGGCCGGTTCTTGAAGGACGACGTCCAGCGGCTCGAGACGGTGCAGTGTCACCACAACTACACCGAGCGCGAAGAGCACCACGGGCGCGAGGTGTGGCTGTCCCGCAAGGGCGCGATCTCGGCGCGGAAGGGCCAGCTCGGGCTCATCCCCGGCTCGATGGGGACGGCGTCCTACGTCGTCGCCGGGCTCGGCAACGAGGCCGCGCTGATGTCCTCACCGCACGGCGCGGGCCGCAACCACTCGCGCAACGCGGCCCGGCGGCTGTTCACCCGGGCCGACCTGGAGCGGCGGATGACCGGCATCGCCTGGGGCCACTCCGACGCGTTCCTCGACGAGCACCCTGATGCCTACAAGCCGATCGACGTGGTCATGTCAGACGCAGCTGACCTGGTCGAGGTGCGGCACACGCTGCGCCAGGTCGTGAACGTCAAGGGCAACTGACCGGTGGCCACGTCCCCGCGAGGACGCCGGCCACCAGACCACCGTCGGGATCGGGAGGACGAGCGGCACGACGGCGGGCCGACGGGTGGCGCTGGCCGCACCTGAGCGAGTGGAACGCGACCTCCACCGCGGCCCTGGAGCGGGTGCGCTGAGGGTCAGTCCCCCGCCGGCCAGGGCCGCTCGTCGCCGATGCCCAGCTGGGTGCCGCAGGTGCGGTCGTCGTCGACCTGCTGCGGCCGGAAGTACACGGTCGAGGCGGTGACGTCGTCCCCGTAGGCCTGCGGGGTGGTCGCGACCGGCGTGGGCAGCAGGATCGGCGCCGCGGACTCGATGGAGAAGCGGACGACCCGGGTGAACTCGCAGTCCGCCGACACCGACTGGATGCTGAACTGGATCGGCGGCCGCTCGATGCCACGCACGATGTTGTCCAGCCCGCCCGCGCCGGTGGAGCCCTCGACCAGGTCGATCTCGGCGTCGTCGTCCTGCAGCTCGTCGGTGTCGTTCTGCGCGTGCGTGTGGCCGGAGACGGTCTGCCGCACCTGCCCGGGCAGCACCTCGCGCAGCTCCTGTGCGGCGACCGGCTCGTGGATGGCGAACAGGTCGATGGTCGGGGGCTCGGCCTCGGCGCCGTCGGCCGCCCGCTCGGTCGCCGGGGCGGACGTCGTCCCGCCGTCCTCGTCGTCCTCCTCCTCGGGGCCGACCGCGTTCCGCACCGTCTCCTGCTGCAACGGGTCGACGGTGTCCGGGTCGTCGGCGCCGTACGCGCCCGGGGCGCCGTACACCCGCGGGTCCGACAGCCCGGCGATGGTCAGCCCGTAGGCCTCCACCACGCCGGCGGTCACCTCGTAGCCGTCCTCGGTGCCGAACTTGGTGCCCAGCACGGTGACGCCGGGGACGCCGCGCATCACGTCCACCGTGGCCGGGGAGTCGTGGTTGCCGGCGATCCACAGCATCGGCGTGGTCACGGTGACCGCGGCGATCGCCTGCAGGTAGGCCGGGGTGAGCTCCTCGCGGGTGCCGAACTCGCTCTCGTCGCCGGCGTTGACGATCAGGTCGACGCCGTAGTTCGCCGCGTACTGCGCCACCAGCGGGTAGTTCGCCGCCAGGTGCAGGTCGGAGATGGTCATCACCTGGAGCGCGGTCTCCGGGGTCTGGGCGTCCTCGATCTGCGCCTGCAGCGCCGCCTGGATGCCGACCACCGAGCCGAGGACGTCGAAGGCCTTCGACTGCTGGGAGTAGTAGGCGCTCAGCTCGCTTGGGAACAGCTGCGCCGCGGCCAGCGTGCCGGTCAGCCGCGACTCGCGCACCCAGTCCGGGTTGTAACTCAGCGCCCCGTACCCGGCGACGACGAGCGTGGCGACGGTGGCCGCCCCGGCCTGCCGCGCCCGGTGCCGCAGCTCGTGCGCCCGCCGCGGCCGGGCGCGCAGGTACCGCACCGACATGTTGACCGCCGCGGCGATGGCCAGCCCGACCGCGATGCCGAGCAGGAACTCGGCGGCCAGCCACCGGACGATGTGCGGGATCTGGGCGGTGACGTCGTCCTGCAGGCGCTGCACGAAGCCGGGGACGTCGCCGCCGGCCAGCCGGGTCAGCTGCAGGACGTCGACGTCCTCCGGGCTGATGTGCACCCCGAACGGCAGGCCGGTGACCGTGGGGAACTCCCAGCTGCCCAGCGTGGTGTCCGCGGACAGGCCCGGCCGGGTGAACAGGGTGCCCTGCACCTCGAACGGGACGCCCTGCACGGTCGCGTGGTAGGGGAAGGCCTGCAGTGCGGCGGCGGCGCAGATCAGCGGCAGCGCGATCCGGAGCACCCAGCGGACGACGAACCTCAACGCCGCGGCTGCCCCGTCCCCCAGGCGGCGGGCGAGGTGCTCGACCCGCTGACGGCGCGTGGCGGGGAAGGGCAGCGGCAGCTGGGCGCCGTCGTCGGGGTTCCGGGACATCGCCACCCATTGTCCGGTGTGCGGTTCGGGTTTCCGGCGGCACCGTGGGAAGCTGGTGTCGACCGACGACGACGCGCTCGCTGACTCGTCGCCGACGAACGGGGCTCCCTTGGCACTGATCACCTGCCCCACCTGCAGCTCCGAGGAGATCTCGGGCAAGCCGCAGCCGGACGGCCGGCTGCTGATCCACTGTGACGACTGCGGCGCCGAGTGGCTGCGCGGGGAGACCCGTCGCGACCCCGCGCGCCCCGCCGTGCAGTCGGTCGACTCCCTCCAGGCATCGTTCCCGGCCGCGGCCGACGTGCGCCCGGACGTGCGGGAGCGGGTGATGCTGCTGACGTCGGAGTTCCTGATGGACCGGCCGGCGCCCGACCCCGACGTGGCCGGCTACCGCGAGCGCTACGCGGCGCTGTTCACCGCCGAGGGCCTGCGGACGGCGACCCCGGACCAGCTGCTGCACTTCGCGAACTCCTCGACCGTCGCCGACCCGGGCAACGTGTCGGGCTTCAACCGGGCGTGGAAGACCGCCGGGCCGGACAAGGCCGCGACCCAGGTCCGGGCCAGCATCGAGTACCTGCTCTTCGGCCCGGACAGCCTGCGGCTGGAGGACCGTCTCACCCACCTGGTCGACGGCACCAAGAAGGGGCTGGGCTTCCCCTCCTTCAAGGAGTCGCTGCTGACCAAGGTGCTGTGCGTGGTCGAGCCCGAGCGGTTCCTGCCGATCGTGAAGTACACGGCCGCGGCCGGTGGCAAGAAGGAACTGGTCAAGACCGTCTTCGAGCTGGACCTGCCGCCGGTGGAGAAGGCCACGTGGACGATCGGCCGGCTGTCGGTGTGGAGCAACGACCTGCTCCGCTCGCTGGTGGGCAACGACATCCCCGACCTGCAGGAGGCGGCGAAGTTCCTGGTCTGGGCCTCCGCCCGCCCGGCGCTGTCCCGCAGCTGAGCCCGACTGCCCAGCACGACCAACGCCCCGCCCCGGGTCCCGGGTGCGGGGCGTTCGTCGTTGCCGGACCTCAGTGCGAGTCGGGAGCGCCCTTGCGCCGGTGCAGCGTGAGGGTCAGCACCACCACGACGAGGCCGCCGACGAGCAGACCGAGGACGGCGCTGGCTGCGGTGTTGACCAGCCAGCCCACGACGCCGCCGACAGCCCCGGCCGCGTCGTGCGCCGCCTCCTCCACGTGGTGCACGGCGTCGTACAGGAAGGTCAGGCCCAGCTCGTCGGTGCCGACCAGCAGGATGTGGCCGCCGACCCAGAGCATCGCGGCGGTGCCGACCACGGTGAGGGCGGTGAGCAGCCGGGGCATCGCCTTCACCAGCCCGCGGCCCAGCCGGGACACGCCCTTCCCGGGGAGCTCGGCCAGGCGCAGCCCGACGTCGTCCATCTTCACGATGAGGCCCACGAACCCGTACACCAGCACCGTGATGCCGAGGGCGACGATCGCGAGGATCACCGCCCGGGACACCAGCGGCTGGTCGACCACCTCGTTCAGCGAGATGACCATGATCTCGGCGGACAGGATGAAGTCGGTGCGGACGGCTCCGGACACGACGGTGTCCTCGTCCGGCAGCTCCTCCGCGGCGTGCGCGTCGTCGTGGCCGCCGCTGAGCTTGTGCCAGACCTTCTCCGCGCCCTCGTAGCAGAGGTAGACCCCGCCGAGCATGAGGATCGGGGTGAGCAGCCCCGGTAGGAACTGGCTGAGCAGCAGCACCGCCGGCAGCAGGATCAGCAGCTTGTTGCGCAGCGACCCCACGGCGATGCGCCGGACGATCGGCAGCTCACGCTCGGCCGCCAGGCCACGTACGTACTGCGGCGTGACGGCCGCGTCGTCGACCACGACACCAGCGGCCTTCAGGCTGGCCCGCCCGGCAGCGACCCCGATGTCGTCCACCGAGGCCGCTGCGGCGCGCGCGATCACCGCCACGTCGTCGAACAGGGCCACGAGTCCACCGGCCACGGGAGGTCCTTCCGTTCGGTCGGGTACGGGTGCTGTCTCCTGGAATGGTGGCCTGTCCGGCCCCACCCTGCCCGTCAGCCGAGGGCGACCGCCCCGCCGCGGTTGGGCACCAGCTCGACCCAGGTGCGGCCGGGAGCCAGCCACAGCTGGTTGCCGTCCGGTCCGAGCAGCACCATCGGGTCGGTCTCGCTGGCCTTCACCCAGGTCGCGGCGATCGTCTTCCCGCCGGAAGCGATCACCGCGTCGCCCTGACCGACCAGCACGGTCTCCGGGATCGCGTTGCCGGCCGGGTCGACTCCCCCGGTGGCCACGACGTCGACCCGCAGGACGACCACGTTGCTGGCGCCGAGCTGGGCGCCGTCGGCCTCCAGCGCCGGGGCGGTGCCCTCGGCGCGCAGCCACCGGGATTCGGCGGCGCTCCAGGACCACTGCGGGCGGCTGACGCCGGAGAGGGTCAGCTGCAGCACCGACGCCGGGGTGCCGCTGGCGACGGCGGTGGCCTGCTCCGCGGCGACGGCCATCTGGAACTGCGCGGCCGGGTCGGCGAGGTGCGCGGCGTCGGCCTGGGCCAGGAAGGTCTGCGGTGCTGCGTAGACGTTGTGCGGGGCGTAGCGGGTGTCGACCCGGTAGAAGCCGTCGTCCCCGCCGTCCAGGGTCAGCACCTGGAGGCCGGCGTCCGCCACCGCGCTGACGTAGCCCGCCTGGCCGCCGGAGGCGGCGAACAGGCCGTGCAGCGGGGCGGTGATCGCCGGGTCCATCGGCCGCACCGAGCGGATCGGCCCGACCTCGGCCGGCAGGGTGGAGTGGTACACCGCGACGTAGCGGCTGATCCCGCCCTCGACGACCTGCTCCCAGACGATGTCGGCGGCGCCGAGCCCGGTCTGCGGCCGCGCGTCCAGGGAGTTCTCGATCTTGACGGCGAGGGCGGGGTGCGCGGGCACGGTGCCGCTCTCCAGCCCGGTGAGCGGCCAGTAGACCGGCGGCGGCGGAGGCGGCGGCGTCGAGGTGGGAGCCGGGGTGTCGGCGGCTGCGACCGCGGTGTCGGACCCCGCGCAGGACACCGTGCCGCCCAGGGCGACCCCCGCGAGCAGGACCGCGCCGAGACGACGGCGCACCCGTCCCCGGCCGGTCGGTCGGGAACGGGTGCGGATATCGGTGCTCCCCGGTGCGGCGGGGGCGGAGGTGTGGGCCACGGCGGTGCTCCTGCGGCTGGGCGGTGCGGCTGCGACTGCACAGTGGGACTGCGGCTGAGCAGTTGCGACCACCCGGCGGGAGGCCGGCGCCGACGCTAGGGCCGGCGGGAGCGCTGGCCAGGACCGCCG
>Ga0210040_10011275_pt1 | contig 10145 bp, 18 predicted proteins | sample CryGeyCG12114_NA_FD_185462 | JGI IMG/M metagenome (GOLD analysis project Ga0210040, IMG submission 185462) | Groundwater microbial communities from aquifer - Crystal Geyser CG19_WC_8/21/14_NA (SPAdes) (version 2) | ecosystem: Environmental > Aquatic > Deep subsurface > Groundwater | place: USA...
TTTTTTTCATCCAAAGAACCCAAGCTTCAGTATTCAGTTCCATTTGCTAAACTTAATCCTCTTTTTTATTTGTGGCAAGATTTTCAATATTTTCCTCTTTTTCGCTGCTGTTCTCAGCCATATTTAGCTGCAAACTTTTTCGCCTGATTTCGTCTTCGTACTTGAGAATATTTTTATGACTGTCATCCAATTTGGATCTCATCTTTTGTAATATGGCAACCACTCCTAATGAAAACAAGACTGGGGGCAAAATGGAGGCAAACCAAGTCCACAGGGATGGTTTTTGATCACCACTGCATAATGATGAATAAATGCTGTCGTTAGTTTTAGCTTGACGCATCTAGTCATCATTCTTCCACTATTTGCATTTTATTGCTAATAAAATTTTGCTGCAACTTTACTAGATATTTCAATAATACAAGGCAGGGTATATTTCTCTATTTCCTAACTAAATATAACATTATCAGTGCAAACTATGAGGCTGCCAACCCGATGAAAAAAATTCCATCCAAAAACAACGCAACTATAAACAGGGAGAGTTTTATTGTCAATTCAAGACGACAAACGCATTCCTCAACTTTTTCAAATGCATAAAAATGTGAACAAAATTGGTCTGGTAGGGAATGATTACATAACAAAAAGCAAATCACAGAGAGGTCACAGCTCGTCTGTATAAGCCAAGCTATGGCCATCATTATAAATGTCATTTTACGCTCTGATTTCATATGGTCCATTCTTCAATGGTACAAAACCACATCGTTTGACCATCACAGGTTGAGCTGGTCTGTCTGATGGACCAGTGGGAGTGCTTTCCACCGTCCTCACTACGTCATCAAATCCTTGGACAACTTTCCCGAATACCACATGTTTCCCATCCAACCTGCATCCATGAATTTAAGGGTCCCAATTTTAGTCAACTCTACTCATTAGGGGAAACTGACAAACAGGGATTAAAAGTAAGTACCATGAAGTTGTGACCGTAGTGATGAAAAATTGACAGCCGTTTGTGTTGGGACTGCAACAAAATCATCAAAAATTAAAAATATGCTTAAGAGTTTTAATTCCAGTTTGAATTCCAGTAAGAAATTCCAACAAGTTTGGATTATTACCCAGAGTTAGCCATGCTTAGAATTCCTGGACCAGTGTGTTTCAAAATGAAGTTTTCATCATCAAATTGTCCACCATAAATGCTGAATGAGCCAGTTCCATCACCATTAATCATATCACCGCCTGGAAATATTAAGGTTTAGCATTATGTGTCGAATGAAAGTATATTATGAAAAAATAATACTGTATTATGCATTATGCTATCCATAATCTTACCTTGAATCATGAAATCTTTGATGACTCGATGGAAGGGACTTCCAGTGTAAGATCTTCCTTGGTATCCATTACAAAGGGTAGCAAAATTTTTCACAGTCTTTGGGACCACTTCACCGAATAATCCAATTACAATTCTGCCCACATCTCGTTCCCCAATAGTTACGTCAAAGTACACCTGTTCAGTGACTTTGACACCCTAACAGAAAAAAGATGAAAACCAGTTAAATTCCATTGAGATTTGAATTGAAGTTAAAATTTTTATCGAACCTCAGTGAAAGAAGAGACTGCCAAAAGCAGAGCAAATGAGATGAAAAACTTCATTTTTGAGTCACAAAGAAGACAAGGCAGCTACTTGGCCAGAATCTGATGAACGTATGCTGCTCTGCAACAGAGTTGTGGCTTATTTAAGCAGTGAGTGTCAGTTGTGATGTTGTGAATAAAATGCACTAGCTAACAAGTTAAGAAAAAATACAGCAGATATGATGTGATGGAATATTCGTTTTCCAAGGGAGGAAGCGTTTTTTCACTCTCAACTACTTGTGTAACTTAAACATAAAGCTACAGTCAGAGAACTTAACTTGTATGGGTTCATGACGAAAAAACATTACATGATGATACCCTATTAGTCAATAGATTTGGAATATGTAAGCATAGTATAGCAAGAATGAGCTGACACAAAAAAGACTACTAAGAATGGGAAAAAAAAGATTAGAGCAATTTGAATGCAGGGTAAGCTACCTGGTTATACTGTTTAGGGTTAGGCTTTAAAACTTTATTCCCAGCAATTTCAAGATCCATGTAAAAACTCCTCAATTCATGCAGTGTACACAGAATTGAATTAAAAGTCAACATAAAGATCAATTTGGATTTTCGGACTCTGCTTTTTTTTAGTTTTTACTACTGTAATTAGCAAATTAGTCAACAATTGTATAATACTTTAAATATTTCAAATAAGCATGATATATGAAAGTGTTGTTGTTTTGTATAATTCCAACTCTTAAAGAAGCGTATTTTAAACACCAGTTAATAATACATTTTTTGTTGGATTATTATGCGGCTGGCATTGCAAAACTGCATATCTAATAAACTAAAAACTAAAATCGATGCACATATGAAAAGTGCATTGCATTCTTTCAATTCATACCACAGCGAGAAAAGTGACAGCGCCTGTTGTGCGTCCACTGTACTTACATTCTTGACATGATATTCTCACTATAGCTGTTTTAAAGATCAACAAACTCTCATAAAGTCCGGTTTTTGCACATTACCTTGAGCTTACAAGGAGCCAGCTTTAAATTTATGAATAGACACAACAACAGCATATGAGGCATAATGTTATATGGCGTAATCTTTTGTTGACTTTGAAGATCATAGAGAGGACCCACACCCAATTGAAAAGCCATTTTCTCTCTCTCAATCAATATCTGACAGACATATATAATATGGTATTTATGACATAAGACGGCCTTTTTTTAAAGTCAATGCAGAATACAGACTAAAAGATTATTTAACTCTGGTTGATACGGATGCATCTTACATTTGTGATTGTGCATGAGAGTCCCTTTCATAAAACTATAAAACCACAATAGTTGAATGACCATGGAAGAGAACAGTTGAACAGTTCGCTGACGTTATCTTTAGTTGGATTCAACTGGATATGGTTTATTGGCATATATTAGTCTTGTAAGCTAAAAACAAGTTTTCTTGCATTATTTTAATCAGCATGATGAGCGTCAGGTGTATCTACTCTATTGGGAGAATGAACACTGTTGGGATTGTTTGCAGTTCCCTCCAGCTTGTACAGAACACGAGTTCCATCGGGGAAGGCCAGATAAACCGTTCCCTAAGCAGAAACAAAAGCAAGTTATTACTGTCATAAAGTTTCAGTGACGGGCCACAAGTTTGCAACAATAATATGGTTAGCTAGTGAAATTCCTTCCTTACTGTGTGCTTCTTGAGTTTCGTGGCCTCGGTTGGATGATATGTGATCATGTACTCTATAGTTGATCGTTCTGGCAAATGCAATTTCGCTTCTCCAATAAAAAAATGTCCAGTCACCACTGGCTCAACTACTTGAGGTTTCCGGGATCTGCCAAAAAAGTTATGTACAGCTAAGATTATTTTTGCATGCATACATTTGAAACAAAAGAATGCCAGTGGTCAGGAAACTAACTTGTTAATAATAGGAATCGCGATTGTGCATATGAGTCCAACGGTTGTTTCAAAATGGAAGACTTGTTTAGCCACCATTGGAGGAAGTTTGTGAATAGGGACAATACTCGAGTCTTCAGTTAGTTTCACCATTTGCTCCTGAATTAATAAAGTAGCTTTAGTTTTAAAATCCTCTGTAAAATTTTTTTAAACAAAAAACTAAACTTGTGTCTGCCTATACTATGAACTATACTATACTATGAATTTCATGTTTTTTAAGAAGATATTATACTAATTTGAAAATTATTTTGCACTTTTATGTATGCTGAATGTAAAAAAATCCAACATGTGCTCTACCATATAGGTTTTCGTAATTTTAGAGCAAACTATACCTTTCCAGGTGAAAACACATTTCTAGGTAATGTGGAGAAATTTGGTTTCGTGCTTTGACCCATAATTTTGATAGTTTGGGGAGTACCGCCCTCAATATAACAAATTGCCACTGTAGAAACTTTGATATTCGGCAAAGCATGGAAAACTACTGTAAACCGCTGTGTTTGTCCAGCTTGAATTATTCCAGCCAATGGAACAATGTCTATTAATTCATTCACAGGAATGGTTTCAAAATGATCAGTAGACTCCCGAAAATAACTCAAATAGTTAAACTCGTCTTCTTGTTCAGTTGGGGCATCTTGCAATCCCAAAAAATCCATCAACCTGGTCCGTTGCAATTTATCACGCAATGACATTACAGTTGCTCCATGTCTTTCAAGCATTGTGGCACTATTGGCTCCCAAAGGATTTATTTCTTTTTCAACAACTAGTCGTTGATTTTTCCTTCAGATACAAAAAAGTTACAACATTTTGACTTGGCAGGAATTTAAGCCGATATTGAAGTTTAAGGTATTATGCATACATGGATTGAGTAGAACGTTCAGAAATGTCATCTTCAAAGTCATCGTATTCTGAAAACAAGTCCGTGTCGCTTTTCACTTCATTGTACCTTGGAGCTTCAACCTGAAATAGCAAATAGCATTGTTTCTTTAAATTCTTCATGCATACTATGTTTGCATAAAATGAAAAACTTACAGCTCTAGCACAACCTGGTGGCTTAATAACAGTACTTTTCGGTTTAATGTACCATTTGTAAGTTAGACAAAAGTTGTCATTGTTTGTGATGCTGAAGTCGTCCACTGCTTCTGTTCCATTTGTAACCACTCCGAAATCGATAACTTTCTTATCAGCTTTTGCAGATGGGAAATAAACTTCTCCCCGTAAAGGAATGGTTTCCTGTATATTCAAGAGAAATGCACACATTTAACTACTGCTCCATGCGCTACAGTTAGACGAATGGAAGATATTGCAGATTCTCACTTCACTCCCTTGTTCCACATAATGAACAAGAAGTTTACTTTGAAAATACGCACTCCCTTTATCCTTCCTCAAATTCTGCCCATTAAAGTTAATGAACATGTCGAGGAATTCTCCAGGAGCCAGTTTGCATTGCCAGTCCGTCATGCCGGCGTCATCATTATGTAACATTATGGAAAATGGGAACTCGATTGAGAAAACGCTTGTGATCGGAAGGTGTCCCACATTTTGTATTCGAAGTAGCTCTAACATAATTAACTATAGTTTGAGTGATGAAGCATTGTAGAAAAATAGGAAAATGAAGTGAATTTTCACCTCTAGCTTGAAAATCTTCTTGAACTGGCGAAGCATCAATTCTAAATGCTAAAAACTTTTTGGAGAAAACTATCTGTGGTGGCTCAAAGGATGCCAATACTCTAATTTGTTTTGCAATCATGGGTCTAGAATTTAATTCTTCTTCAGCTGCACGTTTAGCTTTAGCTTTACTCGTGTTACTTCTAAATTTTTTGTCTTCGGTTCCTCGACCTTCCGCTTTTTTTGGTGGGTATGTCCATAAATTTAATGTCTCATCGGCAGTTTTCGTTCTGCGCAGTGAAATGACAAAGATGAACATCAAAACTTGTTTTCCCTAGCTACTATAGTTCTTTGTTTAATATCCATAGTACGTGTTGCATAAAGCAGTGATAGTGATTTTTGCTGAAGTTTTTGGCGCAATCACTTTGTTATTAGGACTGACGGTGAAACAGCTCGGTCTGAAAATTTTTCACACACATAATTAGACCCTGATGACACTCATAAATTGCCATGTTTTGGAAAACTAAGGCGTACAAAGGTTCTGCTACAGTTTTTTTGTTTTTTCCACTAAATGCTCCTTTTGGTTTCTTTTCCCCAGGTTTTAGATCCGTCTCTTTTTTCCAGTCTAATACTTTAGGATTTGCTCCTAAATTTGTGACTACAAAATTGAAACTTTCCTCAACGTTCCTATTTGATTTCAAATAATTCATCTTTCATTTCCTTCATTTGACACTAAACGCAGTTCCGGAATGCATGAACATATGGAAAATTAGACAGTATGTTCCGTACGTGAAGAGTAACCCGAAATCCAGGACATCTTGCAATGGTGGATCGAATACTAAACTGGTTCCCACGCCTTTAGCAACTAAAGCTACAGTAACGAAATTTTTTGCATCTGCACCTTGGACGGTGAATGCGGCGTTATGGTATCCAACTTCTTGTAATGTCACCTCTACATTAACCTTGATTTGGCTATTTGGTGGAATTATCCCTTCCATGGGATCAAAGTTCCAAACTTCCCCATATGTCCCACCTGCTGTCTATATGTTTCATAATATTCATGTCAGTAACTACCTTTCTAAAATTCCAATACAATAAAAACACCAGAGATGCTAATAGTGCATCGGAATTCGTACCAAACTTGTTTTGAAAGCTACATCTAACGGTGAAGAGTTGATTATCTCCACAGATTTATGATGGGGGGATAAAACGTTAATTTCATCAAAATCTACTGTTTTCAAACTTGATTCCAATTTGGCGACTATAGATTGGCACGTCAACTTGAACGAGAGCAATTTTTCTTCTTTTCCTATTACGTAGAAGCTGCAAAAAATATAGAGCGCATATTTACTGATAAATAGTAAGTTTATATGGACCCAAGGCATTAGAACTGGTTAAAAAAATTCTTTGTCCAAAATTGTGCATACTCGAATAGAGCAGTGCTAACTCCTGGTGACAAACACATGACTTTGAAATTGATTGTCGTTATATCATTCCCTTTGGCGATCCCCACAAAGTCATCTGAACTGACAGCTAGTTTGCTCATACTCTGCAGTTGTTTTCTTAACGGTCAAATTAAAGAAATAACTAAAATCATTCATTATTTATTGGCAACTTACAGTGGGAACCAAACAAAAGCAAGATGAGAGATCAGAAGTGTTTTTGACAGAGAAACTGCCTTCATATGTGAAATTTATGTGACAATCAGGTAACTCCACTTGAGGATTTAGAGCTTCCAATTTGGGCACAATGCATTTAGCATAAACCGGTATGCTTTTTATAGCTGTAGTAATGTCATCAGCAACACAAGCTAACAGTAAATGTTCCAAAGTTTGGACTCCGCTGGTACAGACTGTCACCTAAAATTGACGATTGCTAATATTCAATAACGAACCAAAGTTTTTAGAGGCCTAATGATATTTGGACGGGTGGATTGAAAAGCATGATGATATTTACAGAGAATCTTTGGACACTCCCTGGCTCCATTTGAAATCGATCTGGTTCGATTGAAAATAGTTTTGGATTGGACACAAATTGATATTTAGGATTACGAAAGGATTCAAGAATGCAATTGTAGTCAATAAATGGTTCCGTTCCGGATTCATCAATTTTCAGATGCACTTCTAGATGGTTCATCGACTCATTGATTAGCATCAGTTGAACCGTTTTGGGGAAACCTGAGATCAATGTTTGACATGCATAAACTTCGCATACAAGTGTATTTATTATGCATTGTTTATAACAAACCGGAAGAAATTGTTCCAAATTGCAGCTCTGGTTGGGAAAAAGCTATTGCCGGATGCTGCAAGTTTCCTCTGTGGAAATAAAAAAAATTGGAAATGTATCCTGCGATGAATTAATTTTACCATAAATGTCTTAGTTAGTTCATATGAAAGTTATTTGAATTCTCATTACTTGATAGTAAGCGAATATGTATCCTCTCCTTGGGGTACACTAAATTTCAACTCCTCAATTAGACTGCCAGGTTTGTCAGTGCCACAAAAACTGATGTAAAATGCTCCATATTGATCTGGACACAATTCCAAGGAATTTGGGGTTACACTAAAGTTAATCAAGGGCATCAGTCCAGTGACTCCATCAAATTTGATTTCTCCAACCACATCACTTATGTTTACAATTGGTAGCTAAAAACGAGACCAACATTACAAGATTACATTTTTAGCTTAATTTTGACTGACACAATTTGTTTCCCCATTTTACCTCATAAGAATGACAACCACCCAAATAAACATTTCCAGTGTCCAATTCTTCAAACCCGAGTTTAAATTTTGGTCCAATAGCTTTTGCATTTATTTTCACGGGAATTCGTTTTTCTTTGCCCGTTATATCCAGGAATGCTTCGCTTTGAAATCGGCCATGCGAACTGGGATGAAAGATTGCAAAGCATAGTGTGGACGAGCGGGCCGGAACCTCACCAGTCTAATAAATTATATGCATTGCATAACATGCAGATTTCGCAAAACAAAATCTAAAACCATGAAAATGTTAGATGAAAAAACAAACCAATGGCTCTATGGAAAAAACTGAATCCGAATACAATTGATGCTCATCAGATGCAGCATTAATTGTGGGATCAATTTTGTAATAGCTTTCAGGATTTCGTCCTTTTAATTGCTGCATGGCATCATCCAATAAATTGTCTCCTCCAGCCAAATAGTCAATTGCTCTATGAGGTGCAAAATGTAGTTAATTAATTACATTGTTTTTAAATCATATACAATATTTGTTATTAACGGCAAATATTTGCTGCGCAGCTTACAGATCTTTTTGTAGGTCTGCATATTTCCTCCATTTAAAGCGAATGGGAACATCACTATCATTTACTATGCACACTTTTATTTGGGATGTGAGTCCTTTGTAAGTATCCTCAAATAAGAAATCTCCAGGAAAATGTCGAACTTCAGTGCTCACTATGCAAGCCTTGAGGGCTATGTAAACTTCTTCACCTTTACGACAATTGTAAAAATAGAATTGAAAAAAATGTGTTTTTAGTCAGTAATGAAATTGAGTGCTCAAGCCTAAAGTTTACCTGTATCATATTTAACACAAAGCTCTCCTTCAACTGGACCAAGTCTTTCACAATACATGGATAAATCAAAACCTAATGAGTCGTTCAAAAGTGCAGCTCCACTTTCTGGGTATACACTGAAAGGGCTAAAATATTAGTAAGTAATAAATACATTTATTTAAGCAATTCATTCAAGTAAAATCATTTGTGCATGCAAAAAAAAGTTATTCCATTTTTTTTTGAAGACTTGATTACCCTTTGGTGAAAAGATTGAACCGTGCAATCTTTTTACCAACATTGAATGAAGTGATTGCCTTTGTTTTCAAATATTTCACCGGCACATTTCCAAAATCTATTTCATCTGGCAGTTCTAAAAGTCCTCTGGAACCGAAGCCTTCAAAAGGTGCACATTAGTTAGTTGAGAATTCCTGTGCTCAATTTTTTGTCTTTGCTTGTATATAGCGTTTTTACCAATTATTGGAACAGTTAGCCTCGAATGATTGGATACTATGATAAGTTTATGGTAAAAATCTTTGTCTGCCGTGGGATTAAAATGAACTACAATATTTGTGCCCATGCCACATGGGAATTTCATCATTTTTACGAAATTTTCATCCAGACTGAATTCACATGATTCGTCCATATGAACGCTAATTTTTTGGGATTGCTAAGTGTATGAAAGGATTTTGTGACTATAATCATGACCTCTTCCTTGTCGGGGCATAGTGATAATCTTTAGCAACTCTTACCGCATTCACATTCCGAATGGATATTGTCGCAGTATAATGGTAACCAGGCTCATAATTTTGAAAAACTACGAGTGCAGGCTGCGCTAAAATTTCCACTCCACTTTTAGAGAAATGGAATTTCCTGAGTTGACTCACCAGTAGATCATTCCTTTCCTTTGTGCTCAGCTTATGCTCTCGAACATAATGCGACGGGGATATCTTAAGAGAAGTTACATATTTGTTAGTTCAAAAAACGTGCTTCAAGTAGTGGTCTTCATTATAATAATTATGAACCTATCAATAAATACCTTTGGAATAAATGTATTGCATTCGTTTGTCCAATCTGTACAGCCTGTGCTCAGTTTTAAAGCAGGCAAAGATAAATTTTCTTGGATAAGATATGATATTACAGCTTTGATATCCATGATGGAGAGTACAAATAGTTGGGGTGAAAAAATATAGAGTTTTGAGCTGACTATGAAATTCTCAATTGTACAATTCTAAAATCTGTAGAATAAGATAATTTTTCATCCATGGCAACTATACGTAACAAATGTGAAAGCTATGCGTCGCGTAAAATTCGAAATAGTTCTTTGGGAGTGAAAATCCATCAAAATTTATTTAGTGCACAATCATTTGAAACAAAAGATCAGTCAGTTTAGTACATACAACGTACGATGCATTTTTATATGCATTACATGCACCATGTGAAACTGAATACTCGATAGTAATTAAATCAAAAGCTAGCC
>Ga0210040_10011276_pt1 | contig 10145 bp, 6 predicted proteins | sample CryGeyCG12114_NA_FD_185462 | JGI IMG/M metagenome (GOLD analysis project Ga0210040, IMG submission 185462) | Groundwater microbial communities from aquifer - Crystal Geyser CG19_WC_8/21/14_NA (SPAdes) (version 2) | ecosystem: Environmental > Aquatic > Deep subsurface > Groundwater | place: USA...
CTTTACTTTTATGATGTAATTTAGAGTATCTGTGGTACAACTCGTATATGGATTTAAAGATGACACTTTCTCCGCTACTGTAGCAAAAAATAGCTGTTTTTCTCGAAAACTGCCATACTTATACTTACAAATTGGATGATTTGGAATTCATATAATGAGCCAAGCTCGTCTATTACTAACTATTGCATGGGCTGCATTTTGGCAATGGTATCCCAGCGATAGATTAAAAGAAAGTGAGAAGTGAAAAATAAATGCACATGTGTATTTGATATTGTTACCATTTCATTTTTCCCCTTGGTGAACAGAAAATGGGAGTGCATGTACAAAACACATTTGTCCATATGGTGCTACTTGTTCGGAGAAAAATGGGGAGGCCGTTTGTGAATGCCCAGAATGTCCGTCCGACTATGACCCTGTGTGCGGAACAAATGCAGTATCCTACCAAAATGAGTGTCGCCTAAGAAAAGAGGCTTGCCTAACAAATGCCAAAATTGACATCCTGTCTCCTGGCTTGTGCAGTAAGTTAATTATTTGGCTATTACATTTTTTATTCACTTCATTCTTAATTGTTTCCTATCTGTCAACAAGAATATTTTGAGATTGTTTAGTTAGTTAGTTAGTAAGTTTCAGTTAGAAACGATAGCCGAAGCAAAGGAAATGTGATTACACTACAAAAATGAACAATATAGGATTCGGTAGGAGGAATGAGATTATGATCGTATCATGTGCTATTGACAATTTAATTCATCCCAAATGTTGAATTACCTTTTCAGATTTTATACGCGATTTTAACCATGATGGTAAGAATACATTGTTTACATCAAACTCGCTCCACACCCACACTAAACACTAATGAACACTCCGCATGGTTTAGTGACTACAGTCCGTAATTCAGTTATGGTCACTAATAGCATCACTGAACATACGTATAGCACTGCAAAAACAACCTGATTAAAATACATATCTAATCAATACCAACCGAGCTATTTTGAGGCTCACTGACTGCGTAAAAAATGAAAAACAGCCCATAAAAAGCTATAAAGTTGTACACTCCTGTAGGTAGAATATTGTACAATGCATACACTTTAGATTCACAAGTGTGCAAGCAGCAAAAACAAACCCATATTTCATTTTTGAGATTGGGACACTTTATAAATAGCTGTAATACACTCAACAAAGAACGGGAATGTCAAATCACAATAAAAAGCCACAGGTCTTGATTTCTTTGTTGCATGAGCAAATGGATAAGTCACAAAATAACTCGCCTAGTATATTACATGCATAGTGACCCCTATGAATAACTTACAATGGAATAAATTTTGTCCTGCTATACACATTCTCAGACACTTGGATACCATTTTTCAGTATTCATTGCATAGTAAATGCGTTTCAAAGTTTATTCCATTGCTAATTAACTAAAACTTAAATGTATGCAGCCATAAATCAATGCGGGAGCACTGAATGAGTCACATAGACTGTATCGTATTTCTTGAATTCATCATGCACGAGTCAATGATTGCTTTATAACAGTAGTGGTCATGATTTCTTTCACAAATTTAACCCTTTTCCATATTATTTTCCATGTGTAGGTGGATGCGAGCAAAAGCAGTGTGACTTTTACGCAACATGCGAGTCAAGCTCCACTGGGCCAAAATGTGTTTGCCCAACAAATTGCAGCTATGAGGTAAGCACACGATTCCGACTTTCTTGTTCATTCATCATACAAGTGAAACTCATGACGTGCACAAGGGTGAACTTTAATTACAGAAAAGTTTGGGAGAGACTGTAGCTCGTATTGTTTGCAGTGTTTAGTGCTTTAAGAAATGCAACGAATCAATTATTTAGAAATAAGGGTTCCTGAGAGGTTGGAAGCTTAATAGTTGTAGTTTTGTTAGAAATCGTTCCTTTTATACATACACAAATGAATGAAAAAAAATCAATGAATGAATAAAACAACGTCAACAAATGATTATATGTATGTTAACAAAGTAAAATAGTAAGTTTTGTTTTAGAACTAGAGATAAGAATGGTATAACTATATCATCATTAATATATCATTCTCTAACAGTTCCCAAACCTATTTATATTAACTTCAGCTGGGGAGTTGCCAACTGTTTGAAAAATGTTGAAAGCCAATTTAGGCTATGAATTTACATGGTTTGTTTTGCTTTCATGATCATTTTGAACTTTCAACGAATCGTTAATACATCCTTTATTCGAATGAAACACACGCTTTGCGTGTTATGTTTGAAACAAACCCTCATTAATTATCATGCATATAACGTGTTTATCATTTACTTTACAGCTTTTGTCATCATCCACCATATGTGGCACCGATGGAATTACTTATGACAACGAGTGCGAGCTGAGAAAAACAGCATGCCAACTCCAAAAGTTCATTGTAGTAGCTACAAAGGGACATTGTGGTTAGTCGTGTGGAATACTTTGTTGTTTAAAATTGTGTTTCAATCATAGTACACCTTCATCCCATATGCCTCTAATTATGGAGCCTTACTATTTACTTTCCACTGTCTGTATCGTATACCTTTTCGTTAATGATATTGTTTGACACCTGACACTTGCTTTAGTACTGTGCTCACAGGTAGAACTCAATGTTTGTGTTTCCTATCGATTTCCTGCGAGTAATTATCCATTTATACATGTGGGCGCTTTCATCCTGTAGCAAGTAAATTACGCATTTCATCGATCTAAGAACCAGTGAAAACAAGATAACTCACTAACTTATGAACGAGGTTTGGCTTCAGCTTGTCCCATATTGAGCACACGTATCAAAAGTTTTAGCGGTATGTTAGTCAGTTAGTTTGTTAGAAATGATACAAACAACATTTATAGTTTGCACTGAAGATATGAATTTGTCACTTGTTCTAACTTTTCCTAATACAGTCAGTCTTGTGCTACTCTAGCAATTGCACTATGATATAACACAAATGCTTCCGAATATCCTTGCAATAAACTTTCCGTGGTTCAATGTTGTCTCATCTGAGTCCGTTTCCATTTACTCTCTAATGATGATAAATGAGGTACCGGAAGTGAAAAAGTAGTGTAGCCTTAAACTTGCTATACATTGTGCGAGTGGAAGGGAATGACCAATATTTCCTATGTCACGCTATTAGAGTTTTGGAAACAAAGCGACTTGATGGACAGTGTTGAACCAATCTATCTAATGTGAACACACACTATTTAAAATAATGGACTTTCCGTTCTCTATTCTTTTTCCAGTTCTATTCCCGTTTTATTTGTTTTCACTGAAGTGCTTTGGGGGCCGTAAATTTAAAATTATGACCGACCAGTGTCTAATGCATATAGACAAATTATACGCACAATTATTGACTGATTCACGAGCGTTTTATTGACCTTTAAATTGAAAAATGCGCATCGTTTCATACGTAATTTATAAGGTGTATTAGGTAGTAAATTATTTAATGTATAGTTGTGTTGTTAGCTTGAGCTTTTTAATTGTATCGCTAAACGCACTACACTCACTCACTTTGCACTGCACTTTTGGCCGTCATGTTTTAATCTTTACAGATTTGTGTTCAAACGTGCACTGCAAGTTTCGAGCTAGATGTGAAAACGGTGCTTGTGTATGTCCAACTGATTGTCCTTTGAACAAAGAGCTCGTTTGTGGATCCAATTTGAAAACATATTTGAATGAATGTGAATTACAAAAAGCATCTTGTCGTCTGAATCGGAACCTCACTGTACATTTTTATGGTGATTGCACAGAGGGACTTTCACCTGCCGTGTCATTTGGTAAAGACAGATCTTGCTACCAAGTTGTAACATGTGTTATATGAGCTTTCAGATCACTTATTAAGCTCAAAAGTTGTGTTTAATCCTCTCAGAACCGATTAAGTATTAATAATGTGCTTGCATGTACTGCTTAAGTTGAGCTAGAAAAAATGGTAGAGTGGGAATAACAAATGGATGAGTATAAGAGTTTATATGCGCAATAAATTATGTCAGTTAGTGACTACTCAAGGAAAGTTGGCTTTTTTCTTTTTTCCCTGTCATGATTAATAAGTGTAATTTCTAATCCTAGTTGAACCATGAAAATGGCTCACGAGGTTCAACATAGAACGCAATTTACTTTCTTGACTAGATGACATATGAGCTTCATCTATTATTGCAGCATGTTATGTGGTTAGCTCTTTATAGAATATCAAGTTAGTCAGTAGTGTTAGCAAATAAAATGCGTGAACTTATTTATGGCTTGACCCAAGAAGCTACATTTAATCTATCTTTTGATCCTTTAAACTGTAAGCCGAAAATTGCATTAATTATTCAAATATTTTCCTCCCTTTGCTGTATATGACTTGACTAACCTAAACTATTTAGTTTTTTTAAGATGGAAAGTCAGCCCAACTTATTTCTAACAGGCTTGTATGGGTATAAAAAATTCTAAAGGCATGTTGCATGCATGTGGTACTCTAAAACTTTCTCTTTTGCCTTTTGCTGCACACACAAATGCACAGAATGATTTATCTAAATACTTTTAGCCCATTCTTTTAAAACTAATGAAATATTTCAGCTCTTGCATGCACAACGGAAAAATTGTGTTCAGATGTCATCATCATTTGTCTGTCACTAATTAATCTTGGAGTGAAATTACTCACTCCCTCAGGTGAAAAGAAATTTAAATGAATATTTTCATCCAATTCAGGTGGCACCAGCTCAAATTCATATTCTCAACAATTTCCCAACAATAATGGGAACAATCATCACTCCAAAATCACAGAAAGTTCTCCTGCACCACCGAAAATTTCTGACTACATTCCTAGCAATAATAATTATGGGACTGGCAGTAGTAGTAGTAGTAATAATGACTTTTACAATGCTATTACGGGTAAAAGTGGCTCTGAAGAGAACAGCAAATTATGTGATGCCATACGATGTGACTATGGTGCAATCTGTGAGCTGGGTGAAGATGGATTTCCCAGGTGCACTTGTCAGTTTGACTGCGCTTTGGCTCGAGCTAGCCCAGTATGTGCATCTGATTTGAAGTTGTATAGCTCCGAATGTGAAATGACTAAGGAAGCATGTTTCAGACAAAAAGAATTAAGACCTAGGCCCATGGAATTGTGTGATGGAGAAGAATTCCGTGAGAATCTTTTTTTTTCAGTTTCTAAATAATTTTAAGTTTACCAGCTCGATTTAAAAAAATATTTTGTTTTTGATGATAAGTTTCGAGTTTTTGGAGTTCAATAATGATTTTTGGGTAGATCTGGAAGTGAATCCTTGTCATGGAGAGCCCGCTCTAAAAGACCCAAATACAGGGGAAGATCTAGAATGTGGAAATGGACCAACGCGTACAAATTGTCCGGATGGGAGTTTTTGTCATAGGAGTCAAACGTTTGCGAAATGCTGCAAAACTCGTGAGTACAAGTTATGATTACAAGTTTTAGGCTCATACTCCTTCATTAAAGTAAATGCTAATTGTGTTATGCATGCATGCATATAAATTGCAACCCTTAAACTAACTAGGAATTGATAAATGGCAATAACGCCATTAGGCCATTTGACGAGTTAATGATGCACTGATCCATAAACGTGAAAGAATGTTTATTGCATGAGCCGATTTTTTTCATTTTATCACCTTAAAGCTTTCTGCACCAGATGATCACAAAAACTTATGATGACGGTTCAAGTTTTACACGGAAATTATAAGGCGGTACTGGATTTTGCAATGCAAATGAACCAATCATGCTTAGGATGTAGGACATGGAATTTTATGAAGCAAATCACGAATAACCAGAGCTGTTTATTCATACGTTATATTTTGAATTGAATTGAAAAGTTTTTTTCAAAGAAAGTCTTGTACCATTTCCCTGAGTTTATTGGGCTACTTATCGTTTGCAACTGGACAGTTGAATTGATAAGACGGAAAGATACCATTATACAAATAATGTGTGGAAACCAAAGGCTGTTTTTCGGCAAATTTGTTGCAATAGATTTTCGAAACTTGTGTTGCTGAACATTATAGAGAAATTAGTGCTAAAAGGCCTGCTTACTTTTTTTCATCGAGTCAAAACTAATGCTTACGGAATTCATTGACTCGTTATTTTAACTATTACGGTATTTTTGTTTGCTAGTTCAATAGCAATCATGGCGGCAGTTCTTTTAACAGCTTGGAAAGTACTCAAGTCGATATTACTATATCTCCTACATTTCCTGTAATATGGAGTACTGGGAATCATTATAGACTTATTGAATGCATTTTTGTTTGTGTGTGCGTAGCCGTACCTAAAATGGCCCAAAACTCAAGTAGTATTCCAGAGTTAGGATGTCTACAATGGGTTTTTGGAAAGAAAAGTTTCGTCATAAAAATAGCTCGTGGATTGCAAGTAGCAAGTCGAATTTGATTCAGCGGGCAAATAAATTCTCTTGACAAGTCATTACAAGATCGTAAAAATAACCCTTGAGAACAAATGAAAGATATAAGAGCTGGGAAGAAAGATATTCTCTAGAATAATTCAAGAACTAAAAAAAGCATACTTACTAATAAGCTGCAATCCATACAATAATAATATGATCACCAAATTATTTCCACACAGCTTCTCCTTCTATAGTTAGTCAGTGATAAAAAAAGTTTTCTTTGCACAAAATCTTTTCTCAAACTATATTATTTGCAGCATTTCTGTCAGCTTGTTCACCGAAATAAATATAACTCATCCATAATTTACCACAGAACTTTCTCATCCCGCCAATTATTATTTGATAATAGGACAGAAACTTACTAACTAATTTTTTCGAGGCGATGAGGATGATTCCTTCAAACTTTTGCATTCTCTAGCTTTATTTTTCTTTGCAAGTTTCTCCTCCTGGGCATTCTCATCGTCACTTCTCTGCTCCTCACGCCCAATCATTTCCATCCTCAACTTTGAAACAAGTTGACTCACTCGTTTACTTTCATGATGACTAGTACTACTAGTCGACGTCGTTTTTATTAGTCTTCCTTTGGAATTAGATATGTCAACTGAAAAGTCGCCGACTGTCTCAAACAGAGTCTCGCCACCAATACTGCTACTACTAGTACTGTCATTACTGAGATCCACTTGGGCTCTTGTCAATGTCATGTCGGAGGCTGAAAATGCCAAAGGCCCGTCACTGCTCTCACTATTCGAGCATGTTAACTCATTATTTTTGCTTTTGGTAAATGAGGACGCCGTTTTAGACTTATTCATGTCGCTTGTATTGCTGCTAGGACTCCATCGGAAGATATCAGGTTTTCCGCTGATTTTACTACTTGCAGTGTCCTTTGTAGTAGTAGATTTGACAAAAAGTGAGCTATTTGTTCCAGTCCTGGAACTATAAGAGTCGCTGGAATTGTTGTTGATCAAATCTTCCTCCACAGTACTATTAGATTTGGCCGAAGTGGTGTCCCGATTCCATTCAAGTTGTTGTTGGTTGTGTGATTTGGGATAGATTTCCCGCAACTGGGGAATCAGTTTTTTTAGTGTTTTGACAAAGTTATCAATTTCTGTCAATTTGGTGTCGTATAGTCGAAGACTACGAAAGTTAAGACATAAGCAGAGATGGGCGAATCCCTCAAAGTCTGTAATAGGATTGCTGGACAAGTCCAAATAACATAGTTTTGTGAGTAGTGAGCACTGGGCTGGATGTCGGATCTTGTTTCCAGTTGCAATTAAGTTCCTCAAGTTGGGGAATGCCGATGTTCCATCGAGACTTTTGAGTCGACAGTTGGAAACTGATAGAGTGATCAAGGATTGGAGATTGCTGCCTAGATCGCGAAGTCCACTGATTTCACTACCGTTGAGTATGACGACGGTGAGTTGGGGAATACCGCTCAGTATTCGATTTAGATGAAGTTGGTGGGGCCAACGGGGCTCTTTGTATTTCAGTTTTAGTGCGTCTTCATAGCATCGTTCACCCTGTGTTAATGGGCGGACGGGAAGAAAGCTATTAGGATTTATCGTTGTTAATTAATTTTGGTTTCTGGGTGGTTTGGTTTCATTCGAGTTTGGGAGTATATATGTTTGTGAGTTGTTGTTTTAGAGTGAATGTTTGAACTAATTATTATTTATTTGAACTGCAAACTGCTCTACACATTTTGAGCAGAAATGAAATGGAAATTGAAATTATTGGTTTCGATTCGTAAATATATATACTTTATGAAGGTTATAAGGTTGAATGTTGAATTTGTTATTATAGTTTGGGAGTTTTAGTCGGGGCATGTTGAGAAATGTTAATTCTAGAAATTGAATATGCTTGTAGATTCTTATACCTGACTTTTTTGTACTGACGCCAAATACTCGAGATCAACTCTCCATGTGTCTTTTGGGTCAATAGTTTCTTTGAGAAGCCGTGGCTCCAAAACATCGTCAGTTTCTGTTTCCGTATTGGTAGAAATCAAAGCTGTGAACTCACGTTCCTTTTCTTCATCTGTGAATGGAACTCTATCAGGCGAAGAAAATAGTCCCATTTCATTCATCTTTACAACAGATTGGTCTACCAAAAAGGGGGCTTGAATGTTCTTTTTGGCTGAGGCTGCTCTAGCCAACAGTAGAGCGTCTTTTTTGACTTGCAAGAGTTGAGACGTGCTTGCTGCTTCCAGTTTCTGTAGCACTGAGATTTGATCACGTAGCTCTTTGGCCTCCAAATCATCTTCTAATTCCTCCTCAGGAGACGAATACTCATCTGGCTCTGATTTCCTCTCTCCATATGGGACCACTGGAATAGGAATAACTTTACTTTCTGATTCCACTTCGTCCAATATCTGTGCAATGTCACGGAATGCCTCTTCTTTGCCCATATCTCCTTCTGAGTAGCGATTTTTAAGAGATTTCACTCTCGCGTCAGATGTTTGAGGAGATGGAAGTCCAGAATCTCCTGCTTCATTCTCAATCCTATCTTTTACTTTCTTGGTAGAACGAGTTTTGCCTAATCGATTAGAATCGGCCATTTTTTCACAAATATCTTTTACTATTGGTATTATAAATGAATTATTGATTGATTTTTAATTTACTATCGCGTTCGTTACAAAACTTTGCCATTGGTGGCCAAGTTGCTCGAGGAAAAGTTTAACTTTTTTGAAACCTATTTTGCATTAGCTTACAATATGGAGGCATGGCAACTTACTATATAAGATTTCCATCTATTAGGGAGTTTTGGGTTGGAGAGTTTTTAGGCGTTTCCTCGCACCTAATGGCTAGTCAGGAAAAAAAACATTTTCTTGATTGCTTTTTAGCAACTTACACTTCACAAGCCACACAAATGTTTATATGCTCACAGGAGTAGAAAGATTGACGACCCAGAAGACACCCGTGAAAGCAAACTGTGAGCTCTCTTTACATGGCTGTTGCTCGGATGGTGTGACAGCCGCTTTGGGTCCAAACAATGGAGGATGCCCCTCAATCTGTCAATGTAACCCATTGGGCTCCCTGTCCGAAACTTGTGATCCAGTCAGTTTGAAATGTGAATGCAGAACTGGTGTTGGAGGAGATAAATGTGATCGATGTTTGCCAGGTTACTGGGGACTGACGAGAAATGATGCCTCGGGACGCAAAGGCTGCAAACGTATGTGCACGGCTGCAATTACAGTTCATCAGTCTATGATTGGCTGGTCGTTACGTGGCCATTAGTTAAAATGTGGGAATCGCTTTGGAATGTAAAGTATGAAAGAAATCATTCAGGATAGTTTTAGTTGTAAAGTCAGTAGTAAGTTAAAATCTGGGAGAAAGTAATTTCTAGAGATGGTAGCCTTGTTAGTCAGTGGGTGCTACAATCATTTTTAAAATCTCTGGAATTGTTATTTTATGTGTAAGTATGCCAACTCATCCTGTTTTTGGAGAGTGAGTTGAGAAAATTACTACTGCGGGAAACTATGGGAGGGATGATTTATTAAAATGCCTTTGGTGTGACATAAAGCACCGAGTTTACAAACAGGAATTCACATGGTGCTAAAAATATGTAATTTGGTTACTAGCTTGCCAATGTTCTAAATTTGGATCCGTGCGAGATGATTGTGAGCAAATGACTGGCCGCTGTGTGTGTAAAGCTGGCGTTTTTGGCCATAAATGTGATTCATGTAAGGAAGGAGAATTTCTAAGCCCACATGGATGTACGGACAGTAAGTTTTTTTGTTGAGCAAGCGATTTATTTTT
>Ga0210040_10011278_pt1 | contig 10143 bp, 9 predicted proteins | sample CryGeyCG12114_NA_FD_185462 | JGI IMG/M metagenome (GOLD analysis project Ga0210040, IMG submission 185462) | Groundwater microbial communities from aquifer - Crystal Geyser CG19_WC_8/21/14_NA (SPAdes) (version 2) | ecosystem: Environmental > Aquatic > Deep subsurface > Groundwater | place: USA...
GGACGCCTTCTCCGCCGACAGCAGCCTGCTGCTGACCATCAGCGGCGGCACGCTGACGGTGGACTCCGGTGGCGACGGGCTGGACTCCAACGGCTCCGCGGTGATGACCGGGGGCACCGTCACCGTCAGCGGACCCACCCAGACCGGCAACGGTGCGCTGGACGTCAACGGCACCTTCGACGTCTCCGGCGGCACCCTGCTGGCCGCGGGCAGCTCCGGGATGCTCGTCTCGCCGTCCACCGACTCCACCCAGGGCTGGGTGTCGGTGGTGCTGACCACCGCCGCCTCGGCCGGCGACGCCGTCGAGATCGTCTCCAGCGACGGCACCGTGGTCGGCAGCTTCACCGCGGAGAAGGACGCCGCCTCGGTGGTCTTCTCCGCCGCCGACGTCACCTCGGGGGAGACCTACACGGTCACCGTGGACGGCACCGAGGCCGGCAGCGCGACCGCCGGTGAGGCCGCCGCCGGCGGCGGCACGGGTGGCGGCGGTGGCTCGATGGGTGGCGGCCGCCCCGGCGGCAGCTGACCCTCGGCCCCACCACCACCGCCCGGACCGGGGCGGGCGCTGCGGCGCCCGTCCCGGTCAGTCGTTCGGGTAGACCACGCCCAGCTGCTCGCGGACGCCGTCCAGCAGCCGCATCATCGCCAGCGAGTGCTCCAGCGGCAGAACCGGGCTCTCGGTCCGGCCCTGCTGCAGGCAGCGGGTGACCTCGCGCAGCTCGTGCACGTAGCCGGCGCCGATCAGCTCGAACTCCTCGGTGCGGACGTCGTCCTCGCCGACCGCCACGTCCAGCCGGGTCGGCCGGTAGACCGAGTCCGGGCCCTGGGAGCGGATCCAGCCACCGCTGCCGGCGACCAGCGCCGAGTGCGGGGAGCCGGCCAGCAGCGAGGTGGTCAGCTGGGCCTGGGCACCGGAGGCCCAGCGCATCGTCACCGCGTTCTGCGCGTCCACGCCCTCGTCGTTCAGCGTGCCCGTCGCGGTGACCGAGTCGGGCAGGCCGAGGGTGCCCCAGGCCCACAGCGTCGGGTAGACGGCGAGGTCCAGCAGTGCGCCGCCGCCGTCCGCGCGGGCCCATATCCGGGCGGTCGGGTCGGCGGGGGCCACGAAGGAGATCTCGCCGCTGACCCAGTGCACGGTGCCGATCTCGCCGGACGCGGCGATCTGCAGCGCCCGCTGGTAGGCGGGCAGGAACCGGGTCCAGACCGCCTCCATCAGGAACAGCCCGCGCTCCCGGGCCAGCTCGACCAGCTCGGCCGCCTCCCGGGCGTTGATGGTGATCGGCTTCTCCACCAGCACCGACGTGCCCGCGGTCAGCGCGGCCCGCACCACCTCGGCGTGCTGGGCGTGCGGGGTGGCCACGTAGACCACCTCGACGTCCGGGTCCTCGACCAGGGCCTGGAAGCCGGGCCGCTCGTCGGTGTCGGCGTAGGAGGTGGCGAAGCCGAACTGCTCGGCGAACGCCGCCGCCCTGTCCGGCTGCCGGGAGCTGACCGCCTGCAGCACGGCGTCGGGCAGCAGCGCCAGGTCGGCGGTGACCTTCGCGGCGATCGCCCCGGTGGCCACCACGCCCCAGCGCACCGGCCGTCCGGTCGCGGTGCGGGGGTCGGCGTCGAGCAGCTCGGGGCGGGGGATGAACGGAGAGGTCACCCGGCCACGCTAAGCGAGCGCCCTGCGGCCCGCGCCGCCGGATCAGCCGGCTGGGCGGGCAGCCCGGACGGCGCCCGCGCCGGTGACCGCGGCGAGCAGCTCCTCGGGGTCGGTCACCTCGTCGCCTCGCCAGGCCACGTGCTGGTCCGGGCGGACCAGCACCAGGTCGGCGGCGTACCGCCCGCGCAGCTGGGGCAGCGAGCTCAGGTCCAGCACCCGCAGCGGCACCCCCCGGTGCGCCGCGGCGTCCACCAGCGGCTGCGGATCGGCCGCCGGCGCCAGCTGCAGCACGGTGAACTCCGGGCCCAGCTCGTCGTAGACCGACCGGCCCTCGGCCAGCCAGGCGTGCGGCAGCCGGGCACCGGGGTGCGCCGACGGGGTGTACCCGACCACCGACGGCTCCGGGCGCGGCCCGCCGCTGGGGACGACGACGGGCGAGTCCGGGTAGTCGTAGCCCAGCACCAGGCCGAGGCTGTGGAACTCCGGTTCCTTGACGGCCAGCGCCGCGGCCACGGCGGCCCGCAGCTCCCGGCCGCGGTCGCCGTCGTCGTCCAGGTCGCCGGCGGCGAAGGACGGCGCCAGGAACGCCTCCTGCGCACCGGCGGCGGCGATGGTGCGCTCGGCGACCGGGCGCCGCTCGGCCTGGTAGCTGTTCAGCAGCTGCTCGGGTGCCCAGCCGCGCAGCACGGCGGCCAGCTTCCAGCCCACGTTGACCGCGTCGCCGACGCAGGTGTTGAAGCCGTGTCCGCCCCAGGGCGGGTTGAGGTGCGCGGCGTCGCCGACCAGCAGCACCCGCTGCCCGCGGTAGCGGTCGACGAGCAGCATCCGGGCCGACCACGGGTCGGTGGCCAGCACCTGCACGTCGATCTCCGCGCCGACCAGCGCGCGCACCAGCGCTGCCGGGTCGACGTCGGCGGCGGTGCCGTCGACGCCCTGCACGATCGCCCACCAGGTGCCGTCGGTGTCCAGCCGGCCCATCAGCCCGCCGCGCTGCGCGCCGATCACCCAGTAGTGCACGCCGAGGGCGCACAGCTCGCGGGTGTCCAGGTCGCGCGAGCGGAAGGTGGTGCTGAGGTTCGGCAGGCTGCCCGAGGAGCCCTCGTACCGGGCGCCGATCGCCCGCCGGGTCACCCCGGACCCACCGTCGCAGCCCAGCAGCCAGTCGGCGGTGACCGGGTGCTGCCCGCCGTCGGGGTCCTGGAGCAGCGCGTGCGCCCGGTCCGGCCCGTCGGTCACCGACAGCGCGCGCCAGCCGAGCAGGCTGGTGACCGTGGGCAGCTCCGCCACGGCGTCCCGCAGCACCTGCTCGACCAGTGGCTGGGGCGCCTGCTGGCCGGCCTCGGCGGCGACGTCGCGTGGCTGGGTCCACAACCCGAAGGCCGCCGGGAAGCGGGTGATCTCGTGCCCGAGGAGGCCGGTGCAGAAGACGACGTCCTGCGCGTGCGACACCGGCAGCGGCGCGACGGCGCGCAGCCGGTCGGCCAGGCCCCAGCGGCGCAGGTGCTCCATGGTGCGGACGCTGGTCGTCTTCGCCCGGGGCCGCAGGACGCCCAGCTCGGTGCGCGGCTCGACGAGCAGCACCTCGATGCCGCGCCGACCCAGCTCGAGGGCGGCGGACAGCCCGCTGGGGCCGCCGCCGACGACCAGCACCGGGACGGAGTCGGGCGCGGCGCTCACCGGGTCTCCTGCCACTGCCGCACCCAGGCGCGGCCGTAGTCGTTGCCGTGCGGGGTGCGGAGCACGGTGTGCACGTGGAAGGGCTGGGGGGTGTCGTAGTCGAGGAAGACGCCGCAGTGGTGGTCGAGCTCGGCGATCAGCACGGGGGACTGCAGCCGGTAGTAGAAGACGTCGCCCGGTTCGTGCCCGCCGATCCAGCTGACGGTGGTGTCGGCCAGGTGGGTGGTGACCTCGCGCAGGCGGGCGGCGCGGGGGCCGGTGGGGAGCAGCCGGGCGAAGGTCTCCGTGAGCTGCAGCACCAGCTGCTGGGCCTCGGCGGGCAGGTCGGGCACCCGGATGCCTTCGACCGGGATGACCCGGTTGTCCTGGAAGGCGCCGGCGAGGTGTCGTTCGTCGCCGGGGTGCACCCGGCCTGCGGGCATGGCGGGGTCGACCAGCTGTGCGTAGACGGTGGCGGCCTGCCATTGCTCCGCGGTCAGCGCGGCCATCAGCTGGGTGCCCAGGGCGATCCGGTCGGCGAAGGGCTCGGCGAGGCCGGTGTGCGGACCGGCGTCGATCTCGTCGGGTTCGGCGCCCAGGAACACCGGGGACAGCACCATCCGGCCCTCGACGACCAGGCAGTTGACCGCGCAGTGGTGGCCGAACAGCTGCCAGCCCCAGGGCGCGTGCAGGTCGGGGGTGCCGTAGAGGGCGATGTTGTAGCTGAACTCGCCCAGCACCGCCGGCAGCCCCACGACCTCGCCGAGGAACCCGTTGATCAGCATCATCGCCTGGACCAGCTCGTAGCCCTCCGCGGACAGCGATGCGCGGACCAGGGCCAGCGCCCGCTCGCGCACCACCGGGGGTTGGAACTCCAGTCGTAGGCCGGTGTCGAACTGCATGAACTCCGGGTTGGCCCAGGTCTGCCACTCCGGGGCGTCGACCGGGTGCCTCAGCCGCTCCCGGTCTGCTGCGGACACCGCGGCCAGCAGGTCGCGTGCGGCGTCGACCATCGCGGCGACGGGTGCCTCCTCGCCGGGCTCGGCCGGGGTGAGCGGGTAGAGGCCGGTGCGCAGGGTGCCGTTCTCGGTGACGCCGCGGAACTCGTCCAGGTACAGCGGTGTCCAGCCCTCGACCAGCCCGCCGGTGAAGGTGCCGGGGGTGCGGGCGTGCTCGCGGTAGGCGTAGACGTCCAGCCCGCGGACGTCGGCCAGCCGCGGGTGGTCGGCCGGGAAGAGGTACCGCCGGAACTCACCGGCCACGACGTGCCCCGTTCGCCACCACGGGATTGGTCAGCACGCCGAGCCGGTCGACCTCGACCTCGACGACGTCCCCGGGTCGGAGCAGCCAGGGTGGGGTGCGGGCGTAGCCGACGCCGGAGGGGGTGCCGGTGGCCAGCAGGTCACCGGGGCGCAACGTGAACGTGCGGGAGATCAGCGCCAGGGTGTCGCCGACCGTGTACACCATCTCCTCGGTCGAGCCGTCCTGCACGGTCTCGCCGTTGACCCGGGTGCGCACCCGCAACCCGTCGCGCAGGTCACCGACCTCCGCGGCCGGGACTATCGGTCCGAGCGGGCCGGAGTTGTCGCCGTTCTTGCCCAGGATCCACTGGCTGGTCAGCTTCTGCGCCCGCCGCGAGGTGAGGTCGTTGAAGGTGGAGTAACCCACGACGGCGGCCAGCGCCTCCGCCGGGGTGGCGTCGACCAGGGGGGCGCCGAGGTAGGCCACCACCTCGCCCTCCCAGTCCAGCCCGTCCTCATCGGCCGGCACCGGCACCGGCGCACCGCCCACGGTCAACGACTGCGTCCAGCGGGCGAACAGCGTCGGGTACGGCGGAATCTCGGCGTCGGAGAACGAGCCCTCGGCGACGTGCTCGAGGTAGTTCAGCCCGATGCACACCACGCGCGCCCCGGGCAGCACCGGCGGCACGAACTCGACGTCGACGGCGTCGACGGTCTCCCCGACGGGATCGCGTTCGAGGTGGGCGGCCGCATCCGCCCAGAACTCCGCCAGCGACGCCAGCACGGTCACCTGGCCGCCGTCCTCCGACAACGCCCCCACCAGCACATCGCCGTCCCGGCGGATGCCGACGACCCTCACGGTCGGGTGCTCTCGACCAGCTGCTGCCGCAGGAAGGCGACGGTCCGGGCCAGTGCGTCGGTAGCCGCGGCGGTGGAGCCCAGCCACATGTGGTCGGCGTCGTCGTAGGTGTGCAGCTGCACGTCGGTGCCCGCGGCGGTCAGCGCGTCGTGCAGCCGCTCGCTCTGCGCGCACGCGATGAACCGGTCGGCCCGGCCGTGCAGCAGCAGGACCGGCGGCGCCGCGGGGGAGACGTGGCTGATCGGGCTGGCCTGCGCGGCGAGGAACGGGACGCTGGTCACCGGCGCGCCCAGCAGCTGGGCCTCCCGGGTGGCGGCGTCCGCCGGGTCCGCGCCGGTGTCGGTGGCGACCGCGGCGATGTCGCTGGGGGCGTACCAGGCGGCGACGGCGGTGACCCGGCTCGACGGCCCGGTCACGCCGACCTCGCCCTCCAGGGCGGCGGCGTCCGGCGTCAGGCCGAGCAGCTCGGCCAGGTGACCGCCGGCCGACTCGCCCCAGGCGGCCATCCGGTCACCGTCGACGCCGAGCTCGGCCGCGCGGGACCGGAGCCAGCGGACGGCGGCCTTGGCGTCGTGCAGCTGCGCCGGCCAGACCGCCTCCGCCGACAGCCGGTAGTCGACGCTGGCGACGGCGACGCCGGCCTGCGCGACCTGTTCGAACGGACTCGGCACGGCGTCCCGGTAGGCCGGGCCGGCGGTGTGCCGGCTGCCCAACCGCCAGCCGCCGCCGTGCAGGAACACCACCACCGGCGCGGGGCCGTCGCCGGCGGGCAGGTAGAGGTCCAGCTCCAGCGGCCGGGCACCCGGCAGGGCCGCGAACGGGACGCCGGCGAGCACCCGGACGCCACCGTCGCCGATCCGGGCGGGCGGCAGCGGGGCGTCGGAGGCGGGTGGGGGCATTGGCAGGGCAGGCGGGGTCACGGTCGGCTCAGACGTCCCAGCGGTGCTCGGGCATGAACTGCATGTCGTGCTGCTGCGCGGCGGCCTGCATGCGCGGGAAGTCGGGGATGAACGGCGGCTGGTCGGGGGCGGTGGAGTCGGCCGGGGTGCCCATGTGCTGGAAGAAGCGTTCGAAGCCGCCGGACAGCGTGCCCATCATCCGGGCGTCGGTGACCACCTGGTAGGCGTGCGCGAACCCGGCCGGCACGTAGCCGAAGTCGCCGGGGGTGAGCAGCTGGGACTGCTGGGCGCCCTCGGCGTCGGTGAAGAACAGCCGCACCTCGCCCTCGAGCACGTAGAACGTCTCGTGGGTGCTGTTGTGCGAGTGGGTGGGGATGACGTCGCCGGCGGGGGAGTCGGCGGTGATGATCCCGAACTGGTTCTCCGTCTCGTCGCCGGACAGCAGCACGGTGAACACGTCGCCGAAGAGCTTGGCGTGCTCGCCCTCGCCGCGGCGCAGCACGTAGGGCTGCGGCTTGCCGGGCAGCACGCCCTGCCACTGCGGGCCCTTCGCGGGGTCGATCAGGTACTCGAAGCTCATGGGTGCTCCCGGGTCGGGGTCGGCGTGGGCTCCTGCGAGCTTCGGTGACCGCGGTCAGCGCCGCCCAGGGGGCTGCCATTGAGCGGCAGGGCGATCCGGTCAGGAGGTGCGTCCGGCCCCCAGGCTGCGCGAGATGCCCCGCGCGGCGGTGCGCACCGCCGGGCCGAGCACCCGCGGTCCGGCGCCGTCCGCCGGGACGACGACCGACAGCGCGGCGACGACCGTCCCGGCGGCGTCGTGCACCGGTGCGGCGACCGAGACGACCGGGCCGGGGGTGCCGCGCCGGAAGGTGGCCAGCCCGTCGCGACGGATCTCGGCGAGGGTGCGGCGCAGGGCCGTGCGGGAGACGGGCAGCTGCTCCGGCTGGTGCACCAGGGTCTGCCCGAGCACCTGGTCCTGGAACCCGGGCTCGGCGAAGGCCAGCAGCACCAGGCCGACGCCGGTGGAGTGCAGCGGCATCCGCCCGCCGGGCCGGTAGAGGGCGGCGACCGCGCCGTGCGAGGAGAGCCGCTCGACCAGCAGCGCGTCGGTGCCCTCCCGGACGGCGAGCAGCACGTGCTGCCGGGTGACCTCCTCCAGGTCACCCATGAACGGCAGGGCCACCGAGCGCAGCCCCTGCCCGCGCGGGGTCAGCGACGCCACCTCCCACAGCCGCAAGCCGATGGAGAAGCGGCCGTCGGCGCCCCGCTCCAGCGCACCCCACGCCATCAGCCGGCCGGCGAGCCGCAGCGCCGAGCTGGCCGGGATGCCGCTGCGCCGGCCCAGCTCGCTGAGCGTCAGCTGCGGGTGGTCCGCGTCGAACGCCGCGAGCAGCGCGAGCGCCCGGTCGACGACCGGTTCGCCGGCGGCCGGCCGGTGCCCGCGGGCCCGGGGGAGCGGTTCCTCGCCCTCTCCCGAGGGCCGGCTGCCGTCCATCGACCGGCATTCTGCCCGGCCACCGAACCGTCCGACGGCCCGGTCGGCAGGCGGTGCGCCGGTCGGGTGGTCGATCATCGACGGGTGACCTCATCCGGGCAGCTCCTCGGCATCACCGGCTCCACCGGGCAGCTCGGCGGGCGGATCGCCCGCCGGCTCGCCGACGCCGGCGTGCCGCAGCGGCTGCTGGTCCGCGACCCGGCCCGGGCACCGGAGCTGCCCGGCAGCACCGTCGCGGTGGCGTCCTACGAGGACGGGCCGGCGGTCCGCGGGGCGCTCGCCGGGCTGTCCACGGTGCTCATGGTGTCCGCGGCCGAGCACCCCGACCGGCTGGGCCAGCACCGCACGTTCGTCGACGCGGCGGCCGACGCCGGGGTCGAGCACCTGGTCTACGTCTCCTTCCTGGGCGCCGCCCCCGACGCCACGTTCACCCTGGCCCGCGACCACTGGGCCACCGAGCAGCACGTGCGCGAGCGCGGCCTGCGCGCGACGTTCCTCCGCGACTCGCTCTACGCCGACTCCTTCCCCGAGCTGACCGGAGAGGACGGCGTGATCCGCGGCCCGGCCGGCGACGGGCGGGTGTCCGCGGTCGCCCGGGACGACATCGCCGACGCCGCGGTGGCGGTGCTGCAGGACCCGGCCGCGCACGCCGGGGCGACCTACGACCTGACCGGGCCCGCGGCGCTGACCCTGACCGAGGTCGCGGAGACGATCAGCGCGCTCACCGGCCGCCCGGTGAGCTACGCCCCGGAGACCCTGGCCGAGGCGTACGCCTCCCGGGCCTCCTACGGGGCACCGCAGTGGCAGGTGGACGCCTGGGTGTCCACGTACACCGCGATCGCCGCCGGGGAGATGGCCGCCGTCAGCACCGCGGTCGCCGACCTCACCGGGCAGCCGGCCCGGACGCTCGCCCAGGTGCTGGGCAGGTGACCACCGCACCGCACCTCGCCAGCCGGCTGCAGGGCTTCGGGACGACAATCTTCGCCGAGATGAGCGCGCTGGCGGTGGCCACCGGCGCGGTCAACCTGGGCCAGGGTTTCCCCGACGAGCCGGGACCGGCCGAGGTGCTCGACGTGGCGCGGGCGGCGATCGGCACCCCGCACGACCAGTACCCGCCCGGGCCCGGCCGGCCGGAGCTGCGCACCGCGATCGCCGAGCACCTGCAGCGCTTCCGCGGGCTGACCTACGACCCGGCCGACGAGGTGCTGGTCACCGCCGGGGCCACCGAGGCGCTCACCGCGGCGCTGCTGGCCCTGCTCGAGCCCGGCGACGAGGTGGTGCTGTTCGAGCCGATGTACGACTCCTACGCCGCGGCGGTGGCGATGGCCGGCGGGGTGCTCCGCCCGGTGCCGCTGCGCCCGCCGCCGGCCGGCGACGGCGGGGTCACCGACGCGCCGTGGGCCTTCGACGAGGCCGAGCTGCGGGCGGCGGTCACCCCGCGGGCCCGGTTGCTGCTGCTCAACACCCCGCACAACCCGACCGGCAAGGTGTTCAGCACCGCGGAGCTGGCGGTGCTCGCCGAGCTGGCCGTCGCCGCGGACCTGCTGGTGCTCACCGACGAGGTCTACGAGCACCTGGTGTTCGCCGGCGCCGAGCACGTCTCGCCGGCCACCCTGCCCGGCATGCGCGAGCGCACCCTGGTGGTGGGCAGCGGCGGCAAGACGTTCTCCACCACCGGCTGGAAGATCGGCTGGATCTGCGGGCCGGCGCCGTTGGTCGCCGCCGTCCGCACCGCCAAGCAGTTCCTCACCTTCGTCAACGGCGGGCCGTTCCAGCCGGCGATCGCGGCCGGGCTGGCGCTGCCCGACGCCTACTTCACCGGCGTCGCGGCCCGGCTGCAGCAGCGCCGCGACCTGCTGGTCACCGGCCTGGCCGCGGCCGGGCTGCCGGTGGTCAGCCCGCAGGCCACCTACTTCGCCACGGTCGACGTCCGGCCGGTGCAGCCCGACGGCGACGGCATCGCCTTCTGCCGGTCGCTGCCCGGGCGGGTCGGGGTGGTCGCCGTTCCGGCCGTGGTGTTCTACGCCCCGGCGGATGCGCATCTGGGCCGGCACCTGGTGCGGTTCGCGTTCTGCAAGACCGAGCAGGTGCTCGCCGGCGCGGTGGCCCGGCTGAGGGGGTTGCCGGTGGGGCGGGCGGGGGAGGAGCAGCTGTGAGGATCGCCGCGGTGCAGCACGACATCGTCTGGGAGGACCGGGACGCCAACTTCGCCCGGCTGGCCCCGCAGGTGGCCCGGGCGGTGGGCGCCGGCGCGGAGCTGGTGCTGCTCACCGAGACCTTCTCCACCGGCTTCTCCATGACGCCGGGGATCGGTGAACCCGAAGGCGGCCCGTCCGCGCAGTTCC
>Ga0210040_10011279_pt1 | contig 10143 bp, 10 predicted proteins | sample CryGeyCG12114_NA_FD_185462 | JGI IMG/M metagenome (GOLD analysis project Ga0210040, IMG submission 185462) | Groundwater microbial communities from aquifer - Crystal Geyser CG19_WC_8/21/14_NA (SPAdes) (version 2) | ecosystem: Environmental > Aquatic > Deep subsurface > Groundwater | place: USA...
CTCCCGCTCCGAGGACAGCCGGTCGATGTCGGAGGTCTCCTGCACCGTCGTGCGGTACTCCTCGAACCGCGCGCGCACCTCCTCGGTGGCGCCGGCGGCCAGTTCCTCGGCCAGGTCGGAGTCGGCCGCCACGACCATGAACGTCGCCCCGTGCAGGGTGTCCGGACGGGTCGTGTAGACCGTCACCGGCTCGTCGCGGCCGTCGATCGCGAACTCGACCTCGGCGCCGACCGAGCGCCCGATCCAGTTGCGCTGCATGCTGACGACCTTCGCGGGCCACTGGCCCTCGAGCTTGTCCAGGTCGTCCAGCAGCCGGTCGGCGTAGTCGGTGATGCGGAAGTACCACTGCGTCAGCTTCTTCTTGACGACCTTGGCGCCGGACCGCTCCGAGGTGCCGTCGGGCAGCACCTGCTCGTTGGCCAGGACGGTCTGGTCGACCGGGTCCCAGTTGACGAGGGAGTCCTTGCGGTACGCCAGGCCCTTCTCGTACAGCTTCAGGAACAGCCACTGGTTCCACTTGTAGTACTCGGGGTCCGACGTGTGCAGGACGCGGTCCCAGTCGAACGAGCACGCGTAGCGGCGCATCGAGGCGCGCTGCTGGGCGATGTTGTCGTACGTCCAGCCCCGCGGGTCCAGCCCGCGCTTGATGGCCGCGTTCTCGGCCGGCAGGCCGAACGCGTCCCAGCCGATGGGGTGCATGACGTCGTACCCGCGCTGCATCCAGTACCGCGCGATGACGTCGCCCAGGGCGTACGCCTCGGCGTGACCCATGTGCAGGTCGCCGGAGGGGTACGGGAACATGTCCAGCACGTACTTCTTGGGGCGCTCGTCACCGGGGACGCCGCTGCGGAACGGCTTGAGCTCGTCCCAGACCGGCAGCCACTTGTCCTGCAGGGCGAACGCGTCGTAGCGCTGCTCGTCCTCGGGTGCGGCGTTCTCTGCTGCGGGGGATCCCGCGTCGGTCTGCGTCATCTCGTCCTCCTGTGGCGCCCGTGTGCGCCGCTCGACCGGCCTCCGACATGGAAGAACCCCTCGCTCAGGAGGGGTCACGGCGCTGGCACCTGCGCTCGCGCAGCAGCTCAGCGCCGTCCGAGGAGTCGGAGCGTGCGCACGGGACCAGCCTAGGGCATCGGACGGGACGTCCCCGGTCCCCCGGTGCGGCCCGGGCTCAGCCGCGGGGCGGGTCGGTGCGCGGGTCGTCGGTGCGGGCGGCCGTGTCGTCGGGGCGCGGGGCCGACTTGTCGGCGCGCCGCCGTCCCCAGCCGTGCTGGGGCGCGCTGCGGCGCAGGGCCCGGCGCTGGGAGAGCGACTGCTGCGCCCGGACCAGCAGCTCGGTGACGTCGCCGTCGTCCCAGGGGGCCAGGACGGCGGCCCCGACCTCGACGCTCATGCGGGCCGAGCGGTCCCCGCCGCCGGCCAGCCGGCCCTGCGCGAGCCCGACCCGCACGCGCCGCTCCAGCTCCTGGGCGTGCAGACCGGCCCCCGGGCCCAGGACGAGGAACCGTCCCTCGTCCTCGCGGCAGACGACGTCGGAGGTGCGGGTCGCCCCGCGCAGCGCGGCCCCCACGGCCTGCCACTCCCCTTCGCGCCGGGTACGCAGGTCCTCGGGGGTCTGCGGTCCGGCCCCCAGGACGACGCCCGGGGTGACCTCGACGACGCAGGCGTGGACGGCCCCGCCGGAGCGGCGCGCGGACTCCAGGACCTGGTTGCCGAGCAGCAGGAGGCCCTGCCGGTTCAGCAGTCCCGTGACGTCGTCCTTGACCCGCTCGTCGCGAGCGGCGTCGAGCTCGGCGACCAGGTCGGCGAGCGAGGCCTCCGCCGTCCGGCGGGCCCGGACCGCACCCGACAGCGCCGCGGCGAGCGCCCCGGCGACCACGAGGGCGGCCACGGCGAGGGCGACCAGCGCCACCCCGCGCGGTGGCACCGCGGCCGCCACCCCCACGGCCACGGCCCCCAGCAGGGGCAGGCCGACGAGGGCGGCCGCCCACGGCAGCGCACCCCGTCGTCCGGGCACCGCCGGGTAGGGACGGTCACGCGGGTCAGTACCGGTCTCGAGCCTCACAGCGGGATGATCGACACCCGCGACGACGCCCTGGATGCGGCGACAGGGTGAACCACGCCCGCCCCTCCCTCAGCGACGGGAGACCTCGGAGCCTCGCGCACCTGCTCGGGGTCGGGCGCACCCCGGTGTGGAGGACGAACTGCTCGGCGGCCTGCAGCGCGGCCACCTCGGTGCCCGTGACGACCTGCAGGCCCAGCGAGCGGGCCAGCCGGACCAGCGGTGTCCGCTCGGGGACCGCGACCACATCCAACACGGCGGCGGCGGCCCGCACGACCTCCTCCGGCACGGGCAGCTCCTCGGCCCCGGGACCGCCGGCCATGCCGACGGGGGTGGCGTTGACGACGAGCCCGGGGCGCAGGGCGCCGGTCGCGGCCTGCCAGCGGGCGTCGTAGGCCCGGGCGAGCGCCGGTCCCGCGACGTCGTTGCGGGCCACGACGGTGAGGTCCCCGAACCCGCTGGTGCGCAACGCGGCCACGCAGGCCTTGGCCATCCCGCCGCTGCCGAGCACGACCGCCGGGACCGGCGCGATGCCGTGGGAGGCCGGGAGTCCGGCGACGGCGAGGTAGTCGGTGTGGTGGGCCGTCAGGTGGCCGTCGGTGTTGACGATCGTGTTGACCGAGTCGATGGCCGCCGTTGAGGCGTCGAGCTCGTCGACCAGCGGAATGACGTCCTCCTTGAAGGGCATCGAGATCCCCGCCCCGCGGATGCCCAGGGCCCGGATGCCTGCGACGGCGGCCGCGATGTCCGTCGTGGTCATCGCCTTGTAGACGTGGTCCAGCCCGAGGGTGGCGTGGAGGTGGTTGTGGAAGCGGGTGCCCAGGTCGCCGGGGCGCCCCGACAGCGACACGCACAGCCGGGTGTCCTTGCTGATGCCCGCGAGGGGGGTGGGGCTCGCAGGGGCCGTTCCGGTGGCCATCGGCCATCCTGCCCGCTCCCCGTCCCCGGCCGGGAATACGACGAGCTGTTGAAGGTTGAACCAGTCGTGAAGCGCATCGGTTTCCTCTCCTTCGGCCAGTACCAGCCGGTCCCCGGCGCGGGCGCCCGCACGGCGCGCGAGGCCCTCGTCCAGACCGTCGAGCTGGCCGTGGCGGCCGAGGAGCTCGGCTTCGACGGGGCCTACGTCCGGGTGCACCACTTCGCCCGGCAGCAGGCCGCGCCGTTCCCCGTGCTGGCCGCCATGGCCGCCCGCACGAGCCGGATCGAGCTCGGCACCGGCGTCATCGACATGCGGTACGAGAACCCCCTCTACATGGCCGAAGAGGCCGCGATGACGGACCTCCTCTCCGACGGCCGACTGCAGCTCGGCGTGAGCCGGGGATCACCCGAACCCGCCCTGCACGGTCCCGCGGCCTTCGGGTACGTCCCCGCCGAGGGGGAGGACGAGGCCGACATGGCCCGCCGGCACACCGACGTCTTCCGCCGCGCCATCGCCGGCGTGGGCGTCGCGGAGTCGAACCCGCGCATGACGGGGCGGTCGGTGCAGCTGCCCGTCCTGCCCCAGTCCCCCGGCCTGTCCGAGCGCATCTGGTGGGGGTCGGGCACCCGTGGCACCGCCCGCTGGGTGGCCGAGCAGGGCATGAACCTCATGAGCTCGACCCTGCTCACCGAGGACACCGGCGTCCCCTTCGACGAGCTGCAGGCCGAGCAGATCGCCCTCTACCGCCAGGTCTGGAAGGACTCCGGCTGGGACCGCGAACCGCGGGTCTCGGTGAGCCGCAGCGTCATGCCCATCGTCAACGACCTCGACGAGGCGTACTTCGGCCGCGACCGCGACTCCACCGACCAGGTCGGCTCGCTCGGGGAACCCGGGCTGGCCCGCTTCGGGAAGACCTACGCCGGTGACCCCGACGTCGTGGCCGAGCAGCTGTCCAAGGACGCCGCCGTCCGCGAGGCCGACACCCTGCTGCTGACGATCCCCAGCGCCCTCGGGGTGGACTACAACACCCATCTCATGCGCTCGATCGTCGAGCACGTCGCCCCCGCCATCGGCTGGGAGCGCAAGGGCTGAGGCCGTTCCCGGGGTCGGCGACCGACCCCGGGAACGACGAAGGGCCCGGACTCTCGTCCGGGCCCTTCTCGTCGTGTGGAGCTGAGGGGATTCGAACCCCTGACCCCCTCCATGCCATGGAGGTGCGCTACCAGCTGCGCCACAGCCCCTCACCGTCACTCCGGGCTTCCCCTCGGCAACGGGTTCAAGCATAGACCACTCCGGGTGGTCCTCCGAACCACCCTCGGCGGGCGGGCCGGAGCTCAGCCCTCGGCGCCCACGTCGGCGGCCGACGCACCCGCGTTGTACTCCGCCAGCGCCCACCCCGACCGCCGGCGCGTCAGCACCGCCCAGTGGGCGTTGCGGAAGCCGGCCAGCAGGGTCCACTGCGTGACGTCCAGGCCCAGCATCCGCAGCACGACGCCCTTGAGCGCCGCTCCGTGCGAGGCCACGACGAGGGTCCCGCCGTCGGCGACGTCGTCGGCGTGGCGCTCGACGGCCCCGGCCGCGCGGACGGCCATCTCACCGTGCGTTTCACCGCCGCCGAGCCGGACGTCCTCGCCCCGGCGCCAGGCGGCGAAGTCGTCCCCGTACGCGACGTCGATCTCGTGGCGCTGCAGGCCCTGCCACGCGCCCGCGTGGACCTCGCGCAGGGCGGGGTCCAGGCGCGGCGACAGGCCGGTGAGGGCCGCGAGGGCGGCGGCGGTGTCCACGGCCCGGCTCAGGTCGGAGGCGACCAGCGACGTGGGCTCCAGCGCGGCCAGCTCCACGGCCGCCGCGGCGGCCTGCTGCCGCCCCACGTCGTCCAGGGGCACGTCGAGCTGGCCCTGGAAGCGCTGCTCCGCGTTGTAGGTGGTGCGACCGTGGCGCCAGAGGACGACGGTCCGGGCGGTCACGCCTGGGGCGCGTCGCTCGTCACGGGCAGCTCGATGACGGGGCAGTCCTTCCACAGGCGCTCGAGGGAGTAGTACTCGCGCTCCTCGGTGTGCTGGACGTGGACGACGAGGTCGACGAAGTCCAGCAGGACCCAACGCCCCTCGCGCTCGCCCTCGCGGCGCACGGGCTTGGACCCCATGGGGAGCAGCTGCTCCTCGACGGCCTCGGCGATCGCGCGCACCTGGCGCTCGTTCGGGGCCGAGGCCAGCAGGAAGGCGTCGGTGATGAAGAGCTGGTCGGACACGTCGAGCGCGATCACGTCGGTCGCGAGCTTCGACGACGCGGCGGTCGCCGCGGCGGTCACCAGCTCGAGGCTTCGCTCGGATGCGGGCACGGAACTCCTCAAGGCTGTGCTGTCACTCAGCCTGGCGTCAGGACCCAGGCTGGTCTGTCGCCTGATTGTCCCACGTCCGGGAGTACAGCCGGTGCTTGCTGATGTGCTGCACCACGCCGTCCGGGACGAGGTACCAGACGGGCAGTCCGGCGGCCACGCGGCGCCGGCAGTCGGTGGAGGAGATCGAGAGCGCCGGGACCTCCATGAGGCTCACCCCGTCCAGCGGGAGACCGTCGTCGCGCAGGTCGTGACCGGGCCGGCTGACCCCGACGAAGTGCGCCAGGCTCCACAGCTCGGCGACGTCCTTCCACTGCAGGATCTGGGCCAGGGCGTCGGCGCCGGTGATGAAGAAGAGGTCGGCCTCGGGGCGCAGCGTGCGCAGCTCGCGCAGGGTGTCGATCGTGTACGTGAAGCCCTCGCGGTCGATGTCCACGCGGGACACGGTGAACCGCGGGTTGGAGGCCGTCGCGATGACCGTCATGAGGTAGCGGTGCTCGGCCGGTGCGATGTCCGCGCGGGCCTTCTGCCAGGGGCGGCCGGTGGGGACGAAGACGACCTCGTCCAGCGCGAACCGGGCGGCGACCTCGCTGGCCGCGACGAGGTGCCCGTGGTGGATCGGGTCGAACGTGCCCCCCATCACGCCCAGGCGGGGGCGCCGTGGTTCGTCCATCCTCGGTGGTCCGCCGGACTCGGTGGCCGCCGGGATCAGTGGCGGGTGCCGACGCTCTTGAACGCCCAGGTCACGATGAGCAGGCTCATCAGCAGGCAGATGGCGATGATGCCGAACGCGATGGGCGGGAACGGCAGGTCGACGCCGTGCTCCTCGGTCTGCGCAGCGGCTTCGAACACCAGGGCGTGCAGCATGTCGGATCCTCCGGAAGGTCCTGCGGCGAACGGTCGAACTCGATCTGCGCAAGTCTCGCACGAACGGGCGCCCGGCGGTCAGCCGGTGTGCGCGAGGATCGGCCCGTGCCCCCCGCCGACGACCGCGCCCCCGCCCCGGGCCCCACGGCCCCCGTCGGCCCGGGGCGCGACCGGCAGGCCCTGAGCGTGGTGGTCCCGGCCTTCGACGAGGCCGAGGTGCTGCCGGAGTTCGCCCGCCGCCTGCGGTCGGTGCTGGACGACCTGCAGGGCCGGGGCCTGTTGGGCGGGGACGGCGGCTACGAGGTCCTGGTCGTCGACGACGGCAGCACCGACGCCACCCCCGTGGTGCTGTCCCGGCTGCGCCGGACCTGGCCCCAGCTGCGGGTCGTGCGCCTGCGCGCCAACGCCGGGCACCAGGCCGCCCTGTCCGCCGGGTTGGCCCGGGCCCGGGGCCGGCGCGGGATCGTGACGATGGACGCCGACCTGCAGGACCCGCCCGAGGTGCTCGCGGACCTGCTGGCGGCGGCCCGGGACGGGTCCGACGTCGTCTACGCCGTCCGCTCGGACCGCTCGGTCGACGGCGTCCTCAAGCGGGCCAGCGCCGCCGCGTTCTACCGCGTGGTGCGGACCCTGGGCGGCAGCGCCCCGGCGCAGGCCGGCGACTTCCGCTACATGGACCGGGCGGTGGTCGACGCCGTCCTGGCCCTGCCCGAGCAGCACCGCGTGCTGCGACTCGTCGTCCCCGCCCTCGGCTTCACCGGCACGACGGTGGCCTACGTGCGCGGGGCCCGGGGGGCAGGGCGCACCAAGTACCCCGTGGCCCGGATGCTGCGCCTGTCGCTGGACGCCATCACCGGGTCCTCGACGGCCCCGCTGCGCCTGGCGAGCCTGTTCGGGCTGGGCGGGGCCGCCGTGACGTTCCTGCTCCTGCTGTACGCGCTCGTCTCCTTCGCCGCCGGCTCGACGGTGGCGGGCTGGACCTCGACCCTGGCCGTCGTCGCGGGCGTGGGCACGCTGCAACTGCTGTGCCTGGGCATCCTCGGTGAGTACGTCGGCCGACTCTACGTCCAGTCGCAGGGCCGGCCGGTGTACCTGGTGGCCAGCGACTCCGCCACCGACCCCGTCCACGAACCGGCCACCGACCCCGGTGGGCACGACGCGGACGACGTCCCCGACGGGGCTCAGACGCGGGTGTGACCGTCGCCCAGGACCTGCCACGTCGTGGTGGTCAGCTCGGACAGGCCCATCGGCCCGCGGGCGTGCAGCTTCTGGGTGGAGATGCCCACCTCGGCCCCGAGGCCGAACTCGCCGCCGTCGGTGAACCGCGTCGAGGCGTTGACCGCCACGACGGCGGAGTCGACCGCGGCGCAGAAGTAGTCGGTGACCCGCACGTCGGTCGCCAGGACCGCCTCGGTGTGCCCGGACGACCACGCCGCGATGTGCTCGACGGCCTGCTCGACGGAGTCCACGACCCCGACGGCGATCTCCAGGCCGTGGAACTCCGCCGCCCAGTCCTCGTCGGTGACGGCGTCCGCGGCGATGCCCGCGGCGCGGGCGGCGGCCAGGGCGGTCTCGTCGGCGTGCAACCGCACCCCCGCCCCGTCCAGGGCGGTCAGCAGCGTCGGCAGGAAGTCGGTGGCCAGCGCGGAGTGCACCAGGACCGTCTCGGCGGCGTTGCAGACGCTCGGGCGGGACACCTTGGCGTTCAGGACGACCTCGACGGCCTGGGCGAGGTCGGCGGAGGCGTCGACGTAGACGTGGCAGTTGCCGACCCCGGTCTCGATGACGGGGACCGTCGCCTCGCGCACGACGCGCTGGATGAGGTCGGCTCCCCCGCGGGGCACGAGCAGGTCGACCAGGCCGCGGGCCGTCAGCAGCACCCCGACGCCGTCGCGGCCGTGCTCGTCGATGCTCGTCACGGCGTCGGCCGGCAGACCCACCGACTCCAGGGCGCCGCGCACCACCTCGACGAGGACGGTGTTGGTGCTCATGGCCGCCGAGCCGCCGCGCAGGACGACGGCGTTGCCGCTCTTGAGGGCCAGGACGGCCACGTCGACGGTCACGTTGGGACGGGCCTCGTAGACGACGCCGAGCACGCCCATGGGCACCCGCAGCTGCCGCAGCCGCAGCCCGTTGGGCAGGGTCGACCCGCGGACGACCTCACCGACGGGGTCGGGCAGCGCCACGACGGTGCGGACGGCGTCGGCCACCGCGGCCACCCGGGCCGGGTCCAGGTGGAGCCGGTCCAGCAGGTGGTCGGAGGTCCCGTCGGCGCGACCGCGCGCGAGGTCTTCGGCGTTGGCGGCCACGATGCGGTCGGTGGCGGCGTCCAGCGCGTCGGCGATCGCCTGCAGCGCAGAGTCCTTGGTGGCCCGGGTGGCCACCCGCAGCGGCCGGGAGGCGGCCTTGGCCCGACGGCAGGTCGCCAGGACCTGCTCGGTGACGTCGACGGCACCCGACGCGGAACGGCTCTCGGCCACAGCGGTCATGGTCGTCAGGATACGGCGCCGGCGGTCGGTCGTGCGGACCCCCGCGGGACCCCGCCGGTCACCAGGGGGCGATGTCGCCGATGAGGTCCAACGCGCGCACCTCGCGGGGGCGCCGCTGCGGGCGTCGGACCCGGCTGCGCTGCGCCGCCCGGTGCTCGACCGTCGCGCGGTCCACGACCTCGACGCCGACGACGGGCCACTCCGGCAGGCAGGTGACCGGCCGGTGGTCGGTCCACAACCGCAGGGCCATGGCTGCGGCGTCGTCGGCGTCGCGCGCCTCGTCCCAGTAGCGCAGCTCCACCCGGGAGCCGCAGTAGCGGACGCTGGAGATGAACGGGGACGCGGCCAGCAGCTGGTCGAGGCCGGCGCGCAGCGCGTCGACGTCGGTGCCGGGTCCGGCGACCGTGACGGTCACCGACCACAGCGGCAGCGGTCCTGCGCCCGACTGCGGCCCGTCCACCACGTGCGGCTCCTCGTGTCCACGGCCGGCGCGAGCCCGCCCGACCCGGCCCCGGGTCAGCGGCTCAGCAGGACGAGGTGGTCGCGGTGGACCACCTCACGTTCGTACGCCGGGCCCCACTGCCGGGCGAGCTCGCGCGTCGACCGGCCGAGCATGTCCGGCAGCTCCTCCGACGAGTAGTTCACCAGCCCGCGGGCCAACGCGTGGCCCTTTCCGTCAACCAGGTCGACGGGGTCCCCGGCGCGGAAGCGGCCGCTCACGCCGGTCACCCCGGCGGGCAGCAGCGAGGACCGCTCCTCCCGCACCGCCCGCACCGCCCCGTCGTCCAGGACCAGGCGGCCGGTCGGGCTGGCCGCGTGCGCCAGCCACAGCTGGCGGGTGCTGCGGCGGGCTCCCCGCGCGGGCGGGACGGTGAACCAGGTGCCGACCTCTCCCCCCGCCAGCGCGGGACCGGCGAGCGCCGCCGAGGTCACCAGGGTCGGCACCCCGGCGGCCACGGCGATGGCCGCGGCCTCGACCTTGGTGGTCATCCCCCCGGTCCCCACGCCGGCGGCGCCCGCGGAGCCGACGGTCACGTCGAGCAGGTCCTCCGGGCCGCGGACGAGGTCGATGCGGCGGGCCCCCGGCCGCGACGGCGGCGCGTCGTAGAGCGCGTCCACGTCGGAGAGCAGGACGAGGGCGTCGGCCCGCACCAGGTGCGCCACGAGCGCGGCGAGGCGGTCGTTGTCGCCGAAGCGGATCTCGTGCGTCGCGACGGTGTCGTTCTCGTTGACCACGGGCACCACGCCCAGGGTGAGCAGCCGTTCCAGCGTCCGCTGGGCGTTGCCGTAGTGGCTGCGCCGCACGACGTCCTCGGCCGTCAGGAGCACCTGCCCGACGGTGAGCCCGGCCCGGGCGAAGGCCCGGGCGTACTCGGCCAGCAGCAGGCCCTGCCCGACGCTGGCGGCCGCCTGCTGGCTGGCCAGGTCCCGGGGACGCTTGCGCAGCCCCAGCGGGGCCAGCCCCGCCGCG
>Ga0210040_10011280_pt1 | contig 10143 bp, 6 predicted proteins | sample CryGeyCG12114_NA_FD_185462 | JGI IMG/M metagenome (GOLD analysis project Ga0210040, IMG submission 185462) | Groundwater microbial communities from aquifer - Crystal Geyser CG19_WC_8/21/14_NA (SPAdes) (version 2) | ecosystem: Environmental > Aquatic > Deep subsurface > Groundwater | place: USA...
GGTGCTGCGGTACGGCGAGCCGGCCCCGGGGCCGGCCCCGCAGGGCATGCGCGTGCCGCCGTCCGCCGAGCGCTGGCGGCGGGTGCCCTCCTGGGAGTGGCACCGGGCAGGCGTGGACCCCAAGCGCTCCCGCACGGTCTGCGAGGCCACCCGCGTCGCGGGCCGGCTGGAGGAGGCGGTGGGGATGCTCCCGCAGGACGCCTCCCGGCGGCTGCGCGCGGTGCCCGGGATCGGGGTCTGGACGGTCGCGGAGGTGGCGCAGCGCGCGCTCGGGGACGCCGACGCCCTCAGCGTCGGCGACTACCACCTGTCGCAGTACGTCGGCTGGGCGCTCGCCGGGCGCCCGCTCGACGACGACGCGATGGTGGAGCTGCTCGAGGACTGGCGGCCGCACCGCTACCGGGTCGTCCGGCTGCTCGAGTGCAGCGGCTTCACCAAGCCGCGCTTCGGCCCGCGGCTGACCGTGCAGGACCACCGGGCGCACTGAACGCCCCCGCCCCGTGATGGCGGGGGAGCAGGTGGGTCAGCGGTCCAGGACGACGGCGGCGGCGTCCCGCGGCGCGCGCTCGCGGGGCTGCTCGGCCGGGTGCCCGACCGCGACCGCCCCGAGCGGCTCCCAGTCCTGCGGCAGCTCCAGGACCGCGCGCACCACGGCGGGGCAGAACATCGTGCTGCTGACCCACGCGGTGCCGAGCCCCTCGACGGCCAGCTGCACCAGCAGGTTCTGCACGCCCGCGCCGCCGGCCACGACGAACAGCCGCTCCTCGGCCGCGGCCCGCCGGGCGTCCGGGTAGTCGTGGGAGCCCTCGCGGACCAGGCAGGGCACCACGAGGTACGGCGCCCCGCGCAGCACGTCGCCGCGCCGCAGCCGCCGGGCGACCGCCTGCTCGTCGAACCCGTCCGCCCGCAGGTCCGCCGCCCACTGCGCGGCCATCGCGTCGAGCAGCGCGGTGCGGCGCTGCGCGACGAGGACGAACCGCCACGGCACGGTGCCGTGCGGCGCGGGCGCGGTCAGCGCTGCCTCGACGGCCCGCAGCACGGCGTCCCGCTCGACGGGCAGGTCGGCGTACGCCCGGACCGTGCGGCGCAGCGCGAGCGTGCCGGCCTGCGCCTCGCGCGTGCCGAGCCGGAACCAGTCCTGCTCCGGCGGGCGCACCAGCGCGGTCGCGTCCCGGCCGTCGTCCGGCAGCGCGAGCCCGCGCACCAGCGCCACGGGCACGCCGTCGGCCTTGCCCTTCACCAGCTCGGCCGCGGAGGCGAGCTCGTCGGCGACCGCGATCTCGGTGACCTCGAGCAGGTGGCCGTACGTGTCGGCCGTCCCGCGGCTGTCCCGCACGGGCGCGAGGCCGGCCGCCCCGATCGCCGCGTCGACCTGCCCGACCCGCCAGGCCCGGCCCATCGTGTCGCTGACGACCACCGCGACGGTGCAGCCGGTGAGCGCGCGCAGGCGCTCCCGCAGGGACCGGGCGGAGGCGTCCGGGTCGCGCGGCAGCAGGGCCACCTCGTCGGTCCTGACGTTGCTGGCGTCCACGCCGGCGGCCGCCATGACCAGGCCGTGCCGGGTCTGCGCGATGGTGGTGGGCCCGCGCCTGGCCACCACGCGCACCGTCTCGTCGGCGACCGCCTGCCGGCGCACCTGCTCGCGGTCCGCGCCCCGCGGCACGGGGACCAGCGCGCCCTCGGCCTTGCTGAGCAGCTTGCTGGTCACGACCAGCACGTCGCCGTCCTGCAGCGCGAGCCCGGCGGCGCGCAGGGCGTCCGCCAGCAGCGCCGCCACGTCGTCGCCGGGCCGCACCTCCGGCAGGCCCGGCACCCCGGTGACGGTGTAGCCGGGCAGCCCGCCGCCCGGCGCCCCCACGTCAGGTAGCCCCGCGTCAGGCACCCCCGCGTCAGGCACCCGCGAGGTCCAGCGCTGCCCGGGCCATGGCAGCGGTCGCGTCGAGGTCGGTCATGAGCAGCGGCACGGCTCGCACCTCGACCCCCGGGACCTGCGCCCCGGCGTCGGCGGTGTCGACGAGCCAGCCGTCCAGCACCCCGCCGGCCGACCGCGCGCCGTAGTGCCGGCCGACGGCCTGGGCGCTCGTCTCCACCCCGAGAGCGGCGAGGCACGCGTCGGCCATGCCGCGCACCGGTGCGCCTCCCACGATCGGGGACAGGCCGACCACGGTCTTGGCGGCCAGCGCCTCGCGGACCCCGGGCAGCTGCAGGACCGTGCCGATGCTGACCACCGGGTTGCTCGGCGGGAGCAGGACGACGTCGGCCGCGGCGATCGCCTCGAGCACGCCCGGTCCGGTCCGCGCGGTGTCGGCGCCGACGTACACGAACGCCTCCGCCGGCACGGCCGCCCGGTGGCGCACCCACCACTCCTGGAAGTGGATGGCGCGGCGGCGCCCCTCCAGCTCGACGAGCACGTGCGTCTCGAAGCGGTCCTCGGTCATCGGCAGCAGCCGCGCGCCGGGCTGCCAGCGGGCGCACAGCGCCTCCGTCACCTGGGCGAGGCCGTACCCGGCCGCGGTCATCTGCGCGCGCACCAGGTGGGTCGCCAGGTCGCGGTCGCCGAGACCGAACCACGCCGCCGGGGCGTCGTAGGCCTGCAGCTCCTCGCGGGCGTGGAAGCTCTCCTCCCGCCGGCCCCAGCCGCGCTCCTCGTCGATCCCGCCGCCGAGCGTGTACATCACGGTGTCGAGGTCCGGGCAGATGCGCAGCCCGTACAGCGTCAGGTCGTCGCCGGTGTTGACCACGACGGTGAGCTCGGCGTCGGGCACCGCCGCCTGCACGCCCCGCAGGAACCGGGCTCCGCCGATGCCTCCGGCGAGGGCCACGATCCGCATGGCCGCCAGTGTGTCAGGCAGCGCCGACGGCGCGCCCGCCGGGCAGCGGCACGCGGGTGGGCACGAGGTCCCCGCCCGTCCGGGCGGAGCGCCTCCCCACACGTGCCGGGCGCCATCGTTACCTGTTCGTGACACAGCGGGGACCCGGAGTTGTCACAGCCAACGCTTACGGTGCCCGGCGGGCCAGCGGGACCGATCCGGTCCCCCAGCAGTGCCCACTCCACACCTACGGAGGACGTGCGTGCGCAGATCACTCGTCGGGCTCTCCAGCCTGACTCTGGCGACGGGACTGGTGGCGGGCTTCTCCGCGCCCGGCTCCGCCGCCCCCGTCGACACCTCTGCGGCGACCGGCTCTGCGCCGGCCGCCAAGGGCGCCACCAACCGGTTCACCGGCAGCGACGAGCTCAAGAACCCGCTCGAGTCCAAGCGGCGGGCGCTGAAGCAGACCGGCCTCACCGACGTGCTGAAGGGCCGCGCGAAGACCCAGAAGATCAACGGCAGCACCGTCGTCAAGGTCGGCTCCGCGCCGACTGCGCTGGACGGCTCCAAGCTGTCCGCGAAGAGCGCCGCGTCCGCCGACGGCACCGGCGCGGGCACCGGGCGCGACCAGTACGTCGAGCTCGGCCGGGAGGGCACCGACGAGATCCTCACGGTCCTCGCCGAGTTCGGCAACAAGCGGCACCCGGACTTCCCCGACAGGGACACCGACCCGGACACCCCCGGGCCGAAGACCTTCGACGGGCCCAAGCACAACTCCATCCCGAAGCCGGACGCGGACGACAACTCCACGGTCTGGCAGGCGGACTTCAACAACACGCACTACCGCAACGTGTACTTCGGCTCCGGCGAGGAGTCGCTCAAGAGCTACTACGAGCGGCAGTCCTCCGGCCGCTACAGCGTCGAGGGCCAGGTCGCCGGCTGGGTGACGGTGCCCTACAACGAGGCGCGCTACGGCCGCAGCGGCGACTACGCGGACAAGGACCCGAACGTCTGCGCCAGCAACGTCTGCAGCAACTCCCAGGCGCTGGTGACCGACGCCATCGACGCCCTGGTCGCCCGCTACAAGGCGCAGGGCATGACGACGGCCCAGATCCGCACCCAGATGCAGCGGTTCGACGTCCAGGACCGCTACGACTACGACGGTGACGGCGACTTCAACGAGCCGGACGGCTACATCGACCACTTCCAGGTCGTGCACGCCGGCGGCGACGAGTCCGACGGCGACCCGCAGCAGGGCGAGGACGCCCTCTGGGCGCACCGCTGGTACGTCAACGGCGCCGGCTTCGGCAGCACCGGCCCGGCCGGCAACAAGCTCGGCGGCACCCCGGTCGGCGACACCGGCCTGTTCATCGGCGACTACACGATGCAGCCGGAGAACGGCGGCGTGAGCGTCTTCACGCACGAGTTCGGCCACGACCTCGGCCTGCCGGACCACTACGACACCGCCGGTGGCGACAACGGCGTCGAGTTCTGGAACCTCATGGCCCAGAGCCGCCTCAACGGTGCGGGCGAGCCGCTCGGCACCCGCGCCGGCGACCTCTCCGCCTGGGACAAGCTCCAGCTGGGCTGGCTGAACTACAAGACGGTGAAGGCCGGCCAGGTCCGGACCGTCGACCTCGGCCCGCACGAGTACAACACCACCAAGCCGCAGGCCATCGTCGACGTCCTGCCGGACAAGAAGGTCACGACCAACCTCGGCGCGCCGTTCTCCGGCAAGAAGCAGTACTTCTCGGGGAACGCGGACAACCTGAACACCAGCCTCAGCCTGCCGGTCGACCTGACCGGCAAGAAGGAGGGCGTGTTCAAGCTCCGCGGCCGCTACGAGATCGAGGCGGGCTACGACTACCTGTACGCCCAGTCCTCCACCGACGGCGGCAAGACCTGGACCACCCTGAACGGCACCATCGACGGCAAGCCGTTCGGCAAGGACGGCGGCGGCCAGCCCGCCATCGACGGCTCGTCCAAGGGCAAGTGGGTCAAGATCCGCGTGCCGCTGCCGAACCTCGTCGGCAAGAAGGGCCTGGTCCGGCTGAACTACCGCACCGACGGCGGCTTCTCCGCGGGCGGCTTCTTCGGTGACGATCTCGCGATCGTCGCGGACGGCAAGGTCGTGCTCCTGGACACCGTCGAGGGCACGCCGAAGGCGGCGCTCAACGGCTTCAGCGTCGTGGGGTCGAGCGTCACCAACGCGTTCGACAACTTCTACATCGCGTCGAACCGCAGCTGGGTGTCCTACGACAAGTACCTCAAGACCGGCCCGTACAACTTCGGCTGGGCCACCACGCGGCCGGACCACGTGGAGCACTTCAGCTACCAGCAGGGTCTGCTGGTCAGCTACTGGGACACCTCGCAGGCCGACAACAACACCAGCACGCACCCCGGCCAGGGCCTGATCCTGCCGGTCGACGCCCACCCGACGGCGCGCCTGCGTCTGGACGGCAAGCCCTGGCGCTCCCGCGTCCAGGTCTTCGACGCGCCGTTCGGCCTCATGCAGGGCAAGTCGTTCACGCTCCACTACGAGGGCCAGGCCAACAACATCCTCGGTCTGCCTGCCAAGGAGACGTTCAACGACAGCCGGAGCTACTGGAGCAAGGAGATCCCGCTCTCCAGCGTCCAGGTCCCGCACGCGGGCGTGAAGATGCAGGTCACGAAGCAGAACGGCACCAGCATGACCGTGCAGATCAGCAAGCCGGCCAGCTAGCCACCAGCACCACCAGCAGGGCAGCACCACCAGCTCACCGCACCACCAGCACGGCGGCCCGGCCCTCTCCGGAGGTGCCGGGCCGTCGCGCGTGCGGGCCCGGTGGTCCGAGCGGTCAGCCCAGGCCGGCGAGGCGGTCGCAGCCGGCGAGCAGGGCGTCCTGGAGCCCGGCGTCCCGCAGCCTGCCGGGCACGGGGACCGGCCGGCGGTCCTTCCAGTACGGCGCGGTGGACAGGTCGGCCTCGTCGCAGCAGAAGGCGAGTCCGTCCCCGCCCTGCTCCACGTCGCCGGGCGCGCCGCTGCTCGCCAGCTTGGTCCGCACCCAGCCGGGGTCGACCGCGGCGGCAGCCACCTGCGGCAGCCGTCGCCCCCAGCCGAGCGCGAGGGCCACGTCGGCCGCCTTGCTGTCGGCGTACGCCTGGCGCGGCTCGCGCTCGCCGCCCAGGGCCGAGGGCTTCGGGCGGCCGCTGCCGGCCATGCCGGAGCCCAGCCACAGCAGCCGGCCGGTGAGCACGTCGCCCAGCAGCGCGGTGAGCAGGTGCGGCGCGAGCACGTTGACGGCGAACGTCGTCTCGAAGCCGTCCTCGGTGATCCGGGGCATCTCGCCGCGCACCCAGACGCCGGCGTTGTGCGCGAGCACGTCGATCGGCCCGTGCGCGCGGAGCTGGGCCGCGAGGTCCCGTACGGAGTCCAGGGACGCGAGGTCCCCGGTCACCAGGGCCACGTCGCCGGGGGACGCGGCAGCGGACCGGAGCGCCCCCACCACCGGAGCGCCGCGCTGCTCGCTGCGGGCGTGGACGAGGACCCGGTGGCCCCGCCCGAGCAGGAGTCGGGCGGCGGCGAGGCCGATGCCGTCGGTGGAGCCGGTGATGCAGATCGTGGACATGGCCGGCCCCTACCCACGTCGCGGGGACCCTGCCGACGTAGGGTCGAGCGGGTGGATTCGCTGGCGGGGATGAGACGGGCGCTGGCCCGTGCACGGGACGCCAAGCCGCTCGACGTCGACGAGGCCGCGGTCCTGCTGCAGGCTCGCGGCGAGGACCTGGAGCGGCTGTGCGAGGCCGCGGCCCGGGTGCGCGACGCCGGGCTCGTGGACGCCGGCCGGCCGGGCGTCGTGACCTACAGCCGCAAGGTGTTCGTCCCGCTCACCCGGCTGTGCCGGGACCGCTGCCACTACTGCACCTTCGCCACCGTGCCCGGCCGGCTGCCCGCCGCCTTCCTCGAGCTCGAGGAGGTCCTCGAGATCGCCCGGCAGGGCGCCGCGCTGGGCTGCAAGGAGGCGCTGTTCACCCTCGGCGACCGGCCGGAGGAGCGCTGGGAGCAGGCCCGGACCTGGCTCGACGAGCGCGGCTACGACAGCACGCTGGCGTACGTCCGGGCCTGCGCCGTGGCGGTGCTGGAGGAGACCGGGCTGCTGCCGCACCTCAACCCCGGGGTGATGAGCTGGGCCGAGCTGCAGCGCCTCAAGCCGGTCGCGCCCTCGATGGGCATGATGCTCGAGACGACCGCGCAGGTGCCCGCGCACGTCGGCAGCCCGGACAAGGACCCGGCCGTGCGGCTGCGGGTGCTCGAGGACGCCGGGCGGCACGCGGTCCCGTTCACCACCGGCCTGCTCGTGGGCATCGGGGAGAGCGTGCGCGAGCGCGCCGAGACGGTGTTCGCGATCCGGGCGGCGCACCGCCGGCACGGCCACGTGCAGGAGGTGATCGTCCAGAACTTCCGGGCCAAGGACGACACCGCGATGCGGTCCACGCCGGACGTCGGCCTGGAGGAGTTCCTCGCCGCGGTCGCCGTGACCCGGCTCGTCATGGGCCCGCGCATGCGGGTGCAGGCGCCGCCCAACCTCGTGGACCTGTCCGAGACGGGGCTGCTGCTCGCCGCGGGCGTCGACGACTGGGGCGGCGTCAGCCCGCTCACGCCGGACCACGTCAACCCCGAGCGCCCGTGGCCGCAGGTCGAGGCCCTCGTCGAGGCGACCGCGCAGGCCGGGTTCGTGCTGCGCGAGCGGCTCACCGCGCACCCGCCGTACCTGACGGAGCCGTGGCTGGACCCCCGGCTGCAGGGGCACGTCGACGCGCTCCGGCTGCCCGACGGGCTGGCCGCGGACGTGCTGCCCGTCGGCCGCACCTGGCAGGAGCCCGACGGCGGGCTCGTCTCCAGCGGCCGCACCGACCTGCACGCGACCGTCGACACCACCGGGCGCACCGACGACCGGCGCGGCGACTTCGACGAGGTGTACGGCGACTGGGCGGAGCTGCGCGAGCACGTCGCCGGCGCGGTGCCGGCCCCGCGGGCGCCGCTCGCCGCCGACGTGGCCGCGGCGCTGCGGACCGCCGCCGACGACCCCGGGGGCCTGTCGGACGCGCAGTACCTCGCGCTCATCACGGCGGAGGGACCGGAGCTCGAGGCGGTGTGCGCGCTCGCCGACGACGTGCGCCGGGACACCGTCGGCGACGACGTCACGTACGTCGTGAACCGGAACATCAACTTCACCAACGTCTGCTACACGGGCTGCCGGTTCTGCGCCTTCGCGCAGCGCCGCACCGACCCCGACGCGTACAGCCTGTCGCTGGAGGAGGTGAGCGCGCGGGCCCGCGAGGCGTGGGACGTTGGCGCCTCGGAGGTGTGCATGCAGGGCGGGATCGACCCGGCGCTGCCCGGCAGCGCCTACCTCGAGCTCGCCCGCGCCGTGAAGGCCGGGGCGCCCGGGCTGCACCTGCACGCGTACAGCCCGATGGAGGTCGTGAACGGCGCGGCCCGGATGGGCGTCTCGATCGAGGAGTTCCTCGTCGCCGCCCGAGAGGCGGGCGTGGACAGCCTGCCGGGCACGGCGGCGGAGATCCTCGACGACGAGGTCCGCTGGGTGCTCACCAAGGGCAAGCTGCCGACGGCTCAGTGGGTCGAGGTGGTCACCACCGCGCACCGGATCGGGCTGCCGACGACCAGCACGATGATGTACGGCCACGTCGACAACCCCACGCACTGGGTAGGCCACCTGCGCCTGCTGGCCCGCCTGCAGGAGCAGACAGGCGGGTTCACCGAGTTCGTGCCGCTGCCGTTCGTGCACACCAGCGCGCCGCTCTACCTCGCCGGCGTGGCGCGCCCCGGCCCGACGGTCCGCGACAACCGCGCGGTGCACGCCGTGGCCCGGCTCATGCTCCACGGGCGCATCGACCACGTGCAGTGCAGCTGGGTCAAGCTCGGGCCCGAGCAGTGCGGGCAGGTGCTCGCGGGCGGCGTCGACGACCTCGGCGGCACGCTCATGGAGGAGACCATCAGCCGGATGGCCGGCTCGTCGTACGGGTCCCGCAAGTCCGTCGAGGACCTCGAGGCGATGGTCCGGCAGGCGGGCCGGACCCCCCGCCAGCGCACCACGACGTACGCGGAGATCAGCCCGGAGCGCTACACGGCGGCGCGCGCCTCGCGCGTCGCCCTGCCGCTGCTGTAGCCCGGGCGGGGCACTCGGGGCAGGTGCTGCGCGGCCGCGACCCCGGACGCCTCGGCGCGCGGCACCCGCAGGCCCCCGTGGTGGGCCGTCCTGGGCGCGCAGGTCGCCGCCCTGCGGGACGGGCCGCAGGGCAGCCGTGCAGGGACTCTGGACGCCTGCGTGCTGCGCACCTGGCGGTCCGCGTAGGCCGTCTCCTGGAGCGGGTCTGCGGGTGCTGGCGGAGCCGCCGACGGCAGCCGGTCCGGCCGTACGGCAAGTTCCCGTCCCGATGCACGTCCTGACGCTCCGTGATACCTCGTTGGCGCAGTGTGTCGAAGTTCTCACTCCGGGAGATACCACCTCCGCCTTGACTCAGACGGATGACACGCCTGTAATGACACCAGTGTCGTTTCCCCCCGACGGGTCCCGCAGGGCCGTCGGCGACGCCGCAGCCGGTGCAGTGTGCGACCGGCCCGAGGTCGACGAGGAGTCGAGATGAGCGAGCTGGTGCAGCTGGCCGCCCTGGGTGCGTGGGGTGCCGGCGCGGAGCAGGACGACGCCCCCCTGGGATGGCAGGAGGAGGCGCTGTGCGCCCAGACCGACCCGGAGGCGTTCTTCCCGGAGAAGGGCGGCTCGACCCGGGAGGCCAAGCGCATCTGCGTCGGGTGCGAGGTCAAGGCCGAGTGCCTGGAGTACGCCCTCGGCCACGACGAGCGGTTCGGGATCTGGGGCGGGCTGTCCGAGCGGGAGCGCCGGCGCCTCAAGCGCCTCGCCGTCTGAGCAGCCCGGCCGCGCACCGCTGACGCACCGGCCGGCCGTCGGGCTGCCGGACGGCTCCGGGGCACGCCTCGTGCGCGGCCGCAACCTGCGCCGAGGGGCCGGGGTCGCGGGTCGGCTCGTCTAGGCTCGGCGGCACGGGCCGGACGTACGCGCGGCCCGCTCCCTCGGCGCAGGGCCACCCGACCACCTGGCCCGGCGTCCCCCCGATCCCGGTCCCCGCTGATGCCCCCCCGCCCTCCCGCGGCGACACCCGCTCCGCCCGGCCCGCCGAACCCGGCACCGGACGCGCCTGACGCGGTCGCCCCCGGACGCACCCCGCCTGCGGCCGGGCCTGTCGCAGCCGGTGCGGACGTGCCCGGTACGTACGGGCCCGGTACGTACGGGCCCGGTACGTACGGGCCCGC
>Ga0210040_10011281_pt1 | contig 10143 bp, 9 predicted proteins | sample CryGeyCG12114_NA_FD_185462 | JGI IMG/M metagenome (GOLD analysis project Ga0210040, IMG submission 185462) | Groundwater microbial communities from aquifer - Crystal Geyser CG19_WC_8/21/14_NA (SPAdes) (version 2) | ecosystem: Environmental > Aquatic > Deep subsurface > Groundwater | place: USA...
AGATTTATTACCGTTAAAACCGACGCACCTGGATATTTTTCAGGTGAACGTAGGTAAAATGTGCAACCAGGTTTGTAAACATTGCCATGTAGATGCTGGTCCGGATCGGAAAGAAATTATGACCCGAGCCACCATGCAGGAGTGTTTAGAAGCATTGGCCAACAGCACTGTGTGCACCGTTGATATTACCGGCGGCGCTCCCGAAATGAATCCGGATTTTAGGTGGTTTGTGGAAGAAATAAGCCAACTAGGCCGCGAAATTATTGTGCGCTGTAACCTGACCATTATAGTAGCTAACAAAAAGTATTACGATTTGCCCGAATTTTACCGGCAGCACCAGGTGCACGTAATTTCGTCGTTGCCTTATTTTTCGGCGGCCCGCACCAACGCCCAACGCGGCGAAGGGGTATTCGAAGATTCGATAAAAGCTTTAAAATTGCTAAATGCGGTAGGATACGGGCAAGCAGGAAGCAATTTATTACTCGATTTGGTTTATAATCCTTCGGGTGCTTTTTTACCGGCCAATCAAACCGGCTTAGAAAATGAATTTAAGAAAAAGCTGAAGTTAGGTTTTGATATTGACTTTAATAATTTGTTTGCCATCACTAATTTGCCGGTAAGCCGTTTTTTAGAATATCTGATTGAAAGTAATAATTACGAGGCTTACATGGAGAAACTTGTAAATGCTTTTAATCCGGCGGCAGCGGCCAACGTAATGTGCCGCAATACTATTTCGGTGAGCTGGGATGGCTATTTATATGATTGTGATTTTAACCAAATGCTGAATTTGAAGGTGGCACCTTCGGCGCCGCAGCACATTAGTGCCTTTAATACCGAAGCCCTAAATAACCGGGCTATTATTTTAAATCAGCATTGTTATGGCTGTACCGCTGGTGCTGGCTCTAGTTGCGGGGGCACTACCGCTTAAAGTTTAATTGGTAAGCTAATTTATGTAACTACGGAATACCAATTCAGGATTTTACAATATCAAAATTTTAATTTGCTGTCTGTCAGTTCTCCGTTTGGTTTCTATCCATTGTTAATTTTTAAACCTGATTTTAAACCGAAATATTCGTCTGCTGCCTGTACTTTTTGCCAATACCAACTTACCTAACGGCACCACCTAATATGAATAAAGAACTGCTTATAATATTTATTAAAAATCCGGTATTGGGAAAGGTGAAAACCCGGCTGGCCGCTACTATTGGCTCGGAAAAAGCATTAGCCGTGTATCAACAATTGTTAACCCGCACCGAGGCCATTACAAAAAATTTGCCTTGCGAAAAAGTAGTTTATTATTCTGATTTTATAGCGGAAGATGATAGCTGGAGCAGCCTGGTTTACCAAAAACAATTGCAGAGTGGTTCGGATTTAGGCGACCGGATGTTTAATGCTTTTAAAGATGGCTTTGCCGCCGGCTTTAATTCTATTTGCATCATTGGCAGCGATTGTTTTGAGTTAACTTCTGATATAATCTTGAGAGCTTTTGAGAAGTTACAACAGAATGAAGTACTAATTGGTCCAGCGACCGACGGCGGCTATTATTTGCTAGGGCTCACCGAATTGTTGCCTTTTTTGTTTCAGGATAAAAGCTGGAGTACCGAAAACGTACTGGAGCAAACGCTTCAGGATATAAAAGAAAAAGGTCTATCGGTTGCCCTATTGCCTGCTCTGACCGATGTGGATGAAGAAAAAGATTTGGTTACTATGCGGCTAACTTAAGTTATTGGTTGCGGTTTATATTTCTGATTAAGCGGGACAGCAATTGCGGCGCAAATCTTTTTACTAAAACGGCAAACCTTTCTTTGCCCCCAATCACTACTTCTGGTTTTCCGGCAGCTACGGCTTTTAAGATTAAGGCGGCGCACTCCTCTGGTAACATGCCATTTGCCTGATTTTTATCCATCTTATTATAATTCTTACCTTCTTCGTTCAGGGCGTTTAAAGAAATATTGGTGCGGATATAACCCGGGCAAATAATAGTAACCTCTATTTTATCGCGCCAAACCTCTGCGCGCAACGAATCGAAAAAGCCGTGTAAAGCGTGTTTAGAAGCCGCATAAGCCGATCGCATGGGCGTGCCGAATTTACCTACCAAGCTGCTGATTACCACTAAATGTCCGCTTTGTTGTTGTAGCATAATAGGTAAAACGGCTTTGGTAAGCGCAACGGCGCCAAAATAATTAATAGCCATTACTTTATGGTCGAGCGCCAAAGGGGCATCTTGCACCTTGGTCCGCTGGCTAATACCGCCATTATGCACTACTATATCTATTCTATTAAAATAAGCTATAGCTTTTTGTACCAGTTCCGGAAAATTATTTGTTTGTTCTAAATCTAAAGGCAGCACCAGCACCTTTTCTTCCGGCAAAGCTAAACTGGCTTTTACCTGTTCTAATGCATCTGTTCTCCGGGACGATAATATTAAGCGGGCACCGGCCTGCGCATAAGCTTTAGATAAGGCTTCGCCAATGCCCGAAGAGGCACCTGTTATCCAGATTACTTTATTTTTAAATGTTTCCAAATGTTGCGGCTAATTTGGTATATACTTACTTTTTGAAATTAAGATTAATCACATTGTAAACTAAATAAATATTTGAAAAACAAACTCGTAAACTAAGTCTTTTAGGCAGAAGCCCTTATTTGAATACAAAATGGAAAGAAAACAAGAACGAAATATTCTTTCTTTTTCTTCATGCTTCTTTTTCTATATAGTATATTCGTTAGTCCAGTTCCGGTTATCCGTTGATTTTGGATGGATATATAGAATAAATTTGTATATTCATAAGGCTGATAACCGGAACTACTCCTGATATCCACTAGTTAGGGGTAAGCTATAAAATAAAAATAATAAAGATGCTTAAAAAAATCGCGAATAAACCTCATAGCTTTTTATTTCTGCTAATTCCAGTTATTTTGTTGTTAGCCTTATTTGGAATTGGAAGCACTATAGATATTCAAATGCATAATACCTATTTTGTAATTGACCCATTCTATTTTGGGATACTGCTTTCAATTATTTTAGGTGGAATTGGTGGACTTTATTGGCTAGTTATAAACAAGAAACTTATCGACTGGATAACTATGATTCACGTCATGGTCACTAGTATTGGACTTCTGCTGATAACCATATTAACACTCAAACCAGAATTATTAAATAGTACAACAGGAATTAACTACTTGGAGTACTACTCAACCATTATTAGGATTGTTTCAATAGCCACACTGATATGGTTATTATGTCAATTATTATTTTTAGTAAATCTTTTTATAGGAATAAGCAGAAGCAGAGAAAAGTAAAAAGCCTACTCCTAACACAAGCTGAACGCCAGCCGGGTTGTATTCAGGTGCAAACGCAGTTACTTTCTAATGTTGAAATGTGTATTTTAACAGACATACAAGTAAATCTCCCGGCCACCCGTTTAGCCGCGGCCCGTTGGGAAAAAATTATAAAAAATGAAAACAAAATTTCCAGGCTATTTTAAGCCATCTCAAATAGAACTAAATAAATTATGGATGAATGGTATTATTACTCTTGATGCAAATATTTTATTGAATTTATATAGATATTCAGATAACACTCGGGATGAGTTTTTAAAAATATTAGAGAAAGTAAAAGATAGAGTCTGGATACCTAATCAATCAGCTTACGAATTTTTTGAGAATAGGCTAAACGTGATAAGTCAACAAGAAAAAGCTTATGAAGAAGCTGTATCATCATTAAATTCAATAGAACAGGAATTTAAAAATTCTAGACAACACCCTTTTATTTCCGAAAAGCTATTAAATAAATTTTCCGACCTTACTAAAGAAATATTTATTGAATTAAATAAAAATAAGGAATCACATAATAATAGAATTTTGCAAGATGATATTTTAGACAAGTTAGAGACCTTATTTGAAAATAAAGTTGGAGATGGATTTACAGCAGAAGAAATTGAAAAACTAAAGGTTATTGGCGAAGAAAGATTCAACAAAAAAATACCTCCTGGATTTAAAGACTCTGGGAAAAAAGACAGTACCGATAATAATATTCGTCAATATGGAGACTTTTTCGTTTGGCAACAAATTTTAAATAAGTCAAAGGAATTAGGGAAAGGTGTTATATTAGTTACAGATGATAGAAAAGAAGATTGGTGGGTTAGATTTAAAGGTAAAACACTCCAGCCAAGACCCGAACTAATAAAGGAGTTCATTGAATTTACAAACAATGATTTTAACATGTATCAATCAGATAGGTTTCTAGAATTTGCTCAGAACTATTTAAATCAAGAAATAAACCAAAAAGCAATTAATGAAATAAGAGAATTAAGAAAATTAGATGAAGAAAGGCGACTGATGGAAGTTAGGAGGCAAAGAGAGCGCATGAAATATTTACACATGCGAGAAAATTTAATGATGGAAAGAATAAAGATTGAACAAGAGCTAAAACATCTAAATGAAAGCAAAGAATTGCATAAAGACAAGCTGAAAGAACAATATTTAATCTTAGAAAATAGTGACCCAAGTGCATTTGACGACCGACCTATGTCATTATTAAATCATGAACTAAGTACATTATTATTTAAAGAACAAGAATTAGAAAATAGGTTAAAAAGTCTGGAAAAATATGAGTTAAATATGAATAGAAGAAAATCTTTGCATAACAAAGCGTATGAGTAATATTTTAGTAGCATTCGCCTGCAGGACCGCTTTTGAGAAAGGTTATGACGGAATTGTGGCATTCGTGGCAAAGACGCAGCTTGTTGAGCATTACCAATTGACTCTCGGGGCTAAGTCATTCGCTGGGAATAGAATGTTCATCAACACAAGAGAATCGCTTTCCTTGGTTAAACAATACTTTAAAGATTTCAACTATGGCAGAAAATAAGAAAATAGACGATAAAGATTTGGTGTTCATCAACCAACAATGGACGGAGGAGGAGAAAAAATCATTCAGTGACTTCCTCAAGACCCGCAAAAACAGGAAAGCCTTACTACAAAAGGATGTAAAAAACTCTACGCCTAACAAAAGCTTTACGTCAGGCGGGCTAGACCGTAAGTGATCTTAATTACTTCCTAAATTCTCTAAAGCGGGGAAAGCGGTAATTACAGTTAAATCTGCCCGCCGCTTACACGAGACATTAGCCGAAACTCCTTAAATGAAGACAGTTTATTAATTACTGAAGCTAAGAACTAGCGGCTTTTAAGCACAAATTTGCGCAACACCAATCAGTATCATTAGCTAATCACAAGCAGATTCATTTACAAGAATTCAAAATTTTATTAATTAAAATAATGAAGAAGTTTTGCCTTATTATTATTAACATTTTTTTACTCGCAATTGCTTTACAAGCCCAACCAAATCCGGCCATAAACAATACTTACAACCAACTCTTAAAAAAATATGTAGCAGCCAATGGTAAAGTTAATTATAAAGGATTTATGAAAGATAGTACCCAGTTAAATGCCTACTTAAAGCAACTGAGTGCGAATCCTCCGCAAAATAGTTGGTCTATGAACGACCAGTTAGCCTACTGGATTAATGCATATAATGCTTTTACCATTCAGCTAGTCAGCCGCCATTACCCGCTAAAAAGCATTAAAGATATTGGTAGCAAAATAAAGATTCCGTTTGTGAATACGCCCTGGGACATTAAGTTTATCCGGATAGGTAAAAACACTTATGACCTGAATAACATTGAGCACGACATTCTGCGTAAAAATTTCAACGAACCACGAATTCATTTTGCTATTGTTTGTGCCTCGGTATCGTGTCCTAAGTTATTAAATGAGGCATACACAGGGGCGAACCTCGACAAACAATTAGATAATCAAACCCGAAACTTTATTAATGATCCTACGCGGAATAAAATATCGACTAACAAGGCAGAAGTATCGGCTATATTTAATTGGTTTGCAGGCGATTTTACGAAGAAGGGCAGTTTAAATGATTTTATTAATCAGTTTGCAAATCAGAAATTACGGCCTAGTACCAAAATTACTTACCTGGATTATAACTGGAACCTGAACGAATAAACTTAATCTTATAATTGGTGAGTTAATAACTGCTGTTACGCAAAAGCCAAAGTATTAAAAATATTATAAGTATAAGCAACCCACTGGTGCTATTCAGGAGGAAACTATTTAGTAGATAACCAGATAGTTTCCTCCTGAATGATAGGTCTTGGCTCAGTTACTCTTAAAAATAATACCTACGTAACAGCAGTTAGTAATAGGCTACTGAACCTGTTACTTCTAACCTGAATCTTAAGCTATATTACGGTAAATTAAATGGATAACTATTTAGAAACAACTAAAGATATTTATAAATAGGCGGCTCTAACGCCCGATGTAGGATTATGTTGCACCACTACGCCGGTATGGCAATTGCCGGATTTAAAGATACCCCGAATAATGTTGGAAATGAATTATGGTTGCGGCAGCACCGTTAATCCGCGCGATTTGGTAAACAGCCCCAATATATTATACTTGGGAGTTGGCGGCGGTATGGAATTATTACAATTTGCTTACTTTAGCCGCAAACCCAAAGGTATTATTGGGGTAGACGTGGTAGAAGAGATGTTGGAGGCTAGTCGGCAAAATTTTAGAGAAGCCGAAATCCAAAATTCCTGGTTTAGTTCGGAATTTGTAGAGTTACGCCAAGGCGATGCCCTGAACTTGCCGGTGGCCGATGCGACGATTGATGTAGCCGCCCAGAATTGTCTTTTTAATATTTTTAAAGCCGAAGATTTAAAAAAAGCCTTACAGGAAATGTACCGGGTGCTAAAACCACACGGTCGTTTGGTGTTATCGGATCCCATCTGCGAAACAGAAATGCCCAATAATTTAAAAAATGATGAAAGATTACGGGCACTTTGTTTAAGTGGAGCCATGCCTTTAAAAGATTATATAAGAATGATTACCGGCGTAGGCTTTGGTATGATAGAAATTCGCGCTAAACGGCCGTACCGGGTTCTGGCTCCTGGCCAATACGATACCGATAAATTAATATTTATAGAGAGTGTGGAAGTATGTGCCATTAAAGATCCTATTCCAGCCGATGGTCCTTGCGTTTTTACCGGCAAAACAGCCATTTATTACGGCAACGAAGTGTTTTTTGATGATAATAAAGGCCATACCTTACTGCAAAATCAGCCTTTAGCCGTTTGTGATAAAACGGCTGCTGCTTTAGGCGCATTAGGGCGGGATGATATTTTTATTTCCGAGGCCACTTATTTTTACGATGGCGGCGGATGTTGCTAAAAGACGTGTTAGCCGGAAAAAGCCAATTATAAATCACCAATAATATTTGGCTTTTATCTATATTCTATCTTTACCGCAATTTCGAACAAAGTATTTTTTTAAACAGATTAACCTACCTTACTAAGCAAATACTATTGAGGCTTCACCAATTATCAGTTAAAGCTCAAAATGGGGCTGTTGTTTCCATCGATGAATATGCTTCTAAAATTGGCGTCGAAATTCTGAAAAAAGGGGATAATGCCATTGATGCGGCAATAGCCACGGCTTTTGCTTTAGCCGTTACCCACCCTTTTGCCGGCAACTTGGGCGGCGGTGGTTTTATGCTTATCCGGTTAGCAACCGGCGAAGAAGTAGCCCTCGATTTCCGGGAAATGGCACCAACTTTAGCTACCCCCGGCATGTTTTTAAAACCCGATGGTAGCGTTGATTTTGAGTTAAGTAATTTTGGTTATTTGGTGGCCGGCGTACCGGGTACGGTAAAAGGTTTAGAAACCGCCTGGAAAAAATTCGGGTGCTTACCTTGGGCCGCTTTACTCGAACCCGCTATTAACTTGGCCCAAAAGGGCGTTTACTTAAACAAGTACGATGCAGCCAGCCTCGCCCGTTACCAAGAAGATTTAGCCCGTTTTCCCGAAACAATAAAAACTTTTTTTAAAGCTGATGGCAGCACTTACGGTACCCAGGATTTATTAGTGCAGCCAGATTTAGTTAATACCCTCCAAACCATTGCCGACTATGGCGCAGACACCTTTTATAATGGCGAACTGGCAGATAAATTAATTAATGATATCCAGGCCAACGGCGGTATCCTGAGCAAAGAGGACTTAAAAGCTTACGAAGTAAAAATCCGAAAACCAGTGAAAGGTAACTTTGCCGGTTACGACCTAATAGGCATGCCTTTGCCCTCTTCGGGCGGAATAGCGGTGCAGGAAATGCTAAACGTGCTTAAACATGTAGAGCTGGACGAACAAAATCTGTTAACTCCCCAAAACTTGCACCTGCTCGTAGAAACCATGCGTTACGTTTTTCTGGACCGGACAACCTATTTAGGCGACGCGGACTTTGTAGAGGTGCCGGTAGAAAAATTGTTATCAGCAGCGCACGCTGTCAGTATTGCCACTAAAATTAACTACCAGCGGGCAACTCCCAGCGAATTACTTTCCGAGAAAGTGCTGGTGCATAACGAAAATATGGAAACCACTCATTTTTCGGTTATTGATCGGGTTGGCAATATGGTCACAACCACTCTTACCTTAGAAGAAGCATTTGGTTCTAAAGCCGTAGTGAAAGATTTAGGCTTTTTACTAAACTGTGAGATGCACGATTTTAATATTAACCCGTTAAAGGCCAACTTTCAGGGAATAACCCCAGATAATCCGAACGGGATAGCGCCTCGCAAACGCATGCTTAGTTCTATGACCCCCACGCTTGTGTTACAAGCCGGAAAACCTTATTTAATTACCGGTTCACCGGGCGGTAGAACTATCCTGAACGTGGTATTGCAAATAATTCTGGCTACTACTAAGTACAAATTTAATTTACACCAAGCCTTGCGATTACCTCGCTTAAGCCACCACTGGATGCCGGACGTGGTTTATTTTGAAAAAAACGGGTGGGACGCTGCTATTTTAGAAGCTTTAGTGGCTAAAGGACATATCTTGCAGGAAGTAGACTTTCTGGGTGATGCCCACTCCATTCTGATTAACCAGGAAACGGGCTGGTATGAAGCCGAAGCCGACCCGCGGCGGGCCGGTTGGGCAGAAGGGTACTAATTTCTAAAAATATTAATTAATTGTTTAAATATAAAATAGAAAAACCCGGTAAGCCTTGTCGCTCTACCGGGTTTTTATTGATTATCAAACTATAATTTTAATCTGTGTAATAATTAACTGATGTTACGCAAAATGTAGAAATTTAAGTTTAAGTAGTCCACACCTGTCATTCTGAACGATAGATAAAAGAGTTTTATTAAAAATGAAATGACATCTAAGGCCAAAAAAAGAGGAATATAGCGCAAATTTAGTTGTTTTCAATTTGTTGATTATTAGTATTTTATATAAAGTGTCATTGGGGAGGAAACTATTTGGCAGGCTGCCAAATGGTTTCCTCCTGAATGTCAGGTGTGGATTCAGTTACTTTTAAAAGTAATAATCTTTCGTAACATCAGTAAATTAAATATAGAGAAATAAAATTACTTATTGCGACCAACTGGTTGGTTGCCGGTCCCAGCGATGGTTCTTTAGCTGGGCTAATAATTCTTCCGATAAACCTCTACCGTCGCTTACCCCCATATCAGCTTCTACGTTCCGGACCTGGCGCATACCCGGAATAATAGTGCTCACCTGTTTATTGGCCAAAATAAAGCGTAAAGCTAATTCGGGCAAGTTCATGCCGGGTGGTACTAAAGGTTTTAAGGCATCCGCGTGTTCTACGCTGGCGTGCAAATTCTCGGGTACAAAATAAGTGCTGCGCCAATCCTCGGCAGGGAAAGTAGTATCTTTGGTAAAGGTGCCGGTTAAAGTGCCTTCATCGAAAGGAACCCGCGCGATAATACCAATATCCAATCTTTCACAAGCTCCGAATAATAAATCTTCCGGGGCCTGATCGAAAATATTATAAATAACTTGTACCGCATCAATTAAGCCGGTTTCCAGGGTTTTTAAGCAATTATTGGGTTCCCAACGATTTACGCTAACGCCCATCGCCCTGATTTTACCTTCCTTTTTCAAATCTTCCACCGCTCGTTGCCAGCGTTCATCTTGGGCCCAAGTATCTTCCCACACGTGAAACTGCTGTAAATCGATGGTTTCTACGCCTAAATTTTTAAGACTTTTCTCGGTATATTCTTTTATATGATCGGCCGGAAAACAATCTTCCAGTTTGTAATCTTTTTTAGAA
>Ga0210040_10011282_pt1 | contig 10142 bp, 12 predicted proteins | sample CryGeyCG12114_NA_FD_185462 | JGI IMG/M metagenome (GOLD analysis project Ga0210040, IMG submission 185462) | Groundwater microbial communities from aquifer - Crystal Geyser CG19_WC_8/21/14_NA (SPAdes) (version 2) | ecosystem: Environmental > Aquatic > Deep subsurface > Groundwater | place: USA...
CACTACGGTTCGAACAAGACGCTGACGCAACAGGAGTTTGACCGGCTGACGGACGAGGGCCACCTTCTCCTGACGCTCAAGGAACCTGTTGAGTTTCCGGATGGGCTGCGCCTCAACAAGATTCTCATCAAGCGTGGGGACGTTGAACGTGGCCTTCTTCAAAAGGAAAAGATGCTCGGCTACAAGGCGGGTGGTCACCGTGCGTATACGGGGTCGCATTACGTTAAGCAGGCTCTGTGGTACACACAGCCGGATACAGGGACGGACGTTCTTCTGAACCCCGGTGTGCATCGGACGGGGAACAACCCGAACAAGCTTCGTCTGTGGTCTAGCACCATGAACGACGCCGTTGACGCGTACAAGAGTGGCATCCGTGACCCGCAGCACTACACCGATGAAATCTTTGCCAACGACAAGGGCCTTCAGTTCATGTCCGGTGAAGAGTTCATCAAGGCTGTTGACGACGGAAAGATCAGCACGAAGAGCCGCTTTGAGGTTGTTCGTGACCGTGACATGCCGACTGAGTACATCGGTAACGTAGACATTGAAGGTCTTGTTGACCTTTCAGAGTCTTCGGCTGGCGGCTACTACCGTACGACTGGCCGTATGTACAGCTCTGGTAAGGGCGAGGCTCTCCGTGACGTTACGGGTGAGTTCGCGGAAACGATTGATCCTTGGGAGTCGATGAACAAGGCGATTAGCAATATCAGCAAGATGTCGTCGTTCACGAACTACAAAGAAAACGTGATGAACCGCTTTAAGGCAACGTACGGCAAGATGCTGGACATTGACCAGACGGCAAGCCCGTACGAAATGATGCAGGCTAAGGTTCATTCGTCGGTCAAGGACGGTCGCCTTATCCGTAAGATCAAGGCTGAGCAGAGTGCGGCTGCACGTATCCTCGGCTTTGAGACGGAGTGGGAGAAGACGCTTCGGCATCGCGCAATGGAAATCCACGACTGGGTCCTTGGGGACGCAACACGGGGTCCGCGAGTTGTTGGGGCTCAGCTGTTCAACAAGACGTTCATCGAGAACAATCCTCTCGGCTTTATTCGTGGGCTCGCCTTCGATGCAAAGCTTGGGTTGTTCAACGTTGGTCAGCTTCTGCTTCAGTCGTCGACGATGGCTGCTTCAATGGCTCTGTCGCCAAAGCACGGCCTGCGAGGAATGTTCGGTGCTGCTCCTCTTATGACCTTCGTTCGTTCAGGGGGTTCTGAGAAGGTTCTCGATCAGTTTATCAAGCACGGCGCTCATAAGATTGCTGGATTTGAAACGGCTGACGAGTACCGGGCGTACATGCGTTTCATGCACCGTTCAGGGTTTATGGACGTTGACGGCGGGCATCTGTCGATTAACGAGCTTGGCCCTAACCGTGTCTTCGGTGCAGCTGGTAAGTTTGACGCAGCCCGTGAGCACGCTCGTGTTTTCTTCTACATGGGCGAGAAGATGAACCGCTCTGTCTCTAGCCGCATTGCGTGGGAAGAGGCGAAGGAAGCAGGTCTTCAGTTTGGTTCGGCTGAGTTCCGTGAACGTGTCATCGGTCTTGCTGATGACTACAGCTTTAACATGACGAACGAGAGTTCTGCTGCTTTCCAGAAGGGACCGCTTTCGATCCCGACACAGTTCTGGGCGTACAACACTCGTATGATGGATGCCATGTTTGGCAATCGTTTTACGGTACAGCAGAAGCTTCGGCTCATCCTGTCGCAGGTTGCTCTGTACGGTGCAGGTGGTGCGCCTCTTGTTGACACCGTTAATGAGTACATGAAGCTACACGGCAAGGGGCCCTTGGAGGAGGGAACGCTCAATGAGTTCCTCGACCGTGGTGCACTTGATAAGGCCATTCAGGCTGTGACTGGTGCGGACGTTCGTGTTGGTGAGCGGTTGGGCACGGGTCAGTTCCTGACTAGCACCATCAACGACAGCGGTCTGTACAAGCCACTTAATGCGCTTATGCCAGCTTTCATTGGTGATCTTTTCGGCGGTCCTAAGTACGCTGAAAAGACTCCCTTTGAGTTCTTTGCTGGTGCGACTGGGTCCATTGCTGGCTCGGGGCTTTCTATTCTCCGTGACGCTGCTTACTATGCGTACATGGAAAACGGAGGTGACGGCGGGTACGAACTAACGTCCGACAGCCTTATGAAGTTTGCTGAAAGTGTCAGTACGTTCTCTAACGCTCACAAGGCTTACCTTGTCCATCGGTACGGCATCTTCCGGTCAGCTTCCGGTACGATCAACGCTGGCGACATTCCAACTGAAGACTCTTTCTTCATTGGTGTCGGTATTGGTCGGCCACAGGAAGTGGAAGACATGTCGCTGATGAAGACGTACATTGATAATCGTAAGCAGATTGTTTCTGAAGCGTCGACTAAGATCAGAAACTGGAGGCAGGAAGCTTTCTACAACAAGGACGTCCAAGAGGAGAACGCACGTAAGGCTAACACCCTTATGCGCCTCTACCCTGAGGACATTCAGAACGACCTACGCCGATCGTTGAGAGCAACACCTACAAACTCTCTCTACGAACACATTGCTGAACAGTACGAAAAAGATATCAAGAAGGAACAAGTGAATGGCGAACCTGACAGCCCAACTGAGTGAAGTTAACGCCTCGGCTCGGGCTTTGGACGCACCAGCTGAGAGTGGTGGCTTTGCGACTGGACTTGATGCACTGGCGAAGGGTGTTAGTACCATTTCGTCGGTGCTGTCCGACCGATCGCAGCGTAAGCGTCAAGAAGCCTCGGCTGCCCGAGAGGACGCAAAGTTCAAGGCGTGGCAGAGGGACGACGCACGTTCTGAGGCTACTTACAGCGCGTCTCAGTCTGCCCTTGCTCGTATCACAGAAGTCGAGAACGCAGCCAACGGTCACAATGCGGCTGTTGACGCGCCTATCCCGACCTACAACGAACTGGCAGGTCCGGCTACTGTAGGCTCGGGTATCCCGACGCTTACCGGGGAACCTCTTGACCCGCAGATGCAGGCTCTGCAAGGGGCTGACGACCATCAGATGTCCCTTCAGGTTGCTGACATGTCGAAGCGTATTGCTAAGGCAGAAGCTGCGCGTTCGCAAGGTAAGCTCTCGAAGATCGCTGTTGACAGCATGAAGATGACGATCTGGAACTCGATCCTCAAGGATTTCCCAGACGCTGATCGTGCTAAGATTGCTGGTGTCTTCCGTGAGAACGGTGTTGACGACGGTCTCTTCCGTCAGATGAAGTACGCTGGCGATCAAGTTAACGCTGACCAGAAGCGGACGATTGAGGATCGTACGAACTACATCAACGTCGGTAAGGCTAACTGGATTCAGCTTGAAGGGATGCCTGCTCCGACTGAGGACGACTACTACAGTCGTGGTGTCTCCTTTACGCAGGCTGACAATGCAGCAAAGGCTGCGCGAGCGGATTGGGAGTTTGATCGTCGACAGATTGACGCTTCTAACAGTGATCGTAAGACAGCAGAAGCTGACGCTAACGAGACTGGTTCCCGTGCCTTCGGTCTACAGGCGCTTGCGCTTACGCATGACCTGACGCAGACGATTCAGCAGATTGCTGGTGCTGGTTTTCAGCCGGGTGTCGATCCGTCAAAGGACGCGCGTATCACTAGCCTGTTGGGGAACATCTACTCGAAGCGTACGAACTGGGCTAACCAGCTTTTCCAGCAGGCTATTACGCCTCTTGAGAAGGGTGGTCTGGGTATGTCCGTTGAAGTTGCAACTCGTGAACGCGACAACTGGTTGAAGAACTTTGACCAGCAGCTTGTTGATCCGCTGAAGAACCGCACAAAGGACTTCATGGACAGCGCAGCAGCTATGCGAACGCACCTCAATCTCTCTGTTCAGCAGGCTTATCCAATGATGGCTGAGCTGCGTGCACAAGGTGTTGACCTCGACAGCATTCCGGGTCTTGTTCGTAACCTAACTCCTGAGACGATCGCTGCTGTTCAGCGTGAGCTTAAGGGTATCCGTCCGGGTCGTTTTTTTGAGACGACAGGGCGACAGCACATGCAGAACGCTGTTCTTATGCTCGACGGTAAGCTGAACGCACATGATCTAGACGACCGTAACGCCAAAAAGAATCTTGTTGGTGCAGGATACAACTACAGTGTCAACGAAGCCAAGAACGTTCTGGCAGGCAGCGGCAACCCAGACAAGTGGATCAACGCAACGTTGACTGTTGTTGCATCGACAGACGCCATCAACGCGAACAGTGATCCTCGTTTCCTTAACCGGGCCATGGGTGTTAGCATTCGTCCGGACGTTCAGCGTGCAACCGACAGCCTGTTGGCTAACAGCCAGACGCGAGACGAAGCGCTTACGCTTGCTCGTGCCAGCCGTGCGTCCGTTGCTCATCTGACGTTGGAGTCTAAGAAGGCTCTGGCCAAAACAGCAGCTGGTACGTTCTTCGTCCCCATCTTTGAAGACGGACGCTTCAAGCTGCGCTTTGATCGTCAGCGGTACAACAAGAGTGGTGCTGGTCCTATCAGAGGCTACGCACCGGAAGCATCAGGTTTTGAGAGTCGCCCGACACAGCCGACTGTGCCCCCTGCTCTTCAGGAAATGCTGAACAACGTAAACGGTGGTCTGACTTACCTTGTCCGTACTCGGTCGTGGGAGAAGGACGATCCGGCGACGCCTAAGGGTTCGGAAGCGGAAGCTCGTGCGTTCTACGCAATGGGTACGCCGACTGCCGATATGCAGAAGGCCCGCAAGAGCCGTGAGAGTGGCGATCAGAGCTTCGATCGACTGCTGTCAGATGCTGAACGGCAGGTTCGTGGGGCTCCGGACGAAGTTCCGATGGGTGACATTCGAGGGGGTTTTGGCCCTAACTCGGATATTGCAGGGCCTGAAGGAACAGGGAAGAACCCTCGTTCGTCAGCCGTTGGTGTCGGACAGTTCACGGACAACACTTGGGTAACGACGCTGTCGAAGCACGCACCTGAGATTATTCGTGGCAAGAGTCGGTCTGAAATTCTTGCTCTTCGGACGTCCAACCCTGACCTAGCGCGAGACGCTATTGGTTGGCTACGTCGTGACAACGCTGTCGAACTGAAGAAGGCAGGTATTGAACCGACACGGGCTAACACGGCACTGGCTCACTTTGCGGGGTCCGGTGGTGCAACGGCTCTCATCAAGGCTGATCCTAACGCGCCAGTTGAACGGGTCCTTGGGCCAGCAGCTGTAAACGCTAATCCACATCTTCGAGGCAAGACCGCTTCGCAGGTAATTGAATGGGCAAAGAAGTTCTATCGTGCGTAATCAAATCAAAAGTCTCATCCGTGCTGGTATGAATTGCCAGCACGAAATCTTTAACACCCTGTACCCGACCTTTCGGGGACACTACAGCCGCCTGCGTGACATGATCGCAGAGGTTAAGAACGAAGGAGTTAACAATGACTGATCTTGAAAAGGCCCTTGATTTTCTGCTTGCTGAGGAAGGTGGCTGGTCAAACCATCCGTCTGATAAGGGAGGTGCAACCTTTAACGGTGTAACGCAAGGAACTTACGACGACTGGCGTTCACGCGTAAAGAAGCTGCCAAAGCAGTCTGTGCGGAAGGCCAGCGCCGAAGAGATCAAAGAGTTGTACGACGTCATGTACTGGCGGGCCGCAGCTTGTGATAGATTGCCTTGGCCGATCAACTACCTGACGTTTGACGCTGCTGTCAACAGTGGTGTCAGTCGCGGTGTCCGGTGGACGCAAGCTGGTCTTGGTGTTGAACAAGATGGTAAAGTGGGTCCAGCAACGCGAGCTTCTGCTCAAAAGGCAGTTGACGAAGGTGATTCAAGTAAGCTTCTAGCAATTGTGGATTCTCGCGTAGAGTTTCTAGCGCGTCTCGTTCAACGTTCACCCTCACAAGCTGCGTTTCTCCTTGGTTGGTGGAGGCGGACGCTTCGTGTGTTTGGCCGTTCTGTTCTGTCGGAGAATTAATCATAGATACTTCCTTTCTTTCGTAGAAACATAATTAAACTCCATAGTCCAACAAACAAGAATAGGTTAAACAATGGCAATTCCTATTATTGGCGATATCATCAACAGCGTTAAGGACGTCGTGTCCGAAGTTGTTGTAGATAAAGACAAACGCGATCAAGTAAATCTTGAGCTTCGACGGATCGAGGATCAAGCACAGGCTCGGCTAGACGAACACGTTTCAAATCAGATTGAAGTAAACAAAGTTGAGGCAACCAGTAGCTCTGTATTCGTTGCTGGCTGGAGGCCTGCTGTGGGTTGGATTGGTGCAGCGGGGCTTGGTTGGACCGTGCTGCTACAGCCAATGGTTTCTTGGACGGCATCAGTTGTCTTTCACTATGAAGGGGCGTTCCCTGTCGTGAACAGTGACATTCTTCTGTACACGTTGGGTGGTATGCTCGGCATTGGTGGTATGCGTACCTTTGAGAAGTACAAGGGAGTTGCGACCAACGACTACAGCGTACAGCCTAAGACTACGGAGGCGACTGCGGTTGAAGTCAAGCCGTCTGGCGAGATCACAATCGAAAAAACGGGAGCAGCCGTTGTGGCCACCCCCGTTCAAAAACCCAAAAAGAAGTTCAAAATCTTCTAACTCTTGTTAAGAACCCAGTCGTACAGGTCTTGAAGCTCCTCAATGGTTGCTCCAAAATTGTTACGCATAATTTCCAAACGAATTTCAATATCTGACATAATCACTCCATCCAAAACGCGTCTTGAACCTCATGGTTCGGGAACGTCAGACGAATCTTAAAGTGGGGACCAGCGACAGCTGTGTCCCCCTTTTCGTGTGGCTCAACGTCGACAAGAACGTTGGATGTATATCGTTGATTGAACTTGGCAACACGCTGCACAAAGGTCCGGACAGCGTTGGCGTCCGTCTCGTACAGCCCAACCTGCATTACCTCATTTTCGTTGGGCAGGTTTCCGTTAATCGCCATACATTCCTCCAATCAAAACATGTTGTGCGATAGCAAACTGATTGATGTTATCTGTCGCCCGTTGAATTTCAGGCCCCCACCCGAAGATGTCAAGGGACCCTTCATCGTTACGGAGGACAAGGGAAGCAGCGACAGAATGTCCGTAGGCACCCTCTTCAATCTTATCTGCCGTCTCACGCATCATTCGTACAATATCGTCTGCTGGTACGTCCTCCGGCTCGTTCTTAATCAGCTTGATGATCTTATCCGTCATTCACTGCTCCAATTTCGATAACTTCACATACGCCTGCGGTGCAAGCAAGTTCTTGACTTCCCGTGGTTGTGTCACTGGTCTCGAAGTGTGCAAGGTCAGCCCAATCAATGCTGTCCGGCATCGCCGCAACAGCGGCTTCGTACTCTTCTTTGGTGACGGCATTCTCTGGTGCTTGCTTGTACGTTCCGTTATCGTACGGAAGGAAGCTAACTCCAGACAGCTCATCAAAGTGTTCATAGACCCAAGCTCCTACCTTAAACCACTCGTCTTCACGAACGTAGACCGTACACGAAGGCTTATGCTCACACCAATGATCCTGCAACAGCTTCCACAGCTCAAGCTGGTCAATAGCCGACATGTCGTCTCTAACCTTGGCACTGCTAGGTGCAGCGACAGGGAAAGAAAAGACAGTCGTGTTGTCCGGCTTTGTTACGTCTGGTTCGTTGGGGACACCGACGTAGCGGAGGAAATCAGTGAGAGGGTCTTTGTTATCTGCCCTAACCGTACGAATACGATAATGTGAATAGGAAGGGTGAAGACCCGAACTAGCCCCGACGAGCTGGCTGACAGTACCGCTAGGCTTAACGCAAGTAGTAGCCACAGATGGATTGACGGCAAAGCGTTCTGCCCACTCCACATTAGTTTGAACGACGAGATCACGGAGTTGTTCCAAATTAGATGCCGTAAGGACCTCCAAATTGTCGCAAACTCCAGTGAGCGAGACTCCGAGGAGCCTTTCTTCATCACAGTTATCCTTCCATACTTTTCTCAGGTACTTGAAATTGGTGAACGTGCTTTGAATTGTTCCAAGGATACTTGCAATTCGAGCTTTGCGCGCAAGTTGTTCATATGTGTCGCTAGCTCGGACCACGATTTCCGTAAGGTTGCAGAATTCGTAGGGTCGGAGAATGATTTCCGAACAAGGATTTGTGCCAAACTCGTAAGAGCTGTCTCGGCGTCCGTTACGTCCTGCAATCTTTTGGCAAGCGTATCGGCTGAAAAGTCCTCGCTCTCCGGACTTGGAGTCATAAAGTGCCTTCCACTCCTTCATGAAGAGGTCCATGTCTGGGCGACGGCGTTCGTAGACTGCACTGTTGTTAGCCAGCGCTCGGTATCCATGACCAGCCCACCATGCCCCAGACTTAGCGACACGCATCCGATCATCTGTTACGTCCGACAAACTGATGAGAGCTGACCGACGTACACCACCGACAACAACAACGTCACCGATCTTACACATAATGTCATGTGCTTCAATCGTCGTTAGTCGGCGACCGGCTGCTCGCTTGAAGGTGCTGACGCAGAACTCGAAGAGGTCGACAAGAGGTTGCGGGCCCGAAGCTCGTCCACCAAAAGTTTTGAGGCGCGCTCCGTAGGGCCTAACTGCTGATACGTCCCATCGGGGTATCTCACCAGCGTAAAGAAGGGACACAATTTGTCGTAGACTTCGGGACCAACCTTCCTTAGAATCACCAACTCTAATGACAGTCTCCGATTGTTGTAGGTCGTCGGCGACGAATGGAAGATTATGGACATACTTTTCTTCGACACTGAAACCAACTCCTGTACCACACATGAGAATGTACATCGCTTCGTCAAACGAACGAATGTTGTCAACAGGAAGGTACGCACAGTTAAAGGCTGCGACGTCACAACGGTCAAGGGCCGCGCCAGCAGACATAAGTGCCCGCATGGATGGCATCACTTCGAGGTTAAAGATCGCGTCCCTGATCTCAGTTGCTTCATCGTCCGTGAGCTTTACCCGACCCCGATAGTAGGTGACAAGGCGATCTACAGTCTCGTCCCACGTTTCTCGACGATTGTCAGCATCACGCCAACGGGCGTAACGACTCTTGGCAATAAACTCAGAATAATAAGTGTTAAATGGTGTCAAATGTACTTTTCCTTCTTATCAAATGTTTCTGTAACTTCGATATTCCGGATACTCTTAATCTTGTAATACCACGGGCCAGCTGTAGGCACTGAAGAAAAAGGCTTTTTGAATTTAGACGCCATCGTTTTATCTCGATAAATCTCAAAACTATACTCGCCATCTCGAAGATAGCACTTAACGTCTTTTTCGATCTTAAAATTAGTGGTGTCATTATAATCACAAATGACTTCCGCTATATAATAAGTTCTAGTTCCCATCTTCACTTTCCCAATCAAAGTACTTCGTTTGTTTGTTTCGACGCGGCTCAATCTTCTTCGGTCGGTACTTAGGTTCCCAAACCTCTTTAGCCAGATGATTGCGTCGGTTTATCCGGCGAACCTGTGACACCGTACTCCATTTCCTCCAGCATGTCCAAGTAGTGTCGAGCCTTAGCAAGGTCCTCCCGCCCATTCTTAAGACGGAAACGGCAGACGTACTTAACGATGCTGGCTTGGCACCACGTCAGCTTATTGCGTTCACAGAATTCTGCTGGCTGAATAGGGAAGGACTTGTAGTGCCCTCCCCCTTCTTGACGATCGAGAGAACTCATGTTAGAAGGCACTTCCGCCATCGCCAATGTCGTCCACAATCCCCATGTCGGTTGCCTCGTCTTCATCTGCTTCATCACCCAGCCAGAAATAGAACGTGTTCCCGTTAAACCCCTCGACCGATCCATCAGGAACCCGATTGGGCTCGTTGGGGTCTGGCACTCTTACAACTGTCTTCATTCATCCTCCTCCATCGCGTCTCCACGTAGTCCAGCGAACTCACAGAGATCATCGTAGTTTTCTTCAATCAAATCTTCGAACGCTTCACAGAAATCTTCTGTACTGACTTGCAGGAATTCAGCTAGCTCCCAAGACTCAAAACGATCAGCCAATAGGGCCTTGAATTCCTTCGTCACTTTCTTCCTTTTCTACCAGCCAGCCCTCATTGATATGGGAGAGCTTTTGATCCTTCAATGTGCACTGATGACATTCACCAGCATTGTAAACATACGTATCTTTTGAAATCTCTACACCGCAGTTTTCACAGTGGTACTTATTGTCCATAC
>Ga0210040_10011283_pt1 | contig 10141 bp, 8 predicted proteins | sample CryGeyCG12114_NA_FD_185462 | JGI IMG/M metagenome (GOLD analysis project Ga0210040, IMG submission 185462) | Groundwater microbial communities from aquifer - Crystal Geyser CG19_WC_8/21/14_NA (SPAdes) (version 2) | ecosystem: Environmental > Aquatic > Deep subsurface > Groundwater | place: USA...
CGCGCAGCCGCTCGACTACGCCCGCGTCGTCCTGCGCGACGTCGCCCTCGGGTTCGACCCGCAGCGCGTCGACCGGTTCGAGTACAACACCTCGTTCAAGTGGAAGTTCTCGACGTACGTCGACCGCGAGCCGACCGCGTGGACGGAGCCGGGCTTCGCCGAGCACGGCGGCGTCCAGCAGCAGACCCACCAGCCGTGGGCGCGCGTGATGGTCCTCTACGAGGACGTCGTCTACACGTGGGGCCCGCTGGTGCTCCTGTGCCTGGTGGTGGGCGTCGTCGGCGCCGTGCACCCGCGTGCGGGGGCGGCGCGACCGCTGGTGCTGCTGCTCGTGCTCGTCGGCTTCGGGCTGTCGGTCCTGCCCGACATCACGACCCAGTTCGTGTGGCGCTACCAGCTGCCCGCGATCGTCCTGCTGCCCGTCGCCGCCGTCCTCGCCGGCTCCGCCCTGCGCCGCTCAGGCCCCTGACCCCGTCCCACCACCCCGATCTGTGGCCACGTCGGGGACTGGGGCCCGTCCACGACCCCGATCTGTGGCCATGTCGGGACTGGGGCCCGTCCACGACCCCGATCTGTGGCCATGTCGGGGTCTGGGGGCCGTCGTCACCCCGATGTGTGGCCATGTCGGGGTCTGGGGGCCGTCGGGATCCCGATCTGTGGCCACGTCGGGCCGCGGACGCCGGACCTCAGCGGGTCGTGACGTCCCGGGGCACCTCGGCGACGCCGAGCACCGACTGCCCGAAGGGCGGGGTGACGACCTTCTCCAGCAGGCGCGTCACGGGCACGACGACGCCGTCGTAGACGCGGACGAGACCGGGCTTCGGCGCGCCGACGCCGCCGCGGCGCACGGCCGCCCACCAGGCGATCCCGCCGAGCAGGTTCACGGGCTTGACGACGCGCGGCGCGAGCCCGGCCCGCTCGAAGGCCTCGCGCAGGGTCGCGGGCGTGTAGCGGCGCACGTGGCCGACGCGGCGGTCGAAGTCGCCGTACAGCTGCATGTACGCCGGCACGAACATGACGACGGTGCCGCCGGGCTCCACCAGCCGCGCGAGACGGCGCAGCGCCCCGGCGTCGTCGTCGATGTGCTCGAGGACGTTGGCGGCGAGCACCGTGGCCACGGGCGTCCCGAGGTCGGGCAGCTCGCCGTCGAGGTCCAGGCGCCGCGCCTCGACCTCGGGACGCTCGGCGAAGCGGCGGGCCATGGCGGCGACGGCACCCGGGTCGACGTCGGTGACGACGTGGCGCTCGAGCTGCATCCCGGCGGCGAAGGTCTCCGCCAGCTCGCCGAGCCCGGCCCCCACCTCGAGCAGCGAGCGCCCGACGTGGGGGCGCATCAGCTCCAGCTGGTAGGCCTTGTAGTTCGGCTGCCCCGCCCCGGAGCCCTCCTCCAGGCTGCGGCCCGTGGCCGAGGAGAACGCCCCGGCGCCCTCCTCCCCGGGGCGGTCCTGCGCGGGGGCTCCACCGGCGGCGTCGGTCATCGGGTCTCCTCGCGGGTGCGGTCGGGGTGCTCGGTGCCGGGGGACTCGGCGCTGTCGGTGGAGCGGGCGCTGTCGGTGGAGCGGGCGCTGTCGGTGGAGCCGGCGCCGTCGGGCGGACGGGTGCTGCCGGAGGGGCCGACGCGCGCGCCGCCGGGCAGGCGGCGGAACAGCTGGTGCAGGACGGCGTAGCGGACGAGCGCCATGGCGGCGTAGACGCCGAGGAAGGCGACGTTGACGCTGGCGAAGCGCACGGCGTCGGTGGCGCCGGTCCTCTCGAGCAGCGTCTCCGTCACGGCCGTGGCGGCGGACGCGAGCGCCAGCGTCAGGAGCACCACGGCGACGTACGGCCCCAGCTCGCGGTGCAGGCTCGGCCGCCCCTGCACCCGCCACACCCACGAGCGGTTGAGCAGGTAGTTGGGCACGGCGCCGGCGAGCCAGCCGAGCAGCGTCGCCGTCGTCGTGGAGGTGTCGAGGGGGCCGTACAGCAGCGCGAAGGCCGCGGCGCTGCAGACGGTCGCGACGCCGGAGCCGCCGACGTAGCGCAGCAGGCGCGTCGCGTGGGCGGCGAGGAGGCCTCGCGCACCGCCTCGGGCGACCGGCGCCGAGGGCGGCGCAGACGTCCGGTCGCGAGCCATGGCCGTGAGCCTAGGTGCCGCCCGCTGACGTCGGCCCACCGTCACCGCCGCGCCACCCTCCCGCGACCCTCCCGCGGCCCTCCCGCGACACCACCGCCACCCCACCGCGACCCCGCCTCGACGGCGAGCTCGTCGTCCCGTCCGCCCGGCGCGGGCGTCGCCGGCCGGAGCCGCCGCGGTCCACCCGCCCGGGGCCGGGTGCCCCGGGCGGCCGGGGTGGGCGCGCCGCGACGGGCCGGGCGTCGCGGGCGGGCATAGCGTCGGCCCCCTCAACGCCGGCGTCGAGCGGAGCAGCATGGCCACCACACCAGATCGTCGGGGAGCAGCGGCACCGGGCGGGGGAGCCGCCGACGACGGCGTCGACCCGAACGGCATCACGGGGTCGGTCGTCGTCGTGGCCCTGGTGTCGGCCATCTCCGGCCTGCTCTACGGCTACGACACGGGCATCATCTCCGGCGCGCTGCTGCAGATCACCGAGGACTTCGACATCGGCACGGGCCTGGAGCAGGTCATCGCCGCGTCCATCCTGGCGGGCGCCGTCGTCGGGGCCCTGACGTGCAGCCGGCTCTCCGAGCGGAGGGGACGGCGCGGCACCCTGCTGCTGATCGGCGCCGTCTTCGTCGTCGGGGCGCTGTGGGCCTCGCTGGCGCCGACACCGCTGCTGCTGGTGCTCGGCCGCCTCGTGCTCGGCTTCGCGGTCGGTGGCGCGACGATGACGGCGCCCGTCTACGTCGCCGAGCTCAGCCCCACGAAGCACCGCGGTCGGCTGGTGCTGTGCTTCCAGGTCGCCATCGGCGTCGGCATCCTCATCGCGACGGTCGTCGGCGCCACCGAGGCGGTCGACTGGCGCATCTCGGTGGGTGCGGCCTCCGTCCCGGCCCTGGGGATGCTCCTGATGATGCTGCGGCTGCCCGAGAGCCCGCGGTGGCTGGTCCGCTCCGGGGACGTCGACGGCGCCCGCGCCTCGCTCGAGCGGGTGCGCCCCAGCGGTGCTGACGTCGGTCCGGAGATCGCGGAGATGCAGGAGGCGGTGGAGGCCGAGTCGCGGGCCTCGACGCGCGGGTGGAAGGGGCTGCGCCAGCCGTGGGTGCGCCCGGCGCTGCTCGTCGGCTGCGGCGTCGCCGTCTTCACCCAGCTGTCGGGCATCGAGATGATCATCTACTACTCCCCGACGATCCTCACCGACAACGGGTTCGAGAGCTCAGCGGCGCTGCTGGTCTCCGTGGGCCTGGGCGCGACCTACCTCGTCGCCCAGCTGGTCGGCCTGAGCATCATCGACAAGGTGGGCCGGCGGCGGCTGACGCTCCTCACGCTGCCGGGATCGGCCGCGGCCCTCGCCGTGCTCGGCGCCCTGTTCACCTTCGGCGCGGACGGGCCCGAGCAGGTGCCGTACATCGTCGCGACGCTGCTGGTCTTCATGGCCTTCACGGCCGGCGGCATCCAGCTCATGGGGTGGCTCACGGGCTCGGAGATCTACCCCCTCGCGACGCGCGCCGCCGGCGCCGCCGCGCAGTCGGCGTCCCTGTGGGGCACCAACCTGCTCATCACCCTGACGCTCCTGACCACGATCGAGACGATCGGCACCGGGCCGACGTTCTGGATGTACGCCCTCTTCAACGTCCTCGCCTTCGCCTACCTCTGGCGGCTCATGCCCGAGCTGACCGGCAGCAGCCTGGAGCAGATCGAGACCCACCTCGAGGAGGGGCGCTTCCGGCCGGCCGACTTCGCCCGCTGACCGGGCCGCTGACCGGGGGGCGGCCCCTCCCTGCCCGGTCGACGGCGCGACGTCACCTAGCGTGGGCGCGTGGTGACGACGGCGCGGGCGGACCAGACCGGGGTCCGGGCCCGGGCCGGCAGCGCGCGCGCGGACCCGCCCTCCCCCGCGGCGGGCCGGCTCGAGCGCGCGGTCGAGCGGGTCCTCGACGCGAGCGTCCTGCTCCTCGCGACGTGGACGCCCGTGTACCACCTGTGCCTGCTGCTGCGGTGGGGCGTGCCCGTGGCCGTCGCGCTCGAGGTCCTCGCGCTCGGGCTCGTGGTCCTGGGGGCGCTGCGCTCCCGCGGCCGCCCGCACCGCGCCGTCGTGCGCACCGCGGCGGGGAGCGCGCTCGACCCGGCCCGCCGGCGCGGGCGCCCCCTGCTCGTCGCGGCGGTGCTGTCCGCGCTCGCGACGGCGGTCCTGCTCGCCGTCGAGGCGCCGTGGCCGCTGGTGGCCGGGCTGTGGCTCCTCGCCGCCGCGACGGGCTCGCTGCGCGCCGCGCAGCGGCTGCGCGCCCGCGACGCCGAGGACGTCCCGGCGCAGCGCCGGTCGGGCGTCGTCGTCGCGCTGGTCTGGGCGGCCGGGCTGGCGGTGCTCGCGGCCGCCACCCGCTGGCCGAACCCGGACGACCTCTACTACGTGAACCTCTCGCAGTGGACCGCCGAGCGGGGGACCTTCCCGCTGCGCGACACGATCTTCTCCGACGAGGTCTTCCCGATGACGAGCTTCCCGCCCGTCGCGTCCTACGACGCGCTGGTCGGGACGATCGCCCGCCTGCTGGGCCTGCCGGCCGCGTCCGTCGTCTACCTCGCCGTGCCCTCCGTCACGACGGCGCTGTCCGTGCTCGCGCTGTGGCGCCTGCTGCGCGCGTGGCGCACCCCGCTGGTCGCCGTCGCCCTGAGCCTCGCGCTCGTGTTCCTGCTCGCCGACGGCGGCGACGGGTACGCGGCCCCCGGCAACCTCTTCCTCATCCGGCTCTGGCAGGGGAAGGTCGTCCTGCTGTGCCTGGTGGTGCCCCTGCTCCTGGTGGCGCTCCTGCGGCACGCGGAGCGGGTGCTCGCGACGGGGCGCTCGTCGGGGCGCGACCTCGCGCACCTGGCCGCCGGTGGCGCCGCCGCGGTCGGCCTCTCGACGACGGGCATCTTCCTCGTGCCGGTGCTCGCCCTCGGGGGCGTCGCCCCGCTGCTGGTCGCCCGGCGGTGGCGCGCGGCCGCCGCCGGCTTCGCCGCGGCCGGCGCGTACCCGCTCGCCGCGGGGGCGGTCACCCTCGTGGTGGGCGGCCGCTCCGCGGACGACTTCGCCGAGCGCCGACTCTTCCGCTTCGACCCGTCGTGGTTCGGCCACGAGATCTTCCGCGACGGCGTCGTCGCCCTCGTCGCCGTGGCGGCGGTCCTGCTGGGGGCGCTGCTCGTGCCCTCGCGGGCCGCGCGCGTGACCACGGGGGTGCTGGCGCTCGCGGTGGGCGCGACCTTCGTGCCCGGCGTGACCGAGCTGGCCTACGACCTCGTCGGCCTCGGCCCGACCCTGTGGCGGATCAGCTGGGTGGCCACCGTCGCCGCGCTCGTCGGCGTCCTCGGAGCGCGGCTGGCGGCCGGGGGCCGGCGGTGGCGGCTGCTGCTGCCCGCCGCGCTCGCCGGGGCGCTCGTCGTCACGGGGACCGCGATCTGGTCCTCCGCCAACGGCGTCTCGCTCGACTGGCCGCCGCAGTACCAGCGCGGCGAGGGGTCGGTGCTCGTCGCGGAGGACGTCATCGCGCGCGCCGAGCCCGGCGACACGGTGCTGCTCCCGGAGCAGGACGCCATCACGCTGACCGTCCTCACCACGCGGGTGAAGACGGTCGCCCCGCGCGACTACTTCCTCGACCCGCTGGAGGACGTGCCCGGCTTCCGCTTCGACCAGCGGCTGCTGCTGGTGCGCTTCGCGAACGGCGACGTGACGTACGCGCCGGACGACGACGTCGTCGCCGCGCTCGACGACCTGGACGTCGACCAGGCGTGCGTCCTGTTCCCCGAGGAGGGCGAGCCCTCCTACCGGACCACCCGCGTGGTCCAGCGCACGCAGCTGCTGCGCGAGGTCGGCTTCGCCCCGACCGAGCGCATCGGCCGCACCGCCTGCTACGCGCGCTGAGGTCGGCCCCGGTGCGCTCGGGGCGGTGCAGCGCACCGCTCTCGCGGCGTCTGAACCTCTCTAGCGCTGGTCCGAGAGGCGGGCAGAGAGCGGTCGACGGCCTTGAGCCGCTGCGGGAGGGGGCGCGCTCACCGCGGTCCGACGTACGTCCCCCGGGGCTCGCGCCAGTGCTCGCCCGACCGCAGGCGCTCGAGCACCAGGCGCTGCAGGGAGGTCCACCGCTCGACGTCCACGGGAGGTGCGCCGCCGGGCTCGAGCAGCTCCTCCAGCGGCCGCCGCAGGACGAAGCGGGCCACCTCGCGGTCGCTGCTCGTGGGTGCGCCGCCGGGGTCCGGGGCGGGTGCCGCCTCGAGGCGGAAGAGCGAGGCGAAGGCGACGATGCCGCTCCCCGGGGGGAGCACGCGCCCCAGCCAGGGGTCGAGCAGCCACGAGGTGCACGTGATCGGGGCCGCCCCGAGGAGGGCGTCCGCGCGCACCACCGAGTCGTGGACGGCGCGGACGTCCAGCGGGTCGCCCTCCGGCACGTGCAGCGCGCGCCCGTGCGCACTGGCGACCCTCTCGACCTGCAGGCGGCCGACCGCCACCACGTCGGCGCGCAGCAGCGCGAGGAGCCACTCCGCGTCGATGCCCTCGCCGTAGGTGCCGACCTTGCGACCGACGTCCGCCAGGGTGGCGCGGGAGACGTCGTCGGGGAGGCCGAGGCGGCGGTGGCGCGCCAGCACCGCGGGCACCAGTGCGCCGAGGGCGGGCAGGAGCCCAGCGGTCGTGAGCCCAGCCGTCGTGAGCCCCGTCGTCGTGGGCGCGCCGCCGGCGGGATCCGCGCCGTCGTCCGCCCCGGGCACCTCGGGCGCCTCCAGGGCCCGCAGGCCGGCGGCGACCGCGTCCGGTGCGGGGGGCGTGCGGGACGCCGGGTGCCCCTCGAGCCCGAGCAGCGCCCACGGGTCGTCGTCGGCGGGCCCCCGGGGCGTCACGGCGCGAGCAGCCGCAGCAGCCGCTCCACCTCGGCGCCGACCGCCGCCCGGCCGCGCCGGACGTAGCGCCGCGGGTCGACGAGCGCGGGGTCGTCCGCCAGCGCCGCGCGGACCTGCGCCGTGAACAGCGCGTTGAGGTGCGTCGAGATGTTGACCTTGGTCATGCCCGCGCGGACGGCGGCGGCGAGCTGGTCGTCGTCGAGACCGGAGGAGCCGTGCAGGACGAGCGGGACGTCCACCGCGGCCGCGAGCGCGGCGACGAGGTCGGTGTCCACGGTGGCGACGCGCTCGACCATGGCGTGCGAGGTGCCGACCGCGACGGCCAGCGCGTCGACGCCGGTCGCCGCGACGAACGCCGCCGCCTCGGCGGGGTCGGTGCGGGCACCGGGCGCGTGGACGCCGTCCTTCCCGCCGACCTCGCCGAGCTCGGCCTCCACCGCGACCCCGCGCCCGTGGCAGTGCTCGACGACGGCGAGGGTCGTGGCGACGTTGTCGGCGTAGGGCAGCGCCGAGCCGTCGTACATGACGCTGTCGACGCCGAGCTCGACGGCCTCGTGGACGAGCCCGACGTCCTCCGCGTGGTCCAGGTGGACCAGGGCCGGCACGCGGGCGGCCCGCGCCAGCTGCACGACGGCGGCCAGCAGCGGGGCGGCCGAGCCGTGGTAGCGGACGCAGTTCTCGCTGACCTGCAGCACCACCGGGAGGTCAGCGGCGTCCGCACCCGACACGATCGCCTCGGCGTGCTCGAGCAGCACCACGTTGAAGGCCCCCACGCCGCGCCCGGCGGCGCGGGCGGCGCCGAGCACGCGCGTGAGGGCGAGCGCACCCGCCCCCGGGTCGGTCCCCCGCTCGCGCGGGGAGGTCGTCGAGGTGCCGGGACTGGTCACGGGGCGGGCTCCTGCGGGTCGGGGTCGGGAGGGGCGGGGGTCGGGAGGGGCAGGGGCCGACGGGCGTCCCCGGTCGGGGAGCCGGGGAGCCGCTGCTCGAGCTGGGCCAGGTGGTCGACGTCGACGACGCCGGCGACGGGCTGCAGGACGGCGGCCGCGCCGCATACGGCGGCCCAGCGCAGGGCGTCCGACGTGCCGGCTCCCGCGTCGAGCGCCGCGGTGAAGCCGGCGGTCGCCGCGTCGCCGGCGCCGGTGGGGTTGCCGTCCACGCCCGGGACCGCCGGCTGCTCGCACCGCTCGCCGTCCCGGGCGACGGCGAGCAGGCCCTCGGCCCCCCGGGAGACGACGACCTGGCCGGCGCCGAGGTCCAGGAGCGCCGCGACCGCGCCGTCGAGGTCGGTGGCGCCGGTGGCGGTCACCGCCTCCTCGGCGTTCGGCATCACGACGTCCGCCCCGGCCCGGCACGCGGCGGCCAGGGCCGGTCCGCTCGTGTCGACCACGACGGACGCACCGGCGCCGCGCGCGGCCGCGACGAGCCCCGCCACGGTGCGCTCGTCCGCGCCCGGCGGCAGGGAGCCGGAGACGACCAGCCGGTCGCCGGGACGGCAGGCGCGCGCGACGGCGCCCACGAGCCGCTCGAGCTCCGGCGGCGCGAGCACGGGCCCGGGCTCGGCGTACAGCGTCGGGTGCGCGGCGCCGTCGACGACCGCCACGGTGGTGCGGGTCTCGCCGGCGACCTCGACGACCTCGGTCGGCATGCCCTCCGCGGCGAGCTGCGCGGAGACCCACGCGCCCGCCGACCCGCCGAGCGGCTGCACGGCCAGGGCGTCGCGGCCGAGCGCGCGCAGCACGCGGGCGACGTTGAGGCCCTTGCCGCCCGGGCGGCGCTGCACCTCCTGCACGCGGACCGTCTCGCCGACCACCTGGCGCGCCACCCGGTAGGTGACGTCGACGGCCGGGTTGGGGGTCACGACGACGAGCCGAGCCACGCGCCCCTCCTCATCACGCGCCGGGGGCGGCCGTCGGCCACCTCGACGAGGTCCGCCGGGGCGCCCACCGCGAGCGGGGCGGCGGGGAGCCCGAGCGCACGCGACGGCGCGGCGGACGTCAGCGCGACGACCTCGGGCAGGTCGGCGCCGCGGGCGAGCAGCCGGGCGACGGCGTCCGCCACCGTGGCCGTGCTGCCGGCCAGCGAGCGCTCGTCGGCCGTCCGGGCGACGCCGTCGCGCACGACGACCTCGCCCCCGGCGAGCTCGTAGCGCCCGTCCCCCAGGCCCGCGGCCGCCATCGCGTCCGAGACGAGCGCGGTGCGGCCGGGCGCGAGGCGCCGGACGAGGTCGACGACGTCGTCGTGGACGTGCTGGCCGTCGCCGATGACCTCCACGGTGGCGCGGGGGTCGAGCAGGGCGGCGCCGACCGGGCCGGGGTCGCGGTGGTGCAGGGGCGGCATGCCGTTGAACAGGTGGGTGACGACGCTCGCGCCGAGGTCCAGGGCCCGCCGGACCGTGTCGGCCGGGGCGTCGGTGTGGCCGACGGCGACCACGACGCCCGCCTCGACGAGGTGGGCCACGGCGTCCAGCGCGCCGGGCAGCTCGGGCGCCAGGGTGACCATCCGCACCGCGCCGCTCCCGGCCTCGAGCAGCATCTCGACGTCCTGCGGCCGGGGCTCGCGCAGGAGGCCGGCGTCGTGGGCGCCGCGCCGCTCGGGCGCGAGCCACGGCCCCTCGAGGTGCAGGCCCAGCAGCTCCCCGGCGCGGACCAGCGGCGCCAGCTCGCGGAGCCGGTCGGCCGTGCGCCCCAGCGGGGCGCTGGCGAGGGAGGCCACGAGGCCGGTCGTGCCCGCGGCCCCGTGGTGCTGCAGGACGGGCCGGGGGTCGGCGCCGGGGACGCCGAGGTCCACCCCCGAGGCGCCGTGGCAGTGGCCGTCCACGAAGCCGGGCACGGCGGCGGCCAGGTGCACGGCGGTGGGCTGCTGCGCGCCGGCGGGGACGGGCGCCGGTCCGCTGCCGCGCTCGACCACGAGGCCGTCGCGCACGCGCAGCCACGCCGGCCCGTCGGCGCCGCAGCCGTCGACGAGGCGGTCGACGGCGACCAGCTCGCCGGGGCCGCCCGCGGGCGGCTCGCCCGCGCGGGGGCCGGTCATCCGAGCACCACCGCGCGCGAGGAGCGCCGGCTCTGCGCGGCGCGGGCCAGCATCGCCGCGCCCCGGGCAGCGGCGGTGTCGCCGTGGACGGCGGGCAGCAGGCGCGGGGCGCGGAGGCCGGGCGTGCGGCGAGCCAGCTCCGCG
>Ga0210040_10011284_pt1 | contig 10141 bp, 8 predicted proteins | sample CryGeyCG12114_NA_FD_185462 | JGI IMG/M metagenome (GOLD analysis project Ga0210040, IMG submission 185462) | Groundwater microbial communities from aquifer - Crystal Geyser CG19_WC_8/21/14_NA (SPAdes) (version 2) | ecosystem: Environmental > Aquatic > Deep subsurface > Groundwater | place: USA...
CTGACCGCCGGCCTTGCCTGGTCGCCCCCGCGCGCTACAGGCCGGCCCATGCCCGCCACCCCTGCCTGGCCGCCGCGCTCCACGCCGCGCTTGTTCGTCGATCAGCCGCTTGGGACCGGGCCGCTGCGGCTGGACGGGTCGGCGGCGCACTACCTCGTCTCGGTCATGCGGGTGGCAGTGGGCGACCCGGTGCGCTTGTTCGACAACCGCACGGGTGAATGGCTGGGGATTGCGAACGAAGTCGGCAAGCGCGCCCTGACGCTCGACGTTACCGAGCAGCTCAGCGAACCGGAGGCTGTGCCCGATCTATGGCTGGTCGCGGCCCCGTTGAAGAAGGGCCGGGTCGACTGGCTGGCGGAGAAAGCGTGCGAGCTCGGGGTCGCCCGGCTCGTGCCCGTGGTGACGCGGCGCACGGTGGTCGACCGTCCCAATACTGATCGCTTGCGCGCGCACATAATCGAGGCTGCCGAGCAATGCGGACGCACCGCGCTGCCCGAGGTCGCCGAACCGACTAAGCTGCCCCGTTTGCTGGCAAGCTGGCCCGCCGGACGGGCGCTCTTCTTTGCCGATGAAATGGGAGGCGCGCCCGCGCTCGACGCGATGCGTGCCCGGCCCGGGCCAGCCGCGATCCTGATCGGGCCAGAAGGCGGCTTTGACTCCGAAGAGCGCGAGGCAATCCGGGCGCTTCCCGACGCGGTCGGCATCGGGCTCGGTCCCCGCATCCTGCGTGCCGACACGGCCGCTGCGGCCGCTGTCTCGCTCTGGATGGCAGCGGCAGGCGATTGGCAGTAGCGGGTCCGTTCATCCCCGCGTAAGGCGCGCCCATGACCACCAAGCTCGACGAGCCCGGCTCCGCTTCCTCATCCTCGCCGACCATCGAGTCGCATGAGCAATTGGTCGCGAGCTTCGCGCGCGGCGAGAAGCCGGCGGAGCATTGGCGGATCGGCACGGAGCACGAGAAGTTCGTTTTCCGCACCGGCGACCACCGGGCGCCCTTCTGGGAAGAGCCCGGTGGCATCCGCGACCTGCTGATGGCGCTGACGCGCTATGGATGGCGACCGATCGAGGAGAACGGCAAGGTCATTGCCCTGGCAGGTGACGACGGCTCGGTCAGCCTGGAGCCGGCCGGACAGTTTGAGCTTTCGGGCGCTCCGCTGGAGAACCTGCACCAGACTTGCGCCGAAACCGGGCGTCACCTCAACCAGGTGAAAGCCGTGGGCGAGGAACTGGGGCTTGGCTTCCTGGGCCTCGGCATGTGGCCGGACAAGCGGCGCGACGAGCTGCCGATCATGCCTAAGGGGCGCTACGACATCATGCGGCGGCATATGCCCCGGGTCGGCAGCCTGGGCCTCGACATGATGCTGCGGACCTGCACTATCCAGGTCAATCTGGACTATGCCTCCGAAGCCGACATGGTGAAGAAGTTCCGGGTCGGACTGGCGCTGCAACCGCTCGCCACGGCGCTGTTCGCCAACTCGCCCTTCACGGAGGGCAAGCCGAACGGGATGCTGTCCTTCCGCAGCCACATCTGGTCGGACACAGACCCGGCGCGCACTGGCATGCTGCCCTTCGTGTTCGAGGACGGGTTCGGGTACGAACGCTATGCCGACTACGCGCTCGATGTGCCGATGTACTTTGTCTATCGCGACGGCCGCTACATCGACGCGGCTGGCCTGAGCTTCCGCGACTTCCTTCGCGGCGAGTTGAGCGTGCTGCCGGGCGAGAAGCCGACGCTGGCCGACTGGAACGACCATCTGTCGACCGCCTTCCCCGAGGTGCGGCTAAAGACCTTTCTGGAAATGCGCGGCGCTGATGGCGGACCGTGGAACCGGATTTGTGCACTGCCGGCGCTGTGGGTCGGGTTGTTGTACGACCAGGGCGCGCTCGACGCTGCCTGGGACCTGGTCAAGCACTGGACGCTGGACGAGCGTCAGCAGCTGCGAGATTCCGTGCCGGCGCAGGCGCTGGATGCGCCTGTCCCCGGCGGCCGTACGCTGCGCGACATAGCGGGCGAGGTGCTCGACATCTCCCATGCCGGCCTTGCGGCACGGGCGCGGCTGAATGCGGCGGGCGATGATGAGACCGGGTTCCTGGATCCGCTCCGCGAAATCGTGCGCGCGGGCAAGGTGCCCGCCGAAGTGCTGCTGGAGCGATACAACGGCGCCTGGAACGGTGACGTGTCGAACATCTACGCCGAAGCGAGCTTCTGACCCCCCTGCGCTCCCGGAACGACGGGAGGGCAGACCAGGGCGTCCGTCCTAGGCCTTGGCCGTTAGGGCATCATCGCTGACGCGGTCGTGCCCGCCCAGCCAGCGAAAGAAGCGCGGCACGGGCGCGTGTCGGGTCATCCAGGCGCTGTAGTCGGCATAGGCTGGGTCTTGGCCCAGGTGCCGCTCCTCCGTCCGGGCGCGCCAGTAGTAGACGCCGCTGACGGCCCCCATCAGCAGCGTGGCCCGCGCGGCATCGACCAGGCTGCCCGTCGAGAGCACGGGGATCGTCGACACCCACCAGAACAGGTTCTTGGATAGGTAGGCCGGGTGCCGCGACCATGCGTACGGACCATGGGTGATGATGCCGCGGTGCGTCAGGTTGGAGAAGCGCGGGCCGAAAGCGACGGTCGACCAGGCGTAGATTGCGGTCAGCGCGACCAGCACCGCGCCCCAGATCGCCAGCAGCACGGGATGATCACCGATCCAATAGACCCAATCCGACGTGCCCGGATGATAGTCGAGCGGCCCGCCCGCCGCCATCAACACGAATGGCGGGTAGCAGATCAGCGCCGCCATCCATGCGGCCGCGAACGGGTTGGCGGTGCGGATATGCGCGTCTAGGGGTCGGAACGTCAGAACATAGCCGACCGTCGCGAACGCCACGTCCACGGTGAACATCAGCGTGACGAGCCAGCCCGACAGCGCGACCGGATCGTGCAGCACCGCCGAAGTGTCGGCCCGAACAAAGCTGCCGAAACCCGGCGGCACGATTGCCAGCATGAAGGCTAGGAAGAAGCCCTTTACCGCCCAGGCGCGCAGGTGGTGCTGGATCATGCCCGCTTCCCACCCGGCTTGCCCGGTCAGCCACGCGCCCAGATGCCATGCACCATCGCGCGGCTGGACCAGATAGCGATCGAGCCAGAACACGTACGGGATCGACAGCAGCGCCACGACCGGCGCTGCATGGCCAAGGCACCACATCGCGAACGGGTAATCGCCCTGCCAATAGAACCGACCCGCAAAGTAGAACAGCGCAATGCCCGCCCAGGTCAGCCAGTAGCCCGCGAGTTTGATCAGGCTGTCATCGCGCGTCTCAAGCCACCCGCGCGCCTGGCTCCAGTTAATGCCAGTGCTGGGGCGCCGATGCACCTTGTCGACGGCCAGTGACCAAACGACGACCGGCAGCGCACAGGCTGCCAGCATGACCAGCGCCGCATAAGGGCCGTCCAGACGGAGCAACCGGGCGGCGCCAATCCACGACCCAACCCCGGCCAGCCCGGCCAGCCCCGCCCCGGTGCTGACCGCCGACGCGGGGCGTGGATCGGCGGAAGCGACAAGCGGGCGGCGATCCTGGAACATCCCGCCTGCGTTAGCGCGCCAGTGGTAAGGATCACGTGAACCGCCGATGGGCGCGCGAAACGGTCAAATCAGGCGGCGCTGGACCTGTTCATGGGGCCATCGTTCAGGGCAGTGGCATCGCGCCCGTCGCGGAGCCGTCGCAGAAGCCGTCGCCACCAGGGCGGCCTGGAAAACAGCTCGATCCCGCGCTCATTGGCAGCCCTGGTCAGGTCCCGAGCAAATGAGCGCAACTGGCGCTCGTTCATGACAAAGGTTGTGCGCAGATGCTTCTGTTCGGCAAAGTCCGACCCGGTTCGGGCAAGTTGAAGGGTCAACACACAGCCATGCTCGGTTTCGGTCCGCTTCCAGCCAACCAGCACCTTGGGTCCCGTTGACGCGCCCATTGCTCCTCTCCCTTGGACCCGGCAACGACCGGATCCTCGAATGGCTCCTCAATGGAGCCGCAGGTGCTATGCGATACGGGCCCAGACTGAACAGCCTGGCTCAGCGACACTCGGGCTGACTATGCGCCGTGCTATTCTGGGTGTTCTGCGCTGCCGGGCAACAGTGGAGCGGGTAACGGGAATCGAACCCGTGTATTCAGCTTGGAAGGCTGCTGCACTACCATTGTGCTATACCCGCGCCCTGGCGCTGCCGTGCCACGACCGGGGCGCCGTGGTCAACTACCTGCGGCGCCCCCATCGCCTTACGGGATCAGTCGGTCGGCCCGCAGCCGCTCGAAGAGGTCGAAAAAGGCGTCATCGGTCGCGCGATAGCCGGTGAAGCCCAACCGGCGGCTCTTGGACATGTCCGTCACCACCTCGATCGGTCGACCAAGATCCGCGTCGGTGTGCCAGGCCGAGGCAAGCCGGGCGAGGTCAGGTTCAACCAGCCCCTCTCGCACCGCGATCTTGCGCCAGATGTCGGCGTCGCCGGTCATTTGCTGCTCGAGCGGACGCACGACGCCGTCGAACGTGGCCGCCTCGATACCGAACCAGCCGGCAAGCCGCGGCCACATCCAGCTCCAGCGGAAAACGTCGCCATTGACGATATTGAAGGCCTGGTTCGCCGCAGCAGGCGTCGTCGCTGCCCACAACAGCTGCTCGGCAAGCTGGCCCGCGTCGGTCATGTCGGTCAGGCCCTCCCATTGGGCGGCGGAGCCCGGGAAGGTGAAGGGGCGGCCCGTTTCACGGCAGATCGTCGCGTACACGGCCAGCGTCGTGCCCATGTTCATGGCGTTGCCGACTGCCTTGCCGATCACGGTATGCGGGCGATGCACGCTCCAGGTGAAGCCGTCGCGAGCGGCCGCGGCAAACACCTCATCCTCCTGCGCGTAATAGAAGTTCTCGACGTTCAGCCGGCCCTGATCTTCGCGAAACGGCGTCTGCGGCAGCGCACCCTTCCCATACGCCTCGAACGGCCCGAGGTAGTGCTTCAGGCCCGTCACCAGCGCCACGTGTCGCGGACCGGCGGGTGCAGGCAGTCCATCCAGCAGGTTGCGCACCATGGCCGAATTGACGCGAATGTTCTCCGCCTCGCTGTCCTGTCGCAGCCAGGTTGTGATGAACACCGCGTCGGGGTTGATGCCGGCCAACGCTTGTGCGGTAGCGCCCGCGTCCTGCAGGTCCGCAGCGACCGGGACGACGCCGTCCTGGTCAACCGGCCGCCGCGCCAGACCGTGCACGGTCCACCCCTGCCCCGCCAACAGCGTCGCCGTCGCGCTGCCGACGATCCCGCTCGCTCCCACTACCAATGCCGTCTTGGCCATCATGCTGACTCCAACTATCCGGCGCTTCAGCTAGGGTCCTTTTGCCAGCGTCGCCAGAAGGCACCATGGGGGAACCTAGGCACCAAAAGGTACCCCGATGCATCCTGGTTCCCCCGACGACGAATGGCGCGAGGATTGCGCGCCGCGGCGCGTGCTGGAGCTGTTCGCGACCAAGTGGACGAGCATGATCCTGCACACCCTCGATGCTCGCCACGGGGGTGAAGCGCGAACGGGCGTGCTGTTGCGGAGCCTGCCGGGCATTTCCAAGAAGATGCTGACCCAGACGCTGCGCGACATGGAAGCCAGCGGCCTCATCGAGCGGCAGGTGGAAAGCGTGGTCCCTCCCGCCGTTAGCTATCGCCTGACAGCGCTCGGCCGGCGCTTCGTGGAGCCTGTGGAGATGCTCTATACCTGGGGACGCACCAATGCGGACGCGCTTGACCAGCTTGGCAGCCGCCCCACCGCGCGGCGGACCTGACAACGAACACGCCCGCCACGCCTGGGGCGTGACGGGCGTCGTACACCGATCGGAGCGGATCAGTTCTTGGCGGTGCCGGGTTCGGCCATGCCGCGATGCTGCTCGGCGAGCACCTCATTCGGCGTGACGTTCGCCAACGTGGACTGGATCTTGTTCTTCCAGCCGGACACGATGTGCTTGTGGCCTGCCATGACCGCGTCATAGCCGTCCTTTGCAACGTCCGCGGGATCCGACTTCTTGGGATCGGTGCCGACGTCGGTGTCCATCATGTCGCCGCGCTTGAAGAACTCGGTTTCGACCGGGCCCGGCATCAGGTTGGTCAGCGTGACGCCGTCCGCATCCTTGATCTCGTTCTGGATTGCCGCGACGAAGCTGTCCACAAACGCCTTGGTGCCGTTGTACACCGCCTGGAACGCGCCGGGAATGTAGCCTGCGATCGATCCGGTCACGAGCACCTTACCCTCATTGCGCGCGACCATCGGGCCGAGCACCTTTTGGAGCAGGTATGTCGTGCCAGTTACGTTCGTGTCGACCACGTGCCGCCATTCAGCAGGCGCCTGGTCGAGAAAGGCGCGGCCAAGGCCGTGACCGGCGTTGGCGCAAAGCAGGTCGATCTGGCGACCGCCGGCCTTTTCGAGCAGCTGTTCGACGCCCTCGAACGTGGACAGGTCGACCTGGAGCGTTTCAGCGCCCGGCACCTGTTCCGTGAAAGGCGTGTCGGCGGCGAGAAGCAAGTCATACCCGTCCTGGGCGGCAAGCTTGGCAAGCTCAAGACCAATGCCCGAGGACGCGCCGGTGACGATTGCAAATTTGTTGGCCATGGGTCAAATCTCCTGGAAGTTAAGCAGCCTGATCCATGCCCGGCTTGAGCACGATCTTGGTGTATTCGTTCTGCCGATCCTTGAACATCTTGTACCCATGCGGCGCATCCGTCAGCGGCATGCGATGGGAGATCAGGAACTCGGTATCGATCTTCTCTTCCATGATCGCGTTGAGCAGCGCGGGCATGTAGTGCTGAACGTGGGTCTGGCCCGTCTTGAGCGTCAGCCCCTTTTCCATGAAGGCGCCCAGTGGGAACTTGTCGACGAACCCGCCATAAACGGCCGGCATCGACACGCGGCCACCCTTGCGGCACGCGATGATCGCCTGCCGGATCGAGTGCGGACGGTCGGTGCCGAGCAACAGCGATGCCTTCACCTGATCGACCACGTTGTCGACAAACAGGCCGTGCGCCTCCAGCCCGACGGCATCGATCACCGCGTCGGGGCCGATCCCGCCGGTCATCTCCATCAGCGCCTCGTAAACGGCGCTTTCCTCGAAGTTGATCGTCTCCGCACCGAACTTGGCGGCGAGTTCCAGGCGGCGCGGGAAGTGATCGATCGCGATCACGCGCGCAGCGCCCATCAGGAAGGCCGACTGCACCGCAAACAGGCCGACGGGGCCGCAGCCCCAGACCGCGACGGTGTCGCCCGGCTCGATCTCCGCATATTCGGCGGCCTGCCAACCGGTCGGCAGAATGTCCGACAGGAACAGCACCTTGTCGTCCGGAACCCCGTCCGGGATCACGATCGGGCCGACATCGCTGAAGGGCACGCGAACATATTCGGCTTGTCCGCCAGCATAACCGCCCGTCATGTGGCTGTAGCCAAACAGGCCCGACATTTCGTGCCCGTATAGCTCCATCGCGATGTCCTGGTTGTCGGCCGGCAAGCCGTTGGGACAAGCGGAATACTGGTGCTTGCCGCAATGGTAGCAGGAGCCGCAGGCGATGGTGAACGGCACCACGACGCGGTCACCCTTCTTGAGCGTCGACTTTGGACCAACCTCGACCACCTCGCCCATGAACTCATGGCCGAGCACGTCGCCCGCCTTCATGGTCGGGATGTAGCCATCATAAAGGTGAAGATCTGACCCGCAGATCGCAGTTGATGTTACCTTGATGATGCAGTCGCGCGGGTTGACGATGCCGGGATCCGGGACATTGTCGATGCGGACGTCGTGCTTTCCGTGCCAGGCGAGCGCTTTCACAGTCCCATCTCCTCAAATTCGGCGCGGTTCTTGGCGGGGGTGGCAACCTCACCCGTTTCCATTAGCTGCTTGAAACGGCGCAGGTCGCGGCGCGCCTGGATCGCGGGCTCGCGCTGGAACATCTTGGCGACGATCTTGCCGATGATGCCGCCGGGCGGATCATAAAGGATAGTGGCGGTCACCACGGTGCCGCGGCCCTCGACCGGCTTGAACTCGACTTTGCCGCTATTGGGCACGTCCGCACCATCTTCGCTGGTCCAGGCGATTAGGCGGCCGGGGAGCTCCTCGGTAACGCGCGCGTCCCATTCCACCGTGCCGCCGCCGGGCGCCTTGACCACCCAGTGCGAGCGCTGCTCGTCGTGAAGGCGAATGCTTTCGACATTCTCCATGAAGCTCGGCAGGTTGGAGAAGTTGCGGAAGAAGGCATAAAGCTCTTCCGCTGGCTTGTTGATGGTCACCGAGCGGCCGGTGATGTGGGCGCCCTGCGCCTCTGGTACGTTGCCCGAAGCGGCTTCTACCGCGGCTGACCCCTGCTTGGAAGCCGCGAGGGGCGCATCGTCTTTGGGCAGGTCTGAAGCGTCCGTCATCGGTACTGATCCTCGGCTGCGATGGCCGGGTTAACCGATGATAATCGCGGCTGTTCCTGTCGTTACGCCCCCGTGCCGATATTAACGCAGCACGGGGGTGACACGATCACCAGACGTGGACGCGCTCTTCGGGCGGAAGGTACAGCTTGTCGCCCGGCTTGATGTTGAACGCCTTGTACCAGGGGTCGAAGTTACGCAGCACGCCGTTGGTGCGGTTCTCGTCCGGGCTGTGCGGGTCGGTCAGCATCACCGAGCGCTGCAACTCCTCCGACCATTTCTCCCGCCAGACCTGTGCATAGGCGAGGAAGAAGCGCTGGTCGCCCGTGAAGCCGCCGATCACCGGCGGCTCACCATGCTGCGCGACATATCGGCGATACGCGCCATAAGCCGCCTGCACGCCGCCGAGGTCGCCCAGGTTCTCACCCAGCGTCAGCTGTCCGTTGACGTGTAGACCGGGGATCGGCTCATACGCATTGTACTGCGCCACCAGCCGCTTGGTGCCGGCGGTGTATTTGTCGGCCGCTTCCTTGCTCCACCAATCGCGCAGATGGCCGGTCGCGTCATACTGGCGACCCTGGTCGTCGAAGCCGTGGCCCATCTCGTGCCCGATCACCGCGCCGATCGCGCCATAGTTCACCGCCGGGTCGGCCGCGGGGTCGAAGAACGGCGGCTGGAGGATCGCGGCCGGAAAAGTGATCTGGTTGCGCAGTGGGTCGTAATACGCGTTCACCGTCTGCGGCGTCATGTCCCACAGCGTCCGGTCGACAGGCTTGGGCAGGCGCGAGAGCCTGAGCTTCCACTGGAAGTCCTCGGAGCGGACCGCGTTGCCGAGCAGGTCGTCGCGGCGCACCGCAAGATTGGAATAGTCGATGTAGCGGACGGGATGCCCGATCCGTGGCTCGAACGCGGCGAGCTTGGCCTTTGCCTGTGTCCGGGTCGCGTCGTCCATCCACGTCGCATGGCTCATCAGGTCGCCATAAGAAGCGCGCAGGTTCTCGATCAGCTCCGACATCTGCCGCTCGCTCTCGGGCGGGTAGCGGCGCGCGACGTAGAGTTGGCCGACCGATTCACCGAGCATGGAGTTGAGCTGCGACGTGCCGCGCTTCCACCGGTCACGCTGCTGCTTCTGCCCATACAGCGTTTGCGAAAACATCGCGAAGTTCGCCTGGTCGAACGCGCGCGGCAGATAGCTCGCGTGATCGCTGACGAAGCGATAGGCGAGGTAATCCTTCCAGGTCTGAAGTGGCACGTCGTCCAGGCGCTGCCCCGCTGCCTTGATCGCAGTGTCCTCCTGCGCGATCAGGGTCGGCACGCTGCCCAGACCCGATTGGCGCAGCAGCAGCGGCCAGTTGTACTGCGGCGCAAGCTGGGTCAGTTGCGCCGGCGTCAGCGGGTGATAGGTTTGCTGGATGTCACGGCTACGCTCGGGCGCCCAGTTGTCGGTCGCCATCCGGGTTTCGAGCGCGATGATCCTGCCCGCCTTCGCGGCCGCGTCGGGGATGCCCGCCAGGCGCTGGATCTGCTCCACATAGGCACGATAGGCCGTGCGGACCGTGTCGTACTTTTCGCCCTTGAGCAGGTAATAATCGCGGCCCGGCAGTCCCAAGCCCGGCTGGCCTACCCAGGCGACGAGCTGGGTCGGATGCGACGGATCAGGTTCGATAAAGATCGACGCGGGCGAATAATAGCCAGGCTCCGCGAAGAGGCGGACCAGGTCGTCACGCGTCTTCAC
>Ga0210040_10011285_pt1 | contig 10140 bp, 6 predicted proteins | sample CryGeyCG12114_NA_FD_185462 | JGI IMG/M metagenome (GOLD analysis project Ga0210040, IMG submission 185462) | Groundwater microbial communities from aquifer - Crystal Geyser CG19_WC_8/21/14_NA (SPAdes) (version 2) | ecosystem: Environmental > Aquatic > Deep subsurface > Groundwater | place: USA...
TAGGTGAGGAGGTCGAGGACGGTCACCGTGTGGTCGGTTCGGTCGAGGACGTGGCGGACGAAGTTCGACCCGATGAACCCCGCCCCACCGGTGACGAGCAGCGCAGACACGCAGGCATCCTAGGGACGACCGCCGCCGGGGGCGCGATGCGTGAGAAGTTTGCACTCCGCCCGCGGCTGCCGGAGCCGTGCCACCATGCTCGGCATGCGCGGCATCATCCTGGCCGGGGGCTCGGGCACCCGCCTGCACCCCGTGACCCTGGGCATCAGCAAGCAGCTCGTCCCGGTCTACGACAAGCCGATGATCTACTACCCGCTGTCGACCCTGATCTTCGCGGGGATCCGCGACGTCCTGGTGATCACGACGCCGCACGACCGGCCCGGCTTCGAGCGGCTCCTGGGCGACGGCTCGCTCTTCGGGATCTCGATCTCGTACGCCACCCAGGACACCCCGGACGGGCTCGCGCAGGCCTTTGTCATCGGGGCCGACTTCATCGGGAACGAGAAGGTCGCCCTCGTGCTAGGGGACAACATCTTCTACGGCGCCGGCCTGGGCACGCAGCTGCAGCGGTTCGTGGACGTGGACGGTGGCGCCGTGTTCGCCTACTGGGTCGCGGAGCCGTCGGCGTACGGGGTGGTCGAGTTCGACGCGGACGGCAGGGCGGTCTCGCTCGAGGAGAAGCCGGTCCGGCCACGCTCGCACTACGCCGTGCCCGGGCTCTACTTCTACGACAACGACGTGGTCGAGATCGCGCGCGGGCTGAAGCCCTCACCGCGCGGCGAGTACGAGATCACCGACGTGAACCGGACCTACCTCGAGGCCGGTCGGCTGCAGGTCGGCATCCTGCCGCGCGGCACGGCGTGGCTCGACACCGGCACGTTCGACTCCCTGAACGACGCCGGCAACTTCGTCCGCACGCTCGAGTCGCGCCAGGGCCTCAAGGTCGGCGCGCCCGAGGAGGCCGCCTGGCGCCAGGGCTTCCTCACCGACGACGAGCTCGCCGAGCGGGCGACGGCCCTGGCCAAGTCCGGCTACGGCATGTACCTGCTCGAGCTGCTCGAACGCACCCAGGAGCCCGTCGGCGCCCACGCCTGACCCACGCGGCCGGGCACCCGTCGCCCGGGGGCAGCCGTTGCATACGTCTCACGACGCTTCGCCCGGCTACGGTTCTCGTGCGCTCCCGCTCCCCCCGCTCCCCCTCCCCGACAGGCTGGTCCTCCCGTGCCCCGTACGACCCTGCTCGCCGCGATCGCCCTCTCCGCCCTGGCCCTGAGCGGCTGCGGCGGCTCCGGAGACGCCGGCTCCGCGCCCGCCTCCTCGGCACCCGCCGCCAGCGCGCCCGCCAGCAGCGCCGCCGTGCCGTCGGCGGAGAGCACCCCGGCGTCGACGCCCAGCCCGAGCACCGCGCCGGCCGAGGTGCAGGACGCCTGCAAGGTCCTCGACGCCGGCGACGTGGAGGACCTGACGGGGGTCAAGGTCAAGAAGGGCACCACCCAGGCCGTGGGCGGGTCCTCGGTGTGCACCTGGGTCCCGTCCGACGCCGGCGCGGGCGACGCCGCCGTGTTCAGCGCGCAGGAGGGCCCGCTGCCCGGCCCCCTGAGCCAGGTCGAGGGCCAGCTCAAGGACCAGTTCGACGGCGAGGTGAGCAAGCTGGACGTCACGGGCGCCGACGACGCCCGCTACATCACCGGCAAGAAGTCGGGCCTGAACGTGATCGACGTCCTGGCGCAGAAGGACGGGATCTTCTACCAGGTCCTGGCCGCTACGCCCCGCGACGCCGGCCAGCACAAGGACGGCGCGATCAAGATCGCCGAGGCCCTGCTGAAGGCCTGAGGCCGATGGCCCCCAGGCCCGTCGGCGGGCTCGGGGGGCAGTAGTTCCAGGGGGTCGGTGGTCAGCGCCGTCCGCGCCGGGCCTGGAGGTAGTCGCTCACGACGTACTCCCCCAGCCGGCCGATGTCGGGGGTGAAGACCCGCCCGCCGGCGCGCCGCGCGATGGCGTCGACGAACCGGGACAGGCCGGGGTCGTCGCCGAGCATGAACGTGTTCAGGGTCGCGCCGAACCGCGCCAGCTCGTCGACCTGGGCCACGGTCGCCCGGATCGTCTCGGGCGTGCTCGGCCACTGGAACCGGGCCCCGCCGTCGCCGGTGAGGTGCGCCGTGGGCTCGCCGTCGGTGACGACCAGCACGACCGGCTCGGCGTCCGGGTGGCGGCGCAGGTGCCGGGTGGCCAGGAGCAGGGCGTGCTGGAGGTTCGTGCCCTGGATCCACTCCGGCTCGGCCTCGGCGAGCTGTACCGGGCTCAGCTTGCGGGCGAGGCGGTTGAAGCCGATCACCTGCAGCGCGTCCTGGCGGAACCGCGTCTCGATGAGGTGGCTCAGCGCGAGCGCGGTCTGCTTCATCGGACCCCAGCGCCCGTCCTGGACCATCGAGTACGACAGGTCGACGCACAGCGCGACGGCTGCGGTCGTCCGCCGTTCAGTCTCTGTGACCTCGAAGTCCTCGACGTCGAGGAGCATGCCGCCGTCGGAGTCCGGCACCCGGTGCAGCGCGCGTCGGCGCAGCGCGTTCGACACCGTCCGGGAGGCGTCGATCGGCAGCTCGTCACCGAACACCCAGGGCCGGGTGAGGCCGGTCGGCTCGTCCGCGGAACCGGTGCGGTGGTCCGCGTGGTCGCCGTTGCCGCTCGCGGCGAGCTGGTCGAAGACACGCTTGAGCGCGGTCTGGCCGAGCCGGCGCACGGCCCGCGGGGTCAGGCGCATCCCGTCGTCGCCCCGGCTGAGGTAGCCCTGCTCCTCGAGCTCCCGCTCCAGGTCGCGCAGCGCCTGGAAGTCCCGGACCGCCTCGTGCCCGAGGCGCTGCTCCAGCAGGTCCACGTCCACGTCGTCCAGGGTCGAGCCGAACCCGCTCTGCGACATCTGCGCCTCGAGCGCCTCGAGGTCGGCGATCTCGGCGACGGCCTCCACGGCGTCGGAGTAGCCGAGGCTCTCGCCCCCGGGCCGCATGCCCGCGTCGGAGCCGCGGTCGAGGCCGGGACGGAGCGCGCGGAGGTTGTCGCCCAGCTGCGCCATCTCGGAGGCGAGATCGGCGTCGGCGAGCGCGTCGGACATGAGCTGCCCGAGCTGCTCGCGCTGCTCGGGGCTCAGCGAGTTCATCATCCGCTGCGCGGCGGCCTGGCGGCGGGCGAGGGCGTCGATGAGCTCCTCGACGGTCTCCGGCTGCTCGGGGAAGAACTCCCCGTGCTTGTCCATGAACTCCGCGAACGCGTCGGTCGTGTCCTCGCTCCGCGCGTGCTTGGCCAGCAGCTGGTTGAGGTCGGCGAGCATGTCCTTGACCCGGGCCATGGCCTCGGGGTCCGGGCTCTCGAGGGCCTGCTTCATCCCCGCGAACTGCGCGTCCAGCACCTCGCGCTGCAGCATCTGCTTGATCTGCTCGTACGTCTGGCGCGCCTCCGGGGACTTCCAGTCGTACGCGTCGAGCCCACGCACCGCGCCGGCGACGTCGTCGGGCAGCGTGTCGAGCTCCATCTCCGCGAACCGGGCGTCGTCGCCCTCGTCCCCGGCGAGCGCCTCCCGCTCCGCCGCGAGCGCCTGGTCGAGCGCGGCGCGGACCTGGTCGAGCGTGCCCCCGAGGTCTCCACGCTTGCGGGCCGCGTTCCGCATCCGCCGGATCTTCTCCGCCAGGCGGTCCAGCCCGCCCCGCCCGTCCAGACCCTCCCGCAGCAGCTCGCGCAACGAGTCGCGCACGTTGCCGGCCGAGAGGACGTCCGCCCCGATCTTGTCGATGGCCGCGCGCACGTCGTACGGGGCCGCGAGCGGGTCGGGCCCACCGCGCCACGGCCCGTACCGGAACCGACCGTGCGGGTCGCGAGGCTCGTACCGCTCAGCGCTCATGCCGCCAACGTAGCCCCGCGTTCCAGGGCCCCCGGTTCCTTCCGCGTGAGGCCAGGTGCCCCACCAGTGCGTCCTTCGCCTCGAGCGGTACGTGTTCCCGCTCTGCGAGGCTTGTGAACCGGGAAGGCGTACCGCTCGAGGTGGTGCGTGACCGCTGGTGCCACACCTCACGCGACGAGTCCGTACGCGTGACCTCTCGCGCCGCAAGCCCCAAGGACCGGCGCGGTGCGGCGGCACCGGCGGATCGTCCGCCGCGAGCGGGCTCAGCCGGCGACGACCTCGAGGATCGCCGAGCCCCACTTCTCGAGCTTGTTGGCCCCGACGCCCGAGACGGCCCCGAGCCCGCTGAGCGAGGTCGGTGCGGTCGAGGCGATCTGGCGCAGCGTCGCGTCGTGGAAGATCACGTACGGCGGCATGCCGGCCTCCTTGGCGGTCGCGGAGCGCCAGGCGCGCAGGCGCTCGAACAGCGCCTCGCCGGGAGCGTCGAGGGCGACCGTCTCCGCGGCCGACGACCTCTTCCTCGACGAGGTGCGGGCGGCCTTCGGTGCCTCCCGGCGCAGGGCGACGGATCGTTCCCCCCGCAGCACCGCGCCCGAGCTCTCGGTGAGCGCCAGCGTCCCGTAACCGTCGGACACGGCGAGGAGCTGCTGGGCCAGGAGCTGGCGCACCACCCCGCGCCACTCGTTGGCGTCCAGCTCGGTCCCGATCCCGAACACGGTCAGGTCGGTGTGACCGAGCTGCGTGACCCGCTCGTTCGCGTTCCCGAGCAGGATGTCGACGACGTGGCCGGCGCCGTAGCGCTGGCGGCGGTCGGCGAGCCGCCACACGGCCGACAGCAGCTTCTGCGCCGGCACGGTGCCGTCCCACGTCTGCGGCGGGCTCGTGCAGGTGTCGCAGTTGCCGCAGGGCTCCGCCTGCTGCCCGAAGTAGGCCAGGAGCTGCACGCGCCGGCACTCGACCGTCTCGCAGAGCGCGAGCATGGCGTCCAGGTGCGCGGACAGCCGTCGGCGGTGCGCGGCGTCGCCGTCGGAGGAGTCGATGAACTTGCGCTGGGAGACGACGTCGGCCAGCCCGTACGCGAGCCAGGCCGTGGCCGGGGCACCGTCGCGGCCGGCGCGGCCCGTCTCCTGGTAGTAGCCCTCCACCGACTTCGGCAGGTCCAGGTGCGCCACGAAGCGGACGTCGGGCTTGTCGATCCCCATCCCGAAGGCGATGGTCGCGACCATGATCATCCCCGGCTCGCGCAGGAAGCGGCTCTGGTTGGCGGAGCGCACGCCCGCGTCGAGGCCGGCGTGGTAGGGCAGCGCCGGGATGCCCTCCTTGTTCAGGAACGCGGCGGTCTGCTCGACGGACTTGCGCGAGAGGCAGTAGACGATCCCCGCGTCGCCGGCGTGCTCCTCGCGCAGCAGCGTCAGCAGCTGCCGGCGCGGCTCGTCCTTGGCCACGATGCGGTACTCGATGTTCGGCCGGTCGAAGCTGGCGACGAACTGCGTCGCGTCCTCGAGCCTGAGCCGGCTCACGATCTCGGCGGCGGTGGCGGCCGTGGCCGTGGCCGTGAGGGCGATCCGCGGCACGTCGGGCCAGCGCTCGTGCAGCATCGCCAGCGCCAGGTAGTCGGGCCGGAAGTCGTGGCCCCAGGACGAGACGCAGTGGGCCTCGTCGATGGCGAACAGCGCGATGTCCCCCCGCTCGAGCAGCCGTACGGTGTCGGGCACCGTCAGCCGTTCGGGGGCCAGGTAGAGCAGGTCGATCTCCCCGGCCAGGTAGGCCGCCTCGACCTCGCGGCGCTCGTCGGCACGCTGCGACGAGTTCAGGAAGGCGGCGCGCACCCCGAGGGCGGCGAGCGCGTCGACCTGGTCCTGCATGAGGGCGATGAGGGGCGAGACGACGACCCCGGTGCCCGCCCGCACCAGGGCGGGCACCTGGTAGCACAGCGACTTCCCCGCGCCGGTCGGCATCAGCACGAGCACGTCGCCCCCGGCGACGACCGTGTCGATGATCTCGGCCTGCTGACCGCGGAACGCGTCGTAGCCGAACACGGTCCGCAGCACGTCGAGCGGGCTGCCGGCCGCCGGATCGGCGGAGTCGGGCGCGACCGGCGGCGCGGTCAGGATGGAAGGGGAGGACAGGGCGACGACTCGTTCCCGGAGCAGGTGGTGCCGATCAGGTGCGACGGCTCAGGCGGCACCGTAGACCGTACGGCCGTCGACGGTGTCGACGGTCTCCTTCTCGATGCGACGCGTGAGGTGCAGGCCCTCGAGGACGAACTCGACGGCCGCCGCGACCTGGCCGCGGGAGGCGGCGTCGCCGTAGCCCAGCCGGTCGAGCACCTTGGCCAGGCCGGGCACCGTCCCCAGCTGGGACAGCACGTCGGCGGCGGGGACGAGGTCGCCGGTCTCGACGACCGCACCCTCGGCGAAGACCGAGGTGAAGCCCGAGAGGTCCAGGCCGGACAGCCGCTCACGGAACGTCGCCGCCACGGCCAGTCGCAGGAGGTGGTCGAGGACCGCACGCTCGCGGCCCTCCTCCCCCATCTCGAACTCGATCTTGCCCAGCAGGGTCGGCAGCACCGGCCCGAGGTCGCAGACCCGCGCGACCGCACCGGCGTCGTTCGAGTCACCCGTACGGGCGGCACGGCGCAGCGCGGAGGCGGCGACGCCCTCGGCGGCGGCGATGGCGAAGCGGGCGGACACCCCGGAGCGCTGGTCGACCGAGCTCGACTCGCGGAGCAGGTGGACGAACCGGGCCAGCACCTCGAGCAGGTGGTCGCCGACCTCGGCGACGACCGCGGCCTCCTGGCGCAGCAGCGTCACCTCGTCGTCGATCTCGGACAGGTAGTGGGTCCGGATCTCGGCACCGAAGCGGTCCTTGAGCGGGGTGATGATGCGGCCGCGGTTCGTGTAGTCCTCCGGGTTGGCCGTCGCCACCAGGAAGACGTCCAGCGGCAGCCGCAGCGAGTAGCCGCGCACCTGGATGTCGCGCTCCTCGAGCACGTTGAACAGCGCGACCTGGATCCGCTCGGCGAGGTCGGGCAGCTCGTTGAGGCCGAAGAGCCCGCGGTTCGCCCGCGGGACGAGGCCGTAGTGCACCGTCTCCGGGTCGCCGAGCGTGCGGCCCTGGGCCACCTTCACGGGGTCGACGTCGCCGATGAGGTCGCCGACCGAGGTGTCGGGGGTGGCGAGCTTCTCGGTGTAGCGGTCGTCGCGGTGGCGCCAGGCGACGGGCAGCTCCTCGCCGAGCTCGGCGAGCAGGCCGCGGCAGCGCACGCAGACGGGGGCGTACGGGTCGTCGTGGATCTCGCACCCGGCGACCTCGGGGGTCCACTCGTCGAGCAGCGTGACGAGCGTGCGCATGAGGCGGGTCTTGCCCTGCCCGCGCTCGCCGAGCAGCACGATGTCGTGGCCGGCGAGCAGCGCGGACTCCAGCTCGGGCAGCACCGTGTCCTCGAAGCCGACGATGCCGGGGAAGGCGTCCTCGCCGGCCCGGAGGCGGCTCAGCAGGTTCTCCCGGAGCTCCTGCGCGACGCCGCGGCTGACGTGTCCTGCCGCGCGCAGCTGGCCCAGGGTCGCCGCTGCCGGGTGGGTGGTCTCGGTCATGGCTCAGAACGTACGACCGCACCCAAGCCTCGAGGCCCACGGGAGGTACGCCTGCCGTCGGCACGTCGGCGGGGACGGTAGGTTGGTCGTCGAAGACCGACCGGAGGGAACCACCGCGAGCGATGCGCACCGCGCGACTGGTGGGACCGACGGCTGACGGCACGTCGGTGGTCCTCGTGACCGAGGACGGCGAAGAGCTCAGCGTCGCCATCGATCCCGGCGACCCCGGGGGACGCGCGTTGCTGCAGCAGGCCCGGGACGGTTCCGGCCCCGACGAACCCGCCGCGGCCGACGAGCCCTCCGGGGCCGACGAACCCGACGAGCCGCACGCCAAGCCCACCCCCCTTCCGGTACGCCGCCCGCCCCGACGTCGGGAGACGCCCATGGACACCCCGCTCAGCCCCCGCGACATCCAGACCCGCATCCGCGCCGGGGAGTCGCTCGAGGACGTCGTCGCCGGCTCCGGCATGGAGGCCGAGCGCATCGAACGCTTCGCCGCGCCGGTCCTGGCCGAGCGCGAGCACCTCGCCCTCACCGCCCTCGGGTCGTCGGTCCGCCGCCGTGGCGAGGCCTCCGGCCACCGCCCGCTGCGCTCCGTGGTCGCGGAACGGCTGGGGGCCCAGGGCGTCGACGGCGACGACGTGAGCTGGGACGCGTGGAAGGTCGCCGACTCGCAGTGGCAGCTCAGCGCCGACTACGAGGTGAGCGGCGAGCCGCGGCACGCCGAGTTCCGCTTCGACGCGCAGGGCCGCTTCTCGGTCGCCGAGGACGACGAGGCCCGCTGGCTCGCCGGCGAGGCCCCGTCCCCGGTGACGTCGGTCGAGCGCGACGACGAGCTCGCCCTCGTCCGCGCCACCCGTGAGCCCTCGCACGACGACGCGGCGGAGGGCGACGACCTGCACGACGACGCCGACGACGACGCCGAGACCATGGACGAGGCCGAGCGGCAGGACCTGGTCCGGGCCATCTCCGAGGAGCTCGGCGCGGTGCTGCAGGTCGTGCCGCCCGCGGAGCTCAGCGTCGAGGAGCTGGCCGAGCTGGCCGCCCACGACCCCGAGAGCGACGAGCGCGACAGCGGCTCCGGCTCCGACTCCGACGAGCCCCGGTCGTCGGCCGGCGACGAGCCGACCCTGGTGGTGCGCGACGAGGCCGCCGAGCCGACCATCGCCGTCGTCCGCCACCTCACCCGCCTGACCGTCGAGGTCGACACCCTCGAGGTCGACATGCTGGGTGGGCCGGACGAGCGCCGCGGGACGTCCGACGACGAGACGTCGGCGGCCACGGCAGCCGAGGCGGAGGACGAGGCGCGCTCGGCCCTCGACACCCTCTACGACATGCTCGGCGGCTACACCGAGGAGTCGCCCCGCGTGTACGCCGGGCTGTCCGACGCCGCCGCGGTGCCCGTGGTCGACGAGCACGAGTTCGAGCCGCCGGCCGACGTCCTCGTGCCGGCCGAGCCCGGTGCCGACGACGACACCCCTGACACTCCTGACGCCGAGGGCTTGGTGGACGCCGCTGACGTCCAGCCGGCCGCGGTCCCGGAGGCGGTCCAGGTGGCCGACGCCGACGACCACCAGGAGCCCGTCGCCGAGGCACCGTCCGAGGACGCGCTCGGTTCCGTCGGCTCCCCGATCGCCCTCGGCGGCAGCCCGACGCTCGAGCTCGAGAGCAGCGAACGACCGCAGCTGGAGGCCGCCCCGGAACCGTCCGACGAGCCGGAGGACCTGCCGGTCCCCGTCGAGGACGACGCGCCCGAGCCGCTCGTCCCCAGCCCCGGCGCCTCGCGCAAGCCCGGCCGGCGCAAGCGGGCATCTGTGCCCAGCTGGGACGAGATCATGTTCGGCGGCCCGAAGCCGGGCTGAGGACACCTGCTCGTCACCTCGAAACCCTTGAGCCGCACCGGCTCGGTCTGCCAGGGTTGCCGACGTGTCCGACGTACCGTCCGCGACTCCCCGCCTCCGCGTCCTCCTGCTGACGGCCACGGTCGTCCCCGAGCCCAACGTCTCCCACCGGCTCGCCGTCCGGGACCCGGACGAGCGCCGGCGCCAGTACGAGGAAGCGCTCCGCTGGTACGCCGACCGCGCCGCCGACGACCTCGACGGGATCGTCCTGGCCGAGAACAGCGGCGCCGACCTGTCCGGGTTCCGCGACGTCGTGCCCGCCACGATGCCGCTGGAGCTGCTGAGCCTCCCGGCGGCCCCGAGCACGCCCGGCACCCGGCGCGGCTACCTGGAGATGCTCCTGGTGTCGGACGCGTTCGCCTCCTCCCGGCTGCTCACGCAGCCGGGCGCGGTCGGCGTCAAGGTCACCGGCCGCTACCGCGTCGAGAACCTCGGCGCGGTGCTCCGTTCGATGGAGCCGGACCGGGACCTGGGCTTCAACCTGCGCCGCTACCCCAAGCCGTGGGCGGACATGTGGGTCTTCTTCGCCGACCAGGCCGGCATGGCCGCGCTCCGGCCCCACCTGCCGGCCGTCGGCGTGGTCGAGCCGAACGGTTCGGCGGAGCTGTCGATGTTCCGGATCGTCAACGCGCTGCACGACCAGGGGGTGGCGGTGCAGCGCCGGTTCCGGGTCGAGCCCCGGATGTCCGGGACCCGTGGGGTCGACAACGTGGCGTACGAGAGCCCGGTCCAACGGGTGAAGTGGGCGACC
>Ga0210040_10011286_pt1 | contig 10138 bp, 10 predicted proteins | sample CryGeyCG12114_NA_FD_185462 | JGI IMG/M metagenome (GOLD analysis project Ga0210040, IMG submission 185462) | Groundwater microbial communities from aquifer - Crystal Geyser CG19_WC_8/21/14_NA (SPAdes) (version 2) | ecosystem: Environmental > Aquatic > Deep subsurface > Groundwater | place: USA...
GACAACAATACGCGCCAGGCTTCTATGAACAACCTGAATGTAGGCATTACTGTAACGTTGCGCAATCAAAAAAGTGGTGGCGATCCGCAGCAATTTCCCATCAGCCGCAGCTTTCCGTTCGCGGCCACGCTTTCCTTGCAGGCAGCCGAATCAAAATTGCTGGATGAAATTGTAACCAACCTGACGGATGATATATTTAACCGTCTTTTTTCAAACTGGTAATATTATCTTGCAAGCATGAGTGATCGTACCGATGCCCTCGTGCAAGCCCTTTTTAATAAACCGTCCTTACAGGCATGCAGCCTGCAACAGGTCGATTATCTGGCGCATCAATACCCTTACTTTACAACGGCGCAACTGTTTTTACTACAAAAGGCCGAACCCGCTTCCGAAGTATATATAAACCAGCAGCAGCGGGTGGCGTTGCATTTTTCCAATCCGTTGCAATTGCAGTATTGCCTGGAACCAACGGCTTTTGAATCGGAACTGCCTAAAGCAGAACTTTTTCAAAACCCCATAGCAGAAGAAACAGCGCCGCAAACAGAATTGGAAAAAGGTAATGAAGCCACCAATGCTGAACAAAGCATGGCAGTTGAAAAAACAGCACCTGCACCAGAACCCGTTCGGCAACCAGCGCCCGAAATAAGACCAGAGCCAGCACCACTTCCGCCGGTTCAAATCATAAATGAGCCGAAAGCTGCTGCAATCACATTTGAGCCGTATCATACCGTTGATTATTTTGCCTCGCAAGGCATCAAACTTTCCCACCAGGAAGCTACCGGCGATGCCTTGGGCAAACAGGTGAAAAGCTTTACAGAATGGTTGAAAACAATGAAGCGCCTGCCGGAAACCGCTGTTGCGCAACCAAACGATGCTGCCGGTGAAAGTAACGTGGAAAACCTGGCTGCGCACTCGCTGGCAACGGCCGATATTGTAACGGAATCGATGGCGGAAGTCTGGCAAAAGCAAGGCAATACAGCAAAAGCAGCGGAGCTTTACCGGAAATTAAGTTTGCAGAATCCTGCTAAAAGTGCTTATTTTGCGGCCAAAATCGAATCGCTAAAAAAACCCTGACATGACCGTTTTATTTATCATATTGATTATTCTGGCTTCTGTTGTGTTGAGTTTGATTGTGTTGGTGCAAAACCCGAAAGGTGGCGGCCTGGCCGGTAATGTTGCCGGTTTCAGCAATCAGTTTATGGGTGTAAAACAAACAACCGACGTTCTGGAAAAAGGCACCTGGATTTTTGCTGCCGTGATTGCTGTTTTGTGTCTTACGTCTACTTTTTTTATTGCGGGCGGCAGCCAGGTGAATGATCGTTTGGAAAATGTTGGCGGCGCTATTCCGGCACAACGTCCCGTAAATCCAACGACCACGACAACCCTGCCGGCTCCGGTAACAACTGATTCTGTAAATAAATAATTTCAGTATACCTTTTTTAAAAACCCTGCTTTGATGGCAGGGTTTTTTATTATTTTGAGGCGTCTATGAAAAAGCTTTTTCTTTTTTTAATCCTTCTTCTTGTTTTGGCTGCAGGTGCAGGTGCCTGGATGTTTTTAGGCGCTGCAACGGCATTTCCCGATAAAAAACGCGCGCTTTATATTCGTTCATCCGCTGCAACAAAAGGCGCTGTTTTAGATTCTATAAAGCAAACCAATCTTGTTTCCAATTCGGCTGCATTTAACTGGCTGGCAACGCGCATGGATTTATGGAGCCATCTGAAACCAGGCAAATATGAAATAAGCCGCGGCAGCAGCCTGCTCAATATTGTTCGTAAACTACGTAACGGACAGCAATCACCCGTGAATCTTGTAATTACAAAGCTGCGTACAAAAGAAGACCTGGCACGACTTGCCGGCCGCCGCTTCGAATGCGATTCTGCACAAATGATCCAATTTCTAAATAATGCCGATTCTCTTAAAGCGTTTGGCGTAGAACCGGAACAAGCTATGACTTTAGTATTACCGGATACTTATACTTTTTTCTGGAATACCACACCTGAACAAATTTATACGAAACTTGCCGGTGAAGCAAAAAAGTTCTGGACTTTGGAACGCCAAACCAAAGCCGACTCGTTGGGCCTTACTTTTTCAAAAGCCTATATCCTGGCATCTATCGTAGAAGAAGAAACAAATAACACCGACGAAAAAGATACGATTGCATCGGTCTATTTAAACCGCGTGGCGAAAGGCATGCCGCTGCAAGCCGACCCGACCATCAAGTTTGGGCTTCGGGATTTTGGCCTTAAACGTATCTATGAAAAACACTGGCGCGTGTCCACCCCTTATAATACGTATTTAAACAAAGGCCTGCCGCCCGGCCCTATTTGCACGCCTTCTAAAACAACGATCAACGCCGTACTGAGCGCACCGCAAACAGCTTACTTTTACTTTGTGGCCGATAAGCGTTTTGACGGTACGCATGTGTTTACTACAAATTATGGCGATCATTTGCGGTACGCCCACGAATATCAAAAAGCGCTGGATAGTTTATTAGTAGCCCGCCAAGCAAAAGCAGTGACGCACTAACCTATGCACGATCAATTTAAACGACGGATTGTAACGGCGCCGCCCGTTAAAAGCGTGATCCGGCAAAGCAAGAAAACCTTTATTCCCGGATTTAGGGGCTTTTCGCTGTACGAAATGTGGGAACCGTTTCTGGCGCAACTGCGCCGCACCAATTTGTTTGAACGGGCTGCCGGTATTTCATACAATGTTGTAATGGCCATTCCGCCAACGCTTATCTTTTTATTCACGCTTATCCCTTATTTGCCTATTTCGCGTTTGTTCATTCAACAGCTTTTTGCGCTGATACGTGACGTGATTCCGGGACGCGAAAACAACAAAATCGTTATTGCGTTTCTGGATGATTTTATCAACCGGCCGCGTAATGAGTTGTTGTCGTTTGGTTTGTTGCTGGCGCTGTTTTTTTCCAGCAATGCCATGATGGGTATTCTGCGCTCGTTCGACCGTAACTACGAAGGCTTTTACGATCCGACAGGTTTGCAAAAACGTAAAATGGCGCTAAAGCTTACGCTGCTGGTGTTTGTACTTTTTTTTGCCTGCTTATTATTGCTGATTGCGCAAAGCAATGTGCTGCGCTGGATTGGTATTGAAAGTGCGCCATTGCGCCTGCTTATTCATAACCTGCGTTGGGTGATTATATTACTGCTTGTTTTTTATTCGGTATCATCTATTTACCGGCATGGGCCGGCACTTAAAATCAAGTGGCCGTTTATTACGCCTGGCTCTGTATTCACCACATCGCTTATGTTTATCGCTACCTTCCTGGTTTCGTTCTGGGTAAATAATTTCAGCAATTATAATAAGCTGTATGGGTCAATCAGTGCGGTATTTATTCTGATGGTGCTGATTTATGTGAATTCCCTTGTTATTTTATTGGGCTTTGAACTGAATGTCACTATAGCAGGATTGAAGCGCGCAAAAGATGTCTTGAAACAAACAGCACCGTAAGCGGCACTATGGGGTTTTGAAAAAGTTTAAATTATTTTACGCGAACCCATTCACTCTTTTCAAAATCGTATCTTTTTAAGATGCGTGCGGGATTGCCGGCAGCAATGCAAAATGGCGGAACGTCTTTGGTAACGACGCTCCCCGCGCCTATCTGGCTGCGCTTGCCAATGCGCACGCCGGGCAGCACAACGGAGTTGGCGCCAATATGGGCTTCGTCTTCAATTACGGTTTCTTTAATATGTAAGGGCTGAAGTGATGAATTTTTTGTAGCATCACTATAACCATGATTAAATCCGGCTACAAATACATGCTGGCCCAGCCCCGATCCGCTTCCCATAGTTACAGGCCCCAGTACAACCGAACCAACGCCAATGCGTACCCGGTCGCCTAACAGCACGTGGCCGGAACCATTATTGACCAAGGCAAAACTTTCAATTGTAGTTAAGGCACCAATTTCGAAACGATTCCAGGGAAAAACATCCATGCGGGTGCGCCCGCGAATAACCGAACCCTTGCCCCGCTTGTGAAAAAAAGGATTAACGAACCACCGGATCCACAACCGCGGCCGCGGATTGCGGTGCGGCGTGATGCTCCAGTGAACGAAACGCTTTAACGCCGGATTGCCTTTTATTTTTGATACAAGACTCATGTGATTTTTGTTACGGGCGCAAACTTTTTCAAAACCCCATATCAGGTTTCATAATTCCATGCAGCGGAGCAAACCAGAACCCTATCATAAAGCATACGCCATTTTAGTACAACAGAAAGTTTCGCCAGCATCGAACGTAAGGGACATAACATAGCAGCAACTGCGTATTTAAAAATGCCTGGCAAACGGCCGGAATGAAAAAAATCAAACAGCGCGTGTTGTTTATGTTAGGGCCTCACTGTTCTACGCCCGGTTTTAACCTGAAGCAGCGCCGCTTCCAGCGGCATGCCAAGCAAGGTTTCCAGTTGTGCTTTATTTACCAGCAGGTCACGCTCCAGCGATACTTTTGTAGCACGTTCGGCATTGTACCGCCGGCTTGTAGCCGTGTATACTTCGAGGTTCACTTCGCCCTTGCTAAACCTTTCTTCTGTTTTTGTAAATGCAAATGAAGCGTCCTGCAAGGCCTCTTCCTGTAGTTCATACAAGCGCTGCGTACGTACATAATCAAAATACATCGTCATGGTTTGAAGCCCAAGATTTTGCTTCACCAGTTTGAGGTTTTCCGCTTCGGCCTGGTATCGGTAATACTGTGCTTTCGTTTGTTTCGGCTGATTGGTAAAGATGCCAAAGGGAAGCCCGACACCAAAGTTATACCGGGGGTAATACGCGCGTCCAAGCGAAACAGCATTTGAGCCGCCAAAGGTATTCTTTGCCGTGAACTCGTTTATGTTAGCCGATGCCCGGAAGTTGTCCAGCCAGGCTGTTTTTTGTGCCTTATAGCTGTATTCAGCGGCTTTTACATTGGCTTCATCTATTTTAGAGGCGCCATTGTTTTCCATAGCAATCTGGGCAAGACCTTTTGCCGTTGCATCTACAGAAAGCGAATCGCCGGTTCTGCGAACGCCGGAATTTACTTGCGCCTGCACGCCTACTAATCCAAAGCAAAGCATCGCTGACAACATTAATTTCATACGTCTGTTTTTTGTTTGTTTTCTAGTTTAGAAATATTCACGATAACTGCAACCAGTGCATAATACAAATAAATCTGCGGGTTGGCCCCGATAGCAACCTGTGAATACTGCGCGACGATGTTCCCGAAAAGTGCAACGATAGACGCCAGCAGGAAAGCGCGTGCTAATGGATTGCCTTCTTTAAAAAAAGCATGTACGCCCTGCTGCAGAACGATAAAAAAGGTAATGCATACCAGTATAAGCCCGATCCAGCCAAACTCCAGTGCCGATCTCAAAAAGCCACTGTCGGTAGGGAAGCCTGCAAGATAATGGTCCGGGTTGTACTTTAACCCGTTTGTTCCGGTTGTCATAGGGCCACCGCCAATTGGGTGTGTATAAATATAAGGCTGAATATGTGCCCGGTTATTGTTACGCACTTCGTACGAGGCATCTTTTGAAAAGCTGAATGCCGAACGGAAACGGTTAAGCGTAACACTGCCGTAAATTGGAGCCAGCAATAAAAAACCTAACACAAGCGCACAAAATACAGCAAACACTAAGGTTTTTGCATTGTTGATGGTCATTAAAATATAAAAGCAAATACCGGCAATAAAAGCAAAGATAGCCGTGCGTGTACCAGAGAACGACATGCCTAACAGTTGAAAAAGCAAGGCGGCTGCAAACAAAATTCTGCTGCGTTTCAACGAAGTTTTAAAAACCATAACGATCGTAACCAATGCTGAAACACCCATTAAAATACCAAACGCTGCCGGATCGGTGAGCGTTGAGAACTTTCTGAAACTGCCATTGTCCAACTGGTAAATAGCAACGCGCACTTCGCTGGCATAAATCCAATCCAGCTCAAATGCCGGAAAGCCCACCCACTGCTGGTAACAGGCATAGGCACCGCACAAGCCCGATATAACAATCCAGAAGTAAAAAAAATGTTTTATATTTTTATACGATTGAAAAATGCTTAAAGCCGTAAGATAAAGCACGACGATCTGCGCTGTTTTACGCACCGAGAAAAGCGCGCCATACAAGGAGCCGTTTGGATTGAAACATTCAATGAACAAATACGTAAGATAACCCAGCAAGATAAAGTTGATGGGATGCCGCATGCCTTTCCAAAACGATTCGCCTTCTAAATGCTTTTTGTAAACCGCACCAAACAACGTAGCATAGGTTAACAGTTCCACAATAAAATCGAAGGTAAGCACGCCATAAAAGAGGCGTTCAAACGCAGCAACTATAAATCCAAGCACGATACTTAGAAAAAAGCCTAACGCCGGCCGGAGAAAACAAACAACAAAACAGGCGAGCCCGAAGATACCGGTGAGTATCAGAATGCCGGTTGTATACCCATAAACCGCAATGGCATACGAGCAGCATAATGAAAGCAGAACCAGCAAACTCACCAGCAGAATGCTGCTTAATGTGCTTCGTTGTTGTAAAGAATAATTGCTCACCAGAATGTGTTTAAAAGAATAAAAATTTGATAATAAAAAACAGAAACACAATGGCCAGGAAACCCGTAACAACGATTTCCAAAAACGATGTATTGCCGGCTTTGTCTTCGTGTTCTGTTATTTCTTCGCCATCCATAATCATTATTTCAAACTTTTTCAAAACCCCATACCAGGTTCATGTAAAATATAAAACGTAACTTTTTCAAAACCTCATGCCTTCCGTGCAAGCGGCAGGCGCAAGCTGTAGCTGCGCGCCATGTTAAAAAGAACGCCGTAAAAAGCAAACATATGAACGAACACCTGCCACACACGCACATCAAATTTTTTAAAGAGAATGCGTTGCGTTGTAAAAAAAATACAGGTGTACGTAAGCGCCGTTCCCATTGCTGCGCCCAGATAGCCAAATAGTTTCAAACCAATATAGTTAAATGTAATGTTCAGTAAAAATGCCAGCAGGTTTGTTCTGAAATTTAGATGCGGAAATCCGGTGGCATCCATGATGGTTCCATACTGTTTTAAAAATGGCAGGATAAAACCGAAAAAGGCTGTAATGCGAAGAATCGGCGCAGCCTGCACAAACTCCCGCCCCGCCAACAGATGTAACACCGGTTCCGGAAAAAGCAAAAGGAACAGCAGTGCCGGCAGCGAAAATACCATAATAGCGCCGGTTGTTTTTTCATACATATTCTTAACAGCAATCTTGTCGCTGTTATCAATCCGCGAAGCTTTGGTAAACGCCACATCGGCCAATACCTGCGAAGGCAAATCGATTAGGTTGCTGATGCGGTTGCTGGCATTATATAATGCGGATAGCGCCGGCGAAAAAACCGCCGATGTCAAAAAGGCATCGGCACTGCGAAATGCCTGCGCCGAAACATTTGTTCCAAAAACATATTTTCCATAATGCCATAACTGCGGCAGCCATTTTTTGTAATTAGTAAACCCAAGTTTTAAAATGGCTTTGGCGCTGTTGAGCGCCACAAACGTAGAAAGTGCAATGGACAACAGGTGGTACACCGACAGTGAAGTAGCCGTGAGTTTCCAGCCGGACAGCCAGTAAAAACAAACCACTACTAAAAAAGAAGTCTGGCGGAAAAGATACATATAACTCACCGCCTTGAAATTCATAGTCGCCGTTAACGACATTTCGCATTGCGATGATATGGTGCTGATTAAGATAGTTACCGCACACCACCGCAGCATAGTGTCCAAGCCCGGTGCATTCAGCCAATCGCGTAAAAAAGGAGCAAGCGTTACAAAACACACGGCAATAAAAAGGCTCAACATCAGGCTGACGACAAAGGCAGAAGCCTGCAAGCTCCGGTGTTCTTCTTTGCCTGTCTGGTTCATAAAGCGGATAAAGGCACTACGAATCAACGAAATGCGGGCCGTTTGTATGGTGGCGAAAATGGTTGTAAAAAGCCCCCAAACGCCAAACTCGGTTGGCGTGAGCACGCGCGCCAGCACAATAAATGAAACCAGGTTGACGAATAAATTATAAAACTTGGTAAGCGCCGTAAACTTTGATGAATGAATCCAGTAACCGTATTTTTTTGTCACACTCATGTCTCTCTGCTCTTTTGTAACGTAAATAATCGTTCAATACCATATTTCCGTAAACCGCTTACCAGCACAATGGGAATAACAATACCGCATAATACACAAATGAACAGTAAAAGCCACGGATCGATCTGGTGATAAACGCCACGTACCAGCTTACGTACAATAGCAGCAACCTGCACATGAAGAATATAAACATAAAGCGAATACGTACCAATGTAGGCAAACCATTCATTTTTGCCGCTGCGCGCCAGCAACATGGCCGTCATAAAAAGCACATAACAGCCAATAAGGTTAATTGCAATAAACAAAAATTCTATCGGGCCGGTCTGCTCTTTATTTACAAACCAAAACCATTGCCCGATTATAAAAACAGGAAGTATAAGAATGAAATTAGACGTAGTAAAAACCTTGTTGCGCCATCCGGCATCCAATAAATACTCCGATATCAAAGCACCTGCATAAAAGAAAAGATAGAAATAAAAGAAGTCGGAAAACAAACTGTACGGATGCACAAAAAACGATACGTAATGCAGGCAGGCTGCTATTAAAAAATGAAGCCATTGCTTACGGACAAGAACGGTGTTCAGGAAAAGGTAAAGCAGGCTGGCATTAAAAAGTGCAAACAGGTACCACAACTGGTCGAGCGTGCGCGGCTGCACCAGAATGTCAATAAAATCATCCCAGTTACGGCGGGCATTTGAAAACTGCCGGAAAGAAATCTGCAGCAGCAAGGTAATAACCGCCCAAAGCACATACGGGTATAATAAATTATTTACTTTATCACGTGCTACCATTAGCGCCGGACGCCGCTTTACGCTTTTTGCGATGAACACGCCGGAAAGGATAAAAAACGCCGGCATGCGAAAATTAAAAAAGATCATCTGCAAATCATACATCAGATTGCTTACCGGAATGCCGGAAGCTTTCATGCCCAGTACAATATGCCGGTACACAATTAATATGATAGCAAGGCCGCGGGCATGGTACACCCAAGAAATTTTACCGGTGGCCGCAGCTTTGGCAGGCGCCGGAACCGCAGCTTTTTTACTCGCTGTTAAAAACATACTGCTCTTGCTAATTACATGTCGAGGTCATCAACCTGAACCTTGTTTAGAATGGCGCCGAGAAACTTGTTTTCATGCTGCTTAAAAAAGCGGATTGATTCTTTATCTGTAGCAGAAAGCGAAGCTTCGGAAGAGAAAATGGCAACAATGCCATCGCTGTAATGAATTAATTCCTTTGTGTCGGTATAATCGTTCAGCGGCGCGCCTTCCAAAAAGATGAAATCATAAATGCCGGTGAGTTCCGTTAAATAATTCAGCAAATGATTTTTAGGCAATATCTCGCGGGGCGTGTAATTGCCGCCTTCACAGCCAATCATATCCACGCCTTCCACACTGGTTTGTGTAATCAGCGGTTTGATGTCTTCCAGCATAAAGCCACGGCCGTTTACATGAAATTTTTCCAATACCGGCTTTGCGGATATAGCGGCTGTCAAATCATTATTGCAGAAGTTCGTATCAATAATCAGCACTTTTTTCTTTACCAGGCTTAAACTATACGACAAGGCCTGGATAAGGGTTGTTTTGCCTTGGCCCGGTTCTGTACTGGTAAATAAAAAGATTTTTTTGCCGCTATTTTCAATTTCATACCGCACTTTCCGGAGCAACTCACGGAAGGTATCGTTACGCAGTTTATGATCACCGCTATACGCGCCAACACCTTCCAAAATGCCAGAATTCAATTTTACATGATTTACCACACCTAAAAGCTTCAGGTTGGTAAGCTTATGAAACTGAGACGGTGTACGAATAGAACTGTCTATAAACGCAAGGGCAATTACCGCCAGCGCACTTAATATAAACGCAGCAATGCCGGCCAGCGCAATAATCAGTGTGCGGTGTGTTGGTTCGGGATACAAAGCTGGCTGCGCAGCCAGGGTTTGCGAAAAAGAGCTGATACCCAGGTCGCGTACATTGCGGGCTGCGGTCAGGCGTTCCTTTGCATTGTTATAATCAGCCGAAGCCAACTGA
>Ga0210040_10011287_pt1 | contig 10138 bp, 9 predicted proteins | sample CryGeyCG12114_NA_FD_185462 | JGI IMG/M metagenome (GOLD analysis project Ga0210040, IMG submission 185462) | Groundwater microbial communities from aquifer - Crystal Geyser CG19_WC_8/21/14_NA (SPAdes) (version 2) | ecosystem: Environmental > Aquatic > Deep subsurface > Groundwater | place: USA...
AGCGAAATGCACGATTTTAATATTAATCCTTACCAAAAGAATATGCAAGGTGGAGTGGGGTCCGATCCGAATGGCATTGCGCCGTACAAAAGAATGCTGAGCTCCATGACACCTACTTTGGTTTTAAAAGACCACAAACCTTTTTTGATTACCGGGTCACCGGGAGGGCGTACCATTGTGAATACGGTTTTGCAGGTTTTTTTAGGCCTGACCACTTACGGTTTATCGCTCAAAGAAGCCTTGCGGTTACCCCGTTTAAGTCATTTATGGATGCCCGATTTTGTCCATCTCGAAAAAGATAGCTGGCCACCTGAACTAATTGAAGCATTAGAAGCCAAAGGCCATACAATTAAAATAGGCGATTATCTAGGCGATGCACATTCTATTTGGATAAATCCTTTAACCGGAGAATACGAAGCCGAAGCCGATCCGCGGCGAAACGGTTGGGCAGAAGCATTTTAACTAAAGTGAATTTTGAAGTGCCTGTTTAAGGAAAAAATATATTGTTGAAGCTGATTTCTAAATTCAATTACTTTTGAGCCCGTCGAAGTACCTAGAACCGATAATGCCGGTTGTATGCAGATCTTTCGACAGGCTCAAAAAAACAAAACTTAAAGCAAATCTTAAATGAGAGATATTTTATTGCGACCAGGAAGTTGGTTCCCGATCCCAGCGGTGATCTTTAAGTTGTGCTAATAACTCTTCGGTTAAGTAATTACCATCGCTCGCGCCCATATTGGCTTGTACATTCCGGATTTTGCGCATGCCCGGAATTACCGTGCCTACCTGTTTGTTCGCTAAAATAAATCGCAAAGCGAGTTCCGGCATATTCATTCCCACGGGAATTAAGGGCTTCAGTGCATCCGCATGATCTACGCTGGCGTTCAGGTTTTCGGGAACAAAATAGGTGCTGCGCCAATCGTCGGCGGGGAAAGTAGTTTCTTTCGTGAACGTTCCGGTTAAGGTGCCTTCATCAAAAGGAACGCGGGCAATAACGCCAATATCTAATCTTTCGCAGGCGGGAAACAATAAGTCTTCGGGTGCCTGATCAAAAACATTATAAATAACTTGCACAGCATCAATCAGGCCGGTTTCTAAAGTATGCAGGCAATTGTTAGGTTCCCAACGGTTTACGCTCACGCCCATTGCCCGGATTTTACCTTCCTTTTTTAAGTCTTCAACGGCGCGTTGCCAGCGTTCATCGGTCGCCCAGGCATCTTCCCACACGTGAAATTGCTGTAAATCAATAATTTCAACACCCAGGTTTTTAAGGCTTTTTTCGGTGTATTCTTTAATATGATCAGCCGGAAAACAATCTTCCAGTTTAAAATCTTTTTGGGAAGGCCAGGTAAAGTTTTTCGGCGGAATTTTGGTTGCCAGGTATAATTTTTTTTCCGGATGCTTTTTCTGTAATGCGCCCAGTACCTGCTCACTACGGCCTTCGCCGTAGCCCCAAGCAGTATCATAAAAATTACAACCCTTTTCCACGGCTAAATCCAGGGCCTTTTCGTATTCATCGGCTTCAGAACCGGTCCAGCCGGCCAGGCCCCACATGCCGTAGCCCACTTCGCTTACTTCCCAATTGGTACGTCCAAATCTTCTGTATTCCATATATAGTTTTTAATGTGTTACAAATAGAATTTATTTATAGATAATAAGTACTGCTTATCCCAATTAAGTTTTACGCTAAATATTGGAATGAAATATGTATACGGTAGTTTGTACTCTAAACACGAAAATAATTTTAAAATATGAAAGTACCGCCTTTTGCCACCGGCTTGTTATTATCCGCCACCTTAATAATTTATACCGGTAAAGCTTTTGCTTTCCAATCCGTACCCAAGCCCAAAACAATAAATAAAACAAATCAAAATACGCCTAAATATAAATACCACGAAGCCAGTTCTTTGTCGGGCATTGCGGTACAACACGATAGAAAAAGCGGCACTTTTATTTTGACGTTTGATCAATATTTATCGGAATTGGGGGTGTTGCACCTGAAAAATAATGCCGGAAAAATTGTGTACGCCAAATCCCTGGAACCCACCAAAAAGATTACTTCCCATACCATGAATGTTGGCCATTTGAACCCCGGACTTTATTCCATCGAAGTTAAAACGTCCGATACAATCTTCTGGAAAAAAGTAAGAATCAAAAATTAACTTTTATTGTCAAGGTAATTGCTGCTATAGTAAAAGTAGAACCTTAAAGATTTATGCAAATGTATAAGTGTTCCGTTTTATGTTAAAACTCCAGTAATTCGGCGTAGATGGCATGTACCGGCAATCCCATCACATTATAATAGGAACCTTCCAGGCGTTCGATGGCAATTAGCCCCAACCATTCCTGCGCGCCGTAAGCGCCGGCTTTGTCGTAGGGCCCGTAATGCTCGAGGTAATAATTTATTTCTGCATCCGACAAAGATTTAAAATAGACCTGGGTAACATCGTGAAATAAAACTTTTTTACTCCTGGATAAGAGGCAAACGCCGGTAATTACGGTGTGTTGCCGGCCGGATAAAAGTGATAACATGCGGAAAGCTTCCGTTTCGTCGGCCGGTTTATTTAGTACCTGATCATCCAGGCAAACAATGGTATCGGCCGTTAAAATAATTTCGTCGGGCTGTATATCGGCTCCGTAAGCTTCGGCTTTGTGGTTGGCAAGGTACTCAGCAATTTCTTCCCGCCGGAGGTTTTCCGGAAAATCTTCGGCGACTTCTTTTACCCGGACTTCAAAATCTATATCCAGTTTGTCTAACAATTCTTTTCGCCGGGGCGAATTAGAAGCAAGTATCAATTTCCGATTCAAATTCATCTTGTTTAATGGAAGAAAATAAAAAACCCGTTATTATTTTTGGATAAAAAAAAGTTGATTTCTGCGGCATCATGGCACCGCTGTAGCATACATCTTTTACTTCCTGCATGCTTATTTCATTTGTTATAAACGCGGCCTGAGCTTTACCCGAATCTACCAGGGCCAGACATTCGGAAAAATTGCGGATGTATTGCAAACCCGAATAAGTCCGTTGTTTCTCCCGCACAATACCTAATACTTTTTCGAATACAAAGTAATGTAATACTGTTAAGTCCAGCTCTTTTACTACGGCCGGAAAATTCCAGTAAAGTTGAGTGTGTACCTCGGGTTTTAACCTGATTTTATACGCCTGGCCGTTTAGGTATAAGCCAAAAGCCCACTTTTTACCCATAATAACCTCATTTAAAACGAAGCCATCGACTTGGGGCAATATATTAAAGTAAGTCGCTAAAGCATTTATAAAAGCTTCATCGGATAGATTAACCTGGGTGAGAACCCGGTGCGTAGGTAAGATTTTTAGATCATCGGCTTCGGTATTGGTGAGGTACATAAAATGGAAATTGTAGCCTTCCTGGCCAGTTCCATGCGGATTGGCTTTTTCCATTTGATGTTTGTAAGCCAAAGAAGCTTCGTATCGGTGGTGGCCATCGGCTAATAAAACCTGTTTATCTCTTAATACCTGAATAAATTTACGGATAATCGTTGCATCCTGAATAACCGCTAATACATCCCGCACGCCCTGGTAATCTTCTGTTTCGTAAAGTGGTGCCAGCATACTTTCGTCCATATATTCTTCCAGCTGAAACTCCGGATCGGTGTATAAACCGTGCGTGGCACTGGTTTGCAGCAGGGTTTTTTGCAGTAATTCTGTCCGGTCGTTTACGGACGTGGGAATAGTATTTTCGTGGCGGAGCAGAATTTTTTCGGTCCAATCATAAACCCGGATGTGGCACATAAACCCTTTGCGGCAATATTCTTTAACGGAACCGGGCAACCGGAAATATTGGTAATAAACGTATATACCGGGTAAAATATCTTGTCGCAATATATTCTGGTCTTTCCAGTTTTGTAGCAAAGTTGCGGCATGATCGGCGGGAGCTGGGCCTTTGGGAACCGATAAATGGATGCTGTTATACGGGTGTTGGTACAAGGCTTCGCGCTGATTTTCCGAGACAACATCGAAAAGGGGAGATGCTAACGCTGCCATATCATTAGTTAAAGTAGGAGCGTATCGCCAACCTTTTAAAGGTTTAATATCGGCCATGCCAACTTGGTTAGTTTAGGTAAAAAAATTTTACAGATTATTTTCTGATTGGAGCGTGGCTAAACCATTTTCCTCGTAAAGATAATCCAGAATATTCATTAATAAATCTACGTTCCAGTTTTCGGTATAATACAGGTTCGTCCAAATTTGGCTGTTGGTTTTACTATGAAGCGATAATCGATTGTAATTCTGCTTGTAAGCCAACTCATGCCAAGGAATAAATTTTTGATCTTTGAATACAGAGTTTTGCTGTCGGATTAATACCCCGTCTTTTTTAAAAACACAGTTACCTACGTTCCAGCCCGTTTGGGATTGCATTAATTGCATTTTCTCGGCAAATAACCGCTCGGCTGTTTTGTCCCAAACGGTCTCGAGAATCTGATCGTACAAATTTTGGAAGTAATTTCGGCTGATGCCGAAGTAACTGGTAAATACCAAATCTATTTGTTTATCCAGCGATTTAAAGCTTAAGTAATATTTTCTTCCGATGGGATAAGCCTGGAACTGCATCATATTTACTCCAAGTTTTAAATCTGTTATTAGGTTCAGGTGTATTTGCGTGTTGCCGAAACAAATAACCGCTTCATTTAATAAAATGGGGTGCCGCTTCTCCCCAAAAGAATGCACTTTTATTTTTTCCTGCAGAATAGGTTTTAAATTCTCCTCCAAATTTCAGCTATAAATAAGGTAGCAAAAAATTATAATTAGGGAGCTAACCGTTCCAAACGCCAATTATGCCCGGGTGTTTCCCGCTGAAAAACCAGGCGGTCGTGCAGGCGATTGGGCCGGCCTTGCCAAAATTCTATATAAATAGGCTTCACAGCGTAACCTCCCCAATGCGGCGGACGAGGAATGGGAGCTTCCTCACCAAACTTTTGGGTATAACTGGCAGTTAGCTTTTCGAGTACCTGCCGGTTTTCTACTACTTTACTTTGCGGCGATCCCCAGGCTCCCACTTGGCTGCCGCGCGGACGGCTTTGAAAATAAGCATCGGATTTTTCGGAATTAACCTGCTCCACCTGGCCTTCTATGCGTACTTGCCTTTCCAGTTCGGGCCAAAAAAAAGTAAGCGCTGTAAACGGACTTTCCTGTAACTCGTGGCCTTTGCGGCTCTCGTAATTCGTAAAAAAAACAAATTGTTCTTCTTCTAACGCTTTTAATAGGACCACCCGGGCGGCGGGTTTACCCGCCGTACTTACAGTGGAAAGTATCATGGCGGTAGGTTCGGCCGCTTGGGCAGCCAGGGCTTCTTGCAGCCAACTTTCAAATTGCGCCAAAGGATTAGCCGCTATTCTTTCTTCTGACAATTCCTGCTGCGTATACGATTTACGAATATCGGCTAAATTTAAAGCGAGCGCCATAATTATATATAATTTAGAATATTTATGCTAGTATTTACCTTCCGACTGAAGGAATATTTTTGAAATGCCGCAAAATTAAAACAAATTCGCACTTATCATTTTATCTTTATTCAGGTTCATCTATACTAAATTTTTACACCACAACGTATGGTATACTTAAGTGATTTAAAAAAGGTGCCACATTATATTTAATTTACCGTAGTGTGAAAAGTAATGACCTGTTTTATTTTAGATGAGAAAAGTATTTAACCATAACCCATGAAGAAAGTTAGAAGCGGAAGTATATTAATATCGGAGCCTTTCATGGGCGATCCTAATTTTGAAAGAACGGTGGTTTTAATTTGCCGCCACGATGAAGAAGGTACTTTTGGCCTGGTATTAAACCGGAAATCAAATTTAAAGCTTGCGGATGTGTTGGACGTATTTGAGCAAAGCGGCGATATGGAATTAAATATTGGCGGACCTATGCAATACAATACCTTGCATTATATTCACCAGGTAGACCGGCTGGAAGAATCCATTCCCTTGAGTGATGCAGTATATTGGGGCGGCGATTACGAACAATTAAAAGAGATGTTGGTTAGTGGTTTAATTTCGCCCGATGAAATCCGGTTTTTCCTGGGTTATTCGGGTTGGTCGCCCGGACAGTTACAAGAAGAAATAGATAAAAAAACCTGGATTATAAATAACACTTACACGAATAAACTTTTTGATTTTGACCAAGATACACTTTGGCGCGAAATCTTAAAAGAAATGGGCGGTAAATACAAAGTGCTGGCCAATTACCCGATAGATCCCAGCCTAAACTAAGGAGCCGGGATTTAAAACGACTAAAGCAAAAACACCATGATGTTGGACACAGATAATAATACAGCGGGCACAAACGACGAAAACAAAGCTGCCGCACCGGAAACCCCGCAAAGTATTCTGGAGAAAAGATTAGCCGAATTAAACGCTAAAAATACTCCGCAGCTAAGTGCTACTCCCGAAGAAAAAGCCACCGGCGACGAAATAAATACCAATGCCATTGTGGTACCGGCCGCCATTCCGCCGGCTGCAGAAGCACCGGTAGATTCGGAGGTAATAGAACCCGCCTCTACTGATGTGTCCAATACCGCAAACATGTCGGATACCCAATCCGATGAAACTACAGTTACTGCCATTAGCGCTAACATTCCGCCCGTAACAAATAATTCAGAGCCGATTAATAAGGAGGCAACCGCTTCTTCGGAAGCAGATGCTTTTCCGGTGGCGGATGAGGCCGAACTATACGACGATTCGGTACCGCATGCTATGGAGCTTTTATCTACAGTAGGGGTTATTCCGGCTACGCCGGAAATTGTGCAGAATGAAACCGAAAATAATCCGGAGCCTGCCGCTGTTTCCGAAACCACCGCGGCAAATAACCTGGTCCCTGGAATAGATGATAAGGGTGGTATTGAAGATATTACTGCATCCGCTAGTCCTTTACCGGAAGATGATCAGGGAGAAGAGCTAGTACCGGAAACGGATTACACAACTCTCTCGCTAACTGATTTACGCCAAAAGTTGCTGGCGGAATTAAAATCCGCTAGTCGTAAAAATGCGCGGGAAATTTACGAAATGCACCGGCAATACGATACGAAATTAGCGGAAGAAAGAACAGATGCAATACAACGTTTTGAAGCCGAAAACGGCACGACTGATGATTTTGCCTATAATGCCGGACCGGAACACCAGGCCTTGGAACAAGCTTTTCAGCAGTTCCGGGAAAATCGGAACCGGGAGCAGCGGCAAGATGAGGAACAGCGCGATAAAAATGGCCAGCGCAAAAAAGAACTGCTGGAGCAACTGCGGATATTAGTAGAATCGCCGGAAACCAAAAGCAGCAGCGATAAAATTAAAGCCATTCAGGCCGAATGGAAAGCGATTGGTGCCGTTCCTACCGGCGATTCCCAGCAATTATGGAACTCGTACCATGCTCTGTTAGATATATTTTATAATAACCGGAGTATCTTTTTCGAGCTGAAAGAACTGGATCGTCGTAAAAACCTGCAACTTAAAATCCAATTGTGTGAACGCGCGGAGGCTTTAGCCAATCTGCCTTCCATTAATAATGCTTTGCAGGAATTACGGCATTTACACGAAGAATGGAAACACTTGGGGCCGGTACCCAACGATCAGCGCGATGCAATTTGGGAGCGTTTTATTCAGGCCTCGGAGAAAATTCATGCCCGCAAGAAAGAACTAATTGCCGAGCAAAAAGCCAAAGAAGGCGAAAACTTAGCGAAGAAAGAAGCTTTGTTGGCGCGGATGGATGCTTTCCAGAACTTTAAAACCGATCGCATAAATGATTGGCGCGACAAAACCGAAGAAATTCAAAAATTAAAAGAAGAGTGGGATGCTATTGGTTTAGTGCCAAAAGATCGGGCGGACGAAGTAAACAAACATTTTTGGAGTAGTTACAAATCCTTTTTTAATCACAAAAATGGCTTTTTTAAATCGTTGGACGAGCTAAAAATACAAAACTTACGGCTTAAAACGGAATTGTGTGAACAGGCCGAAAGTTTAAAAGAAAGCACTGATTGGGACGAAACAAAAGAGAAACTGATCCAACTGCAAAAACAATGGAAAACCATTGGCCGCGTACCCGACAAATTTTCGGATAAACTATGGAACCGCTTCCGGGCGGCTTGTAACGAATTTTTTGACCGGAAACAAAATCAGGTGCAAGCCCGCGAAGCCGAAATAAATAAAGCGGCTAATGCTAAAACTGCCTATTTCGAGCAGATTGCTTCCCGCATAACTCAACTAAATACCGAACCCGGAACCATAGAAGAACTGGATACTTTCCGGTCCACCTGGGATAATTTTGGTACTCGTGGCAATGCGAAACAAGACGAACGGTTCTACGATTTGTTGCAAAAATATGCAGATTCCATTCCGACCCTTAATAATGAAGAGCGCGATAGTTTGATTTTAAATCTGCAGATAACCCGTATTAAGCAAAGCCCCGATGCCTCACAACGGATGCAGCAGAAAGAACAGCATATCCGCAAAGACATTGGCCAGTTAGAAAATGATATCCGGACGCTTAAAACAAACATCGAATTCTTTGGCCGGTCTAAAAATGCGGAAAAACTCCGGGAAGAGTACCAGGCTCGTATAAATGAAGCCGAACATAAGATTCAGTTACTGCAACGGCAGCTATTGGCTTACCGGAACGCTTAAATTTTTATTTTGATTATCAGTAAATTAAAGAAATATCTTTTAAATACAGTGAAGGTAGTTTGCATAATTAAAACTTAGTACTAATTTTGCTACCGCTTTGAAATAGAAGCATCACCAGTATTGCCTCCATAGCTCAGCTGGTAGAGCAACTGACTTGTAATCAGTAGGTCGCTGGTTCGATCCCGGCTGGGGGCTCTTAATAGAAAACCACTTATATCTGAAAATGATGTAAGTGGTTTTTTGTTTGCATATAAATAGCTTTAAAAACATGAGTAATGAAGATAATGCTTTAGAAATCCCAGTTACCTATAAGGGAGAGGAGCTTTCCTTTCCAGCAAAATTGTTGATGTCGGCTTATACTTATAAGGTTCAGGTGGAAGTTGATGGACAATTAATTATTTTTGAGCAAGATGAAGAAAGAAACTTCTTGGCTATTCTGGACCATAACCAACTAAATACAACTAAAAAAGTAGATGTGGCATTACTGCAAGCAATAGCAACAGTAATTGATTCAGTAATCAATTAAAATGTTAGGGCTAAATTTCATAACTTATAATCAATAAATTTGCTTAGCGGCTATAGTGGGGTTTTGTACAATAAAGTCACTTTAGTTAATTCATATTTGTAGTTTAAATAACGGCTTGATGAAAAGTAAATCAATTAGCCTCATCAAGATTACTTAACAGGATTAAACAAATGAATTAGCTTGATAACACTACTAATAACAGTCGTACTGATTTTAAACTACATACTCTACAACTTTTTGATGAATATATTGACTATAGGGTACTCTTTACATCATTAACAAATATTCTAATCGCAAAAGAATAATTGTATATTGCTCTGTAAACACTTTTTTTAGCTCTAGTTAACAAGAGCTAAAGTTTATTAAAATATCTTGTTTAAACTCTTATAAACAAACGCATGCAAAACTTCAACCGCAATCGTCGAACTTTCCTGAAAGGTGCAACTGCTACACTGGCTCTTACTGCCTTAGGAGCTCACGGTATGAATTTATCTGCCTGGGCAGAGAAGCCATACCGAGTGGCTTTAATTGGAACAGGTTGGTACGGGAAAAGCGATTTGTTTCGGCTGATCCAGGTAGCGCCGGTAGAAGTAGTAGCGCTTTGCGATGTAGATAAAAAGCAGCTAGATGCTGCCGCGGCGTTGGTTAGCCAACGCCAGAAGTCAAAGAAAACGCCTCGCTTGTACAATGATTACAGGAAGTTGCTCGCCGATAATAAATTAGACATTGTGCTGATTGGCACTCCCGATCATTGGCACGCCTTGCCCACGATTGCTGCTTTAAAAGCAGGGGCGCACGTTTACGTACAAAAACCTATTAGTGTCGATATACTGGAGGGGGAGGCCATGCTGGCAGCGGCCCGTAAATACAACCGGGTGGTGCAGGTAGGTATGCAGCGCCGGAGCACGCCCCACTTAATGGAAGCAAAAAAGAAAATTGTAGATGCCGGCATGTTAGGGAAAA
>Ga0210040_10011288_pt1 | contig 10136 bp, 7 predicted proteins | sample CryGeyCG12114_NA_FD_185462 | JGI IMG/M metagenome (GOLD analysis project Ga0210040, IMG submission 185462) | Groundwater microbial communities from aquifer - Crystal Geyser CG19_WC_8/21/14_NA (SPAdes) (version 2) | ecosystem: Environmental > Aquatic > Deep subsurface > Groundwater | place: USA...
TGCTGCAGTCCGGGGTCAACGCGATCCTCGGTGCGGCGTCCTCCGGTGTCAGCCTGACCGTGATCGACACGATCACCCAGGCCGGCGTCATGCAGATCTCCCCGGCCAACACGTCGGACCAGTTCACCGACTACGCCGACCAGGGGCTGTACTTCCGCACCGCGCCCCCGGACACGCTGCAGGCCACCGCTCTCTCCGACCTGATCCTGCAGGACGGCAACAACACCGTCGGCATCCTGGCCACCAACGACCCCTACGGCACCGGGCTGGCCGAGAACACCAAGGACAACCTGGTGGCCGGCGGCCTGCCCGAGGACTCGATCCGCACCGTCATCTACGACCCGCAGGCGGCGAACTACGACGCCGAGGTGCAGCAGATGACCGAGTTCAGCCCGGACGCGATCGTGGTCATCGGGTTCGAGGAGTCCTCCCGGATCATCCAGGGCCTCAACACCAACGGTGTGGGTCCGCAGCGCTGATCAGCTGATCAGCGGGCACACCCGCACCAGGCCGCGGCCCGGCACCCGAATGGGTGCCGGGCCGCGGTACTGCTCCGGTCCAGGCGCGGAACCGGAGCAGGCACCCAGCAGCACCCCGGGTGGCGAGCGCGGAGAACTACCGGCGCGTCCCCGGCGGCTGGTTCTCGACGCGGTGAAACCCCCCGGCCCGGCGTGTGCGGTCCCGCAGTCCGCCGCGGTGCCGGCGGGGGTGTGCGCCGGCTACGAGCGCGGCCCCAACCGTCGGGTCACCCGGATCGAGGGCCGCCGTCCGCCGGGCAGTTGTTCGCCACCGGCCGGTTGCTCAGCACCGCCGCACGGCGTTCCGCTGCCCGCGGTGCTGGCCAGCGCGAGCAGTCCGGCGCTGGTTCTTCGGCGGACCGCCCTGGTCGCCGTACCGCACCGGAGGCTGGACGGCGGCTTCGACGCGGTCGCCCATGCGGCGCTGCTGCGAGCCTGCACGGCCCGGTTCGACCTGGCCGGACCAACGTAGTGGCCAGCCTCCGGGCGGCGTCGGTCCGAGCGCTCCCGGAACGCCGGACGGCGCCGTCCCCCGGGAGGGGAACGGCGCCGTCCGGTGCGGAGCTGGTTACTGGGCCTTGGCCAGCGTCCCGAGGTACAGCTCGATGACCTTGGGGTCGTTCATCAGCGACGCCCCGGTGTCGGTGTAGGCGTTGCGGCCCTGGTCCAGGACGTACCCGCGGTCGCAGATCTGCAGGCACCGGCGGGCGTTCTGCTCGACCATGATGATCGAGACCCCGGTGGCGTTGATCCGGCGGCAGCGGATGAACACCTCGTCCTGCAATGCGGGCGACAGGCCGGCGGAGGGCTCATCGAGCAGCAGCACCGACGGGTCCATCATCAGCGCCCGGCCCATGGCGACCATCTGGCGCTCGCCGCCGGACAGGGCTCCTGCCTTGCCCTTGCGCCGCTCACCCAGCAGCGGGAACAGATCGATGACGTAGTCGAACCGGTCCTTGAACGTCTTCGGTCGGAGGTAGACGCCCATCTGCATGTTCTCCTCGATGGTGAGCGAGGGGAACACGTTGTTGTTCTGCGGCACGTAGCCCACGCCGAGCTGCACCAACCGGTGGGCCGGGGCCGAGGTGATCGGCTCCCCGCGCAGGGTGACGGTGCCGGACCGGACCGGGATCAGCCCGAAGAGCGCCTTGAGCAGGGTGGACTTGCCGGCGCCGTTGGGGCCGATGATGCCGACGAGCTCGCCGTCGGACAGGTAGAAGTCGCAGCCCCGGAGGATGTTGACGCCGGGTACGTAGCCGGCGACCAGCTCGTCGGCCCGCACCAGGGCCCCCTCGGCGAGCTTGACGTGCTCCTCGCGGGTGGCCGCCTTCTCCGCGGGGGAGAGCTCGGCGCCGGTGACGGAGGCGGCCCGGGTGAGGTCCTCGCCGGCCTCGTCGACCTCGAACAACGGCTCGCTCATCGGGTGCTCCCGTCGCTGATCTCGTCCGTGCCGTGCCGGTCGGTGGACCGCTGGCCGTGCACGCCGAGGGAGGCGTCGGCCTCGGCGAGCACGCGGTCCTCCTCCTCGACGGTCAGCGGCGCATCGTGGTGGGCGCCCAGGTAGGCGTCGACGACGGCCTGGTTCTGGCTGATCGACTCCGGCGGACCCTCCGCGATGATCTTGCCGGCGGCCATGACCACGACCCAGTCGCTGATGTCCCGGACGACGTCCATGTCGTGCTCGACGAAGATCACCGTCATGCCCTCCTCGCGGAGGTCCTTGACGTGGCCGAGCAGGCTCTGCGTGAGCGCCGGGTTCACCCCGGCCATCGGCTCGTCGAGCATGACCACCTTCGGGTCGCTCATCAGTGCGCGGGCCATCTCCAGCAGCTTGCGCTGTCCACCGGACAGGATTCCGGCGAAGTCGTCCTTCTTGGCGTCCAGCTTGAACCGGCGGAGCAGCTCCATCGCCCGCTCGGTGTTCTCCTTCTCCTGCGCCCGCCACCCGCCGGGCACCAGGGCGCGGAGGAAGCTCTCACCTCGCTGGCCCTGGGCGCCGAGCAGCATGTTCTGCAGCACGGTGAGCCGGGACAGCGCCTTGGTCAGCTGGAAGGTGCGCACGACCCCGAGCCGGGCGACCTGGTGGGGGGAGAGCCGGCCGAGGTCGCGCCCGTCGAAGGACCAGGTTCCGGTGTTCGGCTGGTCGAACCCCGTGAGCAGGTTGAACAGGGTGGTCTTGCCGGCGCCGTTGGGCCCGATCAGCCCGGTGATCCCGCCCCGCTGGATCTCCAGGTGATCGACCGAGACGGCGGTGAGCCCACCGAACGAGCGGGTGACGTGGTCGACCACGATCGCCGGGTCGGGCTTGGCCACCCCCACCTCCCACGGCAGGTCCTTGAGCGCGGCCTGGGCGAGCCGCTGCGGCACCCTGCCGGCGGCGGACTCGGCCGTCGGGGTGTGCCCGACTGCCGGGACCTCTCCCGGGCGGGCGGCATGGGCGCCGTGCGAACCGGTGTCAGCGGGCATCGAGCATCACCTCTCGTCGGTCACCGAAGATGCCCTGGGGACGGAACACCAGCAGCAGCATGAGCCCGAGGCCGACCAGCACGAAACGGATCTGCGCCACGTCGGTGGAGGAAAGCAGCGTCTCGGGGATGACGCCGTTGGAGATCAGGGCCCGCAGACCGGTGTCGGTGAACTGCAGGATGAACAGCAGCAGCATCGACCCGATGACCGGGCCCAGCACTCGGGCCGCGCCGCCCAGGATCAGTGCGGCGTAGGCCAGGAAGGTGTTGGCGTTCTGGTACTGGTCGGGGATCGCCGAGCCGGTGCTGACGGCGTAGACCATGCCGCCGAACGAGCCGATCACGCCACCGAGCACCAGCGCCTGCATCTTGTAGGCGTAGACGTTCTTCCCCAGCGCGCGGACGGCGTCCTCGTCCTCCCGGATGGCCTTGACCACGCGGCCCCAGGGGCTGCGCATGAGCTGCCAGACCAGCAGGCTGAACAGGATCACGATCGACCAGCCGATGAGCGCGACCCACAGCTCGCCACCGCTCCAGGTCGTGCCGAGGATGCCGTAGCGGCGTGCGGTGTCCCAGGGGGCCAGGGAGATGAAGTCGCCGTTGAAGGCGGACAGACCGCGCGTCCCGCCGGTGACCGGGGTCGCGGACACCGATCGGAAGAGCAGGCGCAGTCCCTCGGCCACGGCGATCGTGACGATCGCCAGGTAGTCGGCCCGCAGCCGGAGCGTCGGCAGGCCCAGCAGCAGCGCCAGGACGACGGCCGCGGCGACGCCGATCAGGACGCCGACCCAGAAGGGCAGGCCCCACTGGCTCACCGAGATGGCGATGCCGAACCCGCCGAGCATGGCGAAGGCGATCTGCCCGAAGTTGAGCAGCCCGGTGTAGCCGAAGTGCACGTTGATGCCGATGGCCAGGAGGGCGAAGAAGATCGCCTGGAAGCCGAAGAAGGCCTTGCCGGCGACGGCGAATGCGTCGATGAGATCGGACATGGTCTCAGCCGATCCGGGCTCGGCTGCCCAGGATGCCCTGGGGCCTGAGGACGAGGATGACGATCAACAGGAGCAGCCCTCCGACGTACTTCACGTCACTGGGGATGACGAGGGTGGACATCTGCACGAACACACCGACGATCAGGCTGCCGATCAGGGCGCCGTAGGCGGTGCCCAGCCCGCCGAGGGTGACGCCGGCGAACATGAGCAGCAGGAGCCGGAACCCCATGTCCCACTGGACCTGGTCGGACAGGCCGAGCAGGACACCGCCCAGGGTGGCCAGCGCCCCGCCCATCATCCAGACGACGAGGATGACGCGGTTGACGTCGATCCCGGACGAGGCGGCCAGGTCGCGGTTGTCCGAGACGGCCCGCATCGCCTTGCCGATCTTGGTGCGCTGCAGCATCAGCGCGACCAGCACCAGCACGACCACCGAGATGATGATCGAGGCGAGCGACCGGTTGGTCATGGTGAAGACGCCGTAGTCGACGGCACGCTGGCTCTGGTAGTCGCCGTAGGGGTTGGAGAACCCGCCGTAGACGATCTGCACCAGGTAGCGCAGCAGCATCGACAGACCGATGGAGACCACGAGGGCGGCGACCAGGCCGGTGCCGCGGCGGCGCAGCGGCCGCCAGATCGCCAGCTCGTTGAGCGCGCCGACGCCGGCACCGGCGACCATCGCGATGATCGTGGCCGGGATCAGCGGGACGCCGCCGCGCACGTTGATGTACCAGGCGATGACCGCACCGATGGTGACCAGCTCGCCGTGCGCGAAGTTGGTCAGCCCAGTGGTGCCGTAGATCAGCGACAGGCCCACGGCGCAGACCGCGATGAGCAGGCCGAAGCGCAGCCCGTCGACCAGCAGCTGGACGGCCTCGACGGATCCTCCGCCGGCGTTCGCCGAGCCGTCGACGAGACCGAAGTTGACCGGCTGGGAGCGACCGTCGTCGACGGTGACGTCCCGGCTGGCGCCGGACGTGCCGAGCGCCACGCCGTCGGGCAGCGCGTCCTCGTCGAGGGTGACCGTGTAGGTGCCGGCGCCGGGCAGGTCGATGGAGAAGCGGCCGTCCTCGTCGGTCTCGACGGCGTCGACCTGGTCACCGTCGGCGGTCTCGACGGTGACCTCGACGCCCTCGATCGGCCCGCTCCGGCTGGTCTGCAGGGTGCCGACGATCTGCTCGCCCTCGGCGGCGGCGATCCCGGGGACCAGCACCGCCAGCGCCATCCCGAATGCGGCCACGAGCAGGGTCAGCACCAGGGGGCGCCGACCGCGGCGCCACCGCGCCGGGGTGCGTCCGCTCGCGAGGTGCGCGCCGGCCACCCCTCGGGTGGTGCTGCGTTCACCCTGCCCGTGGGCGCGGTGCGGGGCGTGCGTCACTCGACCTCCCAGCCGTTCGTTGAGCCGGGACAGTAACCCACCCCTGTTACCGGCATCGACCTGCTGGGACGCACCGTGACCCTTCTGCGACACGCCGGTGCGCCGTCGATCGGTCGCTCCCCACCGATACCGCCCGGCCCTCGCGCAGGAACGCTGCCGGGAGTGGTGCTGCGCCGTCGGCCGAGGGTGTCGGCGTGCGCGCTCGAGGGCGCCGCGCGGCCGGTCCCCGGTCAGGTCAGCCGATCGGCGGGGTCAGCGGGCCGGTCGGATCAGGCAGGTCAGCCGGGCGCTGGCGGTGGGTCGGCCGGCGTCGTCGCTGACCGCGATCAGGTAGGTGGCCAGCGTCCGGCCGCGGCGCACCGGCGTGCAGACCGCCGTCACCAGCCCGGACGTCGCCGCCCGCAGGTAGCTGGCGTTCAGCTCGATGCCGACGACGTTGCCCCCGGGGCCGGCGTGCAACATCGCCGCCCAGGAGCCGATGCTCTCCGCCAGCGCGCAGGTCGCGCCGCCGTGCAGCAGGCCGAAGGGCTGCTCGTTGCCGGCCACCGGCATGGTGGCGACCAGCCGGTCGGGGTCGAAGTCGGTGATCGTGATGCCGAGCTTGTCGTCCAGCGGACCCTGGGTGTCGGCAGGCAGCCAGTCCGGACGCGGGGTGGTCACCACGCCACGCTAACCGGCGGCCCCGCTGCAGGGTCCCGGCCCGAGCTCGCGAGGGTCGGGGGGCAGCGGGGTCCTTTCACTAGGATCGCGGTCGATGTCTGCACCGGTGAGCACCCCAGCCAGCACGCCCGTCCCGGCCGCGGCGGGTCCCCGTCCGCGGCTGCTCCTGCTCGATGGTCACTCGCTGGCCTACCGCGCCTTCTTCGCCCTGCCGGTGGAGAACTTCTCCACCACCACCGGTCAGCCGACGAACGCCGTCTACGGCTTCACCTCGATGCTGATCAACGTGCTGCGCGACGAGCAGCCCAGCCACCTCGCGGTCGCCTTCGACGTCAGCCGCAAGACCTTCCGCAGCGAGATCTACGCCGAGTACAAGGCGAACCGCTCGGAGAGCCCGACCGACTTCCGCGGGCAGGTCAGCCTGGTGCAGGAGGTGCTCGGGGCGTTGCGCGTGCCGGTGATCACCGCGGACAACTACGAGGCCGACGACGTCATCGCCACCCTCACCGTGCAGGCGGTCGAGCAGGGCATGGACGTGCTGATCTGCACCGGCGACCGGGACGCGCTGCAGCTGGTCAACTCCCACGTCACCGTGCTGTACCCCCGCAAGGGGGTCTCCGACCTCACCCGGTTCACCCCCGAGGAGGTGGAGACCAAGTACGGCCTCACCCCCACCCAGTACCCCGACTTCGCGGCGCTGCGCGGCGACCCCAGCGACAACCTGCCTTCCATCCCGAGCGTGGGGGAGAAGACCGCCGCCAAGTGGGTGCGGGAGTACGGGTCGCTGGACGCGCTGGTCGACCAGGTCGACACCGTCAAGGGCAAGGTGGGGGAGAAGCTGCGCGAGCACCTCTCCTCGGTGCTGCAGAACCGCCGGCTCACCGAGTTGGACCGGGCCGTCCCGCTGGAGCTCGGGCCGGCCGACCTCGCCGTCGCGTCCTGGGACCGCAACGAGGTGCACACCCTCTTCGACAACCTGCAGTTCCGGGTGCTGCGCGACCGGCTGTTCGCCACGCTGTCGGCACCCGAGCCGGAGGTCGACGGCGGCTTCGACGTGGTCGAGGACGTCGTCGTTGCCGGTGGCCTGGGCGACTGGCTGGCCACGAACGCCCGCACCGGGCACACCGCGGTGGTGTTCCGCGGTACCTGGGGCCGCGGCACCGGTGAGCTGACCGGGGTGGCGTTGGCCGCGGCCAACGACTCCGCCACCTTCGTCGACCTCGGCCCGGAGCTGGACGCCGCGGACGAGCAGGCGCTCGCCGGTTGGCTGGCCGACCCGGGTACGAGCAAGGTCGTGCACGACGTCAAGGGCCCGCTGCTGGCAGTGCTGGCCCAGGGCTGGGAGCTGGCCGGCGTGGTCAGCGACACCGCGCTCGCCGCCTACCTGGCCCAGCCCGGGCAGCGGTCCTTCGACCTCGGCGACCTCGCGGTGCGCTACCTCAAGCGCGAACTCCGGGACGACGCCGTCCCGGAGGCCCAGCTCACCCTGGACGGGCTCGGGCCGTCGGAGGCCGACGTCGCCGCGGAGGCCCGGCACGCCGACGTGCTCAAGGCGGTGGCCGTCAACGACCTGTCCGACGCCCTGGAGCAGGTGCTCGGCCAGAAGGGCGGCGACCACCTGCTCGGTGGCATGGAGCTGCCGCTGACCCAGGTGCTGGCGGCGATGGAGCACCGCGGCATCGCCGCGGACCTGGACTTCCTGCACGAGCTGCAGAAGGAGTTCGCCGCCCAGGTGACCGACGCCGCCCAGGAGGCCTACGCGGTCATCGGCAAGGAGATCAACCTCGGCTCGCCCAAGCAGCTGCAGGCGGTGCTCTTCGACGAGCTCGGGCTGCCCAAGACGAAGAAGAACAAGACCGGGTACACCACCGACGCCGATGCGCTGACCTCGCTGCTGGCCTCCACCGGGCACCCGTTCCTGGAGCACCTGCTGCGGCACCGCGACGTGACCCGGCTGCGCACGGTGATCGACGGGCTGATCCCGATGGTCGACGACGGCGGGCGCATCCACACCACCTTCCAGCAGACGATCGCGGCGACCGGGCGGCTGTCCTCCACCGACCCGAACCTGCAGAACATCCCGATCCGCAGCGCGGAGGGCCGCCGGATCCGGCAGGCGTTCGTCGTCGGCTCCGGGTTCGAGTCGCTGATGACCGCCGACTACAGCCAGATCGAGATGCGGATCATGGCCCACCTCTCCGAGGACGCCGGCCTGATCGAGGCGTTCACCTCGGGGGAGGACCTGCACTCCTTCGTCGCCTCGCGCGCCTTCGGCATCCCGATCGAGGCCGTCGACCCGGAGATGCGCCGCCGGATCAAGGCGATGAGCTACGGCCTGGCCTACGGGCTCTCCGCCTACGGGCTGGCCCAGCAGCTGCGGATCACCCCGGAGGAGGCGCGCGGGCAGATGCACGCCTACTTCGAGCGCTTCGGCGGCATCCGCGACTACCTGGACGGCGTCGTCGACGACGCCCGGCAGACCGGCTACACCGAGACGACGCTCGGTCGGCGCCGGTACCTGCCGGACCTGACCAGCGACAACCGGCAGCGCCGGGAGATGGCCGAGCGGATGGCGCTCAACGCACCCATCCAGGGGTCGGCGGCCGACGTCATCAAGGTGGCCATGCTGAACGTGGAGAAGGCGATCGACACCGCCGGGCTGCGTTCCCGGATGCTGCTGCAGGTGCACGACGAACTCGTGCTCGAGGTGGCCGCCGGTGAGCACGAGGAGCTGGAGGCGCTGGTCCGCCGGGAGATGGCCGGTGCCGCGCAGCTGTCGGTGCCGCTGGAGGTCTCCGTCGGCTTCGGCGCCAGCTGGGACGCCGCCGCGCACTGAGCATCTGGCGATCCTGACGGACCGCACCGCGACCAGGTGACGTGCCGTCCGCCGCGGAGCCGGTCAGTCGTGCCTGCGCGGGACCCTCCGGGCCCCACTCGGCACGGACAGTGCCGGTGGGTGTCCTGGGGTCAGCTCGGGTGTCCTGTGGTCAGCTCGGCCGGGTCGCCATGATGATCAGCGTGCCGGGCACCAGGGCACCGCGCTCGGGGGACCACTGGCCCCAGGTCTCGGTGCGCCCCGGCGTCCACTCCGGCTCCAGCAGGTCGGTGAGCACCAGCCCGGCGCCGACGACCGCCCGCACCCAGTCACCGATCGTGCGGTGGTGCTCCACGTAGACCGTCCGGCCCGCGCCGTCGGTCTCCACGTAGGGCGTGCGGTCGAAGTAGGAGGACAGCACCTGCAGGTCGTCGGGGTCGGGGGAGTCCGGCATCGGCCAGCGCATCGGGTGGTTCACCGAGGCGACCACGCGGCCGCCGGGCCGGAGCACCCGGGCGATCTCGGTGAGCACGGCCTGGGCGTCGGCGACGAACGGCAGCCCACCGAAGGCCGAGCACACCAGGTCGACGCTCGCATCGGCGAGGGGGAGGGCGCCGGCGTCGGCCTGCAGCAGCGGGACGGCGAGCCCGGTCGACCGGTTGAGCTCGGCGGCCCGGGCCAGCATCCCGCCGGAGACGTCGAGGGCCACCGGCTCGGCGCCGGCCCGGCGCAACCAGCGCGAGCAGGGCGCCGATCCGCAGCCGATCTCCAGCACCCGGCGTCCGGCGACGTCCCCGAGCAGGTGGGCGTCGGCCTCCCGGAGCCCCTCGGGGCACCACAGGAAGTCGGCGTCGCCCAGGTCGCCGCCGTGCTCGGCGAGGTAGGCCGGCGCCGCGGCGTCCCACCAGCCCCGGTTGGCCCGGGCCGACTCCGCCTGCCCGGTCGTGCGCCGGGTGACGCCACCGGCCGCCGGGTAGCCGTCGGCCGCGAGCGGAAGACCTGCCGGGGTGCCGTCCATGACCCGCCGATGGTGGCACGTCGACCGCGCCGGCTCCCTTCCGGCGGTGCGCCGGGGTGGGTCCGCACCCCTGGTGGACCGGACTCCGACAGGTCCGTACCATGGGAGACCACGCCAGAGGTCTGTGCTGCTGCCCGCCCCTCCCCGGGGGGCCAGCCGGCAGATCTCCCGTGAACTCTCCCCGCGGTCCGCCTGGGCTGCGGGTGTCTCTGTCCCTTCGCATCCCCCGTCCGGAGCACTCGACTTCATGACCTCCACCCAGGTCCGTCCCGACAGCACCCCCCAGGTCGCGG
>Ga0210040_10011289_pt1 | contig 10134 bp, 7 predicted proteins | sample CryGeyCG12114_NA_FD_185462 | JGI IMG/M metagenome (GOLD analysis project Ga0210040, IMG submission 185462) | Groundwater microbial communities from aquifer - Crystal Geyser CG19_WC_8/21/14_NA (SPAdes) (version 2) | ecosystem: Environmental > Aquatic > Deep subsurface > Groundwater | place: USA...
TTTATCACACCAAGTATTATTGCATCTCTTTCATTTATATTATTTATGCTTGCATTCATATAAATAATATAGGAAAGAAAGTAAATAAATTAATGACATTTAATTCGGTCAATAGCCGATAGTCATGAAATACTAAAAATCTTTGAGATTTTCAATCTTTAAAAATCTTTTGGATTTTTAAATGATATTTCAAAAAATTTATTTGCTTAAAAATATAATTTTTTAGTGATTTTAAAAAAATATCTCACAAATTAATTATCCAATTTAAAGTGATGAGCACCGAATAGTTACAATTTATTTATGAATTTAAAATTTAATATATCCTTCCTAATTAACAAACAATAAAATTTAAAATAAGTTACGCTCACTATCGTTCGTGTATTTCAAACAAAGTTTGAAATCGCTTCGTTCTCATATTTATAAAAATAAAATTTTTAAAATGGCTGAAGAAACAAAAGATGTAAAAGAGGAAAAAGTTGAGGATGAAACAACAGATACAAAAGAAGAGACCTGTAGTACATATGAAGAATCCGAAGAAAAAAAGGAATTTAGTAAGGAAAAATTGTACGGGATTGGAATGGTTGTTGCAGGCATAGTGATTTTTGTTGTATTGGCAATGTTTTATCCGAACTTTGTGGATTTACTGATTAAAGGGATTGTATTAGGTGTAGCACTTGCAGCAATCGGACTGGTTTTGTTAGGAATTGTCTTTGCATTATACGCATAAGACCTGCGACCTGCAAAAAGCAAGTATGAATATACTACTTTAAATTTGTAATGGACCCTTTTATTTATTTAATTTTTCTTCCTTTTTTAATTTTAATAATTTCTTTAAATAAAGTTAAAGCTCAATTTTTTTGGATATTTAATTACATCCTCACATTTATCTGCTTTCTTACTTTATTTTTAAGCGGAATATTTATTTTATTTAGTTCTTTATTTAATTCATTTACTTCTTCATTTACTTCTTCATTTACTTCTTCATTTACTTCTTCATTTATTTCTGTTTTACTTATTCTCGCGGGTTTTGTTATCTTATTGCTATTGCACTCAAAATTCAGAGAAAATTTAATAAAAATCGGACACCTGAACATTGAGTCCGAAAATCCCCGTCATTACTTTGCACTTCTGCTATTTTTATACATTCTTTTTGCCGCTGTTATTTCTTTCCTGTGGACGAGCGAAACCGGACAAGGCATATTCAAAACAGAAATTAATGCCCGGTTTAATATACTTGATGTAGTTATCAATGAACTTTTTTATCTGGCAATTGCAATATTCGGTTACGGATATTTAACGCGGAGAAATTTAAAGGAGACCTTAAATTGTCTGGGTATAAAAAAGCCAGATTTTTCCAATATCGTATTCGGATTTAGCGCAGGTATCGGACTTATATTTATAGTCATAATTTTCGGGTTAATTTTCCAGCATTTCGGGATTGGGGAAGAAAATACTGACTGGATAAAAAATTTAATAAGCATTCAAAATGCGTTTATTATTGGTTTGTCTGCTGGAATTTGCGAAGAAATTTTATTCAGGGGGGCATTACAGCCGAAATTTGGAATTATCTTAACAGCATTGCTTTTTACCTTCCTTCATACACAATATCCTGCGTTATGGATACTTTTTATGATATTCGCAATAGGTATTATTTTAGGATATGTGAGAAAAATTACAAATACAACAACAGCAATCATTGTTCATTCAACTTATGATACGATTCAGATGCTGATGCTGTGCTTCTTCGCGTTATAAATTTATCATAAATCCAGCATTTCATAAAATTTTCCCTTTTTTAATATCAGTCCGTTTTTTTCCATAACTATTTTCCTTATTTGTTTAGGTGCATTGTATGTTACAACCGGAACATCCGCATAAGCTAAAATTTCAATATCGCTCTTTCCGTTTCCGAGCACAATCAATTTTCCGCATTCCTTTCTGTCACAAATTTCCTTCAGTTTTTTTAATTTATCGCCTGCTGTTATTATGTCCCTTCTTATTTTCCAGCCGTTGCCCCTTTCCAGCAAATTTCCATAGACATTTATTTCATAGTCCTTTAAAGCAGTTTTTATTAAATTTTCAATCCCCCTGCTTATGATAATTTTATTTTCCAAATTTTTCAGGGTGTAATCAACATCTTCTGGAACGGAGAATTTACCTGCTGACCTTTTCATACATTTTTCAATCTCTGCTTCCCTCAAATTCAGTGTGTTGAGACATTCTTCAAAAATATTATAAATTTCATTCAAATCGTCTCTTTTTTTGTGAATATACATATCAGCCAGACGCAAAAACAGTTCTGCCTTTATTTTTACACCTTTATCTGCAAAAATTTTCTGATAAAATTTATATTCCAGATCATAACTCTTTACGATCGTGCCATGAAAGTCAATTATGTATGTTTTCATTTTTTAATTTTTCCATCTTTTAATTAAATTATGTTCAATATCCAGATTATCCAAAATTTTTCCCATTGTAAAGTCAATCATATCTTCTATTGTTTTCGGCTTATGATAAAATGTCAGCACAGGGGGAATGATCACTACATTCATCTTCTTTAGCTTTGACAGATTTTCCAAATGGTTATAATTAAAGGGGCATTCTCTCGGAACTACAATTACCTTTTTGTTTTCTTTAAGCATAACATCGCATGTCCTTAAAATTAGATTATCTGAAATTCCGCTGGCAAGTTTTGCCGCTGTATTCATTGAACATGGAATTATAACCATTGCATCCCTTTTGTTTTTCCCGTAACAGATGGAACCGCTCGCAATCTCTGCTGAAAAATCATGCACATTAAAAATTTTTGTTGCCAGATTTTCAAACCCTTTTAGTGCATCATTTCCAATTTCATCTCTTATTACTGCTTTACCTTCATCAGTAATTATCAAATCCGTTTCTGTTTTTAAATTTTTCAGAATATTCAAAAATCGCTTTGCAAGGATTGCACCACTGGCTCCGGTAATTCCAACTATGATACGCATTTTAAATTTTCTGTAACTATTATTTTCTGTAACTATTCGGTACTCATTCCTTTAAATTGGGATAATTATTTTGTGAGATATTTTAAATCACTAAAAAATTATATTTTTAAGCAAATAAATTTTTTGAAATATCATTTATAGTGAAAATTTCAACTTTTGATTATTTATTTTGAACATCAATATTACCTGTTATGATTTAAAGAATAAATATGGACAAAAACAATATTATCAAAAGATGTCAAAATGACTATAATCTGCGTAAGTCATATAACCAGGTATTCTGAATCCAAAATATTCTTTACAAATTGCATAGATAATTTCAATCTCAACCGTAGAAATTTCAGAATTTTTATACTTGTCCAAGTAATTACTTCATTAACTAAAATCTGTAATTTTTTGTTTTAGAATATTAATTATTTAAAAACTTAAAAGCAGCTGTTAAATGAAATAAAAATAAATCACATCGCTTCGTTCGGAGATTTACAAAATGTTCGGAACATTTTGTCACCTCACTTCGTTCGGAGATTTAAAATTTCTAACGAAATTTAAAATAAGATTGAAAATATCAGAGATTTTTAGTATTTAAAAAATCTCACAAATTTTTTAAAGATTGAAACCAAAGGTTTCAATATTTCAAAATTTCATTTTGAAAATAGTTACCAAAAGTTATTTACAAAATTACAGGCAGATGCAAGAAAAAGAGATGTGTTTTTGCATAGAATTTTTTTAAATCAGAATCCCTGATTTATCATCCTTTTAACAATTGTCGGATCACCAATTTTTCTCGGCTTCCAGTTATTTGCCTTTAAAATTTCTTTTATCTCATCGGACATTGTCATAGGAATATCCCCTTCCACCCGTATAAATTTATCCAGATCATCGGGAAATACATATCTTCCCTTCCCCGAGTATTTTCTGTAAATGTCTATGTAATGCGATAATTTAATGCTTCTTCCTTTTGTATTGTCGCCCGGCCTTAATGTCAGTTTTGAAATCAGTATCATAACTTCTTCCTTTGTATTTGCCGCATAACTTAAATGTAAAGGAGCCGGCTCACTGTCAAAAATTTCCCCGTTGATAGTGTTGTAAATTTTCCACCTGTCAAGCAGTCCTAAATTTTTCCGTCCGTAGTCAAAAATTTCGCTGTCTTTTTCATAAGGACATTCTATATCTCCCAATAATTCCTTCCTGTATTTTGTTCCCTGCGGACCCAATATTACGGGAATTCCCAACCGCATCACTCCGTTTCCGATTGATACGGCTTTTTGAGACATGGTTCCCCAGACCAGGCCAACCGCTCCAACTCTGTTAAGTATGTAATCGGCAATTTCTTCAAAATTTGCCCTTAAATTTCTCTTTGCAAATATATTCGCTATTTTTATTGCTGCTCCTGTAATGTGAGAATTTGAAACACATGAACCGACATTGACTATATTCCCTGCTCCAAAATTTCCCCCGTATTTTTCAAATAAATTACATGTTCCGGAATAATCACTTGCCGCTGCCATTGCAGTGCATCCGCTTACTACAACGATAAAATTTCGCTTTATAAATTCCTCTAAAATTTCTCCTACTTCCTTACCACTGTTTGGCCATAATGAACATCCAACAGCAGCAAGAATCCCAGGAATTTCTCCGAAAACAACCGGCTGCCCGACATTTCGTATTTCAACATCCTGTATTGCCCCCCTTCCGGGAGAAATTTTTGCTTTGTCATTCGCCAGCCGGTCCTTATAAACTTCGGTAAATACCGATACAATGGGAATTTGTCTGGGACACCATGATTCGCACCTTCCGCAAAACAGACATTTTCCAAGTGATTCCAGAATTTCATCTTTTGTTAAAAATTTAATCCCATCCTTCATTCCTTTTCTTTCTCTTTCAACCCTTACAGTTTCTTTGTTTTCAATTACTTTTTCGCTTGTTTCACATACGACTGTCTTATTATTGAAAATATGGTTTATGCTTTGAATGATTAACTGATTATCAACATTAACAGGACACGCCTTTTTACATAATCCGCATTTAATACACTGGCTTGTTTTTTTTATTGCCCCTTCGTATAGATTTAAATTTTGTGTCTTTCCGTTTTCAGGCATGTTATTCTTTCTTTCCTTAATATTCACAGCAACCTTTACTGCAATCTCTCCTAATTTTTCAGTATCGTGCAAATAACATCCCGGAATTTCTCCACTCAACAGTTTTTCAATAATTACATCTGGATTTTCATCGTCTAAATCCTCTAATCCTGAAACATACTTATCAAGAGTAGCAATTAATGGTGTTTTTAATTTTTTTAAATTTTCCAGTAGATCTACCCTTATACATTGTTCATCACTGATAACAACCTCGGCAATTCCTGCCCTTATATAAGGAAGCTGATAAGACAAAGGACCTACAATTTTTGCCCCTGTTCTGTATCTTCCCAAATCAAGTGCTGTGCAGCATATTCCACAAATTTCAACATCTTTATTGTTTGCTTCTGCATAATCAATAACAGAGGCACCTGCAAGAACATTATGTCCTATACATAAAATTACCGGCTTTTCTTTATTGACGCATCCAAAACCAAATTCGACTAATTTCGGATTTGGGTCGCCTTTCGGAAAATTTAAGGTGGTGATTTGTGCTATATCACAAATTTCCATCGCGACATGGTCAAGCATTCCAACATGCAATGCTTTGCTGTTGTAATCAAAGTCAGATGACTCGGTTCCGACATTAAGACAGGATGCTAGTTTTGTGATTTGCTCTTCAATATAATTCAGTCCTCTCTCAAGGTCACCGACGGTTTCCGGTTTATATCCACATACGAGCTGAATATTTGGTGCTTTTAGTTCTGTATTTTCAGCAATATCCAAAGGAAAATTTCTTCCGTATTTTTCAATCAATACCTCTACTAAGTGCCGTCCGTGTGCAGAATGTGCCGATGCTCCGGTTATTGATAGTTGTAGTCCTTCCCTTGCCAGATGTTTTTCCAGGGTCGTGCCGCATGCCCCTTTCTTATTATCCGATAAATCGCAGTGACCCAAAGCACAGAACTGACACTGCTGAATAAAGCCATAATATTTGGGTTTATACCTGTTCAGCAATTTCAAATCCCATTCCCGTAAATCAGCAATATCCGGGTTTGGTGTTGGGCCTTCTGGTTCTTTATACTCTCGCTCCTCTTCAACCTCTCCGATTGAAATTTTTAAATTTTTGCTTTTGATCGCCATTTCCTGACTAAATTTTACCTGTTTTTATACCGTAGCATTACAAATTCTCCACCTGTTTTGCTATTTCATCATCAGTATATTTTTTACCTCCAGCTTTGATTTTTCTGAGTACATCTTCATGCAGTATTTTAGGAGATATTATTCCATGACAGGCCCCATAAGAGATTATGGACGCCCTTATCAAATCTTCTTTAGACACAGAATACCCTCTGTTGATCAGTTCATTTACTATTACTGCCAGGTCACTTGTAAGTTTCACATTTAAATTTATTTCCTGTATTTTATATTTGATAATTGTTCTTATTTGTTAGTAGTTGATAATTAAAAATCAAAATAAATTAATTTATACGGGAGCGATTTATTTTTGTATGCTGTTTTTATACGCCTCCGGAATATCTTTTTCACTCCTGACAAAATTTTTTATATCATCAGGAATTTCCTTTGTTTTATCAGCAGCATATTTTCTGTAAATTTCAATGTACCTGCTTATTTTCTTTCTCCTTACATCTTCGCTGTCAAAATTTCTGAAAACCATTTTCGGAATTAAAAGCATCGCTTCCTCTTTTGTTTTTGCTGCAATACACAAATGTGGGAATGATAAATTTTTCGGAGAAATTTTTTTAAGGACTTCATTATAATTTCCATTATAATCATCTCTGCTGTAATCAATAATTATGTCTCCCCTGAGTTCCCTTCTGTATTTTATACCCTGCTGTCCGAATATTACCGGAATTCCCATCCGCATCAATCCCTGTGAGACAGCGAAATTTTCCTGCGTTGAGGCGCCCCAGAACACTGCTACAAGACCAACCCTGTTTGCGATGTCCTCTGCAATTTCATCAAAATTTCCGGCAGGACTTTTGCCCGGATTTTTACCAGCCGTTTCTATTACTTTCTCTATTATATGGATGCCCGCTGATAACGAACCCATATTTATTAAATTTTTATGTTTTTCAAACAACGCGCTTTCTGCAATAGAGATTACCACATCTCCGGCAGCAAATATGAGGAAATTTCTGTTTAAAAATTCCTCTAAAATTTCTGCCAGTTCCTGTGCTCCGTTCGGAAAATTTGCATCGCCCAAAACGATAAGTATATCATTTTCTTCCAAAGTGAATGCGTCTGCGTCTGCATTTCTGCTCTCGGTTGATGTTGTTTTATCTATTAATAACCGATTATTAAGATTAACAGGACATGCCTTTGAACATGGTCCGCAGTTGATGCATTCCTCTGTTTTTTTTATTACATCTGCACAGGGCATTATGCCTGAATTTTTATCTGTTTCTTTTTTACCCAACGCGCACATTTTAACAACATCTGCCAGTTTTTCGCCGTCTTTTATGTAACACCCAGAAATTTCTTTGCTTATTAACTTTTTAAAAATTTTATCTGCACTTAGACAACTCAAATCAGCGAGGCCTGCAAGATTCCTGTCTGATGCAGCAATTACAGGAATGCTTGATTTCTTTGCTTTTTCAATTATATCTGTCCTGACATTTCCTTCTCCGATTACAACAACATTGCTTTCGTTAATTTTATTATAAAAATCAGAAGCATTACCTGTATTTATTTCAAAAATTTCAAACGCCGTATCTGAATCAAATTTATCAATGTTGGGAACATGCTCCCCGATAATCAAAACGACACCTTTGTTTTTATCAGCTGCACCAGATTCTGTGTCGGATTTATTGGTATCCACTCCTTCATTTTTGCCTGAAATTTTCTTTAAAATTTCGTAAATTTCCATCGCAAGAAGAGACAGCATTCCCGCGTGAAAAATTTTGCTGTTGAAGTCAAAGTCACTCGGCTCCTGTCCCATGTGGGTTGCAGAAATTAAATGAACAATCTGCTCATTTGCGTATCTTAATGCCTTCTTTAAATCACCAGTTGTTTCTGGTTTATATCCGCACAAAAGATTTATAAAGATTGTTGAGTTCGCATCTGAATTTAAGGCAGCGAAATATGTGTGTTCCTTGATTATTGTCTCATTTAGTTCGCATGCCCTTGCAATGAAGGATGAAGAACCAGCAATTGCCATAACTAATGCCTCTCTTGCCATCTGCGGATTTAACCGCATTCCGCACGCTCCTCTCCTGTTTTTTGACAAATCACACGGACCAAAAGCACAGAACTGACACTGCTGAATTGATGAATAATATTTTGGCTTAAATTTTCCGAGTAAATTAGCATCCCATTTTCTTAAGTCGGTTACATTTGGATTTATAAATTTTCCGCTTCTTTCTAATTCTTCCCCGCCTTTGATGAAAATTTCTGCTTTTTCAGACATTTTAAAAATTTATTTTTATTGATCATTATCTTTATCATTTATTATCTTTATCATTTATTATCTTTATCATTTATTATCTTTATCATTTATTATCTTTATCATTTATTATCATTTATTTATTTTTAACTTTTAAATTTCTTCTGCTTTTCTTTTGTATTCTTCCACTTTTTCAGGATTGTTCATTTTCTCATAAACAACTGCTATATTTTTATAAACAATTTTAAGGTAATGTTTCTGCCCGATTTCCTCAAAAATTTTCTCTGCTTTTAAATAAAATTCAATTGCTTTTCTGAAATTACCTAAACCATCATAAGCCATACCTAAATTTGTATAACATGCTGACTCGCCTGCTTTATCCCCGATTTCTTTAAAAATTTTCAGGGAATTTTCAGGGAATTCAATTGCTTTTTTGAAATCACCTAAACTATAATAAGCAGCACCTAAATTTGTATAACATTTTGACTCGCCTGCTTTATCCCCGATTTCTTTAAAAATTTTCAGGGAATTTTCATAAAATACGATTGCTTTTTTGAAATCACCTAAACTATGATAAGCAGCACCTAAATTTGTATAACATTTTGACTCGCCTGCTTTATCCCCGATTTCTTTAGCAATTTTCAGGGAATTTTCATAAAATACGATTGCTTTTTTGAAATCACCTAAACTATGATAAGCAGCACCTAAATTTGTATAACTTTTTGACTCGCCTGCTTTATCCCTAATTTCTTTAGCAATTTTCATGGAATTTTCATGTAATTCAATTGCTTTTCTGAAATTACCTAAACCATCATAAGCCATACCTAAATTTGTATAACATGCTGACTCGCCTGCTTTATCCCCGATTTCTTTAAAAATTTTCAGGGAATTTTCAGGGAATTCAATTGCTTTTTTGAAATCACCTAAACTATAATAAGCAGCACCTAAATTTGTATAACATTTTGACTCGCCTGCTTTATCCCCGATTTCTTTAAAAATTTTCAGGGAATTTTCATAAAATACGATTGCTTTTTTGAAATCACCTAAACTATGATAAGCAACACCTAAATTTGTATAACTTTTTGACTCGACTGCTTTATCCCTAATTTCTTTAGCAATTTTCATGGAATTTTCATGTAATTCAATTGCTTTTCTGAAATTACCTAAACCATCATAAGCCACACCTAAATTTGTATAACATGCTGACTCGCCTGCTTTATCCCCGATTTCTTTAAAAATTTTCAGGGAATTTTCAAGAAATACGATTGCTTTGTTGAAATCACCTAAACTATAATAAGCAGCACCTAAATTTGTATAACATTTTGACTCGCCTGCTTTATCCCCGATTTCTTTATCAATTTTCAGGGAATTTTCATGGAATTCAATTGCTTTTCTGAAATTACCTAAACCATCATAAGCCATACCTAAATTTGTATAACATGCTGAATCGCCTGCTTTATCCCCGATTTCTTTAAAAATTTTCAGGGAATTTTCATGGAATTCAATTGCTTTTCTGAAATCGCCTAAATTACAATAAGCAACACCTAAATTTGTATAACATGCTGACTCGCCTGCTTTATCCCCGATTTCTTTAAATATTTCTAATGCTATTTCATATTCATCAATCGCTTTTCTGAAATTGAATATATTATAAAATAAGATACCTCTG
>Ga0210040_10011290_pt1 | contig 10134 bp, 8 predicted proteins | sample CryGeyCG12114_NA_FD_185462 | JGI IMG/M metagenome (GOLD analysis project Ga0210040, IMG submission 185462) | Groundwater microbial communities from aquifer - Crystal Geyser CG19_WC_8/21/14_NA (SPAdes) (version 2) | ecosystem: Environmental > Aquatic > Deep subsurface > Groundwater | place: USA...
GTTTTGGGATTGCCGCCCATGAGCCAGTACGATGCGGCGGCACTACCACTGTTTGAGTGCTTCACCAGTAAGCCGGATACAAGTTCTTATAGCGCGAAAGCCGCCCGCGTAAATCTGGAAGAGCGCAATATTGCATCAAATAACAGTGCTAAACGCTCCCAGTTTTTTGATTTTACGAAAGAAGATGCAGTTCCGGACCTTGATCTGAACGAAGTTGTTTGGAAAGCAGTGAAAGGTGAAGGTTCGGCGATGCCAGCGCCCCGGCGGAGTGCGTTTGTGAAGCTGGAACACAAAGAAGATGATGACGATTAGAAAAAGTTTGATAGGTCACGGTTATAGATAATTGTGAATGTTTAAGAAGAGTAGTTTCTGATGCTATTTACTGCGGTTGGCATTCATATGAAATAAATATAGATTGGATATTTAATGCTTTCGTAAACGAAACAATTCGTTCTGTACCTTGTTTTTTCAATGGCTCCGCATGATAAACCAAAATCATTCGTGTTTGTTTCATGTTCACTTTGGTAAAGTTTAGAAAGGCTGCGCTATACCTTATATTCTATATAAGGTACCCGGCCTGTTATGTTTTTATTTGAAATATATAGAAGATATAAGAGTAAAAGGCTATGTACAAACAAATTCAAAAGCCCATGTTGTATGGTGATTTTCAGGTAAGCGATGCATTGTAAAATCTTGATTCTTCTGCAGGTAATCGTAGCTATTCCAATATTGACATTCTATTATTCCTAATATCAAAGAGATTATACTTCTTTGATTTATAACACCACATCTTATAGCGATTCTCATTGGCTTTATGCCGCAAATTCAATGATTGTCATCAGGTAAATTTTAAAGAGAGGCACTCCCGATACTCCTTGTCTTTTCCGAGGTGCTTGTAATCCGTTTTCATCAGCCAGATTTGTATTTCTTTAATATAAAATATTTAAAAGGCTCATCCAACGTGTAGTTTTTGATTCCATGTGGGATGCGTAATCATTGCTTAACATTAAAGTCGCTTTTCCTTAATATTTTTATAACCTTCTAAATACAAAGTCTTAACATAGCTAACAGAGTTTTGCTTCAAGAAACAAAATATCCTCCTTTAGCGGCATTTTGCACCATGTAGATGTTGCTTTCCATAATTAAAAATAAAAGCCGGAAATGCGTTTCAGGCGTAATCAATGATACGGGTAGGAAATGCGCTTAGGATCATTCTTTTGTTTCTCTGAAAAAGCAGTATGGCAAATCTTGCTTTGGCATATCATCAAAAAGTAGCCGCTTTACAAACCATTATAAAAAAGGTATTATGATTCGTGAATTGAAAATGACAACCAATGCCGAAAACGTTGCAGAAGAAATCCTGTATTTATTTGAAACGTATGGTTCCGGATCTTACGAAAATCAAGGTATTTCTTACGCATCGCATATGATTCAGTGTGCAATGCTGGCTATGAAAGAAGATACCAGTGATCTGCCCGTTATAATCAGCGCATTGCTTCATGATATCGGCTACTTATTAAAGCATGAACAGAATACAGAAGCTATGGGGCTGTATGGAGTTGTAGGTCATGAAAGTATTGGCGCTGCATACTTGCGCATGAAAGGATTTTCAGAACATGTCTGCGCTATCGTAGAACATCATGAAGCAGCAAAGCAGTATCTTTTAATTACAGATAAAGCGTATAGGGCAAAACTTTCGCCTGCAAACCTTCAGGCATTACAATGGCAGGATGAACCTATGACTCTTGAGGAAACGTTTGCATTTGAACAAAATCCGTATTTCGATGATATTATTAAAGTGGTGAACTGGGATGAAGCAGCAAGAAATAAAGCGGTTGCATTGATTCCGGCTATCAGTTTTAAAAAAATGCTGATCGACCACTTACGATAAAGAATCAAGGAACAATGCCTGTCGGGCTATTCACGGTTTCAACGAGCATCTCTATAACATTCAGGTAACATTTAGTTAATTTAATGGTAACTCGTAAGAGTTGCACTTACGCTGTAACGGTGCTAAATTGGAGCTTGATTTTTATAAAAAAGCTCTGTGCCAGCATATTATGCTTTATACGATTCGAAAGCGCTCTTGTATGAGTTTGGGCTTTTTTAAATGAATGACTTTTTGAGAATTATATGGAGAAAACATTTGTTTCCATCATTGTGCCTACCTATAAAGATTGGAAACGTTTGGCTCTTTGCGTTGAGGCACTTTCAAAACAAACGTATCAAAACGAATGCTTTGAAGTGATCATTGTGAACAACGATTCAGGTGACGTAATGCCGAGTGATTTCTTACTGCCCCACAATTTCAAATTAATAACAGAAGCAAAGCCCGGATCGTATGCAGCGCGGAATGCGGCTTTGAAAATTGCAAAAGGCGAAATCATCGGTTTCACCGATTCAGATTGCATTCCGGAGAAAGACTGGATCAAAAATGCAGTTGACTATTTAAACGACAACAAAAATTGCAGCCGTATTGCCGGGCAAGTTTTGGTTTTTTCAGACGCTGCCCGCACAACAGTTAGCGAGAAATACGATATGATTTATGCATTTCCGCAACAGTTGTACGTAGAAAAAGGTAAAAGCAGTGTTACAGCTAATCTTTTTACCTATAAAGCCATATTTGATGCAATTGGTTTTTTTAATGAAACCTTATTATCGAATGGCGATTTGGAATGGGGAAGATCGGCTCAACAAGCTGGTTACCCGGTACATTTTGTAAAAGATGTCGTGGTAAAACATCCGGCAAGAAGTTTAACCGAGTTGATAAAAAAAGCAAAACGTATTGGTGGCGGGAGAGGAATGGCAGAACGGCAGTGGAATAATAAGCTCTCGAACCTTTTTAATTTGATTAACGGTTGCAGACCCCGGTTGGCTGAAATAAGGTATATCTATACGAACGCAACGTATCTACCTGCGATGGATAAAATCAAAGTGTTGTTCTTACGTCATTATCTGCTTCAGGTAAGTGCTATGGAACGGCTGGTTGTACAACTTGGTAAACAACCAAAGCGGGCTTAAAAAGAAGGTATGCCTATGAACTGCCATAATATGAACATTTCAAAACTTCATGCTGCAAACTAACCGATAAACCGTACATATGAAAGATAAACTTGTTTCAGTTATAATACCCACCTATAAAGATTGGAGCCGCCTGAGGCTGTGCATTGACGCACTTTCAAAGCAAAGCTATCCGAAGGAATGCTTTGAAGTAATTATTGTAAACAATAATTCTGAAGAAGGAATGCCGGACGATTATATGATGCCCCAAAACTTTAAGTTAATAACAGAAACAAAGCCGGGATCGTATGCTGCACGGAACACAGGACTGAAAATAGCAAAAGGCGAAATCATCGGGTTTACAGATTCGGATTGCATTCCGGAGAAAGACTGGATCAAAAATGCGGTTAATTATTTAAACGAAAATAAAAGTTGCAGTCGTATTGCCGGTCATATCGATATAATTTTTAAAGAAGCAAAGCCAACCACTGCGGAACTTTATAATTCCGTATTTGCATTTCCCCAAAAATCGCATGCTTTATATTCAGGCACGGGCGTCACAGGTAATATGTTTACTTACAAAAATGTATTTGATACCGTGGGGCCATTTAATGAACGTTTATTATCATTAGGCGACCTGGAGTGGGGCAAAATGGCACATAAGGCGGGCTTTCAAATTCACTATAGAAAAGATGTTGTTATAAAACATCCGGCACGCACTTTGGCCGAATTGATAACGAAAGAAAGACGTGTGGGGGGAGGACAAGGACTGATGGGCAAACGAAGTCAGGTGCAAAGTGTTTTGTCTTATCTGGCAGATAACCGGCCGCGGCTTTTTATCTTCAAACATATTTACAGGCATAGTACTAATTTAAGTCTGGCAGGTAAAATCAAGGTCTTACTGCTACGCCATTATTTGCTTAACATACGGGCACTTGAAAAATTACGGGTTCAAATGGGAAAGCAGGCCAGCCGGGCCTGATAGAAAAATTTGTCCTCTGTCCCGTATTATGCAAGCATTATCAATTATGAACGATTAGTAAAAGCAATGCATCCCCTTGTATCAGTAATCATCCCGTTTTACAACGCCACAGCATACATCGAGCAAACCTTACATTCTGTTTATGCACAGACGTACAAGAACATCGAAGTCATTTGTATTGATAACAATTCCAGCGATGACACGGTTGAAAAGATCAATCATTTGAAGCATGTTAATAATTGGGAATTGATATTGCTGCTTGAAACAAGACAAGGCGCTCCACATGCAAGAAACCGCGGGTTGGAGCATAGTAAAGGTGAATATATTCAGTTTTTAGATTCGGATGATTTCCTGATTAGAGAAAAGTTAGAAAAGCAAATTCGTTATTTTAATAACCATGCTGTTGATTTTATTACTGCAGAACATTATGAAATAGCTGCAGGCAACCGACATTATAAAAAGCGCAACTTTCAGGACAGTTGGCAAGGTTTGATTACCGGCGCTATAGGGATAACAAGTTCAGCCCTTTTTAAAAGAGATGTTTTAATGAACGTATCCGGATTTAATCCGGCTTTGGCATCTAACCAGGAGAAGGATTTGTATTTTCGGTTACTTAAAAACGGGTGTCGTCATGCGCAGCTTGAAGAACCGTTATTTGAAAAAAATTTCAGCGTTCATTCAATATCGAACAAAACCAATCCCAGCTCTCATATTATAACAAAGATCATTTTTGTAAATGCGGTAAAGCAATATTTGAAAGAAAAAGATAGTAATGCGAGGCTCGTAAACTTAATCCATACGCAATGCTTTGCCTTATTTCAAAAGCTTTGTCAGTACACCGGTTACAAGGCACGGAAAAGTATATATGATTATTATACTAAATATTATGAATTCAATGTTTGGATAACAGATACGTCTTTGAAAAATAAAGTTGTAATGACGCTTTTTAGTCCGGTGGGGTATTTTTTTATGCATAAAGGCATAAAGTTGATTAAAGCTAAAAAGGTGCTGCATTTGCCTTCTAAATGAAATCCTTATTCCTAATGGAAATTGCACAAAAGCCTGTTTGTATGGTAGCCTGCTTTATTGTAAATTAGAAGAATGTTACAGTAGGTCATATTGGCTCTGCGATTAATTTATAAGTTTAGCAATAAAGCATTACAAGAATATGTACGCTCCTAAAGTTTCCGTTTTAATTCCTACCTACAATTATGCTCATTACTTAGACGATACTATACAGAGCGTCTTGAAACAGACCTATACGGATTTTGAGCTAATCATTGTAGATAATTGTTCCACAGACAATACAGATGAGGTAGTAAAAAAGTACTTGAATGACAAGCGGGTTTCTTTTTACACCAATGAAACAAACGTTGGCCTGGTTGGCAACTGGAATAAGTGCCTCGAGTATGCCCGCGGAAAATATATTAAATTTTTATGTGCGGATGATATGTTTCATCCGGGGTTGCTTGAAAAGTTTATTCCTGTACTGGAACAGTTTCCGGATGTTTCGATTGTTTCTTCTTATTGCGAAATTTTTGGCAACAGCAATTTTTGCCGGATTATTCCTTTCAAAGGAAGGGTAAGTGCCCATGTAGTTAGGGAAACTTTGTTAGGATCGCGCAATACATTGGGTAGTCCTTCTGTAGTTATGTTCCGGAAAAGCGATGCAGAAAAAGTTGGAATGTTCAACCCGCAACTTATAAAGTTTACGGATAGAGAATATTATTTGAGACTATTGACGTTGGGCGATTGTTATTTGATACCGGAAACTTTTTCTTATGTACGGTCGCATCCTGATACACAATCATCTTTGATCCAGGGAAAAAAGCATGAACTTATTTTTGAGCGGCACCGGTTCAACACCAGTGTTGGAAAATTAAGCACGCCAGCTACAGGGCCGGTACGTTTTGAGATTAATGAAACCATTAAGCGAAGTGCGCTCAGAAGTGCTGCCGTGATGTATGAAATGCTGCCGAAACTTCATAAAAAGAAAAGTAGAGCGCTGTTCAAAAAAGCGTTTCATATCGGTTATTCGGAAGGTGTGTTATTGAAACCAGTTTTACACTATTTGCAGTGGAAGTATGTAAAAAGACTAATTGGTAAAAAGCAAATAGAACTACATAAAATAGTTCAGTAAATCAACGAAGCCCGGAACCGTTTTGTAAGTATTGTTTTGAAACTTGTAATTTAAGTTTATTACAAACAAAACTGCGACGAAGATGAAGGCACAAATGCGTAGCAAATCGCTGTTCAAAAAAACACAAAATGCCGCTTTTTACATCTTACTATCTGGGTTTAAACTAAAAAAGCGAATATAGTATAATGAATAAAGGCATCATGCCGGTTACGACATTGATATCTGAATGTTATACAAAGCTGTTGCATCAATAAGAGGATTCGCTATCTATATAAAAGTATGATGGGTGAACTACTATAAAATCGATCATGATTAATAGAAGAAAGTTTTTAAGGAACCTTAGCTTAACGAGTGCGGCATTAACGGCACCGGCAGTATTCGTACACAGTGCTGAAACATATAATGAGGGAAAGCGCAAGTTTGCAAATCGTACTTTGCAAGGCCGGGTACATAATAATGGAAAAGGCGTGGCTGGCGTAGCGGTAACCGATGGCTTCCTTGTTGCAACTACAGACAAAAACGGTAACTACCAGTTGTTAAGTAATAGTGCCGCTGAATTTGTGTACATCAGTATTCCTTCGGGCTACGCGTTTGCCAATGAGAATGGCATTGCTAAGTTTTATATGCCTATTGCACAAAAGAGTGCAACGTTTAAGGCAGATTTCAGTCTGGAAAAGCTGGAAGCAGATGATCGTAAACACAATTTTATTGTATGGGCTGATCCTCAGATTATTTCTGAAAAGGATGCTGATATATTAAAAAAAGAGTCTGCACCGGATCTACGTGACTTAGTAAATTCTTATCCAAAAGGTACCCTTTTTCATGGCATCGGATGTGGTGATTTGGTGTGGGATCATTTTGAGTTATTTGAAGATTACAGGCAAGCCGTTGCAATATCGGGCATTCCGTTCTTTAATGTTATTGGAAACCACGATATGGATTTAGACGCCCGCACGGATGATTATTCCGCCAAAACATTCAAACAACAATTTGGCCCTACCTATTATTCCTTTAATCGCGGCGAAATACATTATATAGTATTAGATGATGTGTTCTTTTTAGGCGCCGCTAAACAATATATTGGCTATCTAACCGAAAATCAGCTGCAATGGCTGGAGCAGGATTTGGCGTTGGTAAAGCCGGGCACAACTGTTATTGTTAATCTGCATATTCCTACGAATACCGGTGCTGCACGCCGAAATAAAAAAGAAGAAGAGTTGGGCGGAACCGTATCGAACCGCAAACAGTTGTATAAGATGCTGGCACCTTATAAAGCTCATATTATGTCGGGCCACGCCCACGTTACCGAAAGCTGGGAAGAAGGCACTATAATGGAACACAATCATGGCGCTGTATGCGGTGCCTGGTGGACGGGGCCTATTTGCAGCGATGGTACGCCTAATGGATATGGTGTTTACGAAGTGAATGGCAGTGAGCTGAAGTGGTATTATAAATCAGTTGGCAAACCAAAAGAGCATCAATTGCGGCTTTATGCAAGAGGAAGAATAAAAGATGCTGCGGATGAAATCGCCGCCAATGTCTGGAACTGGGATGCGCAATGGAAAGTCGAATGGTTTGAAGATGGTATCAATAAAGGCATTATGGAAAGACGCGTGGCTTTTGATCCCTGGGCTGTTGAGCTTTTTGAAGGGCCTGAACTGCCTCAAAAGCACAAGTTTGTAGAGCCTGCTTTAACCGATCATTCATTCTTTGCCAAGCCATCTGCTGGTGCAAAAGAAATCACCGTGAAAGCTACAGATCGCTTTGGTAACGTGTATTCGGAAAAGATCCTTGATGATAAAGCTGCCATTTAAGTTTTTACTCACCACTCAATAGAATCGTGCATAAACGGAGCAAGGCCTATTTTATAGTAAATGCCGAAATAATGCAAACAGTTCCAAAGTTACACGGGTAGAAGTTTAATATGATTTCGAAACTCGTTACTCAATAACAAACTTGTGATACACCGTTCCTGTGATTTGTCTTTATCGAACCGGCTTTCTTTTTCCGCAAATAAACTTTTATATTCTTTTACAAGCGTCCAAAGTACGGCTTACACAACCAACTTTTTCAAATACCCATATAGACGATAAGGAAAGAAACTAAAAATGGCTTTCGAACAAAAAACTTTAAAGCTGCTTTGAAACCGTTGTTAGAAGCTTTTTTATGCAACTTTAATTCTGCAATGCGTATAAGGACGAACGTTCTGGTATAAAGAGCAGGCGTTGTATAAACTGAGTACAACATTATTGTCATACAGGTAAACAAAGCCATATTATATAAATGCATTGCTGGTTTTTATTATCGAGGTGTTCATCTGAATACGATCGTACAATCAAAACTATACTACGCATTTTTCGGTTTTCTTTTCAAACCTAACGATGTAATAATAATGGCGATACCAAAGGAAGATAGTATCAAAAATGAACTTTTTAAACTGGTAAGTCCTGCAATAAAGCCAATAGCAGGTGGGCCAATTAAAAGGCCAATCATACCAATGGAAGAAACGGCAGCAATGGCTACCGGCGCGGGCAAGGTTTTAGATTTAGCCGCTGCGCTAAACACCAGCGGAACGCCTGGCGAAACGCCGATGCCTACCAGCAGTAATCCAACAGTTGCCGGTACTAAATACGGCAAGAAGACGGCCAGCAGCAAACCCGTTGTAATTGAAAATCCACATATAACAATTATCTTTTCAAATCCCATCCGGTGTGTCAGCCAGTCGGTAATAAAACGGATTGCCGCCATTGAAATCATAAATGCAGTATACCCGATACCGATGAAAGCCGGTTCTGCCATAACCACTTTCTTAAAGTAAACGCCGCTCCAGTCAAACATCGCTCCCTGGCAAATCATCGAGCAGAAGGCAATCATGCCAAGACCCCAAAATGCTTTATCCGGCTTTGTGAAAAACGGACGTTTTTGGTGCGGGCGTAGTGCTTCGGTTAACAGATACGGAAAACAAAGCAGGAAACTAATAAGGGCAACGAACGCAACCAAGAGAAAATGATAGCCTACCGGAAAGGCCTTTCCAATGAAGTACGTACCAAGCGATGCGGCAACGAGGCCGGCAACACTCCACATGCCATGAAAAGAGGAAATGATCGTTTTTTTATACAACGCTTCAAGCGCAATGGCCTGGGTATTGATGGCTATATTCATTAAATTTCCGGCAGAGCCAAAAAGAAAAAGACAAAGCGTTAACTGCCAGGTTGTTTGAGAAAACCCGATGCCTGTGAGTAAACAGCTATAAAGAACGGCGGCTATCATGACTACTTTCCGGCTTCCGATTTTTGACGTTAAGTATCCGGAAACCGGCAGCGTTATAAAGGAACCTACAGGCATGGCTAAAAGAACGGCGCCCAACCCGGTTTCTGTCAGGTTGAGTGCTTGTTGAATATTGGGGATACGCGAAGCCCAGGTGGCAAAGATGAAGCCATAGAAAAAGAAAAATAAAGAAATGCGTATGCGCCTGGCCCGAAGGTTTTTTATAGCTGGTTCCATTGATCTGCACTTATCAAACAAGGCACCAATTTCAAGGCAGACGATGTTGAGGTAATTATTTGAGATTCGAACCTTTAAATTCCCGGCAATAAGCCCGGCGATTTAAACGGCATTATTTAATGGATAAATCAGCATGAGGTTTTGAAAAAGTTGTATTGCAAGTTCTATTAAGAAATATCGGCGGTCTATTCATCAGCTTCTTATAAAATGATTCGTTCCGGTGTCAGGCGCTATATAGTTATAGCTGAATTATAGACGTTTTGAAATTCCTGCTATGTTCTAAAGCGATAAATCATGCTTCTTTTTCTTGCTTCTCCTATTTATTTTAGACACGGTAATTGCCGGCGCTATGCCTGGTGATTATAGCAAAACAGCATACGGCGTTATTGTTTATCCCCATCCGGCTGATGGTGGTACGCAAGCCATGCAACTTCTGGTGATTCGTGCTAATATCATCCGGGTAACGGCATCACCGGAAAAGAAAACTAACAACCAGCGAAAGTTTGAT
>Ga0210040_10011291_pt1 | contig 10132 bp, 7 predicted proteins | sample CryGeyCG12114_NA_FD_185462 | JGI IMG/M metagenome (GOLD analysis project Ga0210040, IMG submission 185462) | Groundwater microbial communities from aquifer - Crystal Geyser CG19_WC_8/21/14_NA (SPAdes) (version 2) | ecosystem: Environmental > Aquatic > Deep subsurface > Groundwater | place: USA...
TTATATTTTATACTTTTCAGTTCATTTTTTTATCATTTGAAACTTAACTTTTTGTTAGCACCAAACAAACATTGCCATGTAACCTAGCGAGCAATTTTACTGCCTTTTTTTTTGAAATGGACAGTAATATTTTTATTTTCATGTATTTTTGCCAGGGCTTCTTAAATCATTGTTTCCTCTTTTCATAATGACAAAACTTTAGTAACCCATAGTTTATCCAGTTCCATTTTCATAGTCTTTTTCAGAGATGTTGGTCAAATTATCTGGACTAGCCGAAAAAAACTGCACAATAGTGAAAGAAACTGGATACAGAGTCATTTATCACTTTACGTACGTCAGAAAATTTGTGGATGACTGAAAATTACACAGGTTTTAAATATTGCTCGTAAGAGTGAGTGTGGCTATAGGCCAGTGGGCCCAGCCAGTAACTTTGGTGGTGGCGGTGGCGATTTTAACATCTCCCCAAATAGTAAATCCCTCCGCTAATATTGACATAATTAACGTTGATTGTGATTAAGATGTTAAAAGTTTGATGATTGCAAACGAAGCTTTTCCATTGTTTTGGATGAGTGAATTTTCGTGAGATAACCTTTAATTTTTTCAGGTCGTTCATGCTTTTTTGTGTGTTAGTTAACATTTATTAGAGTACCCGTTTATCGGAGTAACAGTTTTTGCCATAGTGGATTGTACACGTTGCGGTAAAATGCGGACTTTTTTAAACAGGTTTTTTCCGTACTCATCGCTTTTTTTACTTTCTCAGTCTTGGCAGGACTCGCAGGACAATTAAGTAATTACAGTTAGTTAATTTTTCTTTGTGATTAGCAAAGGATACTGCACCTTCAATTAACTAACATTAAGAATGGGTTTGGATAACAATAATTATTGACCGTAGCAACCTGCAGCCTTGACGCAAATTTCTTATAAAAATCACCTGTTAAACTCCCTATCTCTATCTATCTTATATAGGGTGATTGGCTCCGTATTATACAATTTCCTCACATTTTGTTTTTGTTTGCAAAAATTAAGAATCCGATCACGCTGCAAAAAATCTCATTTTTTCCCGAACGTTTCAAATTTTTTGCGTAGGATAGGACAGGAGAGCTATAGTTAGAAGAAGCATGCTACAGTGTTGTGTTCTTTTTCTCGCATGAAAAGAACGTTGCAAAGAAAGCTATGTGTATGCATGCATTATAAATAGAAGTGAAGTTTCGTTAGTTAGTTGCTTTCAACATTATTAAATAAGGACTGAGGGACATGATGAGACATCATATAGACAGAGAGACAAGATTTTTTATTTGAGTCAAAGTTAGCTGTGTGGATGCGCACATGTTTTTGTTTTAGCATGCCAAAAAAATTTTGCGAGCATTAAATTGTCATCTTAATTCCCAACCAGCAAAGTTAAGGAAGACAGGAATTTTAAGCCTTGAAAAAAATAAGTCCAAAATGCATGAATCTTTTGTGGTTTCAAAGGCAAGACGTTCCAGAATTTGACCCACTCACTAATTAATTTACACTGCAGTTTTATATACGAAATCACCTAAGTGCGGAAGACTGCCTTGGATTACTCAGGGACATGAGAATAAACATTGACAGGCTTTACTAATTTAGAAGCCTCTTGGTACATCTTGATTAGCAAAAAAGGCAAAAAACGAATTCTAAAATTATTACAGCATCATAACATGTAGAACTGATGGGGGTTCCAAATTTGGTGGCATTGGTTTTGCGTTCAAAAGTTAGAACAGATAGAAAGTACCGGTTTCATTTTCGTAAGACCTGTGTTCGGCTAAAAACTTAGGCTTGAATATATACTGTTAGATATAACCAAATTTTGCAACGTTTTTAAACATGGCGTCTCATTGACCACCTCAATATTTTTTGACTTAGCACTGATTCGGGAGAAGGATACCTTAATAATATTTTCTTATTCAGGGCTTTTTGCAATTCCACAATAGAAATCACAATTTTGGCAGGATAGTTTTGGAATATGCGGAGGTAATTTTAGCTCAACATGAAGACTTTTTATATTTAAAAAGCATGCATTAGCTTAGCCATTGATTCCAAAATATTTTCTAAGATTTTTTTTCCTGATCACTGAAGTTGTGAGAGTTAACACCGTTTTATAATATTCGGATCACATTACAACACGTATTAATTACGAAAGACATCAAAAGGCATAAAAAATGCACAAACCCGTCCCTGTGCATCTAAGTTGTCTGATGGAGTGAAGAATGCATCTAAGTTGTCAGATGGAGTGAAGAATAGAACGGTCCAGCGAGCGTGATTGTTGCATAGAGCACATAACCCTCGAAACTATGAACGTGCTCAATAAACACTTCCAATCATCCAATACTAAATTACCAATCCAAAATTTATTGTATTATATTCCAATATCCGATTATATCCAATTCGTATTTATTTGGCCGTACTAACTACTTCTATGAGGTTGATATACAGAATACCAGAATATACGGCACATTTTTTATTCAGTCTGCCTTTGAAGTTTGCCTTTTTCTTCTTCGGTCGTTGTCTGTTAGTGATTTTGATTTGATAAATAAAACGTGAAGTATATTTCTCTGTGATAGTGACTGACGTTTTTTTGTCCCTTACGGAGAAGTTGTTCAAATTTTTATGTCATGCTTGGCATGTTTGGGCGGCATTGAAGTAGTTGTCTGAAGGACTGTTTTTGTCGATCCTGTTTAGGTTTTACGGTTGGTTAGCTTTTAATCAGTCAGTATTTAAAACCTGTTTGCGAATTCCTTCACACATTTTGTGACGTTAGCAGGGTCAGGTACGTAGGCGTAGGCGAGTATTTTATCAATATAAATGGAGGAACAAGAGATTACTGAAGCCGAGAACGTGTTGACGTTGTCAAACAACAATGGAATAACAACTTGTGCAGATTCGGACAATGGCTCTTGTACAACGTCGGAAGACGAGTCACCAAAATCTCCTGACGGGGGTAATAAACTCCCCATCGTGATTCTTAAGAAAAGTGGCGTAACTGAAGACGAAGAACTAGACTTCAATGACGAGGACGTTTCTCAACCTCAAATCACAGCAGACATCAAGAAAAGTGTTCCAAGTGATGACGAAGATGGGGAGTGTAGTGAAGAAGAAGAAAAGATTAAGTCACCCATCCTCAAAACAGATAAAAAGAAAGTGCGAGTTGTTACAGGGGATGAAGAAGAAGGGGAATGTGTGGATGAAGAGGAGGAGGAAGATAATGAGAAAAAAAGAAAAAAACGACTCCTTCGATTTGGTAGCAGCGGCAGTGACGAAAAAGAGGCTGGAGCCATTGATGATGAGGACGACGAAGATAAAGAAGACCCGGATGAACTAGAAGAAGGTGAAGTTTCAGATGACGAAGAGCGCCAAATAAGTCGAGATCCCAAACCTTTATGCCGATTTTTTCAGAAGGGTCAATGTACTTGGGGCAATAATTGCAGGTCAGTCAGTCTAAAGAAAGATACTAGATTTCATAAATCGCGCGGTGAATTTAATCATAACATAACTAAAAATAATGTTGTTTCAAATACAGATTTCTACATCCAGGAGTAACAGACAAAGGCTTATATTCAATGTTTGAACCAATAACCCGACCACTAGTACCACATGGTCCTGGAGGTTCCATGGGTCCTCCACCCGGACTTTTAGGTCATCATCCACCGTCGCACCCTCCACCTCCTCCCCATATGATCCGTCCCCCACTTCTTGGACCAGGTCCACCCCCAGGGGTGATGTTGAAACCTCTTGAGCCAGAATCTTCTTGGGAACGAGGTCTTCGACATGCCAAAGAAATCATCAAGCAATCCGTGAAGCGCAAAGAGACGGATGTGGACTTTGAGGAGAAACGAATGAATCTTAGTTTGGCTCAAGATGAAGACGAGTTGGACAAGGAAAATGCGGACTTCTATGTGCGGAAAGGGGGCACCCCTGCGGTTTTGGAAGACGCACCTGCGATCCCCACTCTTAACAGGTAAAACTTGTATTTGTACGTTAGTTTATTAGATTAGAAAGGTTATTTTTTTATGTTTTTTATTGTAGAGAGGAAGAAGAGCGCTATTTATCCGAAACTTCAGAATGGCGTCGTCGTAAGCAAGCAGAAGGAAGTAACCCGGATGTCGCTGATTTTGCCCCCAGACGAAGAATGCGTGCTGCACCTCCACGGGACTCACCTGTGATTCGAGAAGCACCACCATTACATGAACCCACTAGACCTAGTGGACGAGAACCAATGCGAAGGGGTCCGCCACCCCTAAGGCGTTATAGGTAGGTACTAGGTATTTAAAATTCCCATTTTAACTACTTACCTTTACTAATCAGCTTGCTGTAATTGATTGCCGACAGTGATGAAAAAGGTTTTCATCGAAAATCGGCCGAAGAATGGCATGACCCCTGGATGCGATCGAACAATGCTCAAGGTAATGCTGCTATCGTATCCCCTGGAGGGAAAAAAGGTGAAGGTTCGATGGACAAAGCTGCAGCCAAGAAGAGACGACGTCTTAGCACCACTAGTAGCACTCGGTCATCTTCACGCAGTTCTAGAAGTCCCAGTCGTTCCCGTTCCAACTCCCGCTCCCGTCCCAGATCTGCTAATAATAACCCAAGGTTGATTATTTGTAAATCTAAAAGTATTCAAGTTTTTTTTAAATTCTCAATTTCATATTTTTTCATTGGCATTGATCTGTTACTGTCATAGTAAGCGAAGACGAAGACGCTGGAAAAGTTCAGAAAGTTCCTCGTCTTCGTCATCAACCTCCTCATCCTCCTCCTCTAACAAGAGCTCCTCTCTGGAGTCCCTTGGTCATGGAGGTGGTCGCAAAAGAAGACTGACGGTGGATAGCAATCGAAGCCCTCCTCCCATGACAGTGGCTCCTGTGGTCGTCAGACGTGTTGAGCCTCAAGAAAACTTTTATCGTAAAGCTCCAAGTAGGGATAGTTTTCGACGTGCCTCAAGATCCCCCAACTCTAAACCAGGTATTACTCTGGAGAAATTAGAAATGCTGATTTTCGGAATATGATTGATCAATATTATTTCTCTGTGTTTAGTGAGAATTGCTCCTCCGCCACCTTCCAATGAATACGGAATGGGTCATCATAGATCAATGGGAGGAATGGCTGGGAACTCAGGAGGTAATGGTCCCAGAATTCAAGGAGGAGGTCCCCGTAATAGAATGCGTTATGCACCTCCTCCGTCTCCGAAATCTTCTCCTGTCCCTTATTCGTAAGTCAAAATTATTAGATGCTAATCAGCAAAGTTTACGGCTTGAAATCTTGAGTCTTAGTTAATTATCTTGATGTGAATGTATATATTTTTGCAGAAGAAGTAGAAATCGTAGTGGTAATAGTGATGGCAGAAAACCGTTCAAAAAAGGAGCTCGATCCATATCCAGGTCTATTTCGCGGTCAAGAAGTCGCAGTCGATCCTGGAGTCACTCGAAATCACGATCTAAATCCAGATCACGTTCTCCTATAGTGTCTAGAAATACGAGGCCATTGTTAGGCATATCTAGCAAGTTCTCCAGAGGAGTTTCTCGGTCCCGATCCAGGTCCAATAAACGGAGCTCGTCCTCCTCTTCTTCTGATGCACATAGTGACTCTTATGGATACAAGAAACAGTCTACCAAAGGTGATTATGACCATACGAAATTAAAGATAGTTGGCCTTAGAGGAGTGTCTAATGATTTTTTCGTGTGATTTGTAGAAGTGTCACCCCCAACACCAACTATACCCAGACGTCGAAAAAATTCTACCAGTTCTGGGGATGAAAAAAGTAAGCCTGGTAGAGCAGTTCAGCCGGGAAATGCAACAGCCAGAGGTGGCCATAATGAAGGGAAAGGTCAAATAAAAATGACAATTAAGTCAGCTTCAGGTAGAATAAAAAATAACCGAAATGTGCTGGACAAGTTGTCAGACGAATTGGATTTGAGCAATGGGAGCAGTCATAGCAAACCAGACGAAGATGGAGATAATATTAGCGATCCTAGTAAACTTCTGAAGGTACAAATACAAACGTATAAGATTAACTTAATGCATCTACCTGGTGCTTACTCGAATGGTCTATTGTAGTTGCAAGATGACGAAGAACCTGGATCCCCGAAAACCCAACAGTTGAGGACTGTGAGAAGAGAAGAACTTTTGAAACAGTTGAGAGCTGTTGAAGAGGCGATTGCGAAGAAAAAGTCTAAGCTTGAAAAATAGTTTTTAGCGGTTAGTATTCTGATTAGAAAATTGATCTAGTTTACGCATCTTTTGTATGTTTATTATGTAGTGAGTGAACCTGACGTTCCTGTTCTTAGTGTGTATCTAATTAACGTGTCCATCTTTAGCTACTTAAATTTTTTAATGTTTAAAATTTATCTAGACTATAGACAGTTAGTAGGACATTTAAGATTTCAATCAGTATGATTTATTATTGTATGTCTATATGTTTTATGGGGCAGTTCTTGAACTATGGGCTTTGTGCTGCAGAAAATGATGCATATGCATGTAAATACGACGAGTATAAAGTGTAAATGTGGCTAGTGGTATCATGTTTAGACACGGGCCCTTCAGCTGCAGCCCATGATGATATGGTCTTATTGTATTTTGTAGGTAAGTAGAAAATGGAATTTAAGAACTAAAAAAGGATTACATGTACTACTATTTACTATGCAGTTATTAAAGTGATGTCTACAAAAATATACAAAGTCTTTAAATGCGCATTGCACAAAGTAGTTCAGGGTACATGAAAAATTGAAGTGTATAGAATGAAAAAAGTATCATTCAATGTTCAATCAGTTTTATTTATTATCATAATTATCATTGTTATTACGGTTTTTATTACTACAATTCAATAATAAAATATGGTTGGCTTGTTGTTTGTTTTCTTAAAGAATTTTTGTCACTTGATTATTTTATAATGTTTAGTCAATTCATAAGAATGCTGATAAATAAGTTGGTCTACAAAAGAATAATAAAAAATTATAGAGTAAATAATTAGTTCTTTTTATGAATCCAAAATTCTTAAAAATATTTTGGGACTACGGACGACTATTTACTGTTACTATACTATCTAGACGATAGACTGTAAAAATAAATATATCATTAATTTATACATAGATGGGAAATATCAGCCAGGCTTGGAAAAATTCAGGTACATGATGATAAACTAGCTGACTGGAGGCAGATCTCATTTTTTAAACCTCTTAGACTCGTTTTCGGATGTTATCTGCGAAAAGGGGATAGCGAGTGGAGCCACAGCTGCTGAAAGTGTCTCATCTGCGTCAGCTTTTTGTAGTCCATCCATTTGCGTAGTGTTGGATGTTTTTGTTAATATTGGACAAATAAAATCTCGCTCTCGGTCTATGTAATGCATTTTCAGGGAATAGAGATTTGCTAAATGGCCTAGCTGGACTCGCTCGTCTTTTCTCATCGGGTGCAATCTAGGCAGACCAGGACAAAAGAAAAATACTGTCATTGAGTTATAGAGCTAAACTTAAAACTTTCCCTTATCTCATGTGTTATGTAGAAGATCGTCAAACACTTCCAGATTCCAGATTGAAGCCATTCTGGCAACTAATGCGCATTTTTTAAACATAAAAAAAGTTAAATGAGTATGAAAAGCTAACCTAAGTTGAGACTGCTGAGGATCCTGAAGAAATTTTGACAGCTTTTCATTCGCAGATGTCTTAATTGAGAAGACGGGTTTGTTGGGATACACTCTCCTTTTCCCTGCGCGCATTTCCCTGGACGAATAGTCTCGCAATTTTCTAATTAAAATATCCCGAGTTCGCTCCGATTCCATATCCTCCATCCAATCTTCACTAACCCAATCAGAATGTTCGTCATCCCCTTCTTGACCTTTATCTTCATCTTCTGCCCGATGATCTGAATAATAACAACTGGAAGTAGATGTAGTTGATCCGTCATCGTCATCCTCTTGGTCACTTTTCATTTCTTGATCAGCAAATCCCAAAATGGCTGCTGCGGCTCCGGCACAATCTTGACTTTTATTCATTGCACCACTACTACTCCCATCTACAGTTCCAAGACTATTTTTGTCACTTCTGTGAGCCCGTTTCCTTTTGCCCAGTTCAATATCCAGTACACAATTCGGACTAGAATACTATGCGCAAATATTCGTGGGTCAAACCTAAACTGAAAGTAGGTCACTAAACTGAAAAAAATATTAGAAATATACACATACCAATTGTTGGGACTGGACATTAATGATGGTAGAAGCCAATGGTTTGACCATATTCTGATGGTGCCTATGATGATGCAGAATTTTCTTGTGATGTTTGAATCTTGAACTAATCAGTTGATGATCGTGAAGAACCATGGAGGAAGAAATTGCTGCTGAGGAAGACCCAGGCTCTTCGGCTTCCCCATCATAATCATGTTGGTGACAATGGGTCAACGTACAATATATTGTGGAGGAGGAAGAAGTAGAGCAAGTGGGTGAGTTTGAGTTGACCATAGAATATTTACTGTCACTACCCCCACCCCCACCCACGGAACATTTTCTTTGAAGGCAATGGATCACATCGTCTTCACGGGCATTCATCCTCTCCGAAGGACATGGAGACTCTTCTCGATCGAATGGATTCCCGGTGTCTACTGCCATTCTTTTGTACCTTCGTCGTCTTTTGGTTTGAGATATTTTTTGAGGTTTTTGAGGATTTGAAGGCCCAAAGAATTCATTGAAAGAGTCTGACTCAACTACAACGTTGCTCTGCTGCTGATTCAGTCTATCATTTCGTTGTTTGAGGAATCTATTGGAGCGACCTGGCGATTTGGTATTATTGATAGTTCCATTTCTCCCACCTCCATTGTTTCCATCGATTGTTAGTCTAGCCAATGAACGTTCCGCCAAATCGTCAGACTCGTTCCCACCTTTGCTAGAATCCTCCGAGTCTAATGATAAAAAATAAGAAGAATACGATTTTTTAAATCCCGTGACTACAATAATGGGTATCAAATACGGTAGCTACTATACTATGACTATGTACCTTGTTGCTGAGAGGATAATAAATTGGAAGTGGATCGAGACTTCCTTGGATTCGAATGCAAATTGTGTTTCCATCCACAGCCACCTCCAGACGAACTTTGTCGAATGCCTCGTTTACTAGAACTGCTGTCTTCCAGAGCACAAGATAAGTCGGAGGCTAAATTCTCCATTGCTAACTAAGTAATCAATCACTTTTATTCAAAGTCATTTAAGGTCAGTTTGTTGATTGGATCGTGATCCGTAAAAACAGGAACGTTTAAACAATTTAAACTTATCAACACAACTTCGTCGTCCAGTTTCTTTTGAACATAGTCATCAAGTCAAATCAACAATAAAACAGTCCTCAGAGCCTCAGAATAGATTTACAATCAATAACTATAACGTCCACCTATATCAGAAAATTGGGAACCTTTTAACCCACTTACATTTTTATTTTAGTTTTTTGTATATCCTAAAATTCCTAACTATAACCTCAACCTGATTGATTATAACTATAACTGAATAACTGTAATTTACTGTACATATTACGCAACACATTGAACTGAAAACACAGACAGCAGCTGTAGAGCAGCATTCAAGACGATGAACCAGACTCACTGTTTATAGAAACCATAGAAGTAGATTACTATACAACAATTTCTTGTTTAGCACATATATGAGATAGTGCCAAAAGTGCGTTTAATTTTAAAGTTGACCAATCAGAGCACCCCCGCTAAAGATCAACTAAACTATTGGCATATACGACTGTGAGTAAGTTCTTTTTTTCTTTTTCGAGATTTGTATTTCTTATGTCACATTCCACAGAGTACGTGAGTACTTACGGGACATGGGACTGACGGGGTAGCCGCATATTCTATAAGGTCAATATTTTGTCGGCTTTATATGTGTGTCCCATACTATACACTGTGTAACTAACTAACTATTTACTATTTCAGCAATCTTCAATTTGTTTGCCTGCCTGTTTGATTTTAGTAACTTCACAAAGATCAGCTGTGTCAGCTCTGTACTGGTGTGAAGTCGGCGTAAAAAAGTAGTGGGAGTGGGACCTACGTGATGTCAGTCGGTCAGTGTAAGTCTAGTAAATTGAATTGAAAGTAGCTACTTTCAATTCAATTTTTTACGCATTCAATTTGAGAAGTA
>Ga0210040_10011292_pt1 | contig 10131 bp, 9 predicted proteins | sample CryGeyCG12114_NA_FD_185462 | JGI IMG/M metagenome (GOLD analysis project Ga0210040, IMG submission 185462) | Groundwater microbial communities from aquifer - Crystal Geyser CG19_WC_8/21/14_NA (SPAdes) (version 2) | ecosystem: Environmental > Aquatic > Deep subsurface > Groundwater | place: USA...
CGGCTCCGGCCAGGGCGCGAATCCCGCGTGACGCGCTGCGCTTCCTCGCCTAGATCGCCGCCATGCTGGATGCACTCTCGATGACCTATCTTTGGCTCAAGGCCGGGCATATCATCTTCGTGATCTTTTGGATGGCGGGGCTGTTCATGCTGCCGCGGTTCTTCGTCTATCACCAGGAAGCCCCGGTGGGCTCGGCCGAGGATAGGCTATGGGTCGATCGTGAGCGCAAGCTGCTCAAGATCATCCTCCTGCCCTCGATCATAATCGTCTGGCTGCTGGGCATCGCGCTCGCCAGCGTGATCGGCGCGTGGGACCAGGGCTGGCTGCACGCCAAGCTGACGCTGGTGCTGATCCTCTCGGCCTATCACGGCTACCTCTCGGCCTATTCGAAGAAGCTGGCCCGCGGGCAGCGGCCCCTGGCGGGCAAGAAGCTGCGCCTGCTGAACGAGGTGCCGGGCATCGCCGTGGCGCTGATCGTGGTGCTGGTGGTGGTCAAGCCGTTCTGATCTAAGGACACTCGGGTCCGCCAGCGCGGACCTCTCGGCGTGCACGTGCCGAATTGACGGCGGCTGGCGAAGATCTTATCTAGATCGTGTCACCGGCTGAGGCTGCTCTTCCTGAGCGGCCGGGTCAGCTTTCCCCAAGCGCGATTTTACGATCGAATTGCCCGCCGGCGTTTCCCCAAATCACTGGAATACAACGATAATGCATCTAAAAGAACTGAAGAAGAGAGCGCCGGCCGAACTGGTCTCGATGGCCGAGGAACTGGGCGTCGAGGGCGCTTCCACCATGCGCCGGCAAGACCTGCTGTTCGGCATCCTCAAGGAAGTGGCCGATGATGGCGAGGAGATCCTGGGCATCGGCACGATCGAGGTGCTGCAGGACGGATTCGGCTTCCTGCGCAGCCCCGAGGCGAACTATCTCGCCGGCCCCGACGACATCTACGTCTCGCCCAACCAGGTGCGCAGATGGGGCCTGAGGACCGGCGACACGGTCGAAGGCGAGATCCGCGCCCCGCGCGATGGCGAGCGCTATTTCGCGCTGACCAAGCTGCTCAAGGTCAATTACGACGATCCCGACGCGGTGCGCCACCGCACTAATTTCGATAATCTCACCCCGCTCTACCCGGATGAGCGGCTGGTGCTCGATACGGTCGATCCCACGGTCAAGGACAAGTCGGCCCGGGTGATCGATCTCATCAGCCCGCAGGGCAAGGGCCAGCGCGCGCTGATCGTGGCGCCGCCGCGCACCGGCAAGACCGTGCTGCTGCAGAACATGGCCAAGGCGATCACCGACAATCATCCCGAGGTGATCCTGCTGGTACTGCTGGTCGACGAGCGGCCCGAGGAGGTCACCGACATGCAGCGCTCGGTCAAGGGCGAGGTCATCTCCTCGACCTTTGACGAGCCCGCCTCGCGCCACGTGCAAGTGGCTGAAATGGTTATTGAAAAAGCCAAGCGGCTGGTCGAGCACAAGCGCGATGTGGTGATCCTGCTCGATTCGATCACGCGTCTGGGCCGCGCTTACAACACCGTGGTCCCGAGCTCCGGCAAGGTGCTGACGGGCGGCGTCGATGCCAACGCGCTGCAGCGGCCCAAGCGCTTCTTCGGCGCCGCGCGCAACATCGAGGAAGGCGGCTCGCTGTCCATCATCGCCACCGCGCTGATCGACACCGGCAGCCGCATGGACGAGGTGATCTTCGAGGAATTCAAGGGCACGGGCAATTCCGAGATCGTGCTCGACCGCAAGGTGGCGGACAAGCGCATCTTCCCCGCGCTGGACGTGGGCAAGAGCGGCACGCGCAAGGAAGAGCTGCTGGTCGACAAGGAAGCGCTCAGCAAGATGTGGGTGCTGCGTCGCATCCTCATGCAGATGGGCACGATCGACTCGATGGAGTTCCTGCTCGACAAGATGAAGAACTCGAAGACCAACGAGGACTTCTTCGCCACGATGAACCAATAAGGTTTGTCAGGAGCCGTTCGTTCGCGGCGCCACCAGAGACTGCGGTCTGCATGGATCAGGCGGCGGGGAGTGAGCTTCAGATGCTCGCTCGCCGCCGGGGCTCAGCGCCGCCTCCGCCTCACGCCGTGTTCCGGAATCGTCGCTCATGCCGTGGAGGCGGCGCGCTTCGCCACTCAGTGACTCGTCTCCTGCGGGCTAGAAATTCAAGAGATCATCGTCATATAAGGAACATCTCGTCCCGCCTCTCCGTGATCCGGGATCAGGATGCAAAATGCTAGCGTTCCACGTGAAACAAAGGGCGTGCTCCGATGAAGATGAATATCGAGATCGAATGCTCTCCGGAGGAGGCGCGCCGGTTCATGGGGCTGCCCGATGTGGAAAAGGCGAACGCCGTCTATATCGATGCGGTGACGAGCGCGATGAAAGGCGTCTCCGGCAGCGAGCAGCTGGAGAAATATGCGCAGCATTTCGCGCCGATGGGACAGTTCGGCCTGAAGCTGTTCCAGGACTTCATGGAAGCTGCCGTGCAGCAAGGTCAAGGCCGGCAAAGCGGTTTGCCAGGCAAGGACAACAAGCTGAGCGGTTAGCAGGATCGCTGCCGCAGTGACGACAATCTTTGCGCTGTCCAGCGGGGCTCCGCCCGCAGGGATCGCCGTGATCCGTGTCACCGGTCCCGAGGCAGGGCGCGCCATCCAGTCGATCGCCGGCCAGATCCCGCCGCCTAGGCTCGCAAGAAGACGGATGTTCCGCACGCCTTCCGGAGAGCCGCTCGACGACGGGCTTGTTCTGTGGTTCCCCGGCCCAAACTCGGTGACCGGGGAAGACGTCGCCGAATTCCACGTCCACGGTGGGCGCGCGGTGATCGCCGCGCTCGAAGCTGCTCTACAGGTCTTACCGGGATTGCGCCGCGCCGAAGCAGGCGAGTTCACGCGGAGGGCGTTCACCAACGGCCGGATAGACCTCGCCGAAGCCGAAGGCCTGGCTGATCTCCTCACCGCAGAGACCGAGCTTCAGCGGCGCTCTGCCCTCGCGACTGCGGGCGGCCATTTGTCCCGCAAGCTGGAGGGCTGGCGCGTTGATTTGCTGGCGCTCTCCGCGCAGGTAGAGGCGGCGCTTGATTTCGACGACGAAGATGATGTTCCGGGCCTGCCCCGACGATTCTCGAGCGAGCTACGCAATCTCAGGGACGGAATTTGCGCAACACTGTCACTTCCCGCGGCTGAGACGTTGCGCGAAGGCTTTCGCGTGGCACTCGCCGGCCCGCCGAATGCCGGCAAATCCACGCTGTTCAACGCCCTGACCGAGAGCGAGGCAGCAATTGCTACGCCGATCGCCGGGACAACCAGAGACGTGCTCGTCCGCTCGATCGCTTTGTCCGGCATCCCGTTCAGCTTCGTGGACATGGCTGGGCTCCACGAGGAAGCGCATGATCCCATCGAACGCATCGGCATCGAACGCGCAAAAGTCGAGATAGATCGCGCGGATCTCGTCCTCTGGCTCGGAGACCAAGGCCAGGGACCGACAGGGTGCTGGGAAATCGAGCCAAAGTGTGATGTGCCAGATCATCCGCGCAAGGCCGGGCCCCTGTTCCGCGTCTCGGCAGCGACGGGAGAGGGCATGACCCCACTCACCGCCGCGCTTATCGCGAGGGCGCAGAGGGCGATGCCAGCGCCCGGAGACGCCGCGATCAGCCGGCGCCAGCGTGAACGTCTCGAGCAAAGCAAAACGGCTCTTGAGGCCGCCACCGGAGAGGCCAACCTGCTCATCGTGGCCGAGCATTTGCGCTCTTGCCGGCACGCGTTTGATGCGATTCTCGGGCGAACAGCTACGGAGGACGTTCTGGATACGTTGTTCGGCAGGTTCTGCATCGGAAAGTAGCGTTCCACGTGGAACAATGCTCCTTTGACGATCATCGCCTAGGCGCCTATTCGCGACGCGAGATGAAGACATTTGATATTCTCGTAGTCGGCGGCGGGCACGCCGGCTGTGAAGCAGCCGCTGTAGCGGCGCGCATGGGCGCGCGAGCAGGTCTTATATCGTTCGATCTGGCAAAGATCGGGGCGATGAGCTGCAATCCAGCCATAGGCGGACTTGGCAAGGGCCATCTTGTTCGCGAAGTCGACGCTCTCGGCGGCTTGATCGGTCGGGCGGCAGACGCGGCTGCAATCCACTACAGGATGCTGAACCAGTCCAAGGGGAGCGCTGTGCAAGGACCTAGGGTCCAGGCCGACCGACGGCTCTTCAAACGGGCAATTCAAAGGATGCTGGCCGCGCAAGCCAATCTAACGCTCATCCAGGGTGAGGTGGTGGAGCTGGTGCTGAATGGCGGCCATGTCAGCGGCGTCAGATTGGCCGATGGATCGATGCTGGATTGCGCAGTGATCATTCTGTGTACGGGTACCTTCCTCGGAGGCCAGCTGTTCCGCGGTGAGGAGCAGCTCGCAGGCGGACGCATTGACGAGGCTGCAGCCAGTCGGCTGGCGGGGCAGCTACGCGATCATGACCTGCCGCTCGCACGCCTGAAGACCGGCACTCCGCCTCGGCTGGATGGGCGTACAATCGACTGGTCACGGCTTGCGGAGCAGCCGTCAGACGCCGCCAGGTGGACCATGTCGCCGTCGACGGATGGCCGCGAAAACCCGCAGCTTTCCTGCGCCATTACCCGCACGAACGGGCGAACGCACCAAATCATCGCGAAAAATCTTCACCGATCTCCGCTGTTTACAGGTGCGATCGATGCGATCGGACCTCGCTACTGTCCGTCGATCGAGGACAAGATCCATCGATTTGCCGATCGCGACGGGCACCAGGTGTTCCTTGAGCCCGAGGGCTTGGCGACGCATCTGGTATATCCCAACGGGATCAGTACCTCTCTTCCCACCGAAGTTCAGCTTCAGATGCTGCGGACGATGCACGGCCTTGAGCAGGTGGCTGTGGCCATGCCCGGCTACGCGGTCGAGTACGACCATATCGACCCGCGAGCGCTGGGGCGCGATCTGCAGCTGAAGCAAATACCGGGCCTCTATTGTGCGGGGCAGATCAATGGCACGACTGGCTATGAAGAGGCTGCCGCTCAGGGCCTGATCGCCGGGATGCATGCTGCCGCTGTTTCACGTGGAACAGCTCCTGTGCCGCTCGACCGCGCCAACAGCTATATGGCGGTCATGATCGATGATCTGACCCTTCATGGTGTCAGCGAGCCCTACCGTATGCTGACCGCGCGCGCCGAATATCGCCTGCGGCTCCGCTCTAACAATGCCGCGCACCGGCTTACACCTCTGGGCATTGCTGCGGGGTGTGTGGGTCCAGACAGGCGTGCTTGGTTCGACCGACACCTTGAAAAGCGACAGCAATGGGAGGAAGCGCTGGCGCGCCCGGTTTCGTCAGCGGATATGGTCGAATCCGGTATCGCCGTGAGACGCGACGCTGGCCGGAAGCCGATTGGCGAATGGCTACGTCATGCGGACATCGGGCTTTCCGCTCTTGTGGAATGGCTTCCCGCAGGACTCGACGTGAACTCTGAGGTCGCCGAGGAGGTTGTCGAAGATGCGCTTTATGAGCCGTACCTTGCACGCCAGGACGCCGAGATGCGAGAGATGCGCGCAAGTGAGGCGGTGCAACTCTCGTCCGACTTCGATTACTCCCGGGTGCCTGGATTATCGAATGAGATGATCGAGCGGCTCCAGGCGGCACGGCCGGATTCGCTCGCGGCTGCAGGGCGGGTGCGCGGGATTAGTCCTGCGGCGCTTGCTGCGCTCCTGGTGCATGCGCGCAAGGTTGCGGCGCCGGTCTCGTGATGGAGGGCGAGGAACAGGCTCGCGCGTATTGTGAGCGCCTCACAGCGTCCGAAGCTACAATCGCGCGCCTGGAGGCATTCGCCGTCCGCCTCAAGGACGAAAACACCCGGCAGAACCTCGTTTCCTCCGCCAGTCTTGAGCAGGTCTGGCAGCGCCACATAGCGGATAGCCTCCAGCTGCTGGAGCACGTGCCGGGTGAGCCGAACACATGGCTTGATCTCGGCACCGGAGCCGGGCCGCCGGGCCTGGTAGTTGCGATCGCGCGTCCCGACATGCCGATGTACTTGATCGAATCGCGCAAGCGTCGTGCAGAATGGCTCCAGAGTGTCTGCGACGAGCTTGGCCTGTCCAGATGCGTGGTGCTGGCAAACAGGCTGGAGGACGTCGATCGGATTGCGGCAGGGGTGATTTCGGCCCGTGCATTTGCGCCACTGGATCGGCTTTTCCGGCTATCCACCCGATTTTCCACACCGGAGACCATTTGGCTGTTGCCCAAGGGCCGCTCCGCGCAGATAGAATTGGCTGATCAGCCCCCGGAGATACAGTGCATGTTCCACGTGGAACCGTCACTCACCGATCCCCAAGCGGGCATCATCGTTGGAAGAGGGGCGCCTGTCAGTCGATGATCTGCATTGCCGTAGCAAATCAGAAGGGCGGCGTGGGCAAGACGACCACCGCCGTCAACCTCGCCACCGCAGTCGCGGCGACGGGGTGGCGCACCTTGCTGATCGATCTCGACCCACAAGGCAACGCATCCACCGGCGTGGGTGTGGCGCCTTCCGAGCGGGAGATGTCGAGTTACGACGTTCTCGTGGAAGGCGTGCCGGTCGAGCAGTGCATCGTTCCATCGGCGGTGCCTGGCCTGGACCTGATCCCGGCAACCGTCGATCTCAGCGGTGCGGAGGTGGAGCTTGTCTCGGCCGATGAGCGGTCATACCGGCTGCGCAATGCCCTTGCGGATAATGAGCGCCATGACATCTGCCTCATCGATTGCCCGCCATCACTGGGATTGTTGACGCTGAACGCGCTATGCGCTGCGGACTCGCTTCTTGTCCCGTTGCAATGTGAGTTCTTTGCGCTCGAGGGGCTCAGCCAACTGCTGAACACGGTCGACCAGGTGCAGGAGCGGTTCAACCCCAAGCTCAGCATCCTCGGCATCGCGCTGACGATGTTTGACCGGCGCAACCGGCTCACCGATCAGGTTGCCGAAGATGTGCGCGAATGCCTCGGCGACCTGGTGTTCGAAGCTGTCATCCCGCGCAACGTGCGCCTTTCGGAGGCGCCCAGTCACGGATTACCGGCCTTGGTCTATGACCATTCCTGTGCTGGAAGCCTCGCTTACATGAATCTGGCGCGCGAGATGATCGCTCGCCTCTCGCTTGAAAGGCAAGCCGCATGAGTGCGAAAAGCGACACCGCCGAACAGAAGAAGCCTGCCGCCGCCAAGCGCAAGCTGGGCCGGGGCCTCGGTGCGTTGATGGGGGATGCGCGGCGCGAGCAGCCGGTCACGCCCGCGCCATCGCCCGAGGAGCCACGTCGCACGGCGGCGGCGAAGAACGCGCCGCGTCCGACGGAGGAGCAGGTCGTCACGACCGGCCTCGCCAATCTACCCGTCGCTGCGATCGAGCCGCATCCGGATCAGCCCCGGCGTCATTTCGACGAGGATGCCCTTGCGGAACTCGCCGGGTCGATCGCCGCGCGGGGCCTGATACAGCCGGTAATCGTGCGGCCGCTGCCGGGCGGTCGGTATCAGATCGTGGCGGGCGAGCGACGCTGGCGCGCTGCGCAGATTGCGCAAGTGCATGAAATTCCAGCATTAATTCGTGATCTTGAAGAGCGGGAGGTCATGGCGCTGGCGCTGATCGAGAATGTTCAGCGCGAGGATTTGAACGCGGTGGAGGAGGCGCGCGCCTATCAGCGGCTTTCCGAGCAGGAGGGCATGACGCAGGCCGACATCGCGCATCTGGTCGAGAAATCCCGCAGCCACGTGGCCAATCTGCAGCGGCTGCTGTCGCTGCCCGACAGCGTGCTCGCGCATCTTGAAGCCAAGCGGCTCGACATGGGGCATGCCCGCGCGTTGGTGGGACACGAGAATGCCGGGGATCTGGCCGAACGCGCGGTGGCGCAATCGCTCTCCGTTCGCGATGTCGAGAAGCTTGCCCGCAAGCCGGGCGGCGAACGGCCGCGGCAGCGCCGCGCGCGCGAGCCGCGCGATCCGGAGACGAATGCCGATCTGGAGGCATTGCAGCGCGATCTGGAGGAGTTCCTGGGGCTGCCGGTAAAGATCGCCAGCGACCCCGATCCGCAAACCGGCTCGGTCACCATCCGCTATCGAACGCTCGACCAGCTCGATCTGGTTTGCCAGCGCCTGACCGGTCGCGGCATCTAGGCTGACCCGAGCCTGGGAGCGGCGACAGAGTGCGTCGCGCGCGATCAGATGCGCGAGGCAATCGTCTCCGCCAGCTGCTCCAACCCGGCGCGGTCTTCGGCATCGAAACGGCTCAGGCGCGGGCTGTCGCAATCGATGATGGCGACGACCTCGCGCTCGCCGTCGGCGCCGCGGCGTAGCACCGGAACCACCAGTTCGGAGCGGGTCTGGGCGTCACAGGCGATATGGCCGGGGAACGCATGCACGTCGGGCACCAGCTGGCTTTCTCCGGTCGCGGCGGCCGCCCCGCACACGCCCTGGCCAATCGTGATGCGCAGGCAGGCGGGGCGGCCGCAGAACGGGCCGAGCACTAGCTCGCCATCTACCATGCGGTAAAAGCCGGTCCAATTGCATTCGGGCAGATATTGCCACAGCAATGCCGCGAGGTTGGCCATGTTCGCCACGCCGTCGCGTTCGCCCGCGGTGAGCGCTTCTGCGGCGGCAATCAGCTCGCGGTAAAGGACCGGCTTGGGCTGCTGCGGATCGGGCTGGAAGTCGAACATGCGCCAAGCCCCTAGCGGGCAAAGCGATTGCCGCAAAGCCGCCGCGCGCCTATCGCGTCTGCCATGACGTTGCTCAAGAAAATCCTGATTGGCGTGCTGATCCTGCTGGTGCTGGCAGCCATCGCCGTGTGGTGGCTGACCAGGCCGGACCCGGCGGAGCTGCAGCTGTCGCAGACCACCGGCACCGATCCCACTCTGGTCGAGCCGGACGCGCAGACGATCCCTACCGTCGCGATCGCCGAGCCGATCGGCTGGCCCGATGGAGCCGCTCCCAAGGCGGCCGAGGGCCTGGAGGTCAACCGCTTCGCACAAGGGCTCGAGCATCCGCGCATAATGTACACGCTGCCTAATGGCGACGTGCTCGTCAGCCTGACCAATTCGCCGCCCGGGCGCGAGTCGGGCGGCGGCATCCAAAGCTTCATCGCCGGCCTGCTGTTCGCGCGGGCCGGGGCGGCGGTGCCCTCGCCCAACCAATTGGTGCTGCTGCGCGACGCGGACAGCGACGGCGTGGCCGAGGGCCGCCACGTGCTGCGCCAGGGGCTCAACTCGCCCGGCGGCATCGCTTGGGCCGACGGCAAGCTCTATATCGGCGATACGGACGCGGTACTGCGCTTCGACTACGACCTGGGCGACACAAATCTGCGCGGCACGCCCGAAAAGCTGATGGATCTGCCCGGCGGGGGCGGCCATTGGATGCGCAACCTCGTCCTCAACCAGGATGCGACGCGCCTGTACGTCACCGTCGGCTCGTCTTCCAACATCGCCGAGAACGGCATGGAGGCGGAAGAAGGCCGCGCGGCGATCCATGAACTCAACCTGGAGACCGGCCGCAGCCGCATCTTCGGCGCCGGGTTGCGCAATCCCAATGGGCTGGCGTGGAACCCCTGGACCGGCGAGCTATGGACCACCGTCAACGAGCGCGACATGCTGGGCAGCGATCTGGTGCCCGATTACATGACCAACGTGCCCGTGGGCGTGCATTACGGCTGGCCCTGGGTCTATTACAACGACGTGGTCGATGAGCGGGTCGAGGCGCCGATGCCCAACTTCCTGACCGAATATACCCGCACACCCGAATATGCGCTGGGCCCGCACGTGGCGGCGCTGGGCCTGGCGTTTACCGAGGAGGGCAGCCGCATGGGCTCCGGGTTCGGACAGGGCGCATTCGTCGCGCGGCACGGCTCGTGGAACCGCTCGCCACCGGCGGGTTATGACGTGGTGTTCGTGGCGTTCGACGAGCGCGGCAATCCCACAGGCCAGCCGCGCCAGGTGCTGCAAAGCTTCCTGGCGGGCGATGGACGCACCTATGGCCGGCCGACCTGGGTCGAGTGGGACCGCACCGGCGCGCTGCTGGTGAGCGACGATACCGCGGGCATCATCTGGCGCGTCACGGCACCGGGCGCGAGCGGCTCGGCGGCGATCGAGCGCAATCGTGGCGAACG
>Ga0210040_10011293_pt1 | contig 10130 bp, 7 predicted proteins | sample CryGeyCG12114_NA_FD_185462 | JGI IMG/M metagenome (GOLD analysis project Ga0210040, IMG submission 185462) | Groundwater microbial communities from aquifer - Crystal Geyser CG19_WC_8/21/14_NA (SPAdes) (version 2) | ecosystem: Environmental > Aquatic > Deep subsurface > Groundwater | place: USA...
CGGCTGCCCCACCTCGCCGCCCTCGGCGTGGACGCGCTGTGGGTGAACCCCTGGTACCCCTCGCCGCAGGTCGACGTGGGCTACGACGTGGCCGACTACCGCGACGTCGACCCGGTGTTCGGGACCCTGGCCGACGCCGAGGCCCTGGTCGCGGAGGCGCACGCCCTCGGTCTCCGGGTGCTGCTGGACATCGTGCCCAACCACACCTCCGACGCCCACCCCTGGTTCGCCGCGGCGCTGGCGGGCGACCCGCAGGCCCGGGCGCGGTACCTGTTCCGGCCGGGCCGCGGCGAGCACGGCGAGCTGCCGCCGAACGACTGGGAGAGCTGCTTCCGCGGGCCGGCCTGGACCCGGACCACGGGTCCCGACGGCGAGCCGGGCGAGTGGTACCTGCACATGTTCGCCCCCGAGCAGCCGGACCTCGACTGGCGCAACCCGGAGGTGCACGCGGAGTTCCTCGACGTGCTGCGGTTCTGGTTCGACCGCGGCGTGGACGGCTTCCGGATCGACGTCGCCCACGGCCTGGTCAAGGCTGCCGGCCTGCCCGACGCCGACGGCAGCGACCGGCGCACCGAGGAGCACCCGGGCTGGGACCAGGACGAGGAGCACGAGGCCTACCGGGAGTGGCGACGGCTGGCCGACGGCTACGCCCCGCCGCGGGTGTTCGTGGCCGAGGCCTGGGTGGCGCGGCCCGAGCGGCTGCCCCTGTACCTGCGCCCCGACGAGCTGCACACCGCCTTCGAGTTCGAGCCGTTGCACGTCACCTTCCGGGCCGGTCCGTGGCGGAGGGTCGTCGATGACGGCCTGGCCAAGGCCGCCGTCTCGGGGGCGCCGAGCGCCTGGGTGCTGACCAACCACGACGTGGTCCGCCAGGTCACCCGCTACGGGCGTGCCCAGCCCGAGCGGCGGGCCTCCAATGAGGAGCAGCGGGCCCGGTTCGGCGTCGAGCCGGTCGACCTCGCGCTGGGGCGGCGGCGGGCGCGGGCCGCGGTGACGCTGACCATGGCCCTGCCCGGCGCCGCCTACGTCTACTTCGGCGAGGAGCTCGGGCTGCACGAGGTGGAGGACCTCCCCGACGAGCGGCGCCGCGACCCGATCCACGCCCGCTCCGGCGGCACCGACCCGGGCCGGGACGGCTCCCGCGTCCCGCTGCCCTGGTCGAGGTCGGCGCCCGGCGCCGGCTTCTCCGCGGTCGGCGGCGCGGAGCCCTGGCTGCCGCAGCCGGCCGGCTGGGCCGAGCTCGCCGCCGACGCCCAGGAGGCGGACCCCGCCTCCACCCTGTGGCTGTACCGGACGCTGCTGGCCGCGCGGCGGGCGGTGATGACCACGGCCGGACCGCTGGTCTGGCTGGACGCGCCCGCCGACGTGCTGGCTTTCGCGCGCGGAGACGTGCAGTGCTGGGTCAACTTCGGGACCGCGCCGGTCGCGCTACCGGCCGGTGAGGTGCTGGTCAGCTCGACCGCCCACCCGACCGGGGTGCTGCCGCCGGACACCGCGGTCTGGCTGGCGACCGGGGACGGCGCGGCTCAGGCGGGACCGGCGCAGGAGGCGTGAGCCGGCTCGGCCGCCGCCGCGTCGGCCGCGTCCGCCGCCGAGCGGACCGCTGAGGCCCGGCGCCACTGCGACTGGCTGAGGACGGCGACGAGGACGGCGAGCCCCACCCCGACCGCGGCACCCCCGAAGGAGAAGCCCAGCCCGCGGTAGTCGATCAGCACGCCGGCCACGGCCGTCCCGGCGGCGGCGCCGGTCGTGTTGGCCGCCGACAGGAACGCCTGGGCCTCGTTCAGCCGGTGCACCGGGGCGAGGTGGTCGAGCAGCGCCTGCTGCATGATCAGGGTCGGGGCGACGGTCGCGCCGGTGACCACCAGCAGCGGGAACAGCACCCCCAGCGGGACGTGCGGCAGGGCCATCAGCCCCGCCATGGCGGCCAGCATCACCGCGAACACCCCGAGCAGCACGGGGACGGCGCGCCGCTCGTCGAACGACCACGAGCGGGTCCCGTAGACCAGGCCGCCGAGGGTGCTGCCGCCGGCGATGGCCAGGAACAGCAGGCCGACCCGCTCGGTGCTGCCGAGCACCGTGCCCGCGGTGGCGGCCATCGAGGTGTCCAGCTGGCCGAAGCCGATGCTGAGGGCCAGCATCACCAGCAGCATCGCGGCCACGCCGGTGGCGCCGACGGCGGAGCGGGGACCGACGTCCGCGCCCGGGGCGGGGGCACCCTCGCCGGCCCCGGCGCCGGTGAGGGCCTGGCGGCCGACGCGGCGCGGGCCCGAGCGCCGGGCGGCGTCGGTGCGGCAGTAGGCGAGGCTGCCCCCGGCCATGGCCGCGGCCGTGACCAGCAGCGGCACCACCGGGGGCGAGAGCGCGAGCAGCAGCGAGATCAGCAGCGGTCCGCCGACGAAGACCAGCTCCACCGAGGTGGCGTCCAGCGCGAAGGCCACCCGGCGCGACTCCCGGTCGGGGAAGACCGCGCGCCAGGCCGCCCGCAGCGCCGGGCTCATCGGCGGGTAGGCGAAGCCGGACAGGGCGGCGAGCGCCACGAGCAGGGCGGGCGGTGAGGTGCCGAGGGTGGCCACGGCGAGCCCGGCCATCAGCGACGCGCTGGCCACGGCGGTGGGCACGAGGACCCGGACCTGCCCGAAGCGGTCCATCGAGCGGCCCCACAGCGGGGTGCCCAGGGCGCTGCCCACCGCGTACGCCCCGGTGACGAAGCCGGCCAGGCTGTAGGTCCCGCGCTCACCCTGCACCAGCAGCAGGATGCCGAGCGGGGCCATCGAGAGCGGGAGCCGCGCGACCATCGCGGCCAGGAACGGGGAGCGGGCGGGCCGGTGCCGCAGCAGCCTCAGGTAGGCACCCACCCCGGTGCCGAGCTCCGCCGGCGCCGCGGGTCGGACGGGCGGGGGGAGGGCGTCGGGCACCCGGTCCAGGGTGCCACAGCGGGGCACCGGTCGCACCTCGTGCCGGGCCGCGCCCGGACCGGGCCGGGGCCGATCAGCGCCTCAGCCGGCGGCCGCGCCAGCCGTGCCGTCCGCCTGGGCGGCGCGGTGGGCGCGGTGGATCACCACGAGCAGGGCGACCACGCTGATGGTGCCGACGACCAGGTGCACGACGACGCTGTCGAAGCCGTCCCAGGCGGCGTGCAGCAGCACGGCCGCGACGAAGACCCCGACCAGCCGCAGCACGGCGCGACCGGGCCGCGCGGAGCCGACGACCGCCCACAGCGCCGCCGCCGTCAGCCCGGTCCAGGCCACGTGGCCGGCGGGGGAGAGCAGGGCGCGCAGCAGCAGCGTCTGCTCGACCGCGGCCAGGCTGCGGGTGCTCAGCAGGGCGTTGAAGCCGTAGCCCATGGTCTCCAGGGTGGCGAAGCCCATGCCGCTGGCCACCCCGATGATCACGCCGGCCCGCGGGCTGCGGTGTCGGCTGAACACCAGCACCAGGACGGGCACGATCAGCTTCGCGGCCTCCTCGATCAGCCCGACCATGATCATCGGCAGCGCGCCCAGCCGGTGCAGGGCGTCGAACTCCAGCGTGCCCGCCGCCACGGTGCCGACCACCCCGCCGAGCACGGCCACCAGGGCGAGCAGGCCGGCCGGGGCGATCACCTGCCGCCCGCTGGACGCCGCGAAGACCAGCACCGACGCGGGGACGACGATCGAGCCCAGCAGCAGCAGCGAGGGCACGAAGTTGAGGTTCTCGGTGGCCACCAGGGTGTGCAGGACCAGCAGGTAGGCGGCGGTCCCGACGACCAGCACCCCGAGCCAGGCCAGCCGTCGGGCGCCACCGCCGCGGCGGGACGTGCCCGGAGGACGGGTGGTGGCGGGCGAGGTCGAGGTCATGGGATTCTCCTTGTCGCGGTGTGCCCATCCTCACCCGCCGCCCCGACCGCCGTCGGCCCGTCCCAGGAGAGCCCATGCCGGACCGCATCCCCGCCGAGTTCGAGGTCCTCGACGACCGCTTCGCGGGGACCGGGGGCGACCGCTGGGTGGAGCGCGTCTACGACGGCGGCCGCTGGCTCGAGGGGCCGGCCTGGTCGGCGTCCGGGCGCTTCCTGCTGTTCAGCGACATCCCGCAGGACCGCGTGCTGCGCTACGACGAGGTGAGCGGGCGGACCGACGTGTTCCGCGCGCCCGCCGACTTCCCCAACGGGCGCACCGTCGACCTCGAGGGCCGCTTCGTCTCCTGCGAGCACGGCGCCCGCCGCGTCACCCGCCTCGAGCACGACGGGTCGGTCCGGGTGCTCGCCGACTCCTGGCAGGGGCAGCGGCTGAACAGCCCGAACGACGTGGTCGTGCACTCCGACGGCTCGCTCTGGTTCACCGACCCGACCTACGGGATCATGACCGACTACGAGGGGCACCAGGGCACCTCCGAGATCGGGGCGCAGCTGGTCTTCCGGCTCGACCCGGCCACCGGCGCGCTGAGCGTGGTGGCCGACGACTTCGCCCAGCCCAACGGGCTCGCCTTCAGCGCCGACGAGGCGCGGCTCTACGTGGTGGACAGCGAGCGCAACGAGATCCGCGTCTTCGACGTGGCCGACGGCGGCCTGAGCGGCGGCGCGGGGTTCGCCGCGCACCCCCTGGGCTACGACGGCATCCGGTTCGACGACCAGGGCCGGCTCTGGTGCGCCGCCCAGGACGGGCTGCACTGCTACCACCCCGACGGCTCGCTGCTGGGGCGGCTGGTGCTGCCCGAGATCACGGCCAACCTGGCCTTCGGCGGCCAGCAGGGCAACCACCTCTACCTGACCGCGACGACCTCGCTCTACACCCTGCGGGTCAACTTCCGCGGCGCCCGCTACCCCGGTCGCTCGTCCTGACGGCGGCGCCCGCGGAGGGGCCGGTCTCAGGGAGCGGGTTCGGCGACCGGGTGGCGCTGCACCTCGGGCACCGCGTCCGGGACGGGCGCGGTCGAGCGGGCGGCGAGCAGCCCCGCGACCAGGACGGCGACGCCCAGCAGGGCGGTGACGCTGGCCAGCAGGTTCTGGTCCCAGCTCCAGGTCAGCTCCAGGTCCGCGCCGTTGGGCAGCCGCCGGTACGGGCTGGCCACGACCCAGCCGATGAAGACCCAGGCCAGCCCCGCGAACCAGCCGGGCAGCCGGGGCAGGCCGGTCCGGCCGCGGGTGGCCAGGCCGACGCCGAGCGGCACCACCCAGACGAAGTGGTGCAGCCAGGAGACCGGGGAGGCGAGCAGGCTGGCCAGCCCGCACAGCGTCACCGCCATCAGCACCTCGCCCCGGCGGTACCAGCGCGCGGACACCCAGACCCCGAGCGCCGCGACCAGCGCGGACAGGGCGAGCCCCGTCGCCGCCGCCCCCGGCCCGAGCCCGCCGACCCGCACCACGTCGGCCATCACCGACTGGTTGGTGTAGTAGATGATGCTGCCGCCCAGCCCGGTGTCGCCGTGGGCCAGCCGGGACCAGAAGCCGAGCGAGGCGCGCGGGGCGACCACCGCGCTGGCCAGGGTGACCACGAGCCCGGTCACCACGGCCACGACGACGGCCCGGGTCCGACGGACCACCAGCAGCCAGACCACGAAGATGGCCGGCGTCAGCTTCACCGCCGCGGCCAGCGCGGTCAGCGCCCCCTCGGGCAGCAGCCGGCGGCGGAGCACCCGGGGCCCCGGCACCAGGTCGAGCACGACGAGGGCGACCAGGAAGATGCCGAGCTGGCCGAACGCGAGGGTCTCGGTCACCGGCTCGACGAACCAGACGGTGGCCGTGCCGACCAGGCTGAGGACCCACCCCTGCAGGCCCAGCCGGTGCAGCACGGCGAGCAGCGCCAGCACCCCGGCGACCGTCCAGGCGATCTGGGCCCAGGACGTCGGCACCACGGCCAGCGGCACGGCCAGCACCGCGGCGAACGGGGGGTAGAGGAAGGGCAGCGAGCCCGGCAGCGTGTAGAAGTCCCCGCCGCGGAGCAGCACGCGGCCGGCCAGGCGGTAGACCTCGAGGTCCACCATGTTCGCCCGCCAGGGCAGCAGGGTGCCGCCGCTGAACGTCGTCGCGGCGACGAAGAGCCCGACCAGCACCGGGGCCAGGCAGACCAGCACCCCGCGCAGGACGCGGCTCACGGGGTCGGCGCGGGCACGGCGTCCACCGCCGGACGGGCCGCCTCGACCCAGCCCCGGATGGTGCGCCCGACACCGGACTCGGCGTTGCCCGGGACCACCGGGTAGCGGCCGTCCAGCAGCAGCGGGTGGGCGTTGGCCACCACGTGCGGCATCCCGGCGAAGCTCAGCATGTCCACATCATTGGGCATGTCTCCGAAGGCGGCAACGCGCGCGGGGTCGACGCCCAGCCGCTCGCAGCAGCGGGCCAGCATGGAGGCCTTGCTCACCCCGGGGCCGCTGATCTCGACCAGCCCGTGGCCGCGGGCGACCGAGTGGGTGACCGTCAGCGCGTCCCCGACCAGGGCGCTGACCTCGGCCAGCAGCGTGTCGGCGTCGCAGGTCGCGTCCTGGACGAGCATCTTCACGCAGTCCTCCCGCGCGGCCAGCTCCTCGGCGGGCGCCCGCTCCAGGGCGGGGTCGGTGCCGTCGTCGGGGCGCAGGGTGGAGTAGGCCGGCTCGTAGCCGAACCGGGTCCCGGACTCGAAGGCGAAGGCCGCGCTCGGCCTGGCCGCCCGGACCGCGCGCAGCGCCGTCAGGGCGACCGCGGGGTCCAGGCAGAGCCGGTCCAGCACCCGGTCGGCGCCGAGGTCGTAGAGGACGGCGCCGTTGCTGGCGATCACCGTCGGGTGGGCTCCCGGCAGGTCGCGCACCACGTCGAGCCAGCGCACCGGCCTTCCGGTGGCGAAGAGCACGGGCAGGCCGACGTCCTGCGCCGCCCGCACCGCCGCCCGGTTTTCGGCGCTCACGGTGCCGTCGGGGGAGAGGAAGGTGCCGTCGAGGTCGGTGACCACCAGCTGGGGCAGCCGGTCGGCCCGCGCCGCGGCGGTCACAGCCGGGACCTCGGGCTCTCGCTGGCCGGCGGACCGCTCTCGCCCGGGGAGGCCGGGCTGCCGCCCGACTCGCTGCTGGAGGGGGCCGGCGACGGGGACGGCGACGCCGACGCCGAGCCGGACCCCGAGCCCGAGGGTGACGGGGAGGGCGAGCCCGAGCCGGACGGTGAGCCGGAGCTGGACGGGGACGGCGAGCCGGACTGGGGCGAGGGCGAGCCGGACTGCGGGGACGGCGAGCCGCTGGAGGGGGCGCTGGCCGTGCTGGTCGCCGTCGCGGACTGCCCGGTGGGCGTCGGCGGCTGCTGCGGCGGCTGGTTGCGGAAGATGAGGATGGCGATGAGCACGGCCAGGGCCGCGATCAGCAGCATCAGCAGCCAGGAGACCAGGATCGTGCGCCAGCCGGCGCGGTCGTAGCGCCCCGGCCAGGGCAGCGGCCACAGCCGGGCCAGGCCGGGACGGACGTGGTCGACCCAGTAGTGCTGGTAGTCCGGTCCGGCGGCGGCCCCCTGCGGCGGCACGGTGGCCAGCTGCACGTCGTCGAGCACCCGCACCGCCGCGGCGGCGGCCTGCGGGGACCCGTCGGTGGCCAGGGCCACCCAGGGGGCGCCGGGACGGGCGTCCGGGGTGACCGGTCCGTCGTCCTCGGGCCGGAAGCGGCGCCCCAACCGGCCGGTGTCCTGGCCCTGCCCGCCGCGGGCGACCACGGCGTCGATGTGCATCGCGTTGACCACCCCGGCCAGCCGGTCCCGGGCGGCGGCGTCGGCCGCGGCGCCCTCCGACAGCAGGACGACCAGGACCGCGCGCTGCTGGTCGTCGTGCGCGGTGTAGGCGACGCCGGCCGGGGAGGCCGCGAGCCGTGCATCGAGCCAGAAGTCCCCGACCCGCGGCGGGTCCTCGTCACCGAGCGGACTGACCGGGACGTGGGGGAGGTCGTCGGCGCCGCTGGAGGGCCACGGGTCGTGGGCCGGCGGCTCGGGGCTCGACATCAGTCCTCTTCGTCGTCGGGACGGTCGGCGTCCGCCGTCGCACCCGCACGGTCCTCAGGTCTGGGGCCGGGTGCTCGGAGGAGTCTAATCGGCCCCGGCGGGCGTCCCGGGCCGCGCGCGGCTCCCGCCCGGGGGTCGCTCCGTCTCGGCGGGACCCCGCGGCGTCCGGCGTCGACAGCGTCCCCACAGGTACGGGCGGCACCCTGGAGGGCGAGCGCGCGGCGCCCGGGCGAGCGGCCCGTCGAGCCGCTCGGACACCCCCGCCCGGTTGGGACGGTCTGCGAGAATGGGCGGGTCTGCATCCCGGGCGGCACAGGTGCAGCCGGCGCGGGAGCACCGAAGAGACACAGGAGCAGTGAGTGAGCAGTCCGTCGTACGGCCCGGCCGGGCAGTCGGTGTCCGAGCGCCAGAACGGCCAGGGCCACCCGCCGCAGCTCGCCAACGCGCAGGCCTCGCACCTCCTCAAGGACGCGATCGAGGGCGTCCAGCGCGTCATCGTCGGCCAGGAGTCGATGGTCGAGCAGCTGATGGTGGGCCTGCTGGCCAAGGGCCACTGCCTGCTCGAGGGCGTGCCCGGGGTGGCCAAGACCCTCGCGGTCCGCACCTTCGCCACCGTGGTGGGCGGCGACTTCGCCCGCATCCAGTTCACCCCGGACCTGGTGCCCTCCGACATCGTCGGCACCCGCATCTACAAGGCGAGCCAGGAGAAGTTCGACGTCGAGCTGGGCCCGGTGTTCGTGAACTTCGTGCTCGCGGACGAGATCAACCGTGCGCCGGCCAAGGTGCAGGCGGCCATGCTGGAGCTGATGGCCGAGAAGCAGGTCTCGGTCGGCGGCACCACGTACCCCGTGCCGCAGCCGTTCATCGTCATCGCCACCCAGAACCCGGTGGAGTCCGAGGGCGTGTACCCGCTGCCCGAGGCGCAGCGCGACCGCTTCCTGCTCAAGATCGACGTGCCCTACCCCCGCGGCAACGAGGAGTTCGAGATCCTCCGCCGGATGAGCGTCGACCCGCCCAGTGCGCGGGCCGTCCTCGACCCGCAGATGATCCTGCAGCTGCAGCGCCAGGCCGGTGAGGTGTTCGTCCACAACCTGGTGGCGGAGTACATCGTCCGGTTGGTGCTGGCCACCCGCACGCCGGCCGAGTTCGGTCTCGCCGACCTGACCTCGGTGATCCAGATCGGCTGCAGCCCGCGGGCCACCCTCGGTCTGGTCGCGGCGTCCCGGGCGCTGGCCCTGATCCACGGCCGCGACTACGTGCTGCCGACCGACGTGCAGGCCGTGGCCAAGAACGTGATGGCGCACCGGATCGTGCTCGGCTTCGACGCCGTCGCCGACAACATCTCCCCGGCCCAGGTCGTCGAGCGGATCGTGGCCATGGTGCCGCCGCCCACGCCGGTGTGGAACGCCCAGCAGCAGGCCCCGCAGCAGCTGCCGCAGGGGAACCAGCAGCCGGCGCCCCAGCACCAGAACCCACAGCACCAGGGGCCCTACCCCGGCGGGCCGAACGGCCAGCCGCAGCCGGCCCCGGGCTACCCCGGCCAGCCGCCGCAGGGCCACTACCCGCCGCCGCAGCCGGACCACTACTGAGGCAGCCGGTGTCCTACCCGCCTCCCGGCGTCGCAGGGCCGCCCCCGCGCGGGGCGGCCGCGCGTCCGACCCCACCCGGCCCCCCGGTCGGCCTCGAGCAGCACGGGGCCGTCTCCTCGGTGCTGGGCACCCCCACCCGGGCCACGATCCCGCTGAACAAGCTGGCGCCCGAGGCCGCCCTGCGCCGCCTCGAGCTGACCATCGTCCGCCGGCTCGAGGGGTACCTGCACGGTGACCACCTCGGCCTGCTGCCCGGGCCCGGCTCCGACGCCAACGACGCCCGGCTCTACATCGCCGGCGAGGACGACGTCCGCAAGATCGACTGGTCGGTCACCGCGCGGACGACGGTGCCCTACGTCCGCGACACCATGTCCGACCGCGAGCTCGAGGTGTGGGCGCTGCTGGACGTCACCCCGTCGATGAACTGGGGGACCGAGGGGGTCACCAAGCGCGACCTCGGCATCGCCGCGATCGCGACGATCGGCTTCCTCAGCCAGAAGATGGGGGACCGGTTCGGCGGGTACGTGATGCGCCCGGACTCCCTCAGCCGGCTGCCGGCTCGCTCGGGACGTTCCGCGCTGTACGGGCTGCTCCGCCGGATGCTGACCGAGCCCTTC
>Ga0210040_10011294_pt1 | contig 10129 bp, 5 predicted proteins | sample CryGeyCG12114_NA_FD_185462 | JGI IMG/M metagenome (GOLD analysis project Ga0210040, IMG submission 185462) | Groundwater microbial communities from aquifer - Crystal Geyser CG19_WC_8/21/14_NA (SPAdes) (version 2) | ecosystem: Environmental > Aquatic > Deep subsurface > Groundwater | place: USA...
ACGGATGCATTTTTCGGCGGTTTTCAGTCCTTTATTATTTGCACTGCCCCAAACTATTGATACATAATTAATAATAGGCAAGCACAATGCATTAATAATAATCCTCAAAGAGTGATTATTAACAATATTATTGATTTTCATTCTCAGGTGCGACAACTAGTGGAACAAGTAGGCGATGAAATGAGCCCAGATTTGTTGTTGTCATTACACAAGTTGAACAAAGCTCCAAATCGTCGGGCATGTGCTCATGCAATTTGCCGCTTGAGTGAATGTCACAAAATAAGTAAACGCTATCTGGGACCTGTACTATAATAATGACCGTGCGACGGTTAATTTTACTGAATATATGCAGCATCGAATATTCATAACTGTAACTATTATGCCGAACTTTATATCATATTTTTGTAATTTTATTCGTCGTATGGAATGTATTTAGAGCATTAGAATGATTAGAATTGCCAATTGATGAAGCAATGACCTGATAATGTATAGTCGTTAGCCAGATGGTTGTTATGTTGTATCTGTGTGAAAGAAATGCGATGGGTGAATTATACGATTGGACTGTTTTCTACTGTAATACTTATATTGTGGAAATTAGTGTTTAAAGCTGAAAAATAAAACGTTTTAAAATGTCCTGTAAAACTGTTTTCACCTATGTGCTGGTAGTATATTATGTATTGCAGGTAAAAAACTTTTTAGCTTCCAGGTTACTGTACTTTTAATTCAAACTTAGCTATTCATGTGGGATGTACTGCTTCAATTTTAAGGTACTTGTTCTGTCCAAAAAACTAGACTTCAAATTACTACAGCAAAATGAAGACATCAATGGGAGTGGAAGTTTTGTAACTTTTCCACAAACAAATACATTGGCTAAAGTAACACAGGGTTCAGAAGTGCGTAAGTGAAAAATTCAAAAATTTTAATGCCGGCTTGCATGTTTTTAAAAGCATGTTTATTTTGAGCAATTTCAAGCGTTAAAAATAAGGATTTACCTATTTTTAGGATACGGCATCGGATGTGGGAAGACAAAGTTAAAACATGGAGAGATTGTACAAATTCAGAGCAACAATTTTAACGTATCCAATTACTTCAACAGTGATGCTTGTACTTGGAAATTTGAGGTTAATTTCGAAAAAAAAAATCGTTCATGCACTTATGAATACCCAATGAAACGCAATTTGACGTAATATATTTAATATAGGCTGATGACTGTTTTCTTGTCGCCAATTGTCCATGCTTTGACATTGTTCCTTCATGGCAATGCATTTACGACTATTTATGGATCAGTGACAACACCATATTTTATCATCAGAAGTAGGAAACTATAATAACTACACTATACTATAACTAGTATTTTTTAAAACCAAAATCCACAAAATTGTCTATTGATGTTGGATTAACTAAGTTCAACGCCATTACTACTTTCCCATTTCTCTATTCTTCACTAATACCTGAAGTGAAATGTATTATGGCGTTGTGATCAAACAAGGCTGTTGACTTCAACCGCAATTTTTTCGGTTCGACGCTGCAACGCCATTTTTAAAATGGTGACTTCAATTTTAACATAATAAATGGCGGCGTCAAATTTGAATAGATTCTGTGGGGAGACACGTCCGGAAGGGGAATACCGATCTTATTCTGGTGGACTAACAATCCGTTTTAGATCAAATTCAAGGGATACAGCCACAGGGTTCGCTTGCTATGTACAGTGCACATCGCCAGGGTACGCGGACCAAGCAATTCCAGAAGCAATTTGTCCTGCACCACAAGCAAGAATTTAACTAATTCATTTGATAGTATTATTTATATATGAATCAGTCATTCGGATCGGATGTTTACTATTTATGATGACGATAAGTGCTTTTTGAAAAGTAATAAATTAAGCACGTTTCTAACTGACTGAATGAGACTGGTTAATAAAGCTTAATTTTTATTGGCAACCAAAGTAATAGGTATTTTAAGGATATTTTTGGTTATCTACAATTAGAAATTGAATGAAAGTATCAGGAACAGGATTTAAATTAATTCTGATCCATTTTCATTGGGGTTTGGAGTGCATCTGTTTTGAATTTGATAAGTTTGTCACTCAGATGTGGTTGGTCTCCTGAATCGCACAGACTTGCTATGAATACATCCAATGCATAGTTAGGTCTAGAGAAAAAAATCAACTTTATATAGTTTATGTTTAACTAACTCTATAGGGGAAAAAAATGTGGGACAAATACTTTCGTTTGAGGATATTCAGAAGGGTCTCGACTTTTTGTGATCTAGTTTTTTCTCCTTTAATATCTTCCATGTCCCTGTCTGTCAATACATTGTTTTCTTGAAGCACTATAATATGCTGATCCGGTGAAAGATCATTAATTAAATCTCTTGCCGTTTGATTTATCACAAATTTAAGTAATTTGTTGTCTCCCATTTTGATGAATATGTACTTTTGTTGGTGAATCAAACAAGCTATAGTTTCAATTTCTAAATGGGATATTTTCTATACTCTCACGACTCTGCTGTTCCCAATAAACTCAACCGGATTTTATCTGGTCTTTATTCTCTTTATAAATAGCGGTCATTATCAAAACTTTTGACTAGCTTGTTAATAAGAGCGGAAAGTTTGTTGATAATAAAGTGAAACTGGAAAATTGTATAGTTTATATGTCTTGGTCATCATTGTTATCTATGTGTGACACGTCATGCAATTACATTCATTCAATTATTACCAATCGGTAGGTAGATACACTTTCCAGTCAAAGAATAATGCAGTACAAGATTTTTGCAATCCTATTATACGCTACGCTGGTCACATAGCCCAAATCGCTGTGCCATTGCATGCAAAATCATTGAATTCTATGCTGCAGCCATTTATGAATGAATTGTTGCACTATTTCTATGGAAATTGATTATTACTCCGAAACTGTTGCATGGATTTTAAATGGGGAAATATCATAACTTTATCCCACCACCTATCAAAATGATTTAAAAATTGAATTTGTTCATAAACTATTACTTATTTTTAGTTTTAGGTAAGCAAAGATATAGACATAAGCCAAAATTCAAAATTGTCCCTATTGGAATGGATTTTATGAGGAATGGATTCTCAAAATCTAAGCCTGATTGTATGCTGTCCAAAGGTAGCTTATAATTTGCTCCTTTTAGGAAAATACATCAATTTCAAGAAAAATTATTTGCCATTTTAGATATCTTGCTCAGTAGCCGCAGCAAAGCGTGCGTGAAATATTCACCCCTTTCGCAAAACAAAAGCTCTTCATCCTGCATGGTCTCCCCACCCAAACAAGCAAAACTGACCAAAGAACAACTTTTGAAACTAAGCGAACACAAATTGAAACAAAATGGATCTACTTTCAAGCTTTTAGCTTCCAAAATCCAACAACGACTGGCAATCCAACGAGATGCTCTTTGCCAATACTCAATTTTCAAGTCGAATGCAAAACAGCCCATCCTAAATGCGCACTGTAATACAACGCAAGCAAACTTCCCTGTAGAATACCAATGCTACATGAACAATTTAAACATCACAGAAACTGCTCCTCCCAAATATGTGGCAACTAAACTTTTAGCCAGAGAGAGTAAAAGCAAGACTGAGTCCATACCTTGTTTTCCTTTTCCGCAATACTACTACGTTTACATTTCAGGGCGTCTTAAACATCGTACATCTTCTTTCACTAACACTATTGCTCTAAATAAACCTTTCTACGGAGACTGCAAACGAGTACGGCCACCTAGACCACTTAAACAAGCAATTTACAAACTAGGCAGCATATCTAAAAAGCAACCATGCAGTCGAAGTCATGTCCATCTGACGGATGATGCATATGATGAAGAATTCGAAGATCGGATGTTGGAAATGGATGAAATTCTTCGGGGTCATCCTCCATGCAAGAAAGCTAAACTGGAGCTAATCCCGGCTAACTCAACCGATGAGCTGTTTATTTCGCTATATGGTCCAAATCACGTTCTCGATAATGAAGCTAATGAAAACAGTAAGCATAACTCAAAAGACAGTGTGAAATGTAGTTCCGACGAATTTCCTGCAGTACAGAAATTGATGGAAGCCAAGAAGTTGAGCAGTTTTTTGCGTCAATGTTCTGAAGACAGTCACAATAGCATTCATACTGAGCAAGTTCGGAGAATACATGAAGAGTTTCCTCAAATTGAAATGCTTAAGTCGAGTTTAAACTTTTTGCCTGCAGATGAGTCGGCAATCAATCGACTGGAAAGTAAAAAATCTGAAGCAAAACAGATAGAATATGAAAATAAAATGTGCACACCAAATTCTTCCGCAGTTGCACATACAATGGACCCATTTTCAGCCATGTTTTTGCAAGATAGTATCGACGGAGAGAATCAAGCATATATGGCGGATTTAGAAAATAACGATATGGGAGCGTACTACTGCAGTGACTTCATTTGCAATAATTCCACCTCTCCGACCAGAAAGTTGTGCCCTAATTCTGCATCTAAACCACAAATGTGCAACAGTTTACCAACTCACCATACAAATCAGCCATCCAACACTGATGAGTGTCTGGTAGAAATATCTTTACATAGACCACCATACAAAACGAATAAAGCGTTTGAAGCAAGAACCAAAGCGATTCGAGAAAAGCAAATTCGTTTAGAAATGGAGAAACATACTAAAAGCGCATCTTTTGCAAGATTAAGAGCTCGCCGCATGAAATTGATGTCATTCGTGTCATTTCAAGATGTTTTCAGACCCCTGGGAATGGAAGAAGATTCATGTCATTATGATGATGATCCTACAGATGAAGGAAATATGGAATACAATGCTTTGTCCAGTCAACTTTTAAATAGCAAAAATGTATCCCAAAGTTTATTAAACAAAGAAAATCAACATTCTGAAGACTTTGAAAAAACTGACGGTGAATCTGCAGTGCAGGTTTTTCCTGTGTCAGGTCTTCCCAGAACCATTAGCTCAAGGTTGTCCACAAAAAGGAGCATCTCCAGTAAAGCTATTGATGGCGGAAGTTTGGATCCATTGGAAGAGACAGGTAGCAACTTTTTTGAGCAACTACAAAATACTTCTGACTCGAGCCAGGAACATTTCGATTGCGTCATCCCAAATAATAATCCTGCAAACTTGAGCCGGGGCATTACAAGACAGTTTTTGAGTGAGCAGCAGTTGTCATCTAACGGGAAAACAATTGACCCTTATCAAACCCCGTCTGGAACCATTTTCAATGAAAAAAATAGCAGAAAGGGCATTGATGTCACCTCATTACCAATCATTGAAGAGCATCCTGAAGTAGATTGCCAGATTGCAACAGAAATCGGTATTTGCGAGCGGGGCAAATCAAAAAGTAGCAATATTGGAAACTCTCCCTCTTGGAAAAATGGCTGTAATAAGGAATCACCCCGAAGATGTAGTTTGAACGACGATTTCGATGTAGAATCTGTACATTCTGGCTGTACAGTCACTTTGGATGATTTCAGTACTTTAAAAACTGATAGAAAAATGAGTAGAAGCAGTTTCCTATCAAGGTTGAGTCGTGCTAAATTGTCTTCCAAAAGTTTAGTAAAAAACGATGCACTTGATGACAAAAAATCAAGTACAGTTTTGCCAGAAAATTCAATCAAGAAAAAATCAATTGACCATTTTACAGAAATGAACAAGCTTTTAAGTGATATTGTCAGTATTGGAAAAAGTAAAGAAACTTCGGCCAAGAAAATTGAAGAAATCAGTTCACAGGTTGAAAGCTTGTACTTGAAAGAGGATATTCATTCTAGCCCAAGTAAAACTGCTGCCAACAATGAATTTGAATATGAATTATCAGGATCCCCAAATAGTAGCAACGAAAGTTTCTCTGTTGAGTCAAAAAGTACTCAATTTAGCTGTGCAAATGGATTAGCCAATGCCAGTAGCGAAACTTTAGGATTCCAAGTTGCTACAAGGAAAGCAAGTACTTTAGAAAAATCAGTGCGTAGTGGGACAACTGCAGTATTATGTAAAACTTCCAAAAATATGGGTCCAAAAACATCAAATGCTTTAAACAAAAGTGAAAATGAAATTGTTTCTGATGATACAAATACAAAGCTTACTTCGTCAAAGTCTTTATGCGTTCATAAAGATTCAGGGGACACTAATTTATCTATTCATAGTGACGAGAAGATAAGTGAAAAACAAGACACGGGATCAAAAACCAGTTGCACAGAAAAACGTAGTAGCAAAGCAGTTCTTTCAAGTTCAGAGTGCATGGAGAACGTCAACATTGCAAAAAAACCAAGGTGAGATGCAGAGTTAGTTGATCTTAATGTAAAGTCTAAAATCAAATTTCTTTCGAATAATGATTACAGTCCGACAAATCAAGACACAGTTGTTTCGAAAACCAAGTTGTTCGTTTCGAGAAGCAAGGAATTTTGTACGAGCAAGGAAACTGTTTCAAAGAGCAAGGAGTGTGGTCCGGACGCGGAAATTGTTTCAAAAGTTTCGAGCAACAAACTCGTTTTGAAAAGTAATGAATTTAGTTCGGACAAGGATATTATTTCGAAATCACGTTCGAACAAGAAACTTGTTTCAAAAAGCAATGAGCTTGCTTCGAAAATCACCAAAGCTGTTTATGAAAGTAAAGTAATGGTGGCTAAAAGTAATGAAATCGATCCAGAATTGTTAGATTTAGTGCGCAGTGAAATTATCATAAAGCAAGAAGAGGATGAGCATTGTAGCAATAATTCCAGCACAAATACAGCAATCGCAAATGCAGGAGAAGATGAAACAAAAGTGGAAAAATCATTAAAATTCGATCAAGATGGCAATACTCCAAAGATTTCAAGCGAGGCTCACTTAAAAGTTACTTCAACATTGCCTGATGTAGATAACAATGTTGTTCTCTTTCAGCCCCGTGATCTAGATTGCTCACAGCTAAAACCCATAACAGAATACAAATCGTGTTTGAGAACTAACACAGTTGCCTTTGATATTGATAGTGACGATTCCATGGTCCAATCTGAGATCAAGATCCATCAGCCTCGAAAGTTCTCTTTTTGCACAAAATTTTTCAAAATTTTTACCAAGAATAAGGTCAAAGAAAAGTTAAAGGAATGTGAACCGGTTTGCACCAAAGTTACACTCAAGTACGGTTATATACAGATACAGAACAAATTCAAGTAGTTTTCTATCATGCGTTAATTGAGAAATAATTATAAAAATCATCATTACAGGGACGAAATGAGTGGACTGAAAAATAATGTCGATAAAAAATCACTTAAAGCAAAAGATTCTGTTCAAATTTTGCGAGAAAAACGGCAAAAATTCTTTGAAGACCATCAAGAGTTCTATGAAGACAGTATTCGGTAATTTTTCCTCGCAGCTTCCTTTAAATCTGATTAGCATCATATTCTCTCCATTCTTACTCCAACAATTGAACTATTTACTGTCTTTTTTTGCAGAGCCTACGGTTTTGACCCAACTTTAGGGCGTATGAAAAGTCGGAACGAGTCCATTAACCCCAGTGCATACATGCTACTCGACAGTAGCAACAAAGCAAGCAAATTGCTTACATACACAATTTCGGAGAGTGTACTTCCGATACGAAAACGAGGACAAAATGATTTGACGTTGCATTAAAACAAATACAAAAAAAATCTACGAAAATTCCTTCAATTAATTTTATTAATTCACTTAAAATTTGGATGGCTATGTCCCGCCCTGGGTTTTCATTTTTAAACGTAATTATGAGGTCAAACTTAATTCATGCAGTCACTGCTACTTCTATTACTTGCATTATTATTGTTGTCATTCACACTGCTTTGACTTGTAGCCCCGCTAGAAACATTGCTTGGGGGTTCTTGTAAGCCATAATCATCATTTGACCCTCCATTCACATCTTTATCCCCATCAAAAATACCAGCAATAAGTTCGGGCTCTTTTTCAGTCAGTGGGATAGAAAAAGAAGTACCGGACAGGCCACAACCTTCATCTTGCACTTTCATGCAAAAGTTTTCTTTCAAAGTTTCTTCAATGCACACTTTCAGTTTCTCTTTGATGCAACTTTCCAAACGTTGCACAACTTCACTGGAACAGTCAAGCACCATTTCGGTTTCTTCTTGACAATTGCATTCACAACAGCAACAAGTTTCTTCCTCTTGTTCCACCGTCATTGACTGTTCGGAAATCTCGGGTTGGATCTGTGCTTCACATGGACAGTCCTGAATTTCCTCACAACACTCATTTTGGTCATAGTAGAACTCGTCGATTTCAATATTTTCTCCTTCATCACAGGTTTCTTCTTCTACCTGGCATCCACAGCTACATTCTTCATCTGCCACGACGTTTTGATTTACGTCTGTTTCTTTTCGGTTTAATGTCTGCACGAAAAACATGACAGAAGTTGAAAAAGTATATTTTTTCTTTCTTGGAATAGAAAAGTTGTCTTACGCATTTAGTGTTGAATCCACCTTGGGAAATTGGGGTTATGCATGCGCCATCTGGTACATCGTAAGGTTTGGTTTCAAAATTTGGAGGACATTTAACCCATCCTGGACTGCTGTTACTGCAGTCTGAAAAGTAATGGATCTTTTAGTCTTTTTTTGCAATGTAATTCTCAACCTAAACTGATACTAAATATCAATAATTTTACACAGAACCTGACTCGGGCATCGGCTTTGTTTTAACTTGTTCGGGTTCAGGTTCGCACGGGCATTCATCCTAAAAGTTTTTTTTGAACAAATATTTTTCATATTTTTGTGAGGTTGAGGCATATTGTACATCAAAATTTGGAAATCATACCGCAGAGTCGTTTCTATAGCCTAACTTCCGCTCACATTCTGCACATTCTTCTGAAAGATTTTTCAGGGCTTCCTAAATTCGCAACGTAGTATTTAGATGATGTAATATAATCAGATGAGTGTAGCAGATTTTAAAACGTGAGAGCTGCAATTGTGTCAACATGTCATACAGAACTTAAAAAAACACCCACCTTTCCAGTTTCAATAATAGACCCAAATGCAGATAAGATTCCATCGTATGATTTTGCACATGGGTTTTCTTTAGATTGCATGATTGGATAATCGCTTACCATAAATTTTGGGGCACGCTGAGAACACAATACATTTTTATGGAACACTATTCTTGTGCGTTACCTACATTTGTATTGTATTCTTGTTAATCAAGATTTTGACTAAACACTTTTTACCTCAGGTTTGCGACCACCTTGTGAAATCGGTAACACATTTACTTTTCCTTTAGGCTCCGGGTATTTTTTGTTGATTGAAGGTGGGCAGGAAACCCAAGAAGGTTTGCAATCACTGCAGTCTATTTTTTAATGTAAAGATAGTTATAGGACAAAACTAAATCAAAATATTCTAGCTAATGCTACAATATTAGTTATTTTATTCAAGGTTTGATTATTAATACTTTGAGAAGCAGGCATGGGGCGACATTTTGAACATCCTGGATTTACTTCAAAACTGACACACTCATCATGACATTTCTACTCATAAACAATAAAAAACAACGATACCAAATCACTAAATATTTTCGCATATTCGCATTGATTTTTTGAGGTCAAAAATAACTATTTTGATGATCTGAAATACCTACCAGCAATTCTATATTTTATTATATGAAAGCATATTTTAATATGAATGAATAAAGTCTTACGGAGTAGCTTTGTCTACCACATTCACAGCAGCATTCGAACTCCATTTCAGAGCACTCTTCATCCTCATTTCTGCATGGACACGTGGATTTATAGACAGGTTTTTTGTAGCCCGGAACATCTTGGCATTTTTCAATCAAAGGGGGTAGCTGCCCCAATCCTGCAGTTTTCCGTAAATGCTCTTTAAGTCCAGCATTACAACTACAATCTGTCTTCCCACAACCAAGACATGTTTCGTCGTCTGATTTACAGCCCTGGCAGCTCATGATGGAATGGATTGGACGGATACGATAGCCAGAGTATTGAATTTTAAACTAAAAATTTTTACCAATAATTTGTAACCCGAACTTATCTTTTATTCGTTTAAGCATTTCCACCCGTTGTTTCTATTATTTAAACATCATCGTCCATAGAAACCAATGAGGAGAGGGTTTATGGTTGAGCACAGACACAAGAAAAATTTAATGGGGGTAGAGGGGAAATCCGTTGATTTTTAA
>Ga0210040_10011295_pt1 | contig 10129 bp, 12 predicted proteins | sample CryGeyCG12114_NA_FD_185462 | JGI IMG/M metagenome (GOLD analysis project Ga0210040, IMG submission 185462) | Groundwater microbial communities from aquifer - Crystal Geyser CG19_WC_8/21/14_NA (SPAdes) (version 2) | ecosystem: Environmental > Aquatic > Deep subsurface > Groundwater | place: USA...
ATGGCTTTATTTTAAAAACAAGGCAAACAGTAGGCGATTTACAATATTAGTTCATAATTATATAGTATTCTCCAAAGTCCGTATAATTCATCATGCAGCAAAAAGCACTTGTAGTTTTTTCAACAACATTTATCACAATTACACATATCGTAACCATTATTTTTATTAAACATCTAAGTGACGATACATGCGTCTTGCTTTTTCACGTTTATTGTGATTGTTATGTTTCTTCCATGGTTTATCCATTAATGTGGAGCTATGAAAAAATTATTCTGTTTTAATTACGATTCGCTTATGATGAAACAATGCGAACATTACATGAATACTATGTAGCACTACTTTTCTTACTTTGATGGAAATAATGGGGAAGGATTTTCTCCTGTAGAGATGAACGTTTGTCCTTTAATATGAACACCAGATGCCGAAGGTTTGAAAAAATTGCTATCAAACTTAGTTTCTTTGATAACCTTATGCTGTGAAGAAAATACAAAATGGGTCAAACTTCCTCAAACAATACACTATTTTCTTTAGTCCAAAATCATTACACATACATTTGCGGGTCTTTCTTTTTCATTTTCAAATTGCGCGTCAACAACTTCCTCTGGATACTCTGGAATACTTCTCAAATTCAAAACAGTTTCTATCTGATCCGCAAAATCCTTTCTGTCAACGTTGGGAGGTTCATGACAGTATAATAATTTTCCATTTACGTAATCCTTAAGAATAATTCTGGCTGCTCTCGAGCTATCAGGAATTCCTCGCACAGTCATGAATCCCCGAATTGATGCATATGAATTCAACACATCGTCATGAGAGTATTCGTTCTGTAGAGTAATTCCATATTTGCGTTCTAATGTATTGCGACTGATTCTTTGAGCCAAAAGCTCCATTCCACTGGAATATGAGGTCAACTGATCAATTGGCAAAATCCCTCCAAGTACCATTTCTCCTTTAGAGCCGCCGAATGCTGGCATTACAAGCCCAGGACAATCACAAAGAAGTAGATCATCTTCCAAAAAAAGAGTCTGTAAAGTAAATAATTTTGGTAACTGGTTGAGGCTTTTTAATACTACAGTATTTGAGGTTTGATACAGTATTTACCTGGAAATGCTTGGTTTTACCGGGAGTAGATGAAACGGATGTTTTTTTCTCAGACATCAAAGTGTTTATAGTTGAACTTTTTCCAACATTCGGATACCCAACAAGCCCTACAGAAAATGGCTTCTCAGGGTCTACAGTGGCATCTTGCTTGAAACTTTTGAGATACTTAATCAACTCCTGTCTGTTGAGTACAGGTGATTTTTGCGATTCCTTCTCTTTTGTTACTAAATGAGCATCTGGCTTTTCAATTGCAGAAAAAAATGCATGGGAAACGCCTATAGAATTGAAAAATGCTGTCCACAACTCCCTTTGATGACGAGAAAGGTAGTCTGATTTGTTAATTAAAAGTACGTTCCGCTTCCCCATATCCTTCACATAATTTTCCAAGTCTTCCGATCTGCGCAAATACAGCAAAATTATAAATGATGGCATATTTAGTGAGTTTGGGCCGCCTTGGGCACAATAAAATATTATTTAAAGTGAATAATGCATTTTTGCACCTGTATAACAACGGATGACGGGCATCCACAATCTGAACAATAATATCTGAGCGTTCAATAACGCGCCATAATTGTCGCCAGACTTCCAAATTCCTTTCAAAAGGCGTAATTCCTTCCTTATTTTGCAAATGTGCCATAGATCGTCTCCATTGCAAAAACGCCTCACGTTCCAACTCATCGAGTTCTTCTGCAGTCATATCTTTTGTCCATTTTGGGCGCCTTGGAACCACAACGAGTTTCTTATCTGCCGCAGTCATCACATCTTCTACATTTCCCCCTCCAGCTGATAACACCACGAATTTGGAGTTCAATCTCTCTGCTGCGAAATCCTTTTGAGAGAGGGTAGCTGTCGCAATAAATTCCTCGTATGATGTCTCTTCAGTGACAGATTTCAAGCCAGGAGTAGCTTGCTCTTCTTCTTGCATGGCATGTCGTTCCTGTAATTAGAAAGAATACACTTGAAACTTAAGATACATCGATCACCCAATACCCAACATTTGAATCTATCAATAGATTTTATTTACACTTGGATTAAGTTCACTTCCAACAGCCCTTTTGCCTCTCATTAGTGACTTCCCAAGGGGACACACGTTCTTTTTACGCCCCATATCTTTTAACAGAAAAGTATAGGATTAGAGCAGTAAATAACTACAATTTAGTTATCGTCTCCTAAAACCATAATCTCAACCCGAAAAGGGCATAAAAAGTAATTTATGTTTCTATGTTTCAGACAGATTTTCACTTTTCACTTGCACGTTTTCTGAGTTTAATGTTATTTCAAAACAGATTTTTTCGCGCTCAGATCAAATTGTTCAATGGTTAATTTGAGTCATTGAAACAGCTGCAGAAATTAAATGCAACGGCGCGTTATGCTTAAAAAATTTTGATTATTTGATTGCGTAGAATAAGTAGATTTAAGTATTAAAGAAATGTTTTTCTTTTAAAATTTTAACTTTTTGTGGCTGTTTAATGAGTATTGCAACTAAATTATAGATTCAGTTACTACGTGCGCAGCGTAAGTTATGTAAAATAAACCGATTGAGAAGCTGTAAAAATGAGTGTCTCAACGGAGAAAGAAAAAGTGATGGATAATGAGATCCGATTACTGAAGCAAGCATTGTCAAGGGTCACAAGACGATTAACTGAAGTAGAAAGATTTCTCAAAGTCCAATTTTGTAAGCGATTGCGTATCAATTGAAACGATCTTTTTTAGACTGTCAAACGCTGATTCATGTATTTATGCTTTTTAGCGAAAGATTACTCTTCCAAAAAATTCACACTGAAGACGGACCGATTTTTGCGAAGACCGGGCTCTTCATTTATTAAGTCGCAGCCTACTCAATTGTGCGTGCCGTCAGTATTACAAAATTCACAATCGCCCTCAAATAAACTAAGCAACGTCAGGTCCAAAACGAGTCCGTGCGAAGACATAGACGATGGTAGTGGTAAGTTGTGATATCAAGAGGGTATTATTTGTTATTCCATTTTAGGAACGAATTGCATTTGAGGCGAGGAGATGTGTAAAACGCCACCACCACCTCAAAACTAAAAAATTCTGAGGGAATTCCGTCCACAAAAGAGTGACATGTGAGATCTGTGATTTTATTTGAACCGAAAACTACGACGCTATAAGGCTACGCCCAATAATAGGAGCTTCGTCCAACTAGAGGATAAACTTGCCAAGGGTTGAGTGGAGGAGGCTTTTTTAGCACAGGCCTGAGTGTAGGAGGGAGCTGGGAATGCAATTTCGGGGGGCACTTCCATGTTCCTTCAAGCGAAGGGTTGTGCGAAGCAAAGTCTCGTTAGCGTCCCCCTACGATCTGTTTTAGGGGCTCTGTCTCTATTGTGGATGGAATTCCTTTTACCTTTTTTACGGTTTTGGGGCGGTGGGGATGTTGTTTTGAACATCTTCCTAAATACTGCAATCTGTCCCATTTTTGTGGCGTAAACAAAACAAAAAACCATGCTTTGATATTTTAGGCTCACCCGTAGAAGATGATGAGTTACCTGAACCTTTCCATCACGATGACTACTTTGACGATCGTCCTATCAACACAGTGAGCACCGAAATCACGGTCCCCAACAATGAAGTTGACGGAACACCTGCTCCTGATGACTTCGAGGACGAAATGATGGACCACGATACTGAATCAGTAGACCTTCCTGAGGGAAGTGGAACAGTTTCCATCGAGACAACAACGAATACGAAGAGTAATAGTGCAAGTACCTCTGGAAACCTAGTTGAAGAAGGAGAAATTCCAGTTCCCGTATCAGCTACGGCCAGAGTGATGGTTTATAAGAAAGGTAGATCTCTAAACGTGCTTATATTTATTTTCTTTTACTGACAAAACTTTCTTCTCTCAGTCACCGGTCCTCTTCCAACGAATAAGAGTGAAGATCCTTTAGGCATTGGGCAACCAAAACGTGCTCTGTACGAATGCGGAGAGTGTGGAAAAATTTTGTCTGGGAAAGCAGACAAACAAGCACGTAAAAATCTTAGGCAGCACATGGAGTTACATTCTGCTGTCAAAAAGTACAAGTGTAATTCGTGTGATCAAGCTTTTCATCAAGCCAAGCAACTTTTCAACCACAAAAACCGTCATCATTCCAATAGTCGTCCTTACGCTTGTTTATATTGTCCAAAAGCATTCACATGTAAGGATGATTTAAAAAAACATGAACCTCTACACACTGGCGACCGGCCTCGGATATGTGATATCTGTGGCAAAGGGTTCATCCAAGCTCATGCGTTCAAATCACATAGAACAACTCATTTTCCGGAAAGACCGTTTCTGTGTCAGGTTTGCGGTAAAGCTTTTTCGGCGAAACAGTTTCTCAAAAATCATATTAAAAAAGTTCATGAAGACAAGACCCCAAGAGGTCCGGATGGAAAACGTCTTAAGACTCATGCATGCGACGTTTGCGATAGCGCTTTCACTTCAGGCCGTAACCTCAAAAAACACAAAATTAAGTATCACCCTGAATGTGCAGAAGCTATCGAGCATAATCAAAAGACAAAACTTGAGCCTCCAGAAATCGTAATGGAGATTTTAGGATCTTTTGATGAACAATTAGTTGGAGAAACTACGGTAGCGTAGTATTTTTTGCTTTATTTGGTTACCAAATTTTGCAATGTACATGGATGAATATGACCCAATAATTTTTTTTTGCAAGACAAAATTTCACGATTTTTCAGCTGGCAAAAATAGACAAATAGTATTGGGACATTATGGTTTGCAAATAAAATGTATAATATTTTATATTTGATGTACCTTTTAGAAGTTTTTTTCTATGTAGTTTCTCAAATGCTTGTGGGTATCATTAATAAAAACACTCTTTATTTTGACGTTTTTGATCTGCAGTAAATCTCTATTTATTTCATCACATTGGTCTTTTGAACTATACAAATACATAATTAGTGCACTTCCTTCTCTCATCTAAGATACGACTTGTAATAATACATAGAAGATGAACTGTTGTACCAAGCCTTCATGTCATATTAACTTAATCTAAAAAATGCGTATTATTTGATTAACTAAAGTATGCTTACTTAGGACAACATTCTAAATCTGCATTGACATAGTATGCATTGTGAAAGGAGCCCCTTCGTCCATATAGCCAGCCATTTCTTGGGGCATTACAGATCCTTCGTCTACAGCAGTACATGGTCGGCACATGCAATTTATGGGGGCCTTCGTGACAACCTAATCAAACAAATTAAAAGAATGGGGGTACACCTGATGTAGTTCATGAAGCATCGTATCTGCGCAAAGCGTGAATGTTTACGCTTTACACCAGCAGCCAGAGGTGTTAAGCGTAAACGTTCACGGAAATACGATGCTTCAGGCACTGCATCTGGTAAACTCCCAGTTATGCTTAAAAACCAATCAAATTATGTCAGTTACAACTACGAAATCGAATCGTCTTTCAACTCTCTTACTTTTTGCAATTTCTGTTGACCTGCAGCTGCATTGGGGCAACTCAAGGTAACAGTTGCCTCTCTTTCCCCCGATTCTTGACTATGAAATTGAATTAAAAATAAATATTAATTTCATAAAATACGATCTATAGTCTCTATAATTTGTGCTTATGTACTTACCAACACATACAGCTCCTTTCAGTCTGCCAAATTTTGGAACCCGAAACCTAGTTGCATCACAATTGAGCTATTGAGTATAATGTTTTCCAAAAATGCATGTAATGTTAACGAAAGAGTTACCTGTACATAAGAAGTGCACTTTCCAACACAAGCGAAAGATGGAATGGTCATAGGACTGCAACCCGGAGACTGCAAGACATGAAGAACTGGTGTAATCCGGCAATCTTCTGCAGCCACCTCACTGTTCCCACTAAAGCCTAGAATCACAATTAAAATGATTCCGGCAATCAACCATCGCAGAACGTTAGCCCGATTACTCGGAATCTTTAGTGAGGTGACCATTGCCCCGTTTTCGTTTCATTTCTTCCATGCGACTGACTAAGATTTGGCTTGATCCACATCCTTTTATATTGCCTGTGTTCTCCTCTTTTGGTCGTGTGATAATGTATTATATCAATGGACCAATCATTTCACAGCATGGAAGAAATCAGACATGGTTGTTTGGCTTGCTGCTGCACACACAATCATGCAAAGAAAAAGTGCATTCGTATGTAATGCTGCAATGCATTAACTATAAATGCACTACTTGATGCCATTTCCGTGTTTCCGAGAAATAGTTTTAGATTATGAATTAAGGATTTTTTTAATTGAGGCAACTATTTGAATGCAATTTATTTTTTCAAGTACATGTAGGATACTCAGTCAGTGTGTTTAGCCAAAATATTTGCTTTATTTTAAAGCATAACTAATTTTGCATTAACGTGGCCAAAGCTCGAGCTTTCCTTTTAACCCGCAGTCTTGTTTCTTTCCGTTGTTGTTCCTTTTTCTTCATCATTTCACAGAATTCAGAAACTCTTGTGTCCAATCCTAAAGCCAATTTGGCTAGACGCTCAAAGTATGTTTTTGCTGTGCATTGTTTTACTACTACTTTGTGAAAGAATGTGTCTCGGTATGCCTGGAATGTATAATTTGTATTTAGAATAAAGATTTTAGTTCCGTTTTAAATGCAAAAAGACTCTTTCTGTACATTCTTCATATCTTCCAACTGTAAGTGAGCCACAGCTTCTTCCTCAGTTAATAGTACACAATTCCATGGAGCCCATGGTAAATCTTTCGTCCATCTGCAGAGTCTTAATAAATAGCCTAAATAACAAATTGGCAGTTTAATACAAAAAGATCCGATTATTTTAGCTTTTGCAGTCAACGTTTTAGAAAAGCACTAATTACGATTATCAATTCCAGATAGCGCGGATTGCCCCTGCCAGATTTGTTCCACTATGAACTGTGTGCATGAATATATTTTTTCAATCATGTAGTAAAGAGAATCACACTTTTTACTTGTTTGAAAAATCGCAGTAGACTACAGTTTTATATATTTTTTACAAATTTTCGAACCTGAACGTCAAATGCGTCAATAAGGAATGTAACAGAGTTAATTGCTCCAGCTCGCAATTCGTCTTTTCTCAACTCTTTTAGCATGTAACGATAAAGATTCAAATCTGCACGAAGAATGGCAGTTCTGTACAATCCTGCAGAAAAATAGGAAATCAAACAATATTTATGTTTTTTTAAGAAAACACAAGAAAAATATTAAATCAAATGAAAAATACCCATGCAAGTTCTGCATCTGGAAGTCATTGTAGTTCCTCTTAAAATTACGAATTCGTCCCTATATTGCATTCTTCTGCAACCTTTAAAAAAGTAAAGTCAAAATTTTCACTTGAACAATCACGGTAATTACTTTCACTTGCTGGGGCACATCGAGAAATGTTTCAACAATTCATCTAACATTAAATACCTCAAAACTATATTAATACCTTTGCACTGAATCATGTCTTTTCTTAACTTCACTGTGTCCCATGGAACTTTTTGGAAGTTCTTAGCTTCAATATTAAAACTAGGTTCTTGGCACAGTAAGTAAAATCCATTCGCGATTCTTTGTCTTAACCCTTCTAACAGAATTTTACTTGCTTTAGCATCCAGAAATTGAATTTCTCTGGTCAATAGCTCTTTCAGAATGGATGCCAACCGTGAGTTTTGATTTTTCACCTTAAAATTAACATTCCACAGGTTGAAAAACTATCGTAATACCCAAGGTATATAGAATAGTATCCACTCATAAGAAGTATGTTTTAAAATAGTATCAATCTTAATTGAATTTTCAAGTTAGTCATGCTCATGCTCACCATTCCTTGCAACTTTTTAATAAGTTCATTCCTTCTCTGTACAGCTTCAGGATCCTTTCCATCCACAGGAGCTTTCAGTTCATTATACATAGCATGCAAATCACGCACATGTCCTTTTTCCAATGTATCCATTGTAAAGAATGTTTCCGTTTTGGACCCAAGCCATCTAGTTGGTTCACCCATCTAGTCATCAAGTCAACCCATAATGATAATAATATCGCAATCTTCTAAAAGTAGGTAACTACGCTCAAATGGAATTTTGTAAACACAAAACCTTTCTAAATTGCTTCTGTATGTTATCTTCCCGAGATTTTTCCTTGATCCTTGTTTTTGTCCGCTCCAGCTCTAAAAGCAAGTCAGCTTCCATTTCGGTTAGACAAGCTAATGCTGCTTTTCTTTCAGCCCCCCATCGATTCGTTTTTACAAACTCTTCTTCTTCTTTTCGCCAGGCATTTATAGCACGGTACAGAAGCTCTACGTCCAACTTAATGTAACAAATGCAATACACAAACAAACCCTTATGTTTAGTTTGCACGACTTACAAGAGTTTGTATGTAAAAGAATCTAAACTATTACACGATGGAATAGCTAAAGCGTCACTGATGGAAGATGGAATTGCCAATATATACCATTCTAGCAGGACACTGTTGTCTTTTAATTTCGTCATCTTTGATTTTTAAGCTTTGGTCAGTTCTTCCTTTCCGAATGTTTTCAGCCCATTTAATGCGTTTGATAAGACCTTCCATGCGCCGTTCTCGTTCTTTTATGGAAAGCCAACGTCTCCAATATCTTTGGATGATTATTGCCTGCATTTTTCATAGGTCATCATTTTATTGGTTAAAAATTATTCATTTTGCTTGAATTGAGTTAGTAAATTTATAACTACAGCATCGGTCCTTTGATCTTGCAAATAATCATGGCACAGGTACGGTCGTGAAGAAATGTAGCGGTCGTTTTTGTCTGAAACGTAGTAATCTCTCCGCTCCATTTGTTGACCTTTGTCCACGGGCGTTTGCATTGCAGTTGTTTTCTGGGAAAATGTTTGACATGCAGCCTGCCGGTCTATGAAAACGGTACGATATAGATTTTCACGTATAGTGTTTTATTCATACGTTTTTCTGTTTGAATAGATAATTTTTCCGTTTTTACCTGCTTCTCTATACGCTGGCTCTTTAATATCTGTATTAGTTGCTGCATGGTGGTAAGTAACATTTTTTCGATGATCTAAGAAACCTCCTAACATTGGCTTCGGTTCCGATTCGTGTTCAATGAGGACGGAGACGTATTTTAAATCCCCATTTTCTTTAAAGAAAAATTTGAAACTGACGGGGCGTTTCGAAAACAGCATTTAAACAGACAAACTATTTTAAGCTCACCCATAGGAATTTTAACTTTGATTATACGATCTGGTATATCTACTACGCTCTTAATTCCTGGAATAGTCAACTCGAACGCTCCGGGAACCCTTCGATTCACATCCACAGTAAACTTCATAGCTTGCCTAGGTTTGGCCCCCAACTCAGCCAAAGTTCTGGTATCAGCCACCAGATTCTTGTTCCTTCGCAAATCCAAATGATCCGCGGGCACTTTAACAATCTTTGCTATTGCCCGTTTCAAATGATAGATGGTAGAATCCAGCCGACAATCCTTACTCAACATTTTATTTGTGGAATCCAAATAAAAGTGGACATCTATACTGGCTTTAAGTCGGAAAAAAGATTCCACACTGGGACATCGATTCATTCTTCTATCCTCGTCTAAGACTTCCGGATCTGGTGGAGTTGTACCTCTCTCAGAATAATATTTCATGATAGAATCCGGATCCGAGGCTAAATTCAATGCTTCCAAACTTATCCTTTCTCTTGCTTCAACTTCCGAAATGTCAAACTCCATCTTTCTTCTTGTCTTCTCTCCATCACGAGACAAAGGTCTTCCCCCTCTGTATCCTCTGATACCATCCACTTCTTCATCAGAATTATCATCATCGTAATTTGCATTGGAATGAATTCTCCAACCTTCTAAATCCTCTTGATCATCTCGTAGATTGTCATCTGATAATATATTCTCCTGCTCGTACTCGCTTCCTTCATAATATTCTTCACCAGACATGGCTTCTCCGTAGCTACCGTATTCATCCACAGCATTCATGGAATTCTCATCGCTATTTTCATCCAAATGATTCGCATCAAACAGCAAAATATGATCGCTAGAATGCAATAGTCAACTCAGTTTAGAAAAACACA
>Ga0210040_10011296_pt1 | contig 10128 bp, 5 predicted proteins | sample CryGeyCG12114_NA_FD_185462 | JGI IMG/M metagenome (GOLD analysis project Ga0210040, IMG submission 185462) | Groundwater microbial communities from aquifer - Crystal Geyser CG19_WC_8/21/14_NA (SPAdes) (version 2) | ecosystem: Environmental > Aquatic > Deep subsurface > Groundwater | place: USA...
GGCTGGGTCACCACGGTTGCGCCGGTGACTGCCGACTGACGCCGTCGCCGCCGGCGCAGATGCGGCCACCCTGTGACCGCCGGCTCACCGCCGCGGGCCCGTCACGGCCGGCCTGTCGCCACCCGGCCCGCGGCCGGCCGGCCCCGCCCGGCTGCGGACGGCTGCGGACGGCTGCGGACGGGCGGACCGAGTAGCATCACCCGCAGAGGCACTGACCCGGTCATCACCGGTGAGCCTCCGGAAGAACGGGACACCGGCTCGGCCGCGTCCTCAGTAGAACCGGACGGGTGGGCCCGTGACAGCCTGGCAGAGCGGTCGTCGTGCGTGACCCCCGGGTCGCGGTGCGGCGGCAAGCGAGGTGGTACCGCGGCGGGCTGAACCTGGCCCCGTCGTCCTCGCACCGTGTGGTCCGCGCCTCGGCGCGGGCCCGATGACACAGTGCACGACGACGAAGAGGACCCGGCTCCATGGCGTACCCCCTGCACCGCCCCAGCGAGCACACCGGCGACGCGGGCGCCGCGCGGCCCGCCGTGCCGGCGTCCCCGGACCTGCCCGCCCTGGAGAAGGACGTCCTGGCGTACTGGGCGGCCGACGGCACGTTCCGGGCCTCGGTCGACGGGCGCGACGCCGGCCCGGACGGCGCGAACGAGTTCGTCTTCTACGACGGCCCGCCGTTCGCGAACGGGCTGCCGCACTACGGCCACCTGCTCACGGGGTACGCGAAGGACGTCGTCGGCCGCTACCAGACCCAGCGCGGCCGCCGCGTGGAGCGCCGGTTCGGGTGGGACACCCACGGCCTGCCGGCCGAGCTCGAGGCCGAGCGCGTCCTGGGCATCACCGACAAGGCGCAGATCGAGGAGATGGGCATCGCCGCCTTCAACGACGCGTGCCGCAGCTCGGTCCTGAAGTACACCGACGAGTGGCAGGACTACGTCACCCGCCAGGCCCGCTGGGTCGACTTCGACAACGACTACAAGACGCTCGACGTGACCTACATGGAGTCGGTCATCTGGGCCTTCACGCAGCTGTACGACAAGGGCCTGGCCTACGAGGGGTACCGGGTCCTGCCGTACTGCTGGCGCGACGAGACGCCGCTGTCCAACCACGAGCTGCGGATGGACGACGACGTCTACCAGTCGCGGCAGGACCCGGCGCTCACCGTCGGCGTGCGCCTGGAGACCGGCGAGCTCGCCCTCATCTGGACCACGACCCCGTGGACGCTGCCGTCCAACCTCGCGCTGGCCGTCGGGCCGGACATCGACTACGTGGTCGTGCGCCCGTCGACGAAGTCGGGGCTGTCGCACGAGCGTGTCCTCCTTGCCGCCAGCCGCCTCGCGGCGTACGAGCGGGAGCTCGGAACCTTCGACCGCGAGGCTGCGGACCCCGACGAGCAGGGCGAGGTGCTCGAGGACGTGCGGGGCGCCGACCTCGTTGGCCGTTCCTACACCCCGCCGTTCCCCTACTTCTCCGGCCGCGAGGACAACCCGCACGCGCACCACGTGCTCCCCGGCGACTTCGTCACCACCGAGGACGGCACCGGCCTCGTCCACCTCGCGCCCGCCTTCGGTGAGGACGACATGCTCGTCTGCGACGCCGCCGGCATCCGCCCCGTCGTGCCGGTCGACGCCCACGGACGGTTCACGTCGGAGGTGCCCGACTACGCGGGCCTGCAGGTCTTCGACGCCAACCCGAGGGTGATCGCGGACCTTAAGGCCGGCGGCGGCCCGCTCGCCGAGGTGGACCCGGCCACCCGCGCCGTCGTCGTCCGGCACGAGACGTACCAGCACTCCTACCCGCACTGCTGGCGGTGCCGGAACCCGCTGATCTACAAGGCGGTCTCGAGCTGGTTCGTGCGCGTCACCCAGTTCCGGGACCGCATGGTCGAGCTCAACGACCAGATCACCTGGGTGCCGGACCACATCAAGGACGGCCAGTTCGGCAAGTGGCTGGCCGGCGCCCGTGACTGGTCGATCTCCCGCAACCGCTACTGGGGCACGCCCATCCCGGTGTGGGTGAGCGACGACCCGGCCTACCCGCGTGTCGACGTCTACGGCTCGCTCGCCGACCTCGAGCGCGACTTCGGCCGGCCGGTCACCGACCTGCACCGCCCGTTCATCGACGAGCTCACCCGGCCGAACCCGGACGACCCGACGGGCGCCTCGACCATGCGCCGCATCCCCGACGTGCTGGACGTCTGGTTCGACTCCGGGTCCATGCCGTTCGCCCAGGTGCACTACCCGTTCGAGAACCGCGACTGGTTCACCCGCCACTACCCGGGTGACTTCATCACGGAGTACATCGGCCAGACCCGCGGCTGGTTCTACACGCTGCACGTGCTGGCCACCGCGCTGTTCGACCGGCCGGCGTTCCGCACGTCGGTGTCGCACGGCATCGTGCTCGGCTCCGACGGCCGCAAGATGAGCAAGTCGTTGCGCAACTACCCGGACGTGTCCGAGGTGTTCGACCGTGACGGGTCAGACGCGATGCGCTGGTTCCTCATGGCCTCGCCCATCCTGCGCGGCGGCAACCTCGTCGTCACCGAGGAGGGCATCCGGGAGAACGTCCGGCAGGTGCTGCTGCCGCTGTGGAGCACCTGGTACTTCTTCGCGCTCTACGCCGGTGCGGCCGACGGCGGCGCGGGCCTGGTCGCCCGCCGCGTCACCGCCGACGACGCCCCCGCCCTGGGGACCATGGACCGGTACCTGCTCGCGCGCACCCGTGACCTCGTCACCGAGGTCACGGCGCACCTGGACGCGTACGACGTGCCGGCCGCCTGCGAGGCCGTCCGCGAGCATCTGGACGTGCTGACCAACTGGTACGTCCGCACGTCCCGGCAGCGGTTCTGGGACGAGGACCAGCGCGCCTTCGACACCCTGTGGACCGCGCTCGAGGTGCTCACGCGCGTGATGGCGCCGCTCGCCCCGCTGGTGTCCGAGGAGGTCTGGCGGGGGCTGACCGGCGGGCGCAGCGTGCACCTGACCGACTGGCCCACGGCCGACGAGCTGCCCGTCACGGGCGCGGCGGACGGTGTGGCGGACGGCGCCCTGGGCGACGCGGACCTCGTGCGCGTCATGGACCGCATCCGCGAGGTCTGCTCGGTGACGCTGGGCCTGCGCAAGGCGCACGGCCTGCGCGTGCGCCAGCCGCTGAGCCGCCTGCGGGTCGCCCTGCCGGACGCCGACCAGGCCGTCGCCTTCGCCGACCTCGTCGCCGCCGAGGTCAACGTCAAGCACGTCGAGATCCTCGGGCTCGACGACGCTGCCGCTGCCGGGCTGGGCGTCTCGGGCCAGCTGGCGGTCAACGCCCGGGCGGCCGGCCCCCGGCTGGGCCGGACAGTGCAGGCCGTCATCCGCGCCGCCAAGGCGGGGGACTGGGAGCGGACCGACGCCGGGGACGTCGTCGTGCGCACGCCGGACGGGCCCGTCCCGCTCGAGCCGGCCGAGTACGAGCTGACCACCGTGGTCTCTGCGGGAACCGACGGCGAGGAGTCCGCGGTCGCCGTGCTGCCCGGCGGCGGTGTCGTCGTGCTGGCCACCGCGCTCGACGACGTGCTCGTCGCCGAGGGCCGCGCCCGCGACGTCGTGCGCGCCGTCCAGGACGCGCGCAAGGCGGCGGGGCTGGACGTGAGCGACCGCGTGCGGATCACGGTCGCCGTGCCCGCCGGCTGGCGCGGCGCCGTCGAGGAGCACCGTGGCCTGATCACGGCGGAGACCCTCGCGACCGCGCTCGCGGTCGAGGACGCCACGGGTGACGGGGTGCTCGTCACCGTCGAGAAGGAGGGGTCGGTCGCATGAGCGGAGCGGACCACGTGCGCCGGCATGGCCGCACGGAGGCGGAGGCGGCTGCCGCGGAGGTGTACCAGGGGATCCTGGCACGCACCCCGGAGCACGACTTCGAGCCGACCCTGGACCGGGTCCTCGCGGTGTGCGAGCTGCTCGGTGACCCGCAGCGCACCTTCCGGACCGTCCACCTCACGGGGACCAACGGCAAGACCTCGACGTCGCGCATGGTCGAGCGGCTCGTGCGTGAGCACGGGCTGCGCACCGGGCGGTTCACCAGCCCGCACCTGACCGACGTGCGCGAGCGCATCGCGATCGACGGCGAGCCGATCAGCCCGGAGCGGTTCGTGGAGGTCTGGCAGGACGTCGCGCCCTACGTGCACATGGTCGACACCCGGTCCCTCGCGCAGGGCGGCCCACGGATGAGCTTCTTCGAGGTGCTCACCGTGATGGCCCTGGCGGCCTTCGCCGACACCCCGGTCGACGTCGCGATCATCGAGGTCGGCATGGGCGGCTCCTGGGACGCCACGAACGTCGTCGACGGCGAGGTCGCGGTCATCACCCCGATCTCCTACGACCACCAGCGCTGGCTGGGCCACGAGCTCACGTCCATCGCGGACGAGAAGTCCGGGATCATCAAGGACGGCGCCACGGTCGTGCTCGCCGACCAGGTCGAGGACGTCGAGGGTGTCCTGCTCTCGGTCGCGGCGGAGCGCGGGTCCAGGGTCGTGCGGCAGGGCATCGACATCGACGTCACCGAGCGCCAGGTCGCCGTCGGGGGCCAGATGCTGTCCCTGCGCGGGCTCGGTGGCCTGTACACCGAGGTGTTCGTGCCGCTGCACGGTGCCCACCAGGCACAGAACGCGCTGCTGGCCCTGGTCGCGGTGGAGGCGCTGCTCACGGGCGGCGCGGCGCTGGACGGCGACGTCGTGGGTGCGGCGTTCGCCGACGTGGACTCCCCGGGCAGGCTCGAGGTGGTCCGGACCAGCCCCACCATCCTGGTCGACGCCGCGCACAACCCCGCCGGCGTCGCCGCGCTCGTCGCGGCGGTCGAGGAGTCGTTCGACTTCACCCGACTGGTCGGCGTGGTCGGCGTCCTGGAGGACAAGGACGCCGAGAACGTGCTGTCGGGTCTCGAGCCGCTGCTCGCCGAGATCGTCGTGACGCGCTCGTCGTCCGCGCGTGCCGTCGACGTGGAGGACCTGGGCGAGATCGCGGTCGACATCTTCGGTGAGGACCGCGTCCACGTCGTCGAGCGGCTCGACGAGGCCATCGACGTCGCGGTCCAGCGTGCCGAGAGCGTCGAGGACATGGGGTCCGGCGTGCTCGTGACCGGCTCGGTCACGCTGGTGGCGGACGTGCGCGTCCTGCTCGGGCGGGGCTGAGCGGCGCGACACACGGGCGTCCTTGACGGCGCGCTGACCTGCCCCGATGCTGACCGGCGGGGCAGGGACGCCCGTGTCGCTGCCCGCAGCCACCGGCCCCGTGCCGCCACCGGGGCGGCAGGGCCGGCCAGCGAAGGGGAGAGCAGCGTGAAGAAGCTGATCAACGACCCGGCCCGTGTCGTCGAGGAGTCCGTCGAGGGCTTCGGCCAGGCCCACGCCGACCTCGTCACCGTCCACAGCGACCCGCTGTACGTGGTCCGGGCCGGCGCCCCGGTCCAGGGCAAGGTCGGGCTGGTGAGCGGCGGAGGGAGCGGTCACGAGCCCCTGCACGCGGGGTTCGTCGGCCGGGGCATGCTGGACGCCGCCGTGCCGGGCGCCATGTTCACCTCACCCACGCCGGACGCGATCGCACCCGCGACGGTCGCCGCCAACGGCGGCCGCGGTGTGCTGCACATCGTGAAGAACTACACGGGGGACGTGCTCAACTTCGAGATGGCGGCGGAGCTGGCCGACGCCGAGGACGTCGAGGTGCGCACCGTGATCGTCAACGACGACGTGGCGGTCGAGGACTCGCTGTACACCGCGGGCCGGCGCGGCGTGGCCGGCACCGTCTGCGTCGAGAAGATCGCCGGGGCGGCCGCGGAGCGCGGCGACGACCTGGCCGGCGTGGCCGCGATCGCGGAGCGGGTCGTGGCAGGCGTCCGGTCGATGGGCGTGGCGCTCACTGCCGGCACGGTTCCGCACGCCGGTGTCCCCGGGTTCGACCTGTCCGACGACGAGATCGAGATCGGCATCGGGATCCACGGTGAGCCGGGGCGGCGCCGCGTGCCCATGGCGACCGCCGACGAGATCACGGAGCAGCTCACGAGCCCCGTCATCGCGGACCTTGGCCTGACCGGTGGCGAGTCCGTCCTGCTGTTCGTCAACGGGATGGGCGGGACACCCGTGTCGGAGCTGTACGTGGTCTACCGCCAGGCACGCCGGCTGCTCGAGGCCCGAGGCGCCACGGTCGTCCGGTCCCTCGTGGGCAACTACGTCACGTCCCTGGAGATGCAGGGCGCCTCGGTCACCGTGCTGCGGCTGGACGACGAGCTCACCGCACTGTGGGACGCACCCGTGCGCACGGCCGCGCTGCGGTGGTGAGGACAGCGAGGACGGGCGGGTCACGGTTCGGTCGCGACCGGTCGTGGTGGGCGCCCGGGCGAGCGCGGCGTGGCAGGCTGCGGGGCGGGCTGCTCCTGCCGGACGCAGCGCGGCAGGCCTCGACGAGGGAGACGCATGACACTCGACGTGGATTGGGCGGTGCGCTGGGTGCGCAGTTCTGCCGATGTGGTCGCCGCGCACCGGACCGAGCTGATCGAGCTCGACCGGCAGATCGGCGACGGTGACCACGGGGAGAACCTCCACCGCGGCTTCTCGGCCACGGTCGCGAAGCTCGACGCGCTGGAGCAGCCGCCCGCCCAGGTCGGCGACGTGCTCAAGCTCCTGGCCACCACCCTGATGTCCACGGTGGGCGGCGCCGCCGGACCTCTGTACGGGACGGCTTACCTGCGCGCGGCCAAGGTGACCGGCCTGAGCGAGCTCGACTCGGCCGCCGTCGTCGCGATGCTCGAGGCCGGGCTGGAGGGCATCGTTGCTCGCGGCAAGGCGTCACCCGGTGAGAAGACCATGGTGGACGCGTGGTCGCCGGCGGTCGCAGCGGCCGTCGCTGCCGCCGACAGCGGCCAGGACCCGGCCGGTGTGCTCGCCGCCGCCGCCGACGCCGCCGCCGACGGCGCGCAGGCCACGGTCCCGCTCGTCGCGACGAAGGGCCGCGCCAGCTACCTCGGGGAGCGCAGCGCCGGTAACGCCGACCCGGGAGCCACCTCGACCGCACTCCTGATCCGCGCCGCCGCCGACACCGCCGCCCAGGCGAAGGTCTGACGTGGACCGCCCCGCCGTCGCGCTCGTCCTCGTGTCGCACTCGCGGGCGCTCGCCGAGGGAGCTGCGGAGCTGGCGGGGCAGATGGCACCGGACGTCCTGCTCCTGCCAGCCGGGGGGACCGACGACGGCAGGCTCGGCACCGGGTTCGACGTGGTCAGCGGTGCGATCGAGCAGGCGGTGTCCGAGGGACGGTCCGCGGTGCTCCTGACGGACCTGGGTTCGGCCCTGCTGACGGCGGAGAGCGTCCTGGAGATGGCCGACGCCGATGTCGTCGCCCGCGTCCGGCTGGCGGACGCCCCCTTCGTCGAGGGCGCCGTGGCGGCCGCCGTCGCGGCGCAGGACGGAGCGGCGCTCGAGGACGTCGCCGACGCGGCGCGGGCCGCGGCACTCACGTTCGGTGGCGCGGCCCGGCACCCCGATGCGCCGGCCGGCGCCGGCGAGGGAGGCGAGACCTCTGGGTGGGCGGCACGTGAGCCCGGGGCGGCCGGCGAGCAGACCGGTACACCCGGAGCGGCCGGCAGCCCTGGGGCGCTCCGCACGCAGGCCGCCGGCGTCGCAGCGGGCGGCCGACCCATGGCGCCGGCACAGACCGCCGAGCCCCGGCACGCGCCGGACGCGCACGTGGCGACAGGAATGGGCCCCGAGGCAGGCGCCGATCGCAGCGGTGCGACCGGGGGCGGCGGGACGGGCATGCCGACGGCGCGAGGGACGGCCGTCCTGCGCAACCGGTTCGGGCTGCACGCCCGACCGGCCGCACACCTCGCACGCACCGCGGCGGCGTTCCGCTCCGCCATCGAGGTCAACGGTGTCGACGTGCGCAGCGTCCTGTCCCTCGTGTCGCTCGGCGCCGTCGGGGGGACCCACCTCGTGGTCACCGCGACCGGAGCGGACGCCCCGACCGCCGTGCGCGCCATCGTGGCGGAGCTCGAGGAGGGCTTCGGCGAGGCGTGACGCCGGGGCCTTGCTCCAGGGCTCTCCACAGAGTCGCTCCGGGCGGCGACGTCCCTCCACGGGGTCCGCGACTCGCCCGGGGGTGGATCGTTGCTGGTGGGGTGGGGTGAGGGGGGTCACGGTGGTGTGGTTTGACGGTGTGGTGGTGGTTGCGTAGTGTCGTGGTTTGCCGCCTGGGTGGGAGGAACGGTCACCGCAGCTTCGGTTGGTGGGTGGTTGGTCCCGCTGGTGGCTTCCCCCGTGTTGCAGTGCTGTGGCCTGGCGATGTGTGTGGTCGTGGGTTGGTGTGGTGTGGGTGGGGGTTGGTCGGGTTCTGGTCTGGGTGGTTGACGGGTTGGGGTTTGGTCGGGTAAGTTTGAGCGGTTGCCTCCTGGTGGATCCGTGAGGGTTTGTGGGATGCGTGTCCGGTCTTTGAGAACTCAACAGCGTGCCAAGTAGTCGATGCCATTTGGGCTCGTCGTGCTGTGGTTGGTGGTCATCGTTGTGGTGGTTGCTGGTTGTGGTGTGGTGGGTCTGGTTTGGCTGATCGATGTCATGCCCTTTTGTGTTTTGTGGGGTGTGTGTTTTTTGGTCGGATCATTTTTGGGGTTGCTATCTAGCCGGTGGTGGCCCTGTTTCGTGTGTCGGTTGCTCTTGCTGCTTTGGTGGTGGGGGTGCCATGTTGGCATTTACGGAGAGTTTGATTCTGGCTCAGGACGAACGCTGGCGGCGTGCTTAACACATGCAAGTCGAACGGTGATATCGGGGCTTGCTCTGGTTGATCAGTGGCGAACGGGTGAGTAACACGTGAGTAACCTGCCCCTGACTCTGGGATAACCGCTGGAAACGGTGGCTAATACCGGGTATGAAGCCCTGTCGCATGGTGGGGTTTGGAAAGATTTTTTGGTCAGGGATGGGCTCGCGGCCTATCAGCTTGTTGGTGGGGTGATGGCTCACCAAGGCGACGACGGGTAGCCGGCCTGAGAGGGCGACCGGCCACACTGGGACTGAGATACGGCCCAGACTCCTACGGGAGGCAGCAGTGGGGAATATTGCACAATGGGCGCAAGCCTGATGCAGCGACGCCGCGTGAGGGATGGAGGCCTTCGGGTTGTAAACCTCTTTCAGCAGGGAAGAAGCGAGAGTGACGGTACCTGCAGAAGAAGCGCCGGCTAACTACGTGCCAGCAGCCGCGGTAATACGTAGGGCGCAAGCGTTGTCCGGAATTATTGGGCGTAAAGAGCTCGTAGGCGGTTTGTCGCGTCTGCTGTGAAAACCTGAGGCTCAACTTCGGGCTTGCAGTGGGTACGGGCAGACTAGAGTGCGGTAGGGGTGACTGGAATTCCTGGTGTAGCGGTGGAATGCGCAGATATCAGGAGGAACACCGATGGCGAAGGCAGGTCACTGGGCCGCAACTGACGCTGAGGAGCGAAAGCATGGGGAGCGAACAGGATTAGATACCCTGGTAGTCCATGCCGTAAACGTTGGGCACTAGGTGTGGGGCTCATTCCACGAGTTCCGTGCCGCAGCAAACGCATTAAGTGCCCCGCCTGGGGAGTACGGCCGCAAGGCTAAAACTCAAAGAAATTGACGGGGGCCCGCACAAGCGGCGGAGCATGCGGATTAATTCGATGCAACGCGAAGAACCTTACCAAGGCTTGACATACACCGGAAAAGTGCAGAGATGTGCTCCCCGCAAGGTCGGTGTACAGGTGGTGCATGGTTGTCGTCAGCTCGTGTCGTGAGATGTTGGGTTAAGTCCCGCAACGAGCGCAACCCTCGTCCCATGTTGCCAGCGGGTTATGCCGGGGACTCATGGGAGACTGCCGGGGTCAACTCGGAGGAAGGTGGGGATGACGTCAAATCATCATGCCCCTTATGTCTTGGGCTTCACGCATGCTACAATGGCCGGTACAAAGGGCTGCGATACCGCGAGGTGGAGCGAATCCCAAAAAGCCGGTCTCAGTTCGGATTGGGGTCTGCAACTCGACCCCATGAAGTCGGAGTCGCTAGTAATCGCAGATCAGCAACGCTGCGGTGAATACGTTCCCGGGCCTTGTACACACCGCCCGTCAAGTCATGAAAGTCGGTAACACCCGAAGCCGGTGGC
>Ga0210040_10011297_pt1 | contig 10126 bp, 5 predicted proteins | sample CryGeyCG12114_NA_FD_185462 | JGI IMG/M metagenome (GOLD analysis project Ga0210040, IMG submission 185462) | Groundwater microbial communities from aquifer - Crystal Geyser CG19_WC_8/21/14_NA (SPAdes) (version 2) | ecosystem: Environmental > Aquatic > Deep subsurface > Groundwater | place: USA...
AGTATATTATTGCAGAATATTATTTCGTATTGTGGATATTAAACGGAGAGATCATGATAATTTTCCATGACACTTTGAATAGTATTTTGGTAGAGGCTTATAATGGACTCAAATGGATGGCTGAAGTTTGTGCTCCACAGTGGCTAAAAGTCATTTCCTAATGGATTAATGACAAACCCACTCTCACTCTGCAACTTTTCATCGTTAGCAATAAGTTAGTATTATGAGTTAATGTTGTGAAGGAAACACTTTTCTGTATGACTGTCATTTGTGGGAGTAGCAATGGAAGTGACTTCCCTGTGAAAGTGTGACGGAAGTCGAAAATATGAAGTCCCTTTTAGGTATCAGAGGAAGTGCACCTTCAAAATTTGGAGACATGTTAAATTTTTAGTTTATTACTACTCCATTCAAAAATGACATTTGTGTAGAAATTCTACCACAGCATCAACCTGTCAATTTCAGTAGGATGCAGGTTTTATATTAATTTATTTCCATGTTAAAATATATTGTGATTAGATTGCTGCGTGGAAATGGAAATGCCTGCTAAGCTACAGCTTTTAGTAACCTCCATAGGGCAAGGTAATATTGATAACCAACAAACCAACTCAAAACATTGAATTAATGCAAAGGAATTCGATGTCACGAAATAAATAAAATGTTGAATACTTAGTATCTCAATTTTTGCAGCACGCATCCAATCCTAATCTTAAAAATTTTTAATTACTTTTCCAGGGTATATCTAGTGCGGTAAAAAAGTTGAATATTGCCTTTCCATAGCCACTCATATTTATTCCATTTTCACTTGATTCGGTATTTACACATAATAAACCAGTGTCCCCTATTATGAATAAAATTTTGTATTTATTGTAAAAATAGTGCAGGTGAGTGAATCTATTTTTTCACACAGTGATATGATTTATGTACAGATTATTGATAGCATGTTATGATCTTGATAGTATATTCAACTTTACAACTACTAATTCAAAGACACGATACATTTAGTTAGTTTTAGTGCGTCAAAAATCCATTGTTATGATGTACACATTCATATAGGAGATAAAAAATATGTTTTTAATATTTACATATGGATTTAAAAGTAAATAAGATATAAGTTCCGTTTCAGGATATTGTTTTTCATTTCTTAGTAGAATATTATGTTGGGCTATTGAATATAGCGATAAGTACTATATTCTGGATCTAATATTTGTGGATTAAACATTGTACAATATTTTCGCATGTTGTTTCCCTTTTATTTTTTTCAGATATTTTCTTTTCCGAAAAAATGAAGGCCAGAATAAAATGTTGTCGACGTGAGTGAGTATGGTGCCAGTCTATGGCAGTCCAATGTCTGAACTCACAGATGAGTAATAGAAGTTTTCGAATTCCGTCGAACAGAATCGAGGAATTCTTCTGACAAAACCAGATTGGAAAGATCCATCGCAGATTTGGCGCGTCTTGTCGAATCATTGATAGTAAACGGTATAGGATTAGAGCCCGCCATAAATATCTTGGATGGAGGCACAAATACAGAATTCTGACGGGGTCTATTTTGTGCACTACATGATGAGTAGCAAAATCCTCCTGTAGAGGAGGACAATCCCATTTTTGCCGGTGATAGGCTACTCGTCATTCCACTGAACCCTATGAACATAACTATTTTTGTATTACAACAATTACTTGCCAACAAATAGAAATGAGGGATAGCGGCAAAATGAAAACAATGAACTCATGGAATGAAGACGTAAATGATGCACACTGCATAGTTTTTTTTAGAAATCTGGGAAACTTTTTCTGCCAAAACTTATTTGTTGACTAGCTCTCAGTATCAAGATTGACAGACTTTGTAATTAGTAAAGAAACGGTTTTTTTTCGGTTCGCAACATTTCATTAATTAAATGTTGCGAAATGAAAAAACTCTGCATCCTTGACTCTTTCTATCTAACTCACAGTCAGTGAGGACATATGGTGAGTGAGTTGCATAAATCCCAACAAAGAAATTACAAGTAGAATGGGAAGAAAAAAGTTTCCCCTTTTGACGCATCGAGGGATTTGAGTTTCCTTAGACTCGTTTGGGAAAAAAACTAAAATATCACCGACGACAGAAAGATATACACGGAAAAAAGTTACTGATGTTTCGTTACGGACTAAACTAAAAAATTTTGTAGAATTAGTTGGCAGCATGCATTTCATTGGGAGCCACCAGTCACGGTTACTACATACCTGGTACTGGATCCACATTTGTGCTCATCCCATGATAGTTACATTTGGCAAAATGCGTACTTGTCAATTTATCTGATGACAAATTGAACTTTGAGATTGGACGCTGTAAAAAAACAAGAACTTTTTAACTGGATGTTCTATGGCTTACAAACACACAGTATCGTGCGGAAGCTTTTCCCTAGTAGTCAAGAGAAGGATTTGAAAGTTAAATACCTGATATCCGTTTAGGGATGTTACATCCGCCATGGGACAGCTTGGCCTATGAGTTTCGCAAAATTTGGGCTGATAAGGCTCCAACATGCGTATCTTACCCCAACGATTGAAAAAGAGGATGATGGCTCCTACCCACAGGAGGAGTACCAATAATACTATGACTACCTCCCCTTCTCTAACATCTAGAGGTGGACGTTCTTTTCCTCCGCCTGCAAGAGAGTCCCCTCCGTTGGTCAAATCTTAAAATAAATGCACAATTTTTCATCCGATACTATTAAACATTTCTCATGACAAGGTTATGAGTGCATTTTAGAGTAATATATGACTCTCTGGGTCACAGTGTCACAATGTGTACGGACGGACACTCGTCCAAGGGGATAGTAAATGCTTTTAGACTTTGTATTGAGTGTATCATATATTTTTATATTCTTTGTTTGGCAGCAGCATACCAGTAGAGTCCTCATAAGAATAGGGAGACAAAGTGGAGAGTGCTAGTGGATGATTTGGGTTAATATTTTGTGACTTTTCCCAAGAACTCCACAATCCATTCTCTCGAGTATCACGTCTTATCAACTTTCTCCCTCTTTTTGATCTCAAGTTTTTGGAATGTGCACTAGGAATCATTTTTGCCTCCAATCTCACATCCGACATAACTGCAAAGAAATATACATTTATTATATTATATGCGAACCATTTTGGCACAAAGTCCAAGTCATTTCAAAAGAATTGAGGCACTCAAATGTGATTTCAAATATTGATTTACGCGTCCGAAACGTAATTTTACACTGAAGGAGAGAGATTGTTTTTGGGTGCAACCATATATTGTGAAACTCTCCTAGTTTCCGTGCAGAAAGAGAAATTGTTCACTGGTTGGGAACAAGTTGCACAATTCATCGCTGAAATAGCACTCGGTTATCAATTTACTTGCTACTAATTCAAAAACTTAGGAAAGCCTGGGATAGAAGGATATTATGATGCAATTGCAAGAAAACCTCACAGATGATATATTAATTGATTATAAAGTAGCGAAAATGTAATTTGGCAAGTGAATTCTAGGAACTACAAATTTTAATTCACTTCAAACCTTCAGGATGTGGATGTATAAAAGTATTTTTGTGTAAGATGATATGCTTTTAGTATCGATGTTAAGAACATGCATTAAAGAGGTTTTTTTGGGATGTAAAAAATAATAGCTACTTGGATCATTGAGTCCTAAGTGTAAACTTATGACTTATAATGAATTTAAAAAATTAAAGCAATGATTATAAAGTTAACTGCAAACTTTCTAAATTGTTCAAAAATCCTAGATACCATGACTACGGTAAAACCTTTAAGCGCAGCCCTGCATCACTGGATTTCAATATGGCTCCTTAAATTGTAAAAATTAGTTTCTGTGCAAAATATCGAGACTATTACTCACCACGTTAAAAAATCGTAAAAAAGCGGGACAGACGGACACAATGATCAGATCATTAAGCCCTATGTTGGGCTAATCGAGGTATGAGACACTGCAATAGACAATTTTACTGCACGAAAATGGGACTCAATTGCACCGGAGTAAGGGGGTTTTAAAGTATTCGAGTATCTACATCTGAAATACATTGCAAATAATTACCGATTACCGCGTTACCTAGGCGTTCGTGTTTACCCTTAATATTTACAATCAAGTCCCTATAGAAACACGAAAACCAAGGGGATAGGGACCTTGATTTATTCGCTACCAATTCCCTTGCTATTTTATTGCATGGGAGAAGATATTCGGTCGTGCACTGGCCAATATAATTGCTACTCACGTTCTAGGGATTACTGTTTCCAATGCTACTTCCAGGGAAAGTTAAGTAAATAAGAAGCAATTTTTCGTAGGAATTACTAGGATCCCAGGAAATTCGGGCACATATTCCCTCCAAATTTAATACACCACAGGTAATTCTGCTTGGACAAAATAATGTCACGAGACGCAAAATCCTAATTCAAATGTTAACTTGTGTTTTCATTGTTATGTTGAATGTATTCGACATGCAGAACTTAGGTTAATTTTAAGTCATTTAGATGAGCCAGAGGTTGCCACCTAGTCATTTAGCTTTAATGGGCTGGGGCAAAAAGATGGTGCAATTAAATTAATGGAGTTAAGTACATGAACGGAGAAAGGAGGGAAAAGTCCCATCACTTATGCATAACATTTCCGCCTTGCTCATTAATTATGCAGCTGCACTAGCCATTCTATTGTTAGCTTCTAGTATTCTCCATCTAATTAAAAGCTTAAAGTAGCACCCTACTATCATATGCAAATAACCATTTTTTCTGAATACTTCTATCAAACACAATGGTAATGCGTTAGATTGGATTCTTTATAATGAATCAGTATCCCTCCATTGTGAATCTTGAATTCAAAAGGCTCTGTTAGTTCATCAATGATTTCATTCTTTCCATAAGTAAAAGCTGTAAAATTTATAAAAATTTGCTAACAAACTTTTAATATTGTAAATGAAAACAAAGTAGTAATTGAGAAGGAAGTCAATCACAGAATTCTTATTTTTACGAAACTGATTTCCCTGGATAGTGAAATCAGAGAAAACCTTAAAAAACGATAGTCTACACTATTTAGGATTGAAAAGTACACAAAATTTCATTGTATTGTCACAATTCTTGTAATTAGTCAGAAACCAATGTGATGATAAACCGAGTAAACTCCGGTACGTGGGCTTATGCTTACAAGGTCTTAGATTTCTATTAGGAGTACCAGAACTGCTTACTCTTACTCACTTTGCTTTTCTATTGAAACCATAGTGTCAAATTACATACTGTGACGTGACCAACCATTAGAGAGTCTCCGAAAGGAAAACAAGCCAAATGTTTTCCCACGTATAGTCTTGGCATTTTCAGCTAGCATGCGATAACATGGGAGAGTCATATGCATTTGTGTGTATTTGACGTACTAGCTGAAAATGCCAAGACCATACTCATTCGGGCGCTGACAATGAAAGCAATTCGATTGCACGCCTGAATTTTTCAACAGTTTCAAATATACAGAAAAACAAACAAATTGTATGCTTCAACATAGCAAGCTATATCTAAGTGCTAGAATTTTATTCTTATGTGTTTTCCTTAAAACTTGTGGCTATGAATAGTCAATATGTAGATAACATTTTAAACAGTGAGTGATATAACAACTTTGGTATAAATCAACTTTTGCCTAAATTTTGACATTATTTTTGTTTTCTGATGGACGGATGGATAACTATAACACATTGTGGGAAGAATTGAGGAAAAATTGTAGTGTTTTTTTGTGTGCACAGTACATATTGGATTCTAGTGGGTTGACAGCATTATTAGAGAAAACAGAGCATGCTTTATCGATCCTATATAACTGAAGCTACTGAATTTGCGAGTATCGCATAACTTGTGATACCCACCAGATTCAATTACGTGCGGAATACAGAGTCCAACTAGTTGAGTTTATCTAAGCCATCAAAATTATGAATGCGTGAGAATACGAATCAATCAAAATTGATAATGAGTAAAATAATGCATTTTAGAGCAAAACTAAAATCACATATTTTGGATCCAAAAAGTCTATATGAGCTACCGAATCTATAAATCAATGCTATTTTCACTAAAACCGTAATTTAATTCGTTTTTTAAACAGTAGTCTGAATACATATCCAACACCCATTGAAGATTAGTGCGATAAGACTGACTGGATACTATGAGAAGAAAAAACATGTGATAAGGGAAATACAATGCTTGGAACCGTGCTGGAACAAAAGAACGGGAAAATTTTATGTCCCCTCATTTCTTTTGTGCTCAAGAATTAGTTGGTAAAATTCTAAAGAATTTAGGGTTCATCCACTAACTGTTGTTTACATCAGTTTTGAATACATCAAATGCATGCATTATTATTGGGCGGGTGGGAATCCAATGCAAGTACTAAAGGCACGCTTTCACTTCCCAATCTAATAAACCCATATTGATCAAAACTTCGTACATACAATGCATAAAAGTCACATCTCTGCCTCCTTCGTGCAACAAAACGTGTTTATAGCTAACTTTCATCATTACTTGCTAAATCTAGCCTACAGGGGAACACAAAATCTAATCATAAGGCAACAACTGTCAAACAAAAATCTCCATCAATGTTCTTCAAAAAATTGCAAAAAAGAACAGTGCGTTATGTACAATACAATTTATTGAATGTTATTGCATACGCGTGGTTTTATAAGCAGCTATAAGCTGTTACCTCAATATTCAAATGCGAGGAATGTAACCGACCCAAGTGAAAAACAAAAGTGGCATGAATTGAAGGCGACTGAACGTGGAAATCCACTTTCCATGTCAATCTTTAGGTATTCACAAATTTCAAGGAATTCCCATGCATCCATGATTTCAAACATACAAATAACAATAATAATTATCAATTATCAGAGCCCCATGAATCAAAACCAGTACACATTCACATTGACTTGGAACCCTGTTGGGTTTTTGAGGACATAATATAACTTGTGGAATTCGTTTTTCTCTGTTTTTGTCATTTCCTTTTGTGGAGTTGGAACAGGCACAAAAAACCATGCACACACACAAGTAAGGTTTCCCAAGTGCGAGTACAAATTGATTTTTTGCAAAACTGACATTTTCGGTCACCTTTGATTTGTATATTGAAGTGGACATAGAATCTTAGTTGACTGTCTGAAATTAAAGTTTTCACTGGGTGACTAGATTTAATCATGCATGCATTTTTGCATGTTTACACTTGGCATTTATTGATTGGTTTTATGTGGGTATACCAAGAAATATCACTTTTTGGAGCAGGATATAAATTATGACAATTGCGGTAAGATGTGCTGTGTCGAAACGTGACTTTTGTGGATTTGAGCTGTACTGAAAGAGAAATCCGAAATCAGAGGGTGTCATTATGAGTCCAAAGCACAAAGTGTAAGTAGAAAGGGCGACAAGTACGTAAAAAATGCTGGAGCGTAAAATACACGTTTACTTTGTACAATAATTTTTCAATTAGTACAACAATGGACACAAAAAATTCTTTGAAATAACAATGTCAAATGGTAGTGCGCAGTTAGTCAGCTTAGCTAGTTAGGGAGTTCATAATTATTTTGCAATTTAATTAGTCGCTAACTAACTTTGAAATTTGAATCACGGTATGGCATGTGCTTTAGTGATATAGCAATTTAATAACCAATCACTATCCAGTGTAGAAAATAACAATAATATGTTTACTCTATTGATTTGATTTCACTCAAAACTGTATCATTTTATAATCTATGGGACGAAATACGGTTTTGCAAAAAAAAGGACAACCCATTCTGACAGAAAAGCAGGAAATGCGAACTGCACTTTCCACGTCGTAAAAAATCAACAAGACAGAAAGCGTCCTTTTTGAGTAAAAGAGAGTTTATATACACCTGGAAAAAGAAGCTAAACATTTTTTATTCATTTGACAAGTAAATATGCTTCCTGTCATTTTTTATATATTGTTTTGGATTTACAATGAAATTTTTGAGCAAAGCTATTTTTTCCCGTAACTACCCAGTCTTTAGCTGTAAGTTACACGTTATATCATAGAAAATTAATTTCACAAGATTATGAATTAAATAACACGTCTCTACAGTTTCCTTTTACTCACGTAAAAAACCATGTGTACGTTTATATAAGGTCACGTGAAAGGGGAAAAGAGTATGTACAATAACGTGTGCTTGACTGGCATTTTTTTGTACTATGGGGTTACTTTAGTCGATACTGCTTTTAGACGGTTGTAAAAACATCTTTTTGTCTTTTGATGAGACAAAATTTCAAAGTTCACTACTTGCTTACGAACTACATACATACAGCCTGTGGGTTCTCACGGTATTTGAAAATGTATTTTTATCAGGATTAAATCCTGCGGTTTGAGTAGAAATGCATGTGAGTCCCCACATCAAGATTTTTTTATAAATCCGGAAAATACCTAGAAGGCTAAAAAAATGATCTTGGCTTGTTTGTCTAACTCTTGGTATAGTTAATTAGTGAGTAACTATATAAGCAAGCTTAGGAAGAGATGTAATTGAGTAGGAACGAAAAAAATGTTCGTTTTTTTCTACCTGGCGCTCTAGTTCTTATATAATCGTTACAAAATCCCTTTTTTCATCAATCCTTTTCACTGTCTGAAGTCCGGAAAAAATAATTTTCTCTTCTTAAGAATCCATACTGTATATTGAACAGAGGTAAGAACGTGAATAAAATCCATAGTTGAAAAAATTTCAATGCAATGCAATAAGTGGGACCATTTGCATTTGAATATCCTCGTTAGTTTCTTTAAAAATTGAAAAAGTGCAAAAAAGAATTTGCAATTTTTGCCGCATTGAATTGCAAAATATAACATTTGCAATGATCCCGACTTCTGTTAAACAAAAATTTGTAAACCATCACGTATTTGAATCCATATGCGTGTAGCTACGTGAATATACTTGACAATCTAACTATAGTTTCATTTTTAACGAGTTCTCAATACAACAATTTCCAATGTTTCCAGGCTTTTTTTTTTTGCTGAACCACTTGAATAGTTTTTATACAATTTAAACTTTTGAGGTGCCTATCTTAACTTTTGCAGACTTTTTGACTTGCGAAACAAACACAATTGTGAACTTGTCTTATTATTGTGTAGCTGTAGCTGTATATAACAAAATGTAATTCCAAGGTTCACTAATTTCATTTGTACGTTTTATTTCAACTCTGACTGAGTACGTGCATTCTATGCATAACGTTTTGGATTTATATTTTTCCAGCAGATGCCAAAAAGCAAATCCAAACCAAAGCAAAGGGCTTATAATTTATTTGTAATTTTCTCTATATTCCATTCTCGACGAAATAAAAAACTTTTATAGCCCAAAAGCTTTATGTTACACAAACAAAAAACTACAAGGTGTTTGCATAATTTATCTCACATTTAAATTATACAAGCTACTGCACAAAAAAGTTCTCATCAGTTTGAAACTTAATAGGTCTGAAAAAAGTATAAAGGTTGTTGTCATTTGCACCATCTTTGTATTCATTTGATGAAAATGTTTCCAGTACAATAGAGATGAACAAAACTTACTCTATTCACATAGCAAATACATTTTAATGGAAATCTGATTCCTCGTTTTTGTAAGATTAATAGGAAACGGAATGCTTCTCAAATAACAAACACATTTTAATGATTTGACTATATCTATTTGCTCAATATTGTTGGACATTGTTAGCCAGACTTTGTACGTTTTGGAATTGGATGAAACAGGAGATTTTCAGCTATGTGTAAACATTTACAAGTTTCTAGATAAGCATGCAATACTGTTATCGACTAAAGAATTCATAATATTTTCCCACCTGAAATAAAAGAAATGATAACAGCCCCTTTCTTCCATTCCATATGGTTTAAAGTGCTAAAATTAAAACTAGAATCTGTAGTGCAGACTTATATTTTCATGGACCAATGGACTCCCCAATCACTGGATGTATCAAAGGCAAATTAGATATGCATCAAACCTGAGAGGCACTTTAGTTTAATGAATTTGTTTGTCCCATACCCCATTGTTTAACACCATCTATTATTATTGTCTACCTTTCGTTCATGTCATTTCCTCCAGGCTAATTCATGTACTTAATTTTGCCTGCTTTCTTGGGTACAGATCGGAACTGGGAGAAATCACAAACTGGCATAATAAAA
>Ga0210040_10011298_pt1 | contig 10126 bp, 4 predicted proteins | sample CryGeyCG12114_NA_FD_185462 | JGI IMG/M metagenome (GOLD analysis project Ga0210040, IMG submission 185462) | Groundwater microbial communities from aquifer - Crystal Geyser CG19_WC_8/21/14_NA (SPAdes) (version 2) | ecosystem: Environmental > Aquatic > Deep subsurface > Groundwater | place: USA...
CCGGGGGTTTATTTGTCAAAACTTATTTGTAAAATCCCTAACTGTGAGAAACAAGTAAACACTGGCGACAGATCCGATGGCCACCTGCTACGTTCTTAGTTGTACTTGTGTCTTCCCAAACTCCCTAATAGCATAGCTTTAGTGAAAGTTTTAATACACTTTCATGCTAAGATTTTTTATATAAAGTGTATACGGCATATCTTTTTCGTACTCAACTAAACGTAGTCCTCAAAACGACCTCTTTCCTACTCTATAGGCATGGATTTAATTTCATTTCAGGGAAAAGATTCTAACTCTACCGACGGGTAAGAAAAGCCTTCCAATTTCATGGCCTGCAAAAACTCCAGGGAACTACAACCCAATACATAAAATTATATACTCTTGTAGTCTGCACAGCACGTACTGACCGATGGTCGCAAATGCATAGAAAACTTTGTAGGTCTTCCATGTACCCTTCGGGAGAATATAAAAAGACCACGTGTGGGCACAAAAAACCACTCACATTGACACACAACGAATCAATAATTCATACACAAACAGAAACGGTCATACACAGACATGGATGATTGAAAACGGAGAAAAATAATCAAAAGACCTATTTTTTGTGTACAATAAAAGTAAATAAGTATACGCAACCTACAATGGTACCCATCACACTCTAACTATTAAAAATCCGCGGTGTAAAATTTTCGGAGAAACCGATTTTCCTTACTTGTTTCCCCTTTGGCCAATATATTGGCTGCCAAAAATCCAAAATGTGCAGACAATAACTGACACTAATTAACTCTTTTGATACTTTCGTAACAGAAATGTACAAAATGGACTCTGACACCAATGATGATTAAAAGAAGACGTCTCACAAATGAAATGAATATGGGAGAGCAAAGTGTGAGCTCTCACCATTTCTCAACACCGGCACCGATACTAAACAATAAGGTTTAAAAAGCGCCTTATTTCAGTACATAACATTAGACACGCAATCGATAAATGGACATGTTCACTCCACACTCCACAGTAACTGGGGCACATGAGAAATAGTGGTGAAAACAGTGGTGCGGTAGGCAAAGAGCTAGAGCACTATGCAAGCCGCAATGGTGAAAGGCAACGTAAGTAACTTAAGTATACATACAAGTAAGGCCCGTAAAAGAAAAGGTTTTAAAAGGCCTTGCACAATAGATCTTTTAATGGCATTAAAATGAACATCACAGAGAGATTCCCTAAATAATCTAAAAATCACTTTACCGCAATAAAAGTCACGCACTCTAATCCTTTAACCCTATGGAATCGGAATGTTTTCCCATTGTACTTGAAAGCAAGACAATTACATTCACCATTTCCTACAATTTATTGAGCCCTTGATAGATAAAAAATTGTTCTACAGCACAAATTGAATATTATTCTAGGCGGATCCCTTATATAATTCAGATCCTAATACTACTCCTCCAATCCCCTTGAAATAAATATTACCATAATAGCTAAAAAAATTGGTTCCCATCTTCCCAATATTGCATACCTGAACTGTATAACCTTGGAGAGTAAATTCAGTGAATCCAAATCCTCCTGGATTACACACTGAAACCTATAAGATATCTTATTTTCCTTTTCAATACTCGAGACAATCGCCGGATTTTCTTATATCTAAAAACATGGTGATTGCACAGCATTAACAATTCCTCAACTTAAAATCACGTCTTTCTTTCTTTCCACTGTGGAAAAAGTGATAGCATTTTCTACCACCCTAACCTTCACAAACAAAACCTTTCGTCCTCGCCTTTCAAGTTATAACTTTTTTTCTCACTGACTGATTCCTTGCCATTAACATTATTGCAACCGAAATTCTCTTTTAGAAATTAATTTGTTACCGAGGGAAAAAACATGAATTAATGCACCCTCTGAAAAAACAAACAAAAAATTACTCATTTTTCTTGTACCAATATGAAACTCAAATCATGAAATATGGTGGACACATAGTATAAGCCCCCACAGCTCATGATTAATTCATCATCTACTACCCGTGATGTTACAGAGCTCAATTTCTCCTACCAATCACATCATAAACACGATACAGAAACACGACAAAAAATAAATCACAACCATTATTCTTCGTCTCAATTCTTATGCTCAGTCACTAACAATTTGGCTCATCATTATTTTCCAAGCTCGTCACAAAACTTATGGACCACCAAGTTAAGACAATACCCACTCCATTTAATGAGGTCCTCGCTCACTCCCTCACCCACATGGAATAGAAAAAATCCCACTCCATAGAAACTAAAAAATACATTATTCCCTCTCCGTGGAAACCTAAAACCATCACTATCAACTAACTAACTAACTAACTAACCATACCAAATAGGTTTGGACAAAACCCAACTTCTCGTCAAAAGAAAATCAAGTACACCCCAGGAGCATAGAAAAACCTGTACATAATATATTAACTTCTTATCTAATACACCAGAATGCTGCAGAAGCCCAAAACACTTTACAGACACTTGATATCAAATAAGTTTATCCTGTATCACTTTCACCACCAAGCGGAAAAAACTGCTCCTCAAACTTTGAAGGAGCCGGTAAATAAATCATGCAGGACTTTTGGTTCTTTTCTTTACAGTTTGCCCTTTCAACAAACTCACTTATGGTTCAAATGAGAGCAAAAAGACAAGACAGTCTCCCATTCCAACTTTTCGTGTACACATTTCCAACTCCACGCTATTCACTAACTAACCAAACACATTAAACCTCGCACAAGATCCAAATGATCCGCCGAAAGCCACAATTTCTCCTCAGTTTAAGAAAACTAACCAAGTATCTACTTAGCTATGCAATCCTGCAACACACAGGAGCAAAGGAAAACACAGAGATAGATACGTACATACACAATGCACACATGGTGTAGAAAATCTTTCAAACCGATAACAAGAATAACACACTACACAGACAGAGCGGTAAGAAAATGCAAAACGAGTCATCCATGTGAGCACATACTCTAACTAACAAACTATATCTTAGAATAGGGAACTCCCAAAGAACAAAAAAGAAACTTGCCCCGAGATATGGTAACTATTGGCATCACTATGCCTGTCTGGTTTCCTGTTTTTCTGCGAAACACACAGTAACCTACATGCTGAAAACAAGGATAAGTATCATGGGATCGAGAAATAGCAGACCAGGCCTGTATGAAGCCTTGTATCATCATCATGCATTGTTACACGAAAGGAGAGACTCCACTTTGCCCAAAATCCTAGCACTCCAAAAAGGGCTGGAGAGAGAAAGAGAGGACACAGGAGCATTTTGCTTTCTCTGGGAACAACCAAGAACACCAGTAGTAGTGCACGCGTAGCAAACACCAGACCGATCGATTCTACTTGAGCTCAGGCAAGACTTGGATATATATGCGGACCAAGTAACTAACTATGTACCTTCCTCCATGTTCCTTTCCTCTTTTTCGGAGGAACGACGAGGAGCCCAACAGACGAATGTTCAAATGTGTTGCAGTAGTTTGTAAAAAGGGAACAAAACGTGAAACTCACTTTCCAGGCAAGAATATAGCCCTTTCCTCGATAACATACAATACAGGAGATAGATAAGTACTGAAAATGATGAAAGCAAAAAAAGATTTTCTCATTTGAAATAAAAGGGGCATAAATAGCTGACTGAAGTGCTGAAAGGGAATCAGTCAGTATGCATGCAATGATTTATACATACTACCTCTCCATCACATGCATCAGATTAAACTTTCTTTCCCATTAGGTATGTTGTTGACTGATGGGATACTGGGCTGCATGAGTTACAGCTCCTGCATAATAAATACAAGTGCGGTGCTATAGAGTGCAGAGCTCACTGTAAGTAGTCACAGATTTCAATCACCGCTTCAATGGAAGAATGGAGGAAATTAAGAGAGGAACAGTGGTCCTTCATTTATGCCAATTTAGACACTATTCTGGATATTGAATACTGACTGACTGGAAGTGGGCAGCCGGACCACTTTGCTGGGTCGGAGCTGCTTTTGTATAAAGAACTGCACAGGACTTTTGCTTCCTGCTCAATTAGAATCACAAGAGAGAGGGAGAGGGAAAATAAATATTTTCTTCTTTCAGACTCCGAAGATTGAAAAAGATAGAGGAGAAGAAAGGTGAGTCGGATTTTAATAACTATGGAACACATTAAAGTTTTTAGAGTACCTGGGGGATGATCAAATAGATCCCAACGAGCTGTTTTAAGAGCAGGTGTTGGTTTTTGACGGGGGCAGCGAAAGCAGCCGGAGTGAATTAAACACAAAGAAATAATATATGCTCCAGGAGAAACAGGAAATAAATAAATGCACGGTATGAGATGGTTCCCACCAGAGAACGAGCTCAACTACTGCTCATATTCTAAAAAGCTTCATCATTACTCCCAGTGTGAGGGAAACTCGTTTGTGTGTGTTGGAGAGAGCCTACGAAAAGCTACTACCAGCACACATATATATTTTAATCTTTGGGCACTGTGCCAAAAATTGACGGTCCGACTCCGTACGTTCCCCAGAGGAGCAAAAGTGTAGGCACAGTCCTGACTTTAGTTAGTTTTAGCAGTTTGCAAACTTTACTGCGGTTAGTTAGTTAGAAGCACATGGTATAATACAACAACTGAATGGGAAAATCGGTAGTGCCCAATGGGAACACAACATTTGAGTGACTCATCATCATCATCAGCATGGCATCTGGAACATTTAACTATATTGGCTTCCTATGTAATGTGATGATCAAAATTGATCTGCCACATCTGTACTATGTAGTGACTAGCTAAACAAGTGAGCAGCATTCATAATTGATTGTGACCTCCAGTTTTTTGGCACTCTTTAATGTCAATTTTACTGCCCTGTGCTGTTTGGTCACAGTAAACACTCTTCCCACCTGTTTACTTTTAAGACGACAATTATTTTTATTTTCAGTATCGCCAGTCAGTCAATATAAGTGAGCCTTTGCTAGCCAAATAGTTGGGACGTTGGGAGCGAGCTCTTTAGTATCACTAGACTAAACACATTTACATTGGAGAAAAATGAGAAGCACGCAAAAAGTAATCGACTATGTCGAAAAGCTAGGTAGGGGGCAACCCGATCAGCCTCGCATAAATGTGAAAGCGCAAAAATGTAAAAGTTTTCTATGACTTTGCATTTGCGCTCCCTAGTATTTGAAATAAGCCAATCATAAGCAAGAACTGTTTTGCGAGCAGTTACGCACTTTTGCATTATTTTTAGGCCTGGTAAAAAAGGGCAGTTTTTGCTTTTTTGCAAACACAAACCGATTCAACATGTCAACCTAATAAAACGAGTCAAAATGGGCGAAACCATTGAAAATTATACGAGTTTGCGACTTTTAATTTATGCGAAACCATTCAGGTTGGCCCCTAGTGTTGTAAATACTCGTCATGCGACTAATACCATTCCGCTACCTCCCTCCACTGCTTACAAACTAACTAACTTAGGCAAATAAAAAGACAAGCCGTTAAGTATTTACACAGTGCAATCACGGCTCAATCATGTTTGCCAAAAGATACAAATGATATTCAAGAATTTTGGCAGCCAGAGCTCCTTCAACTACCAGTGTTCAGCCTCATTTCCTTCACCGCTGTTTTACGCACCTACCGAAAACCCATTAGGATTTTAGATAGATGCCTGAGCGGGATTACAATTACTTATTTTTACGTAAAATCACACGATGGGTGACCCAATTAGAGCCGGGTGAGACCTAACGCGTCCCAGGAAATTACAACAAATTGCTGTTTTTTTTACACTTCACCCACTTAGTTAGTTAGTTAGCAAAAGCACGCATGGGAATAATAGCTTTGTGACTAAATATACTTACACTGACTCCCTATTCGTGTGGCTAAACTATGTGGTTTTTGATAGTATGCAATGCAACTATGGAGCATAACATGACTAGGCGTGAGCTCCATAAACAAGACATGGAACTGTGATCATACAATAAAGTCGTTGGTTGGGTTGGGTAGTCCTTTTTTATAGAATTTGTCAACACAACAATTTTGTGCTCACTTTCTACGCAAAATATTTGCTTACACACTCTTTGAAAAGTAGATTTAAAGCAGTAGTGGATGAGTAAACAGGAAAAATTAACCCAAAACATTTCCCCTGGCAAGCAATCTGTCATATAATTACTTTCACTTACAGCTGCGCCGAATAAACCAAGCTGACAAGTGCGGACATACTGTATGATTAGAATACTTTCAGCTTTTCTTTCCGAAAAATGCATACACGCCCAACTAACTGGAGTTGTATACGGAAAGCTTTGATCTTTTAACCCTACAGATAGTATCCCACATGACCCGGCCCCATAAGAAATACAAACAAGTAGCAGCAAGAGAGGAATGCCAGAACTCTCTTTGATGTCAGCATTCAAGATATCCCATGCATGCTCAAAAAGACAGGGCAACTAGGTCTCTCAGCTAATTTAGGCCGCATATTTAGTTTGTAAAATCCTTTCCCACACAAAGAACACATCCCAGTAAAAAGTAGAATTCAAAGAAATTAGGAAAAATTATTGCAAACGCCTGCAAAACCAATGCTACTAACTACTAACAACTATAATAAGAATACACTTTTCCATGACAGCCAGCAGTCGGTGACAGCCTTTGCAATTTATCATGGGAAACGATGCGCAAAATTTCATAGAAATCTGCTATGACTGCAATCTGTAATACTACTAGTTTGCAACATTCCTCTCCCACATTTTTTACTCCATAACGCACTCGTAATCTATAACTTACTATTCTTTATCTATAGAGAAATTAAGGAGGAGCCAAGGTTTCTATCATACCCCGTACCTGTACCTCGTGTATTTGATGGTGCTGGTGCAAGATTTGAACGCCCACAAGCACACATGTGCCGTTTGGTTATCATTTCAACATTACGTTGACAATTCCGCGTCACAGGAAAACTGGGACTGATAGCAGCGCAACAAAATGGTATGTATAATATCGTAACTAACAGACTAAAGCATTTAATATAGGTTATTCACTGGATGCACAGCGCATGTAATGCATGTCAGTGGTCCTGTCTTCATGAAGAAGTCTAAAAATGGCATCAAAATTAAGTGCCATTTGAGTGAATGGTGTAAAGGTACATTATATGAGAACCGGGATGGGTTAACTAATCGCTAAAGGTATATTTAATGCCGTGTTTGCTGATATGGTGAATAAGGATGGAATTATGGTTTGCATGCTTTGATATGAGATTTTTGGTCAATTTTGTTTTGCCAGTTCGTTTTGTTGTTTTCGAATCAGGTGCTTATGATATAGAAAAGTAAACACTTACCTGAGCTGTGAGAATCGGTAGAGGATGCGGATAAAGAACGACTTCTAATTCGACTGCTTCTTTTGGCAGCAGAAGAAGCTTTGGTTTCTTGATTCGTCTGAAATAACAAATGTGTCAGTATTACGAAAGATTGAATGGCATGAAAATGTAAAGGGTAGTTTGGAGCTAATGTAGGCCCAAAGTTACCGTTTTAACGGCAATAATTCAAATGCACACGTATATCTAGCACAACGTTTTGTGCACCGTTGTTTATAACAATGCAAGCGATTGGCGAAACGACAAACAACATAAATCAGCAATAAAATGAGTTTTGTAGTGATGCTATGTTAAAGGTATAATTAGCTATTTTTCGTCCTACGAAAATCGGAAAGAATGAAATTTTTTCGTTAGATGAGTATGGTGAGAACAATGCTAGTTGATGTATCCCATTACTGAAGATCACATTAGAATTTAACGAACGGATGTCGCAATTAATGAGCGGAAATAATCGGGCTAATTAGAACAACTAGGTGAAGAAAAATGGACACACATGCATGCATGTGTAGCAAACAATTCCTCTGTGATTTACAAGTTAATAAATTATGTCCAAATAACACGCATATCAGGTAATTTACCCTTCATGTTTGATGAATAATTTTGATTGAAATATCATAGGGCAGACCTGTATGTAGATTCAGTAAACCACAACATCATGTAGTGACCACTATTGCATGCTTTCCCTTTGCTTTCACTTACAACGGAGCATCCCTACGCGTACGCCATCTATGCTTCCACAAACCTACTAATGGGAGGCATTCATTTAAAACGATATTTACTGATTACTGATAATGTGAACTTAGATCATGAATCAGCACGTGCAAAAACAATTGATAACCTCACTAAAAAAACGCTCCAAAGTTGTGTTTAAAAATGAAAAGTTTGTTATGTCATGTGAATATAGTAAGGAAACATAACTTACAGGAATCATCACCTCAACTATTTAATTAAATGTTTTGCGAACTCGATTATCGATTATTCTCATTTTAGTGCCAATGTTAACAAGTATTATATTCATATTTTCAAGATTTTTATAAGTAACGACTTTAAAAAATACTTTCTAATAGTTTATATTACGGCGTTTCCGGCGTTTCGTATCTTGCCTTGTTTTTAAGTGAACTTATTGAACTCATTCAATTTTAACTTTATGGAAACTAAGCAGCGAAGGAGCAAATTATATTAATTAAGACTAACTGATTAATGACATGCCATAAAACCTAAAGCATTTTGTACAACAAAATTTTCAAACATACAAAAGTAGTGTTACGAATAAAAAATGTCTACCTTATTGTTGACAGCATGTAGACTTGTTCTAGCTTCAGTGGTGGCGAATTCTACAACTCGATTTTTTTCGGACAATCCTGGTCCATTAGAAACTCGTGAATCTTTGCTTGACATTGTAATTCGTTTTTTTGGTTTTGATCTGGGTAGACACGTACAAAAAGCTTTGCAAATCCCGTTAAGCGTTGTTTCTGACATTAGTACGAAAAAAAAAAAAAACATTTACTAGTTGGAACTTTCAATTAAAAAAAAACTTTCTTAGCTTCCTGGTGAGCTGGAGAGTAGTACTAACGTGTTACTTACAGTTTCGGTTATCGATTAATAGTGCGTTGTCTTTCTTCGGTTCAAGGGTAGACACTGGAAAAATGGACAGCTTGACTAGTGTTTATACTTTGTGATGAATTTCCTTTGAAGCTGTAAATCAAAACAAATATCAATTAATGAAAACAATTCATACTCTATAATGCATTCATAACCACAGTTCCAGGGAACTTCGACAGTTAAATTGTACGGACTAAAAATCATGCATGGTAGGGCCCAGACCCTCTCCTACATGGATAGTTAAAAAATATTTTATTCTCCAATTAATCTAAAAACCTAAATGTCAATAATATTGTCTGCATCTTAAATTTTAAAGCCAAAAAAAAAACTACATACAAGGACTCGGACAAAACGATGATACTCGCTCGACAACAATGACACCGGACAATTGAATGATTTTTAACAAAGTTCTTCATTCACTCACGAAGCAGTAATGCACACTACCTTGGTTTAAAAGCCATCCGCAATTAATAAGGCGAAAAAGTTTGCATGCACACATCGAATGCATGATAAAACTACGGTTCCCACGCTAAAATGTTGGCAGGTAGTTAGTTTGTTAGTTAGCAATTCAGTCAGTTATGACCAATGACCCAGGCCAAAAGTGTTGTTTTTCTTTATCAATAATGTCTTAACTGACAATCAACACCTCCATATTTGAGATTTTCAAAGACAACGCATTAAACTCCAATGAACTCTACAGTAATAAACGTAACCCGAAACCCAAAGAACCATCATTACAAGACCGATAAGGAATAAAGCAATAAAATCGGTGACTTACATTTGTTACCGCGTTACATATGGATGAATCGTCCAGTGCTGGAACTAACCAACCAATTTATCAGACTAATAAATACTTTTGTTTACATTAAGTTAATGGAGAACTCGAGATACACAGTGTAGCAGTAGGAAGCAGTGATGTAAGTTAGCTCCGCTCCGCTCCGCTCCGGGCACGGAGCGGAGCGGAGCTGGGCCATTTTTTTTTCGTTTGGAGCGGAGCGGAGCGGAGCTCCAAGAAATTATTTTGGACTGGAGCGGAGCGGAGCGGAGCTCCGAAAACTTTTTTTGGACTGGAGCGGAGCGGAGCGGAGCTCCGAAATTTTTTTTTGGACTGGAGCGGAGCGGAGCGGAGCTCCAAATATTTTTTTTGGACTAGAGCGGAGCGGAGCGGAGCTCCAAGTA
>Ga0210040_10011299_pt1 | contig 10125 bp, 11 predicted proteins | sample CryGeyCG12114_NA_FD_185462 | JGI IMG/M metagenome (GOLD analysis project Ga0210040, IMG submission 185462) | Groundwater microbial communities from aquifer - Crystal Geyser CG19_WC_8/21/14_NA (SPAdes) (version 2) | ecosystem: Environmental > Aquatic > Deep subsurface > Groundwater | place: USA...
CCACAGCTGCCAGCGAGTCCCCGCGACTTGCAGGTTCAAGTGGAGCAACTTACGCAGATGGTTGAGGGCATTGCAGCCCGGTTAGCCGAGCCAGCACGAAAGAGCCTTTGGCAGCGCGTTTTTGGCAAGTAAGCAGTAGACCCTACTTTTTGATTGTTGCGTCGAACAGTGGGCCGTTTGCGGGCTTTTTAAGGCCCAGGATAGTGAGCAGTAGACCGGAGAGAGAATGCACCTTGGCATGTTTACCGGTTTTCAGGTCGTGGGCGAACTTGTTGCAGGCTGCCACGTGCGCCGAACTGGCTAGGATCGTTGCCACTAGTTCCGGCGTGGTGATGCTCAACTGTGCAAGTAGACGACCGGCGTTTTCCACCTGATGCTGCTGCATCCCAGTTGGAGCTGTGCCTGATGGTACTAAGTCGAACGGGATAGTTTCTGCTAGAGCTTGCGGTTTAACCGTGAAAACGATGTTTTTGAAGGCCTTCCCCTTCTTTTCTAGCGTGTAGCTGATGTGCAATTCTGTATGCTCGTTGATTTGCTTTACGGCAATATCTAACACCTTGCTTTTCAAATCGCTGATCCTTGCTGCTTTATCATTGCCCTTATTGTCGAGTAGGCCAAGCATCTTTTTAAATTCCTCTATATCGTACTTTTTGGTTTCGCCTTTGTCTTTCCACTGACTACATAATGGGTAAATACGCTTAGCATACTTGCTGCTAAGGCGTAGCGCAGCGGCCAAGCCATATGAGGTGAAATTATTTTGCAGGTTGAATAGGTAAGGAAGAATCTTGTCTGATAATGTCACCTCAATAATCCTTGTGCCTTTCACATATTCCACGCTACGAAACATCCAGAGCTGCATATGACGCTCTGGTGTTTCTACTTCAAACATGCGTGATCCCATGTCCTCAGTAGCCTTACGCAGGTATGGTAAGTGGTACTGCTTACCAGTCAGGATAGACAGATCTCTAATATCTAGCTCATAGGTCTCCGATTTTTGGTCTTTGCGCAGCTTAGATACTAAGAAGAAAAAGAGATCTAACTGTAACTCCGTGTACTCATACCGAGCGTTGGTTAAAATATTATGCTGGCGGATTTCTAGATCTTTTGTCACGGTTGCTAATAGCTGATTGAAAGACAATTATACATTAAAAACGCTATTGTTTTACAAATAGCGTTTTTATATAGCGTAGTACCATGATTAAAAGCCGTTTTTACCATGATTAAAAGCCGTTTTTACCATGATTAAAAGCCGTTTTTACATGATTAAAAGCCGTTTTTACATGATTAAAAGCCGTTTTTAGTAGTCTTAAAATATTGATATTCACGTACTTATGAGGCCTACAAATAGATACAAATAGCTTAAATATCACAAATTGTGTTTCGCGCGAGAAAAAAGCTTTCAAAACGTGTGGATAACTCGAAAGCAAACAAAAACATCAAAAGACCTATAAGCCAGTGACTTGCGAGTATTATATTTATACTATATAACTAGTAATCAATAGTTTATATTCCATTTTGTTGAGCTTATGTGCTTTTTTGAGCGCGGAAAGACGGGGCAGTAGGGGAGAGGGGCATACCCGAGTACAACGCATTGCCTAAACTCCATATCTTCGCGGTGTCCTTGGTGCTCTGCTTTGCGTAGAAGCACAAACGGCGACCAGAGCCGAAACCCTGATCGCCGTTATCCTACAGATGCCCGAGCCAGTGACTAATCACGGCGCGGACTGCTCCCCCTACGGCTGCTTTGAGCAACTCCAGGGAGATGCGGAACCAACTAGTCTGACCAGCTGGTTTCGCCTTTGCACGTTTACCCATATTGCGATTGGGAGTAAGGGTGCTAGATCCACCCACTTCCTGAAGCCCCAAGGCCGGCCAGCCTCGGGGCTTCGTCTTTTCAGACAAAGCCGGCTGGGTGACTTACCGTGCAAGTGGGGCGAAGATAGGGTATACAATGCTAGCACTCGTCTTCTGCTACACACTTGCCCATGTGCTATCAAACCCTTACCTTGAGGCGTAAGGGGTAGTCGTTCAGTCGTTGTTCGCAAGATGTGTTTGCTGAATCGCGCTTCGCGCAATCCAGCAAACCCGTTCGCCCTCCGGGCTCACTACACTTGCCCCTTCGGGGACCTACCATATGGCTGACTTATCTTCCCCTGAATCCACTCCCCACCGCCCCCGCAAAGGCGGTCGAAAGCCTGGCCCCGTCGCCGAGAAACAGCGCCACGTGGTAAGCGTCCGACTCACGGACGCCGAGCACGAGCGCCTGACGCGAGAGGCCGAGCGCCACCAACTGAGCCAGGGCGAGGTGCTACGGTCAGTATGGCGAAAGCAACACACCGCGACCAAATTGCCGACCCCACCCACCCCCGAGCAAGCCCGGGAGCGGGCGCAACTCGCCGGGATGGCGGCGAACCTGAACCAACTCACCAAGCAAGGCCACCAGGGTCAGGACATCCGCGAGGGGGCCATCCTGCTGCTGCGGAAAATGAACACGTTGCTCAACCAATTGACCACTGAGGCATCATGATTGGCAAAGTGAAGGTGAACCAGTCGTTCGGGGCCATGTGCCGGTACGTGCTGCAAGAGCAGGCCCCCGAGAAAGGAGCCGAGGTACTGGCCGCACACGGGGTGCGCATTGATAGCGCCGCGCACATGGCTACGGACTTTGACGCGGTGCGAGCCATGCGGCCCGGGCTGGGCAAAGCCGTGCTGCACGTGGCGCTCGCCTTTCCCGTGGAGGAAAAGGAAAAGCTGACGAATGAGGTGATGGGCCGCATTGCCCAGGACTACCTAAAAGGGCTGCACATCGACCCCGAGAACACACAGTGGGCGGTCGTACGGCACCAAGACAAACAACACCCGCACCTGCACCTGGTGGTAAACCGGGTGGATTTAGACGGGCAGACGGTGAGCGACCAGTTTATCCGCTCGCGCAGCGTGGACGTGTGTAAGCGTCTCGAGCAGGAATACGGCTTGATCGTGGCCGACCAGGTGGGCCGCAGGCAGGCGCTGGAAATTGGCCCGACCCCGGCCCAGGCAAAGGCTACCACCCCCAAGGAGGAACAGTCGGCCGAGTGGAGCCGCGCCCGGCAGGACATTGGCCGCGCCCTGAGCTACACGGCCGGCCAGACCCGCAGCTTTGACGAGCTGCGCGAGGCCCTGCGCCCGCGAGGCATCGCGTTGGAGCTGACGCGCCGCAAGGATGGGAGCCCGGCCGGGGTCGTGTTCGAGCAGGACGGGTACCGGGTGAAGGGCAGCCAGGTCGGCCGCGAGTATAGCGCGGGGAATCTAGAGAAGGGCTTTGCCCAGGCCCGGGAGCTAGGCCACGACCCGGCTCAGGCGTGGCAGCAGGTGGGCCAGGACTACGCGCTGGCCAAGCTGGCCGAATCCTATGCCCAGGCCAAGCAGGAGCAGGCCCGCCAGCAGCCGAAACAGAGCCAGTCCAGAGGCTGGGAAATGGGAGATTAACGGACTTACTTTCTACTTACTGCGTTATGCAAGAGCTACTTGACGATATAAAGGCCCTGCGGCGAGGGATTGAAGCCTTGAATGCCCGCAGCTTAGCACAGGGCCAGCCGATAAGCCGCGCCGAGATGGATAAGTTGCTGGCTACGGTGAAGGAAGGGACAACGTTTACGCTGGATTATAAGGGAGTAGCGACCCAGATTCAGCCGCATTTGGCGACCCCTGACACGATAGCAGCAGCAGTTACGACGGGTAGCCAGCAGTTAAAGCAGGTGATTGACCAGATTCCGCGCAGTATGCCTTTAAAGGACAAGGTGTGGGGTTTCACCAGTGTACCCGTGGCCATGTCGATGATGCTGTTATGGGTAGGCTTCTTTGCTTTCACAGTCTACTCGTGGAAGGAGAAAGGTGCCGCCGAAGGCAAAGCGGAGCTGCTTCAGCAGCAGCAAGCTAAGCGAGAAGCGACCTATAACTGGTTAGTTAAAGGCTACTCGGACTTAAAACGTGACAATCCAAAGACTGTAAAGAAGTATTTTCCGCAATAGATGGCCTCGGTTAAAAATTTGGTACAAAGGCTAAACGAGCCGTTGTCTAGTGGCCGCCCAAAGTCGTAGGAATGTATTGCTTGACAGAAAGTTAACTACCCTTTTTACTACATTTCAGTATGAGACGAGTATCCTATCTTCCTTATCTAGTATTGGCCTTACTCTTCGCTTTATCTGCTTGCCGTGAGGACAAGACGGTTCCAATTCATGACGTGCGGGTGCACTTTACTGGGGTTACTCTCGACGGCTTAGGAGCCTACGTCATTGCTCAAAGCAGAAATGTGGAAGATGGTACACTGATGCTGCTACATTCCGAATCGCCTAATAGCTCTTTCTTCCGCACAGTAGACTTTAAAATACCGGAAGATCAGGAATTCGTTGTGACAGTCAATTTATTGAATGTAAAAGGGGCTGCTACCTTGCCAAGAGGCACTGCCATACTCGCTTCCATCCTCGTAGATGGGCTAGAAAAACAGGCTCGACTTGACTTCGAAACCCCTCCCACCAATGCGCCTTATAAAACTAGTCAAGCCGTTGTTCTGCCCTCCGAATGGCCGTAGGAGGTTTATACAATCGCTATTATCACAATGACATAAAGATGCTGTTAGGCCTTACAGTCGAGCTTATAACGTTTAGTAAAGGACCCTTTAATAAATGTTATGAGCCTTAGAGGTGAAGCATTTGTATAGGTCGATAAAGGAATTCAACCCGCAACTGAAGCAGGAAGCGTAGTGCCAAGCAAGGCAGTTAGGCTGGGCAACAGCAGCACCGCAGCGGTAGGATCGGCAAAAGTCATAGCTTGCTTAAACTACCGCTTTCTTACGCTGTGATTAGCTTTCGTCTTACACTACGATTGACGGTGGCACCTAATAGAAGCCTGGATTCCGGATGACAGGCGCTTTCTTCAGCGTAATGTGATAAGGCGTGGTACGAGTGGGGTTGAAAGGTACCTTCGCCGTCAGGTGACGCTCTTCGTTGTGTGGGTTTCGATAATTCAGTACGATGTAGCGACTGGTTGCAAGTCGGCTTTTGGGTAACAAAAGTTGGAAGTACCCGTCAGCGTTCGTCGTATCCCGAATGCTTCCCACCCGCACCCACACCCCTTCTTGGCGAACTCTCCACTGGTTGCGCACCACCCCTTGCACGAGAAATAAACTGTCAGAGTCCGTAGGAAGAGTTGCCGCCGTCGCCCTAGCGTTCGGCCCTGGCTGCTGCGCCCGCGCCTTTAGTCCAACTACTGACCCCAGTAGCAGTAGTGTTGCCCCCGTCCACCGACGCCATCCGGTTACGGGCGTCGCAGCCGCCAACAACGGCCGGCTTACTTGGTCTTCTCGAAACCGTCCACATCTGCGGCCGGGGATGGTCTGGCGCAAAAAGGCGACTACTTCCCCATCGCTCATGCGGGTAAAGTCAACGACTTGCGTTTGGCAGGCCGCACACTGACGCCCCACATCAGTAGGCGTCATAGCATCCCAGCTTTCATGGCAAGGGGCAGGCTGATGGATAGTGAGCGCAGACATGATGAGCACGCAGAATTAGTTTTAGAAGCACCCAAACCAGAACTTGTTTATCAGCAAAGTACCAATCTCGCGCATTATCTATAGTAGATATAAAACTACCACTTTTCTGAGGTCAGTCCGAGAAGCTGCATTATGTTAAGCAACTTTTCTTAGGTCGTGCATGAGGTGGTAAAATGGCCTGAATCTAGCTTTCATCTAATTTACCACACTCTAAGAGATAGAATCTATCCACTACGCTTAACCTTTATGAATCATCCTTTTTGGGCCTCTCCGTGGATCCGTTGGATCATTGCTTTGCTAGACTTCTCGCGGCCTGGCAAACCGACTGATAACCCATATATTGAGTCCTTCAACGGCAGCTTCCGGGACGAGTGCTTAAATAGGCATTGGTTTCTGTCGCTGACCGATGCCCAGGAAAATATCGAACAGTAGCGCCAGGAGTACAACGACTTCCGACCGCATAGCTCGCCCCAGAATTTAACGCCCCATCAAGTGATGGCGGCCACCATTACTGTCGAGCTTCAAAATTATTTATTATGAAATTTCTATCCTGCTTAGGAATAGGGGCGATTGTCTTTCTTTTTTCGGGGTGCCAAAAAGAGGAGAATAGTGAGGTGGATCTACTCCCTGCTGCTACCCAGAACGGCACTAAGGCGTTCGGCTGCTTACTCAACGGCAAGGCGTTTCTGCCTAATGGCAATGACGGCAACATCGGCGGCAGCCCCTACTCGGTGGTGTATGAGCCCAGGCTTTATGAAGGGTTGCTTACCATTAATGCCTTTCGTTACACGCGCAAAGGGGACGAAAATTCGTATCAGTCCATCCTGCTGTTCGCCGATAGCGTGCAAAGGCCAGGTCGCTTCTCTTTATCGGTGAAGCGCGCTGAAGAGGCCTTGTTTTACGATGCGCAGAAGCCTGATTGTCGCTTTAGAGCCCGCGAGACGCATTACCAGAGTGGCGAGTTGGTCTTGACCCGGGTAGACAAGGTAGCGGGCATTATCTCGGGCACCTTTCACTTTAAGTTGTATAAGCCCGGCTGCGACTCCGTCATTGTCACGGAAGGCCGCTTTGATAAAAAATTGTAATTCCGTTTACTTGAGGTGGTCGGGTGCCAGTGGACACGAAGCTAAGGTAGGTTGAAAAGGTAGTGAAGTTCGATTTCGAGCGGGGTGCAGTAGCCCAGGGCCGAGTGTAGGCGCTGGGTATTGTAGTAGTGGTCAAGATATTCAGCCAGTTCGAGGCGTGCCTCTTCCAGGTCGGCAAAGCAGGCCCCACGCGGTAATAGCTCGGTTTTGAGCGTGTTCCAGCCACTCTCAGCCAGGGCGTTGTCATAGGGGTTGCCGGGCCGGCTCAGGCTGGCAATGGCCTGGGTCCGGTCCAGTAGCGAAGTAAATGCCTCGTTGGTGTACTGGCTGCCGCGGTCGGCGTGCACGAGCAGACCGGGTGGGGGCTGGCAGATGGCTACGGCTCGGCTAAAGGCGGTCAGAATCAAATCCGTGTGCAGCGACTCGCTTACGTGCCAGCCTACCACGCGTCGGGAAAAGGCATCGCGCCAGCAGGCCAGGTACGCCCACTGCCCGGTGGCTAAGGCTAAGTAGGTAATGTCGCCGACCCAGATTTGGTTGGGGGCTGTAGCTGCGGGCCAGTTGGCTAACTCGTTGGCCGCGGCCACGGCCTGTGGGTCGGCCTGGGTAGTGCGTTTTGACTGCTTTCCTAAATGCTTTTGGTATTGTGAATACGATGGTGAGTCTTAAGTATGAAACGCAAGAGCCAGGGCAATGTATTTCATCCGTCAGTGGGCGAGATTTATGTGCAGCCCTACAACGCTGTAAACGCCTTGCCGTGGCAACGCCTATTATCGTAATCCTGCTAGGAAGTCTACATATTCGCGCTCGCCGCGCTAGTAGAGCACGAGAACAAGTACACAGATAGTGAGCTGCTACTTAACGTAATCGCACTTATCGGACAGACTCTTCTTAAGCGCTCGTTATGTGGTTGGCATTCCCAACAGAGTAAGAATTACTTCAACGTTTTTCAATAAACGTTATAAACTCGACGGATGCTAACACTCAATACCCACCCTAATACGCTGTGCTTACCAATAAATAGATTGCTTAGTAAACTTTACACTTCGTTCCTGATCAGTCTTTTGGTCGTGTTGGCGGGGTCCTGTCAGCCTAAAAAACAAAGCCCTACTGCTACAGCCGCCGCTTCACGCCTACTTCAACTACCAGTTGGCGAGAAAATTCTCTCCAAAAATCGGCGGTTCGTCTATCGCGTGCGGTGGTATGCCCCAAAAGCGACGAGCGTTATGGTGGATACCGTGACGCTAACGGCTTCGGGCGAACCTTGTTCGTATGAGGCCACGCAGATGTGTTTTGTATGGACCTATCAGGCTGATTCGGCCGTTAACTCAACGCCAAGAGAAAATGTAGGGGCTATCGAAAACAAGGAGGGATTTTGGCTTCATCCACCTCGCCGTGGTCACTACCGTATCCTGGAACTCAATCCCTTTCCCCACATCAAGTTGCCAGCAGTGAGCGGCAGAACATGGGAGTGGGAGGTGTATCCTCCAGACATGTATGCGGACTCCGCATGGGCTAGTTGGAAAGGCATCTTTCGGGTCAAGTTTCGCTACACGCTGAGCGGTATTAAGCAGCTGACTACCCCCTTAGGTAGCCTCTCTTGTCAGCGCGTACAAGCGAGCGGCAGTAGCAAGCTGGGCACTACGGCCTTAGAGGCCTACTTCCATCCCGCCTATGGGTTCGTTCGCTTAAACTACCGCAACATCGACTCAAGCCGCGTGCAGTTAGAAATGGTAGCAGTGAACGTGCAGCCCGAATCGAACGAGAAAGCATTAGAACCAATGTTTTGGCAACCGTTCAGTTTACAGCAGCCTAAGTAAGAAACGCTTCTAGGGACGTTGGGCATGGTAGACAAACAGGATTTTAGGGGCAGTAGGGTAATAGACTTCTTTCCCGTTGACTCTCGGAAAAGTTGCTTAACGTAATGCTAGTTCTCGGACAAGCCTCGGAAAAGTAATATGACTACCCGAGATGGCTTTTCTCTCATAATTAGCACTTTTAGGCGTTAATAAGCACCCTATACTATTTTGCTATCGGCTATACACTTTCGAGTTACGTGCTCGTTATGATCGCTGAAAGAATTCTATATATCTTCTTATCTATCTTGTATGAAACCGCTTTTCTGTACCGGTGTATTCATCATTAGTAGCTTTTGGGGAGCACATGCGCAGGGCCTTCGGGTTGGTCTACGAGCCGGCGCTACTTACTCCACCGCAACGGGAGCAGACGCCCGAAATATAGAAGGTCTATGGGGTCCTGTCGGCGGGGTAATGGTAAACATACCGCTCACTGCGGATGATTTTTTCTCCTTTCAGCCAGAGGTGTTATATGCCCGCAAGGGCTATAGTAGGTTGCCAACTGGATATAACTCTTCATCCCCTTTTCGGCTCTTTTTACATTATCTCAACGTGCCATTATTGGCCAAAGTGAAAGTCGGCGGCTGGATAGCAGAGGCAGGTCCGCAAGTAGGGTACCTACTCGACGTCAAAGACCGCGATCCCACGCTTGATCCGCGAGCTGACAATCGCCGTGATCCCTACCGGCAGTGGGAGCTGGGGTATGTCGCGGGTATCGGCTACGAACTCGGGAACGGCTTAGGGGTTGGTGTGCGCTATACGGGTGGTTTTACCCGCATACTCGAAGAATCGACCACGCTGCCACTCACACGCTCACATAACAGCGCCTTCCAGTTTCAGCTTACCTACCTGCTAACTCGCCGCTAAAAGGAAGCTACTTAGCAATTCTATAGGGTAAGACCACATAACATTTAGTAAGGGGACCTCGGCAGACGTTATAGGATTACTTATAACAGCGAGAAGGCCTACTGCAATACTGATCTTGACAGAACCGGCGCGTTACTCCAACGCGCCGGTTCTGTTTAGGTCGCCCCTATTATAGGGGCCTTGAATACCTATAAGACAAGTATTTTCAGCGTACCTATGTGTCATACACCTTGTAAGACACGCCTGTATGGAGCCTAAACCTAGTCTGACAAAAACCGAAAATAGTAAGACAGGGCCTCAAGTCGGTCCTACAACAGTTGAGGATAGTAAGACAACGCCTGAAATCAGTCTTACAGAAACCGGTATTAGTAAGACAGAGGTAGCAGAGGGAGAAAGTGAGCGTCTTACTACGAGTAAGACAAGCAACAAAGGTGGGCGACCAGCCAAGCCAACCAGTAGCACCGCTGTGACCTGGTCAATACGCGGGGTAGAGCGCGAAACGCGAGCCATGTTGGAAAAGGCCGCAGCGCGGGCTGACAAGACCATGGGGCAATATTTCAACGACGAAGTACGCGCCTTTGTCCAAAGTCAGTTGAGCCAAGCTGAGGCCCCACAGCTGCCAGCGAGTCCCCGCGACTTGCAGGTTCAAGTGGAGCAACTGACGCAGATGGTTGAGGGCATTGCAGCCCGGTTAGCCGAGCCAGCACGAAAGAGCCTTTGGCAGCGCGTTTTTGGCAAGTAAGCAGTAGACCCTACTTTTTGATTGTTGCGTCGAACAGTGGGCCGT
>Ga0210040_10011300_pt1 | contig 10125 bp, 12 predicted proteins | sample CryGeyCG12114_NA_FD_185462 | JGI IMG/M metagenome (GOLD analysis project Ga0210040, IMG submission 185462) | Groundwater microbial communities from aquifer - Crystal Geyser CG19_WC_8/21/14_NA (SPAdes) (version 2) | ecosystem: Environmental > Aquatic > Deep subsurface > Groundwater | place: USA...
GATTGGCTGTAAAAGAAAGGACTGGGTTGTGTGAATTTGACCGGGAATTTTTGAAACCACTGGGATTCAAAATGGAAGGTTGAGATGAGAATTGATTCAGTTTCATTGTTGATTGTTTCTTTTAATAGAGTTGAGGTGGACATGTCTGTACAAATAAGGATATCATTGCTTCGTTAGAGTTAAACTAGTTAGTTAACCAGAGTTTGTGAAACCCATCAATATAATTTTAAGTTTAACTATACTATTTACTTTGTGTTTCATTTTGAGAGAAAATAGATTCCAAAATTTCTGGTGTTGATAGATTTCGAAAATTGATTTCTTCTTGGGAAATGAAATCAAAATCACAACAATCTTCCAATTCATCCGTGGCATTAGTTTGCATGTACAGGCGAGTTTCTATCATTTCGTCAAGTTTTGAAGTCTAGAAGAAAAATATATCATTGTTTTGTGATTACAAGTTGGAAACCTTAATTAATTAATTATAATTTTGTACTTACTTGAAGGCTATCAAATATCTTTGCATAGTCCTCAATAACTTTATCGAAGTCATTTTGTAGGGCACCGTATCGAAATAGACTTTTTAGTTCTGATTTGTCAGTTTCACCGGAATTTGAGTATAAAGATGTAAGAGTGGACATAATGGCTAACGGGGAAAACCCAAAATCCTCTGCAGTGTGCGTAGCAATTGTCTGGAGTTATAAGTTAAGTAGTTATAGTTAGAATTAGTTATTATAATATCTAGTTCTATGAGTTAGATCGATCGGATCAATTGAAGGACGAAATTGCTTTCCAGCTATTAAGACTATAAATGTAATACTAACTTTGTAAAATTTGGCAGCGAATTGATTTGTTACCGAAGACACCTCACTTGCTACTCCCGTCAGTTGGATTGTAAATACGATGAAGTAAGTAAAATTCAAGAAATTCAATGTCATTTTAAAATTTTAATTAGTAGTAAGATATCTCTGAATCTAAGTATGTTTGCTGCACTATTTTCTTTGCTTCTTCTTCTTTTGTATGTATGTTAACATTTGTGTAGAAAATCAGTCAGGACTCAGGACCAGGATTGAATATTGAATGATGACTTCATGCATGCAATTTTTTTCTGTCTGGACTGGACCTTGTATCTCTAAAACTCCCAATGATAGTATGTGAAAAAAGATTTTTTTTTGAGTGCAATACTAGTGTATTTGCATTGTTTTGCACGAACTAAGATACTGGACAAGGACAAAGCAATAAATAGAATGTTCATCATAAATATTTAGACGAGAAAAAATTGGTTGGTTTTTGGCTGTCGAATAAAATGCATACAAATTTTAAATACAATAATTTATTAGCAATTTGGCTGTACGCCCGCTGCAGTTCAATCACAAACACAACGTAAGTGAAGAAGAGAAGAAGAAGTATCTTTATTAACATAAAAAAGATCACTGCTATCCAATGATAGCAGTCAAAAGTCAAAACGACTCAGTCAGTGTACTTCCAAATGATTATGGGACATCCACAGTGCACATGAACAATAAAGTAGTTGCTCCAGTTTTAGATTTTTTTGGTCCTGCTTTTCGGCCTTTTCTTCGTTTACCACCTTTTGAACCTCTACCTCGGTTGGATTTTTTGCCCCCTTTATTTTCGGCAACAATAATTGCAACGAAAGGATATTCAACAATGAAATCAGTTACAGGGGAGAAGGATCTTCCCATCAAGAAAGCTCCTGAAAAACGAAATCACGTTTGAATTTACACAAAAACATGCATAAGCAAATAATATTAGACATAATACAAAGAGTCAATAGAACTTACTAAAAATTGATTTTGTATTATGTACAATACAGTTATCGACGAACAGCCATTTGTTAATTTTGTATATACAAGAAATTTTTTGCCCAATTTTTTATAGAACACGGAAAGCAATTTTTGTACAAAAACACAATCTCTAATTTTATTCCAAGTTGATTTATGACAATAGAAAATTTTCACATCAGGGTTTAAAGTTTTAGCCCGAAATTTGGCTTATGAGATAATTTAAAGTTTGGAGACAGATGCACAAAAAAGAAGAGTGTTTGTTGACAACGGCTTGACAAACGATTTTTTTCTGTGGAACTCCTGCCTATCTACAATCATTATGAAGAATGGGTGTTCCATCCAAAATTTGTACTGGGGCGACGGGATGGTGCTAAACACAGCTATTTGGATACCTGAATGAAAACATTCACATCTCATGTTCATGTATTAAGCTAGTAACTTGCTTCAAGTTTTAACATTCTCTGGGTGAAAAACGAACATGATATCTTGTTACCCGAAGCGATTCTAAAATGCAGTTACTCATGCTTCATGCATAAAATTGACCCGTAACCGAAAAACAACTCTGAGCCGTGTCTATATTTTCTCAAACAAATTGAATGCGTATAAAAAACGCATGAGATTCTAAATTCTAGTCGGAACTATCTTTATTTACTAAATGCGAGAAAAAAGTAGTAACACATTGCCTATGAGATTACATTTTCAGATCCAGTTAACCTAGCATCAGCGACCATAAAATTTGATATTATAAAAAGCAGATCAAAAATCATCCCAAAGAAACTTTGAGCAACAGAATCATAATAAGTAAGAGCGAAAAAATAAACATTCTGAGCAAATTACTTTAAATGATGCTAACTAAAATATAATAGGAAACTAACCAACTATTAACATTAAGACAATGTTTTGAAACCATCAACCAGATATTGTATTATAGAAGCTCTTCTAGGATATCCCATTTATAGTTTAGCAGCCTTTTCCCCTATCCAACTAATTCATAGACCTTATACAATGTATATGAAGGATTAAAAGTTGCTGCCAAATTTCTATATTGTTAACGGGTCAGGAAGCGAGCTCCAGAATAAAATATGCTAGCTGTAATTGCTGTCAACAAAGTGGACTGTAGGAACTGTGGAGAGGAAGCGGCTGAAGCTGTTGCTCTGGCTTCAAAACTATTGTCATCAATTTCATTTTCATGGGAGGAGGAATCATCCGAATTGTCACGACTTCGCCCTTGAAGCATATCATCCTTAAATACAATTCGTGGTTCCTTTTCGGCCGGACTCGAGTATCCCATTGTGAAGAGGATGTGTGTAGAGCCGGTATTAGCGGATGGACGTGATGTATTTTGCATCATCATAATAAGTGCCATAAATGGATGGTTTACATCGAAACGTGGCCCGAAAAATGCGCTTTTCAATGTCACTTGTAAACCTGAAAGTCACAATAGTTAGTACAAATGGAATGTGCAAAAGCTGGAAAGAGCTATTTTTTGTACCTAAGCATAATCTCCATTCGTTTTTAATGTGATGAGTTGGAATTTAGGACGAACGGTATACGTACATAAATTGCACACGACACAAGGTTGCACATATATTTAAGCAGTAATCATTTAAAAATAATTTATTGTTTTACCAAGCATAAAAACACGATAACAAACTTAAACATAGAAATGCAGGTTACAGACGTCACATAATTATTTCCAGGTAGATTAGTTACGAATTTTATGTATATCCATTACAATTTTTACACATCAAAAATAGGTGTCGTCGGTAACAGTTTTACCAGTAAATTTAATTATGAAAATTATGTTAAATGGTGTTTTATGTTCGTCAGATGATCTACGCAGAAATATGTCCAAAAATGATAATTTTTTGTGTGGTACGGGTGAAGTAGTCACCATAGCCAGGAAAGGATGATCAGCATTGATTTCACCTTCGAAACCGTAAATTCGGTCGATAAGTACGTCCCCTGTGTAAATTCGAGACAAAGTCAGTACAACTATTATAGTCATGATGTGCTGAAAATATTGCGAGTTCGGGCTTCAGTGCAGAAAAAAGAGACATTTTAGTAAAAAAAACTATTCGTAAGTCTATTAACGGGTAACATGTTTAAACAATTGCATCAATTTTTTGTTTGATAAACAAGCTCCTTTTACGACATCCGACATCTTTGCATAAAAAAACAATATCGTGATCTCGCGCATTCAGGACTTCTTTGTTTAAATTTCTCCATCTAATATCTTCCAATTATAGCCTTGGAATACGTTAACTTTAAATTCCAACTAGTTTCCCGCTTGAATGTTATATATTTTAATGAGAATTCTAGAATTAAAATATCAGATTAACTTCCAAAATAGAAATTATTAAAATCCCATAAAATAATCCTGAACAATGTTTTAAGTGCCTACTTGCTATTTTAAATAGAATGGATTCCGTCGATCAAAGTAAAATCCTTAAATTTAAACAATTGCAGACTAACTGAATGATCAATTTGGAGCATAATGATCATCTAGGAAGTATCAAACTCAATGAGATGCGTTATTGTTTAAAAATATTAACCACTTTTCATTGTAGTTTATTCAGGAAATGTTACATACTGAAATCAAGGTTTCATGACAGAAGAAACGAAGAGAATCGTGGTGCGGGAGGAAGCTTTATTACTATCCTGAATGAATGCAAAGAATGGGTGATTCAGTTTCATTTCTGGTAGAATCTCCAAAGCGTAGGCCATGATTCCTACACCTGGAAATTTGAATGATGAATAAAATCAGCTGTTTTCCCGTCACAAAACAATAAAAGTTCTCATATTCATATTTAAATGAAGCACATAATAGACGCTCCACGATCCAGACATTTGTTTAACGCAATTACTAACACTGACTTAAGTTGGACGAAAAGCGTTTACTAACTGGATGATTCATTTAGCAATTCTCCTAACACACTGATATGAACCGTGGAAAAAATTAAAACGCTTACAACATTTCTATGTAAATTATCAGCTGGATTGTGAATAGAATGAAAATAAGCCGATTGTGATCTTTCTTATTTTGTACTTCTGAGTTGGTAATGCAAGCAAAAAAGTAGTAAAATTAACATATGACTGATATGACAAATGATTTTTTTCTTCAAAAAATGTTTTTACGTTGTAGTACCAAAAACTGACTTCAGCTTGAAAAATTAACACTGAATAAGGAAAAATGCATTTATGATGATACAAGGAGGGATGCTGCTGTAAATTTTCTCACTAACTAGTCACAATAAATAGAATATTGCACCGTGGTATACCCCAAATTTATTAGGAATACATAAACTTATGATATTTACACATGAATTCAAGTCTACAGTTCATCTCTACGCAATGCTTTCAACACTGGACGGGTCATGACAGCTTCAAACAACAGAGTAAAAACAGACTCTTGGACATTAGTAGCTGACTGCGCTTTATGCACAATGGCGACTACAAATGGGTGATCAATTTCCAGATATATTGGATCATCTTCTAACGACCTTCGTTTACGAATCACTGTACCTGTAATTACATAGGATATTTGACATGTGAAAATCATGACTCTTTGTTTCTGACAAAATTCCATCTGATTGTCCAACGTCTCGTCTATGTTTGTTAAAACCTTGTACAGTAAATAACAGTCTACAAGTGTCTGACAGCAACAAGATGCCCGAACATGTATGAGTTCACTTGTCATATAAGGGATCGTAAATAGTTAGTTAGTTACTGTTTTGTCCAAATTGTGACTGCATGTAAATATGATGGATGGGTGATGAATCATATGCATGCTAATGCCAAATTAACATTCAACAAAAACCTTGAGTCACGAAAATAGTAAGTGTCAAATCCTTGCATACTCTGAGACAAAGGAAAGTAATTAAGAAAAGCCATAAAAGAACTTGCGAAAACAAAATGACGCAAAACTAAAGTGCAATATTTAACACTCAAGATTTTTCTATACACAAAAGCGGCAAAAGATGGATATTTACACGGTCAGTTCTAACTACAAAATACAAAGCACTGAAGCAAAGTTTGAGCCAACAGACACATGGAACATAATATGAAAGTGGATAATAATTATTATTTTTCAAGCATTGTAGAATTTGAGAGCTTGAAGTAAATGTCAAAAATAACCCACCTGTTGCTGCTGCAGCTTCACTACCTTCTTCATTCACTTCAATGAATGCTTTTTGTACAGCCTTGGATACATAAAGCTTCTCTTTGCTACTATCAGTAATGCCTGAAAAGTCGGCTTTGCTTTGATCAAACATAGATGGGGCTCCAAGCTAAACATCAAAATGTAGCAAATCATTTAGTATAAAGTTAGTCTAACATAGAGATTAGATTGCAAACAACGGAAAAATACTTTCTGCAATGGTCCCTTCAAATCCATCGTAGTCTCCAATGTGAATTTCGGCATTTGCAAGCTTACTTTCCTTTCCCTCAATTTTGATGGAATGCTTTCCAGAGGGAAAGTTTTCAATTTTTCTTCCATTGCAGCTAAACCTTCTTTCTCAAGGGGCAGCAAAATTACCATGCTGAGTCGACCTCCCTGTTTATTTTAAATTGTAGAATGATTTTTTTGGTAGCAAGGCTATGGTATATTACAGACTAAACTGAATCATCATGCTATTCTACCTTGTATGGGAGTGCTACAGCTCTAGCTCTCAACTCTGGGATTTCCCCATAAGGCAACTCAGTTTCCATCCTCATCATATCTACATCTACTTTTTCCCTGGCATTAATATGGAATGGAGCTTTTACAGTCATTTCAGGATCAAATTTTTTCTCCCAAAATCCTTTGAAGTAAACAGCATTGACTAAAATGAGCCTAGTGAGCCCATCCAAGTCACTAGCAGAGATTAAATCCCTAATTTTGTTATTAGTAGCTTTCATGACAAAATCGTTGATATTATTTGCTGCCTCTTCCGACTTTCCAAAATCTAGCTGGGTTGCTTCAGCATTGTAATATTTCTTTAGAGTGCTCATGAAATCTGGCTTGATTGAGAATCCTGTTTGAGAGTAGATTCGATTGGCCGTTTCAAGGGTGAAGTTGGCTCCATCACTCTGTTTTAGTAAGCAGAGTTATATATGCAGCGGTTGTCAAATATGCTACTTTGTTTTATGTGTCGTAAATCATGAATTCGTGAAACTATTACTATATCTGTGTACTCACTTTCAATGAATCCAGTAATGATTTGTATCCTGCATGCAAAATAGCATCATCAGCTGGAAACTGCAGAGCCTTTTGAATCTCTTGTGCAGTCACGCCCGCTGAGCCAGCTTTAAGCATGCCCATCACAGCGCTAAGACTGAATGGCGAAAAAATGAGATTATCTTGATGATCTGCTCTGAGAACCTAAAAATTATGCACCCGGGGGAAAAAGTTAGCTAAGTTTGCATGTTGGAATCATTGTACTATTGCATTCTTTAAACAAAAACTAACTAACATTATATAGGGTAGCGGTGAATCGACTATTTGCTGCAGAAACTGCAGAAAGAGCTGCATCCTCTTTTTGAGGATTGCATTCAACTGATGCCATTGCAATCACAGCAATGAAAGCGATGAAAGACTGGATTCCTGTGTAAAGAAGGAAAGCAATTCAGATATTGTTAAAAATTGTTTCACTAACTAAATACATAGCATTTAAGCAGAAAGTAGGAAATTTTTCTACTTAACAAGTGAATAGAAAAGCCTTTTATTTCGTTGTGAATCAGACTAGACCCAATAAATAGGTTTTATGAGTCAGCTTCGGCGGTGATTTCAATATGTTTGAATAATATAGATTCAGCTGTGCTAGTCATTCAAGAACGTTTTGGAATGTGATAAACTGCACTATTGTCAACACGTATGCTAATGACTGCGTTACATGTCTAGTTCCACGTTGTAGTATTGAAGACACAGAAATATTCAGTCGCAATTTAATTGTGAACAAACAGGCAATGCTGTGCAAATTAATTCTGGTTATGTCATTCTCTAATGAAACTAATAACTTTGTTATTGCGTTACATTTGTACCAAGCCGGCAAATGCTCCGATCCGAACTACATTTATATATTTTTTCCAATAAAACAATAATTATACAGTCATTCGATTCGGAATGCGTAGCTCATAATAATCAACTTGTTTACCAGTTTCTAATTTGAAATTTGCTGATTCCAAAGTTCTCAATGAAAGGCATTAAATGAGTCATTATTACCTTCAGACAGTTTAGTTAGCTTTGCTGGCTCTAGTTTAACTACTATACTCACATGTCGTCATATTTGAGAAACAATCAATACTAAAACTAGTTAGTACATTGATAGTACAAAGCCATAAAATAATTGATATAAACTTACAAACTAAAAATGCGTCTGAACAAATACATTGATAAGTATGCATCACTAAATTTTAACATTTCAGATTTGAAACTGTTAGCTATATTTTACTCAAGTTATGAATATCTTGCTGCCTCAATATTTCCAGAGCTATAAGGCTTAGTTAGCAAGCCATGACATATTATTTTTTGGAAACTATTTTAGAACAGGGTTATTCCAATCTCAAGGCCGCAATTTAAATTTTTTGTCAACTTCGCAAACCATATATACGACAACACAGTGATCATGACACAATGGATATGCTATGCTACACTGACCTCATCCGTGCAACATTACAATGCAATACGACTAAGGCTAGGGAAATACAAAAGCTACATAATGGCTGGATATGATGTTAGTTTTAAAACGCACGCATGCACATCAATTATAAATCTAGCAATTTATCCTTACCATAGGATGTACAGTTTCTGTGAAAACCTCCTGGAGTATGTTGGACTAGACAAGTAAGTCTATTTGTAAACACAATGCACTGCTATAGTTAGTTTATATAGTTTTATGTTGTTTCAGTGTTTCCCTAAATATGCTCTTTGCAAAAAATTTTTTCGCAATTTTATCTCCGCACTATAGTAAACAGTGCTAACACAAGCTTTTGAATATAACAAGAGACTAGCTAATTAGTTATATAATGCTTAGATTTTGGACATACAGTGAGTAAAGTAATGAAATAACCAGTTTTTAAGAAACTAAATAGATTTTTTTCATAGAATCTAATGAAGTTAGTCTGCACTTCTATTATATTGATTACTTGAAGTTCTTCATCACGCATTTCAAATCAAAAGTTTGCAAAGACAAATAAACAAGCCCACAACACTTTAGTGAGGCTAAAAACTGATTCAACTAAAAATGACTTCAACCGGTTTCATCGTCACAAACGATTTTTTTCCTTTAAATCTTTCTCAATTTCCTATATCAAGCTCACTCAGTATGGTTTTAGCGACATGTGAAATAAGCAAACAGTAGCAATTCGGGAAAATGAATACATCCTGAATACTTGGTTCAGTGGTTAAAAAAACAGATGCAGAATTCATCACGCTTTGAGTTAGCTAGCTTACTAGAAGAACACAGGTGTATCAAAACTGCCTGCCAAATTTTAAATCTTATTTATTTATTACATTAATACACCAAACGTTAATAGAAAGTATATAAAAACCTCAATCTTTCATAAACTGGATGAACGGAAAACGTAAACAACCAAAAACATAATGTAAAATGATGAGTAGTGAGTTGAAAAAGCGTGGAAAATCCAGAAAGTAATCTAAATGATCTGATACATTATCTTAACATCTACAAGGTTATATATGCAACATCACCATGAAATGTGAAAGGTTGAGTTTCTTGGAATTTCAAACACAAACAAACTTGCCTAATGGAACGTGCATAGGTAAATAACTAAATTATGATGGAAGCTAAAAGCATTAAAAAAACGCTGTTGCTAGCAAGTTAATAGCTAACGAGTGTCATAACGAGTGATAATTGTTTCAACTAATATCTTCTTGAGCAATAAGCTTGTATGTAATGAAACCAGCTAAATATCGCACCCCTAGATACGTGCTGCATTAAATCCATAAGTACAGGATTATACTTCACTCGCATTTGCACAACGTGATACACAAAGCGACAGCTTTGCGGTGTTGCAACGTCGTGCAAAAAGCTCGCTCGTATAATTTATTGATTATATTGACTATCGGACAATAACTTGACTACAATTCTGACTGACTAACTAAGAATTTTGTTTGCAAAGAAACATAATTAAAAATCTAATAGTAATTTCATTTCAGTACATAACCTTTTAACCCGTCGTATGCATGAGACAAACAACGTATGCCATTAAGGCTTTGTCGAAGAATTCAAGGCCTTTATTTAATAAAAGAACCCAATAAGGTATTAGCTGTATATACTACATAGCGCATTGTAAAATAACGAAAACCTGATGTTCTTCGACC
>Ga0210040_10011301_pt1 | contig 10125 bp, 5 predicted proteins | sample CryGeyCG12114_NA_FD_185462 | JGI IMG/M metagenome (GOLD analysis project Ga0210040, IMG submission 185462) | Groundwater microbial communities from aquifer - Crystal Geyser CG19_WC_8/21/14_NA (SPAdes) (version 2) | ecosystem: Environmental > Aquatic > Deep subsurface > Groundwater | place: USA...
AGTACGGCGGGCGTCGGTGGTGCGCCAGGTGGCGTTGCCCAGAATACCGGCCGGATTCAGGCTATACTCCTGGTTGATGTTGTACTCATACGCCAGCGAGCTTTGCCCGCTCACGTTGTCCAGGGTCGTCATCGGCATCGAGAAGATAGATTCCGAGCTGGTGAAGTTGGTTGTGAAGATGGTGTTGATGTTGGGTTGCAGCTCGTGCGCCACCCCGGTGCTGGCCTTAAACGGCGCTGCCGCCGACACTATTTTCTTCGCTTCCGTTACTACTTCCTCAAACTTGCCCATGTTCAGATACACCCGCGTTTTCAGGGCAATAGCCGAGTTGCGATGCACCCGCGTGGTGTTCAACAGCGCCGTGGAGTAGGTGAGGGGTAGGGCGGCTTCGGCCTCATTCAAGTCTTTGATTATCTGTGCATACACCTCGGCCACGGAGCTGCGGGCCATGTCGTTGTTGGCTGGGGTAGTCTGGCCCGCCAGCCGCAAAGGCACGCCCGACGAAGCGCCGTTGTCCTTCACATATGGCTGCCCGTAGAGCGAAATGAGGGCGGAGTAGCTGAGGGCGCGCACAAATTTGGCCTCGCCGGTATACTGATCGGCCAGCGTGGTGCTCACCACGCCGGGATTGGCGGCCAGCCCATCAATCACCAGATTAGCCGAGTTGATGGACGCGTAGGCCGAGCTCCAGGTCGTCAGCGCGTCGTTGGAGCCGGAGTTGATGGTGTGGTTCCAGGCATCGTAGCCCGTGAATACGTTCTGGAGGCGGTTGATGAACTCCTCGCTGCGGATGTCGTTGAGCATCAGGTAGCGCCCACCGTAAAAGTTGCCCGATTTCAGGCCGGCGTACATGCCGTTCACCTGCCCCAGCACGCGGTCGGGGGTGTTGAACATCGCGGTGCCTTGCAGCGACGTTTGCGGCGTTGGGTTCAGGATTTCTTCTTCGTTGCAGGCTGTGGTAGCCAGGCTCAGGAAGAGGCCCAGGCAAAGTATTGGGAAGCGTATGGTCATGAGAAAGTGGCGTTTAGTAGTTGGTCGTTAGGTGGGTGTGTTGCACAAGGTGCGTCTGTCATGCTGAGCGCAGCGGAGCATAACGGGCAACGATGCCATTCAAAACCCGACGTTGACGCCCATCGTGAAGGTGCGGCCCTGCGGAATCGAGTTTTTGTCGACGCTGGGCGTGGTGTTGTTATTACCGTTAGAGGAAATATCGGGGTCGGTGCCCGAGTATTTGGTCAGGATGAAGGCGTTGAACACCTGGGCGTAGAAGCGCACCGAGGTAATGCCCGAGTTGCCCAGCCAGCCCAAGGGTAGGCGGTAGCCCAGGCCGGCGGTTTGCAGGCGCAGGTAGTCGCCCTTCTCCACGTTCTCAGAAATCGGGAACGACGAGCCGTTGGACAGCAGGTCGCCGTACACCACGCGCGGAATGTCCGTGACTTGGCCGGGCGTGGTCCAGCGGTCCAGCACCTCGGTGGTGTTGTTCCAGAAGCGCTGGTCGCGCCAGGTGCCCTTCGTGCCGTTCATGATGTAGTTGCCGCCCGAGTAGGTGAAGTTCACCGTCAGGTCGAAGTTGCCGTACTTCAGGTTGTTGTTGAAGCCCCCGTACCAAGTGGGTAGGGCATTGCCCAGCAGCTGGTAATCGGCCACGCTGATGGCCGCGGCCGGACGGCCGTCGAGGTAGGTCCAGCGGCTCTGGCCCGAGGGCACAGCGTGGCTGTACTGAATCCGTTCGCCCGCCCGGTTGAGGAAGATGCGCTGCCCGGTTTCGGGGTTCACGCCGGCGGTGCGGGCGCCAAACAAGCTACCCACCGAGTGGCCCACGCGGGTGATGTTGGTGGTTTCGGAAGACGTGCTGGTGGTGCCCACAATCTCCGTACCCTCGCCGTAGAGCTCCGTCACGCGGTTTTTGTTGGCAGTGTAGTTCACGTTGGTACTCCAGGTAAACTTGCCGCTGCTAAACACGCTGGCCGTAATGCCCGCCTCGAAGCCGCGGTTGTACATAGCGCCCACGTTTTGCAGAATAGCGCTGTTGGGAATGCCTTTGGAGGGCGACTGCGGCACGTTCAGAATCAGGCCGTCCACGTTGTTGCGGTAGTAGGTGAGGTCCAGCTGAATCCGGTCGCGCAGCAGGCCAATATCAGCGCCCACGTTGGTTTGCTTGCTGGTTTCCCAGCCCAGGTTGGGGTTGCCGCCCTGGCTGAACACCCAGGTAGCCGCCGTGCCGTACAGGGCCGAGTTGTAGAGCGACAGCGACCCGAACGCGTTGGCCAGGTTGCCGTTGCCGACCCTACCCCAGCTGGCGCGCAGCTTTAGGTTGGTGATGGTGTTGATGAGCGAGGAGTTGCGGAAAAAATCTTCCTCGGCCACCGCCCAGCCCCCCGACACGCCCCCGAAATTGCCGTACTTCTTCCCCTGGCCCAGCGCCGAGTTGCCATCGCGCCGGAAGTTGACGGTCAGGAAGTAGCGCTTGTTGTAGTCGTAGGTGAAGCGGGAGAAGACCGAGGCAAAGGCCCGGTCGGCCAGGGCGTTGTTGGCCGGCGCAATGTTGGCGTAGCTGCCTTGGTAGTTGTCAAAAATGCCGTCCGAGATCTGCGAGCGGGTAGCGCCCCAGGAAGAGTTTTCGAACTTCTGCACGTCGTAGCCCACCAACAGGCTCACGCTGTGCTTCTCGCCCAGCATGCGCTGGTAGCCCAGCGTGTTGGTCACGTTCCAGTTATTCACCAGAATATCGGTATTGGTGGCGTTGCCGCTGCCGAAGCCAGGGCCGTGCACGGCAGTCTGAAAAATCTGATTCTCGATTTTAAGCCGATCCACGCCGTAGTTCAGGCGGTATTCCAGCCCCTTCAGCGGCGTCACGCCCACCGAGAAGTTGGTGATAATCCGGTCGTTTTCCGAGGTGTAGTGGTTCAGGTCCAGCAGCGGCACCGGGTTGTAGAAATTGCTGGTCACAAGATTATTGCCCATGCCCAGCGAGTTGGTGGTGCCGGGGCTCAGGTTGTAGGAACCATCGGGGTTGTAGGGCGACACGTTGGGCGCCGACAGCCACGCCAGCCGCGCCGAGCCCACCAGCCCGAAGGCGTTGCCCTCCAAGGAGCCAGTGTTAGGCGAGGCATTGAAGCTGTTGGTGTAGTTGGCGTTGCCGCTCAAACTCAGCCAGGATGTAAGCTGGTGGCTGAGGTTGAAGCGCACGCCTTTGCGCGTGAACTCATTGGTTTTCAGGATGCCCTTCTGGTCGCTGTAGTTGGTGGAGAGGTAGTACTTAGTAGCCTCCGTACCACCCGACACGCTCAGGCTGTGGTTCTGCGACACGCCCGTTTGGTACACCTCGTCGTACCAATTGGTGTCTACCAGCGAGCCATCGGCGTTGTAGGTAGGGAAGAACAGGGCGCCGGGTACGGCGTCGTTGTTGGCGTTGCCAGACAGCATCTTGGCGTTCAGCACGGCTTCGTTTTTGATCAGCATAAACTGCTCGGCGTTCAGCATTTTGGGTAGGCGCACGGCGCGCGTCACGCCTACCCAGCCGTCGTAGTTCACGCGGGCTTTGCCGGCCTTGCCGCTTTTGGTGGTAATTAAAATCACCCCGGCGGCGGCCCGGGAGCCATAAATGGCCGTGGAAGCAGCATCTTTCAGCACGTCGATGGTCGCAATATCAGCCGGGTTGATGTCGGCCAGCGGGTTGTTGGCCACGATACTGCTGCTGGCCAGGTTGCCCGTATTGATGGGAATTCCATCCACTACAACCAATGGGTAGGAGCTGAGGGAGATGGAGTTCACGCCCCGAATCCGGATAACGGGCGCGTTGTTCAGCACGCCGTTGGGCTGCCCGATGCTCACGCCCGTGGCCTTGCCCGCCAGCCCCTGATCGAAGCTTTGCACGGGTAAATCCTTGATTTTCTCGCCCGAAACCTGCGTTGCCGCGCCCGTAAACTCGGCCTTGCTTTGGGTGCCGTAGCCTACCACCAGCACATCTTCCAGCTGCTTGGTGTCAGAGGCCAGCGTTACGTTTATAACCGGATGACTATCAATGCCTACCTCCTTCGACAGGTAGCCCAAAAACGAGAAAACCAGTTGGCCGGTGGGCGGCGCTTCAATGCTAAACGACCCGTTGACGTCGGTGGCCGTGCCCTGGCCGGTGCCTTTCACCAGCACCGTCACGCCCGGCAGCCCCGAGCCGTCTACGTCCGATACTTTGCCGGTTACCGTGTTTTGGGCCATGGCTTGCGCCACCGAAAGCAACACCAGCAATAACAGTAGTAGTTTTTTCATGCGATTGGTTTTGGTTGGTGAGTAGCGGGGCGGTTGGGGTAGGCACACACGTAGCCTAGCGGCTTATTGGCGCTGCCTGTCAGAAGGAAGCAGTGGTGCTTCTTCCTTAAAAAAGGGTGGGGTAGGGGAAGATAGTGCGGAGCCAGCCTAAACGCGCACGCACAGCGACGCGCAGCAGGCAAGTAGCCTAGTAGACTTAGAAGAACAGCCATGGCAGCAAGCCAAGGTGCTGCGAATCAGCAAATTGTGGGGTAGTGAGAAGCGTTGTTACCTATGCGATGGTCATAGACCACCGGGCGCCAGGCCGGGAGGGGGAGGAAGTGCGTGGCCAACCGTAGCAAAAGCATCGGGTTGGTAAGAGACTTAAGAATCGGCCAGGAGTGGGGCTTGGCATTGTCTGTTGCCAGCAGAAGCTAGCGGCAGGCAGATGGGCTGATTCAGGACGCAGGACCAGTTCGGAGATTGTAGAGAAGAAACTCCTTAACGCTTTGTAGAAACCAAGAAAGCTGATTGACATATTGTCGAATAGTTTCTTGTTTCGTTGCTTCAATTTTAAAGAAGCAATATTGATTATGCAAATATTTTATTAAAATAGATTAATATTTTAATTATTATCAGTCCAGCTTACCGTTCGTTGAAAGAGTAGAAGCTGTCTTCTGAATAGCCGTCGGCCTTACGCAGCAAACAGGCGCTGGCAGGTAGCGCACTGGTAGGGCGTAGTGCCCGCATACAACAAGCGGCGCCACCACGCCACGCGCCCGGCGGGCGCTACGGCAAAGCTGCCGCAGTGCGGGCAGCGCGGTAGTTGAGGGGTAGCGCGGGCCTGCTCAAACTCAGTGAGCAATGGTAGGGCCGTTTCTACCAACTCTTCCTCCATGAATAGCTGGTAGTACATGCCCTCGCCGTAGGGTAGGGAAGGTGGACCATGGGCTTTTACCAGGGTCACGATATCGGCTGCCAGCAGCTCGTGGTATAGCGTCACGGTTTCGGCATAGGTGAGGTAGGCAGCAACCGGCACAAGCATAGAGCAAAGGTAGACCAGAGAAAATCAGGCAAAAAACGGTAGCTCGTGCATAACCATGCGGCTCCGGTAGGGGTACTATATGGGGGAAAGAATAGTGGTGTAAAATTCTGATGCTGATGGATGTAGCTCAACTAGAACGCAGTTTGGTGCCGCTCGTGCCGTACTTTCTGCCGCTTATTTTTGCCTCCGTGGCCCTAGAGTGGTATCTGCTGCGCCACGACGAGCACCGCTGCTACAGCCCGCAAGACTTCTGGGCCTCGGCTGGTATTGGGGTAGGCAACGCAGTGCTGAACCTGCTGCTGAAGACGGGGATTTTTGCCTTCGGATTGTTCTTCTGCGCCCTGGCGCCGTGGCGGGTGCCGCCCACGTGGTGGTCGTGGGTGCTGGCCTACCTGGCGGTGGATTTCTGCAACTACCTGGCCCACTACGTAGCTCACAAACAGCGGGTGTGGTGGGCCACCCATGTCACGCACCACTCATCCGAGCACCTGAACCTGTCCACGGCTTTCCGCAACTCCTGGACACAGCATTTCAAGATTATCTTCTTTATTCCGGCCTGGCTCACGGGCATTCACCCGGTTATTCTGTTCACCTGCTACGAAATCAACCTGCTCTACCAGTTCTGGATTCATACGGAGTCCATTGGGCGACTGCCCCGGTGGGTGGAATACGTGTTCGTAACGCCCTCGCACCACCGCGTGCACCACGGCAGCAACCCGCAGTATATCGACAAGAACTTCGGCTCCAGCCTTATTATCTGGGACCGACTTTTCGGCACGTATCAGGAAGAGGAGGAGCGCCCTTACTATGGTATCACCAAGCCGCTGGAGTCGCAGAATATCGTCTACCTCAACTTTCACGAGTGGCGCGACCTGTGGCAAGACCTGCGCCAGGTACGGAGCTTCCGCGAAGGCTGGCTGCTACTCTTCGGCCCACCCTGAGCTAGGCGCCTTTTACCGCTTTTTGCGCTTGACTGAAGGGCGGCGCTGGCTGCGCAGGCGCCCCACGTACACCAGCAGCCCCACGTTCAGCACGGCCAGCGCCGCCGTAAGCAGGTCGCGGGTGGTGCGGCTTTGCTCGGCTTCGTCAACCAGTGCTTGCGCCTCGGCTAGTTTCTTTTGATGCTGCCGCTCACGCTCCTCCAGGTTTGTAATCTGGCGTTGCAGATCGTAGAACCGCTCGTGGGTGGTGCTTTGGTCGCTCTGGGCCACGCTGGCCTGCTGCTGCACCTGCTGGCGCTCGGCCACCAGGCCGGCCGTTTGGCGCAGGGCATCGTCCTTCACGGCCTGCACAATCTCCGTGTCCTTCCGAATGATGCCTTTCAGCGACCCTACCACTTCCTCTAGGTCTTTCTTGCTGGGCTTGTTACCGAACAGGCTGTTGCGCTGGGCATTGGCGGCTTCGTACTGGCGCACCAGCGTTTCGCGCTCCTGAATCAGGCGGGGTATGGGGTCGGTGGTTTGCGCGGGTACAGTTTGGAGTAGAAGGAGCAGCAGGAGTTTCATGAAGGCAAATATCCTGAAAAGTTGCGTGTGCACGGGTAATGCACCTGTATAGATGCCTAGGCGTGCGGGGAATTTTATTGTTCGGTGGCGATATGCAACCGCCGTCCCTCGTGTGCGACTTCATCTGACACACGTTGCATTTTCACTCATACACAATGCTTTATGAAACTGTGGGGTAGCTCGTTACCGGCTTGCAAACGGTGGCCTGTAAGGAAGCGCAGCAGCGCCTATGCGCCTCTTTCCTGGCCCACACCGACTGGCAACTAGAGCAACGGGCGCCGCATATGCTGGAAACGGTCATCAGCATTGCTCAGAAGTGGAACCACTAGTGCAGTGAGCCGCTTTGGTGGTCACGGGTGGTTTTGGCCGTTCGACTACCGCTACCCGCCAAAACCACCCGCGTCGCCCTTGGGCTGGTTATCGATGTTACTGCCGGGCTTGTTGTTGCCCAGAAACCAGGTAAAGCCCAGGTAGCCCACGCGCGTTTCGTACTTGGTTCGGAAGTTGGCGGTGAGGCCTTCGGCCTCCAGCCGCGTGTACTGGCGGCGCGTGTTGAACGGGTCGCTGACGCGTAGGGTGAGAGCCGCCCGGTCGCGAAAGAGACGCTGGCGCAGGGCCACATCCATCCCGTACACGGCCAGCAGGCGGCCCTGTGGTACTACCAACGGGGCGCGGTAGTTGCCGCTGAGCTGCACGACCAGCGTCTTCGTGGGGCTAAAAGTGTTGAGCACATACGCCGTGCCGGTGAAGTTGGCGCGGGTCCCGTTGCCGACGTAGCTGGCCACTTGGTTGCGGTAGAAGGAGCCGTTGGCAATTAGTTTCCACCAAGTGGTCACGGGCTGGGTCAAGGAGAGTTCCAGCCCGTAGCTGGCCGTGCGGCCAAAGTTGGCGTAGCTGGTGCGGGTAATGAAATCGGGCTGGCCGCTCAGGCGGGTCGCCAGCGTATCAATGGTGCGCAGGCTCTGAATAGCCTGACTGGCAAAGCGCCCAAACAAGGTTGTGCTGAGCGTGGTGTTGTGCCACGTGGCCTGGTGGCCGAGCTCCGCCACGTGCACGTACTCGGGGCGCAGGCCGGGGTTGCCTACCACGTAGTTGCGCGCGTCGGAGTAGATGGGTAGGGCCACGATTTGCAGAAAGTTGGGGCGGTTCAGGCGGCGCGAGTAGCTGAGTTGCAGGCGCTGGTCGTAGGACGGCAGCGTGCGCGCCACCGTGGCCGAGGGAAACAGGTTGAGGATGCGTTGGCTGGTCGAGCCATTGGGTAACACCTGCGCTTGCAGTCCCGTAAATTCAGTGCGCAGGCCCAGTTGGTAGTTCCAGAGGCCAGCTTTCTGCTGGTATGTGCCGTAGGCTTGCGGAATCACCTGCTGGTAGTGGTAACGGAAGGAGCCCGCTTCCTGCCGAATAAATTCTGCCTCGGGCGTTGGCTGCACTGCATAGTCGGCCGTGCCGGGCGTCACCATAATATCCGTCTTCACGCCAGCGCCCCAGCGGCGGTTTTCGCCTAGGGGATGCACGTAATCCACCTGCGCGGAGGGCATATGAATGGTCACGTCCAGCAGTTGCCGGCGCGCCTGCCGGGTGTAGGTGGCCGGTCCGTCCAGCACGCGCTGCTCGGTGGTCACGGTGCCGCCGTCCAAGGTATAGGTAGCGCTGGCCGTTAGCTCGCGGCCAGGGTCAGCAGCCCAAGTGTGCCGGTAGTTGCCGGAAACGCGCATGGTGTAGAGGTCATCAGCTTCCAGGTTTTGGTTTTGTAGGGTAAGGGGAGGCTCGGTGCCGCGCGTGAGCCGGGTGGTGAAGTTGTTGGTGTGGCGCAGGTCGTTCTTGTAGAACTCGGTGGTCAGCGTCAGGGTCTGCTCCGGGCGCCAGGCGTAATCAACGCCCAGGCGGAGAGCTTTATTGGTCTGGTGGCGGGCGGTGCGGCCGGTCTGGTCGGTGCTGGTGGTGCGGCCCTCGGCCGTGGCTACCTGCTGCAAAGAAGAGCTGCCGCGGAACTCATTATTGAGCCCATTTACATTGCTGTAAAAATTGAATTTGCCCGCTTTACGGCCAAGATTGAGCGAGGCGCTGTACTTATCGCGAGTGCCCAAGGTAGCCAGCGCTTCACCGTTCCAGCCATCCTTGGCTTGCTTTTTCTGCACCAGGTTGATGATGCCGCCCGCGCCCTGCGCCGAGTACCGCGCCCCCGGATTGGTGATAACCTCAATGGTTTCGAGGCGACTAGCGGGCAGCTGGTCGAGGCGCAGGCTGCTGGGCGCGGGCTTGCCGTCGAGGTAAAGCGTAACGCCCGCATTGCCCCGCAGGCTGACTTGCCCGTTCTCGTCTACCGCCACGGAAGGTACCTTTTGGAGCACGTCGGCCGCTGTGCCGCCCGCGCTGTTCAGGTCCTTGGCTACGTTGATGATTTTTTTGTCCAAGTCGTCGACGATGGCGGCCTTTTCGCCCTGCACGACCACGCTGCCGAGCTGCACGGCCGCCGGCGCTACCAGCCACTCGCCCACGCGAACCACGGGGGTAGTCGCGCTCAGCACAACGAGCCTACGGGTAGGCCGGTAGCCCAGGGCTTCCGCCCGCAGCACATAGCGGCCCAGCGAAACATTGGGTAGGACAAAGGTGCCGTTTCCAGCTGTTTGGGTGTTGCCTGCCAGGGTAGAATCTGGTAGCCGCAATAGCAACACGTTGGCAAAAGGGAGCGGCTGGCGGGTGCTTTGGTCCAGCAGCGTGCCCGACACTTCGCCTGGCGCCTGAGCGGCCACCATGCCCGGCAACAGGCCGGCTATTACTAATAAAGCGAGCCTCCAAAACCACCGCCCGCCCCGGCGCACAGCCAACCAGCACGCCGGCAGCTGATGCAAAAACCAAGTAACTAGCCCCTTGTTGTATTTCGCAAGATGTTGATTATTAAAGTATTTTGTAATGCAAGCTACGGGGTAATACCCAGTAGATTTCGCCGCGTATATCGTTATTTTCATGAGATTGGGCGTTACTGTGACAGAGAAAAAGCGTGAATGGAGCAACAGCTTCCTTTGATCAGCCCCTACGTTTGTGGTCGGAGGCGCTGCCCAAAGGAGTCAGGTAGAAAAGCGGTGCGAGGTTACTTAGCCTGGCGACGCAGGAAGAGGTAGTAGGCCAGAAACCCGAATGCCGTGCTGAAAAGCAGGATAATGACGGAGTGAATGCCAAAGGGTAGGAATAAGCTGCACACCGTGAGCCCCGCACCGCTGCTCAAAAGCAGCGCAACCCACTTCACTACCTTATTTTGCTCGTCCTGGGGGCCGGGTAGCAAGCGCTCAACAATGCTTTCCGAAACGGCCGCCGCCACGATTTGCCGCC
>Ga0210040_10011302_pt1 | contig 10124 bp, 9 predicted proteins | sample CryGeyCG12114_NA_FD_185462 | JGI IMG/M metagenome (GOLD analysis project Ga0210040, IMG submission 185462) | Groundwater microbial communities from aquifer - Crystal Geyser CG19_WC_8/21/14_NA (SPAdes) (version 2) | ecosystem: Environmental > Aquatic > Deep subsurface > Groundwater | place: USA...
GTCCAGGATATTCTTAGGAGCCTGCGAGTATTGCATACCAACTCCTCTACCTTCATTCTGGGACCTGAGGTCTACAAGCTGGATGTTGCTAGTCAAGCGAGCGCCCTCATAAGCAGAGAACCATTCAATGAATGTAGAGGATTTCTGAGCGAAATCGCTCGGCGATTCTTGTGCAGCATGGTCAGCCATGCTGTAGATTGCCCAGGAACTTGGACGTCAAAGGAAAGAAAGTGGTTAGAGGGGTAGAAAAGGCATGGTATGTGTGAGGGTAGGAAGTATTGCAAAGCCGTGCCAAGCCAGCCTTGAAGTTACCTACCAACTGGAACGCCTTTGCGTCACCCGGTACTGCGACGGACATCGGATCCACACTATCCAGCCTTGTGAGTCTTTCATTGTTGAGCTTATGAAGGTTATTGGCATTCCACGAGGGAAGAAAATTCTTGGCCTAGAGCACTGAGCCTCACAATGATCGCAATAGGACTCGAAGGCTCAGCGAACAAGCTCGGTGTGGGAGTGATTCTTCAGCCCGCTAAAGGCGGTTCAGCACAAATTTTATCCAATATCCGACACACATACGTATCTCCGCCAGGCGAAGGCTTTCTTCCCAAAGACACAGCCAAGCACCACCGCTCCCATGTAGCTGATTTAGTTAAGCAAGCACTGACGCAGGCTGGGGTCAAGATCGACGATGTTGACTGTATCTGCTACACGAAAGGTCCAGGCATGGGCGCGCCGTTGCAAAGCGTTGCTGTCGCGGCACGTATGCTGAGCTTACTATGGAACAAGCCGCTTGTTGGGGTCAATCATTGTGTGGGCCACATCGAGATGGGCAGGGAGATCACAGGCGCGACGAACCCGGTTGTGCTGTATGTTTCTGGCGGCAACACTCAAGTCATCGCATACAGCATGCAACGATATCGCATCTTTGGTGAGACGCTGGACATTGCGGTGGGGAACTGCTTGGACAGATTTGCCAGGACGCTGAACATCTCAAATGACCCTGCACCAGGGTATAATATCGAGCAGTTGGCGAAGAACGGCAATGTCTTGCTTGACTTTCCTTACGCTGTCAAAGGCATGGATTGCTCTTTCAGTGGCATCCTTGCGCGGGCAGATGAGCTCGCAGCACAGATGAAAGCAGGCACTCTCAAGGACCCAGCCACAGGGAGCTCGATCACGCCAGAAGATTTGTGCTTCTCTCTGCAAGAGACTGTCTTCGCTATGCTTGTTGAGATCACTGAGCGAGCCATGGCACATGTTGGCTCGAACCAAGTTCTCATAGTCGGCGGTGTGGGCTGCAATGAGAGGGTCCAAGAAATGATGGGAATCATGGCAAGAGATCGTGGCGGCAGTGTCTATGCTACCGATGAACGGTTCTGTATTGATAACGGCATTATGATTGCTCATGCAGGCTTACTGGCCTACCGTACAGGCTTCCAAACAACTCTGGACGACAGCACCTGCACCCAACGCTTCCGTACTGACGATGTTCATATCGCATGGCGTGAAGACTAGAAGCTCCTTTACTCAAAGTTCTTCGAGTCCTTTACTCGCAAAGCAACAGATTATGCAGGTGCATCTTGGCTGCAAAAACATCGACGAATAGGCTGGGTATGGGGAGCTTTCAGCACGATCAAAGTGCCGATATCTTCCTGCATGGGGTTTTACTTTACAAGCAACCAAGTACAATGCGCGACCCAGGTGGCAGCCGGTATGGAAAGGCTGAAAAAGAAAAACGACCAAATCAACTCCGAATTCCTCATCACTGCTCTATCTTTATAGACAATTTTGTCGGTCTGTGGCCACAGGCACAGCAACCTTTGGTGAAAGCTCTTTGTGCGTCCTGTACACCTTATAAAACGCCACGCTCATGCCGATGTTGTCATTGAGGACATAAAAAACTCGTCGCATCATTTCTGAACCCGTTCTGCAGGTTCTTCACTAGGCTTCAAAAACTCGGGTACCGGCTTGAAGGAAATCGTGGTGACATACTGCCACAAATCAGCAAGACGGATTTTTGGGAAAAGACGGGCAACTTACCTTGTACTTATACCGAGTTGTAACGCTCGTGGAGAGAACACCATTCCTGACACTACTAGTCATCAGATGGTTGAGAACGGTATGATTCGGCAGAGTCAGCACACTGCTATCATCCTTGACAGGCATATTCCCATTAAGAATCGACCTGCCGAGGAACATTGGCAAACTCGGTGGCCCTGGCATCGACTCGAGAAGATTGAAAGCTGTTTGATACTCCGGGTCATAGTCGGGCTGTTCCAGGTCAATCAAGTATTGAGGGGTGAGCTGGCGGAAATCGCCAATTGGGATTTCTTCAGGTTGCGGCTCTTCCAAGTGGGTCTCATCCTCACCAGGTGTAACTGCACCGGAAGACGCGTCCATTTGTTCCTCGGGCAAATGAGGATGCTGTGCTGCTGGATAGACTACGGACTTGTTACCGGACATTTGGTTGCTCTCTCGTCTAGTCTTGCTGATGTCCTCGGGACTAATCTCGATGTAGTTGACAAGATAGTTGCTAAAATCGACGGCTGTTGGAAGTTCATCACTCGTAACCATCTGGTCGTCCACGATGAATTTAATGTGATGCGTGCCTGGTGGTAGATTGATAACGGCAAACATGCCTGGGCGGCCATCCTTCCTAGATTTAGAGATCAGCCATGATACCGGACAAGGTTGGGGAGGTATTGCTAAATAGGGGCAACGCAACAAGACGGACGAGGGACAATGGGGATGGCATCGCGGTCTTCGAGGTCGAAAGTGGTTCGGAATGGCATCGTGCAGTAGATTGAGACACTGAAACAAAGACAATCCCCCCACATACCTGTGATGTAATCTGAACTTCTTCTCCCAGTTCGCAAACGTACCCGTGACATAAACTTTATGTCCTGGCTGATTCCACTCGATAATTGTCGGAATAGTCTGACTGGTAGCTTCCGTCCCGAAAGGTTGTAGCTCATCGCCGAGCTCCTCTTCGTCCTGGGTGGTAGTGCTCAACATAGAGCTTTTTCTGCGTACCTTGCGCTCGGGTGCAGACAACGGATCGTCCGTCTCGAAGACCGGTACATCTGCGTTACTGCGGTCGACTGGCATCAAGGTTGGGGAGTCCGGGACGGCCACATCTGCGATGGGTAAAGGCAGCCTAGGTGGGCGTGTTTGCGACATGGGTGTATAATGCCTCTGTTGATTATGTGCCCCCTGCTCTTCGAACTCATCTTGCCTACTTCTGGACACTGGAACATCCATAGGACCAGCTGGACTGATTGCCATCGGCGCAGATGCCTGTGGTTGTTTAAGTCTGTGTTCCAAACCATTCTTCTTGTCGCGAGCATTTCTTGATGTCGTCCTGTCAAGCTTGTTGCCGTTCTTCGCCGTTGGCTCCGGCGAGGTCTGGAGATACTGTTGCAGCGCTGGTTTCTCTAGGGTGTGGGATACTGGCTGCGCGGTTGCATTATCCTTGCTGGCAGACGGATCTGCAGGTGTCGCTCTTCCATGACCGTGGGACAAGGCATGAATCGACACCCGTCGATTGACCTTTTTCTCCTTCTCTGCATGTTGCGCTTTCGAGCCCGAAGACTTCTCTTTCTCTGACGACTGTTGCTGGCCCATTGTTGATAGCTGTGTCAAATGCGATCAAAATGGATTTGGCGAATGTCGTGCGTCGGAGAAGTGGGCTGAAGTGAAGGCGATGGCGTTGATTGGGTAATCAGGATGGGAGGAAGTCGGAAGGATAGTGACTAGGCCTGAATATCATTCGGTGTGGTGTCTCCAGCTTGATGAGTTTGGCAGTGATTGCTGCTCTCGTGAGCTGGTAACCTGGGCCTTGGAAATGATCGTTTGTCAAGTGACGAAAGAGGAGAGTCGAAAGTTCAAGTTCGCGGGGCGGCTTGGGACGATGTCAGTTGTGGCTGCCGCTAACTTTAGCTCGAGGTCGTTCCTGGGCTAAACTGCGCCTGTCCAAGGCATGCAGATGGATTCGTTGTTCAAATTATGACTTTGTATTCATCGTGTGCGCTGTGCGAAAGGACTGGCTTGCTTCAGGCCCTCAGCATTCACCTCTCATGCTTCTAAAACCACTGCAGTTAGGTACTCAGCTTGCGCATGCACGTCGTACCCAACTACAGGAGGTCACGATCACGAGTTGGTAATACATCGCACCCGCACATCGCACATCGCACATCACAGGTACCTACAGTAGGCCCTCAATCAGACGATCAGGATAAATCATCTTCCATCCGCTGTAGTAAGCCTGCCCTTTCAGCAATGCTCTAGGAGTAGCCGAGAACCTGACATGCATTGGTCGACTGTGCTTTGGGCGGTGCTGTACTACATTTTCGTTGCGCTGTACTATGCGGTCTACTACCCAGTAGTAACTGTCCTTCTATGGATACTATACATTCTATATTGGTTCGCAACCCCGTTCATCGCCGTCGGAAATGTTGTTAAGGACGGACTCCTCATCCCCTACCGCGTACTCGTCCAATTTGAGGTGAGACTTGCTTTATCAACCTGGACGCTGCAGGCCACTGACCGAGCTCGTAGGCACTCTGGTACTGGATTGGCTGGGCTATCCTCGTTGGAAGCGTACTCGGATTGAGCCTCCACTATATCCTTCGTGGGTGCGTGGCAATATTCGATCTCGATAGGAAGCCACCACCGCAGGACATACCCGCTAGAGGCCATGACGCCGCGTCGTACCGCGCCTCCAGAGAGGCGAAGAAGCAGAAAGAGGAGGAAAAGCAGCAAAGAGTAGCGATGCGCGCAAGGTTGCTCGCATCCCAACCATTGATACAAGAAGTAGTGCGTGAAGCCAGAAAACAGCCCGTGTCTCGAAATCCGAAGAGTCCAAATGCAAGTAATGCTGCAACAAGGTCAGGGCTATTGGATCAGATAATCCTCGAGCACACAGACGAGGAAGACGAGTCTGCCATTGAATAGAACCATACGAGCAGAAAGTGAGCTATGATCTGATATTGGCTTTTGTAAGTGCCTGCTGGAAAAGCTCTTTGCACCGGACCTGGCTTCCGAGCCTGGCGCACAGCAGGAAAGCTCCACTGAGCTTCCGATGTAGGCTGTACGTTTCTTCGGGTGGAGGTGCTAGTCGTTCCTTAATCATCACAGGAATCAACCCTCTGACACGATCTGTGATAGTCTGGTCCTTGAAGTCGTAGACGTCGGGAGCCGAGTCCATGAAGGGCTCAGCAAGAGTCATGACAGAGTCGATGTGAGCATTCAGCATGGCCTTGGATTCGTAACCAGTCAAGTAGCCAAGCTGTATCGATATGTCCTGACAAGCTTTGCGGTCCTTTCTCGCCGATGCATCCAAGACCTTCACGTATAGAGTCATGAATTTCTCCGGATATTCTCTGGACGCGCCGAAGTCCAATAACTCCAGCTTTTCTGTCTTTTCGTTGTAGAGGAAGTTAGTCCAGTTTGGATCGGTCTGCATATACCTGAACTCGATAATCTCGCGTAGACATAGACGCAGAATCTGTGTTCCAATCCAGTCCCGGGTTTTCTGGCTCATATTTTGTAGCTTTGTAACGCCCATGCCCTCCATGAACTCCATAGTAAGAACTTGCTTACCAGAGGCTTCGGCGATGATGGTAGGGACGGAGAATGCTTCGTCCGTTGCTAAAAGTTCTTGGAACCGTCTTGCCCCTTCTGCTTCACGTATATAATCGCATTCCCATGCAAGCTCCGTTCGAGCATTGGCGATGGTTTTGTCTAAATAAAGGCCTTTTGGCAGAAGACGCGATGCTGTCAGAAGCACGGATAAATTGCTGAGATCGGATGAGATGGATGCTGCTACGCCCGGATATTGTACTTTCACAGCAACACGTTGTCCATCCTTCATGACAGCGCGATGAACTTGGCCAATCGATGCAGCAGCTATCGGCTTCTCCTCGAAGGCTTCAAACATATCATGCCAGTCCGGACCGAGATCCGAAGCTATGACAGCATTTCGCTGTGAAGCTGGCATGTAGTCTGCGCTATCCTGTACACGCTGCAGGACATCATGGATGGGTTTGGGAAGCATCTTGGAATCTTGGAAACTCATCATCTGTCCCAGCTTCAGCGCAGCGCCACGCATCTTGGACAACTTGGCCACTAAGCGCTCCATATTTGCCGCACTTAGCATGACTGAGCCATTAGGGCCGCCAGATCTGCTAATGCTTTCGCTCACAGCCCCATATGCCATACTAGCTGCAAGGCCTCCATACTCGAACAATCGCCCGAACCTCGATGATGGCACTCTAGATTCTCGCATCTCGAACGGCTTGGCTTGTGCTGCTACCTGGGACTAAATTCCAGCTGTCAGCTGATCAGTCATTAGCTCCAAGTGTCTGCATGTACGAAGATGCTTACATTCGGTTTTTGGGCATCTTTGGCCATGTCTGCCGCAAGCTGCTTGATGTCTTCAGTTTCCCGAACATCGTCCTTTAGTTGACCTGCCCTTGTGTGAAACCCTTTGCTTCGTACACCACCAGGCACGTAACCCCCCTTCTTGCCACTCATCATCCGAGCGACTCTCGGACTGTGAAAGAGCTGCGATATTTGTTCCTCAGCAAGCTCTTGCTTCGCTTCATCAGCTTCACCCTTCTCGCTACCAGCATAAAACACATCTGCGTTGATGTTCTTAGACAAACCTGGTGCACCTTCTTGGACGTCTGACTCGGATTTCGGAACCTTGACACGAGGCAAGGCTGACAATACGGGCGAACTTGTGCCTGGTGGCTGGTAATATACATCCTGCTCTTGCTCGATACCAAAGTCTCGTGCTTCGGAGCTCTGAGCGCCAAACGGCGGGCTTGATGCCTCCGAGTCTGGTGGCCCAGCACTTCTGACGGGAATTTGTGACTCTGACTGCCGCTGCAGGCGTTTTGCGTCTTCAGACGATAAAGGGTTTTGCACAGATGGCTCTGGTATGCTGGATCGTCCTGAGCTTTGCACAGATAAGTCGGCTTGTGGTTGGGAATCAAGTGGCTTCTGACTCGTCTCGGTCGTGGGACGTGTATTGAATGTATCAGGTACACCAACTCCATCATCGACAGGTGTGCCCGCTGGCGGTATAGTCCCATCAGGCAATGGCTCTCTTGTTGCTTTTGCCTGCTCAACAGTGAGACTCTCATCTGGCGCTGGCTCCACGGATGAATGTTGCTCTGATCGATCGTAGAAGTGATCTTGCTTCACTCCTTCCTCAGAGGGTACGGGAGAAGTTGCACTGGGTACATTTCCTCCAGCCGGAATTTGTGTGCTTTGGTTTTGAGACCTTGCGGCATTAGCTGCAGCTTGCGTAAAGTTCTGTACTGTAGTGGATAACACAGGGTTCTGCCGACGTGCAGCCTTGGCTAGCGAGGAAGTCTTGCCGTAGAGCTCAAGCTGAGAAAAACGAATTGAGAAGTGCTTCGCAGCTACATTGCGGGAGGCATTGAATAAAGCGACCGCGTCTAAGATACGTCGTCCAGACATGTTGGCCGCTATACTGACATGGTATGAAGACAAGCGGACAACTGAAAAGAGAGACAGGGAACTCAATCGGAAGTTGTGCTGGATAGACTAAACCTTTGATATGATCGTTCGAGTTGCAGTGGGTGTGCAATGGAGGTTGGTGCAGTCGGACATCCCCCGATGATCGTCCATGCAAGATTGATGGAAATGCACACCTGAACCTTTCCCCCGAGCTTCCCCACAAATTACAGTATCCAAGACACTCGATCACGTTCCTCAATCTTTATTCTTACCTCAAGCATGACTTGATGAATGCTGATGACACTGGCGCATTGCGAGCGCATATCAGCGAGCTCGAGGCTCAGCTGCAAACTGCCAAAGGACTTCTGAGACGAGCAGAATCGGTGCCGGCTGACTCGAATGACCCTCTCGCAAGAACAAGCAGCCATGTTATAGCACCGGTGGCCTTACCACTGGGCCCTTCCATACACAATCTGCTGCTGCTATCGGACTCGGCATTGCCACTAGGCTCGTTTGCATACTCGAACGGCCTTGAGTCGTTTCTAGCACATCACAAGCCGCTCCCTGCAGGGACAACGAGTCTATCACTATTCCAGAAGTTTCTCAAGCTATCCGTACAGTCTGTGGCATACACGAACGTGCCTTATGCGCTTGCTGGCTTCCGAGATCCCTTGGATCTCATGGATTTAGACAACGATCTGGATGCTTCGACACCGTGTACTGTGGCGAGACGGGCGAGCGTTGCTCAAGGCAGAGCATTGTTGAGTGTGTGGGAAAAGGCATTTGCAACTTCCGCAAAGGAGCAATTTCCTGACGACGTTGAGGCTGTGGCAGCCGTTACTACGTTTGCTGCCGACCTTAAAGCATCGGCCGTTTCCAATGACCCTCTTCCTGTGAATGGCCACTTGGCGCCACTCTGGGGTGTCATTAGCCTTGCCATGGGCTTGAACCTCGAAGAAGCCGGCTACCTCTTCCTGCTGAACCATGCCAAGGCCGTCCTGAGTGCTGGTGTCCGAGCATCAGTCATGGGCCCGTACATGGCGCAAACTATTCTTGCAAGTCAAGAGCTCCAGGAGATGATCCGAGGCGCTCTAGAACGAGTTTGGCTCTTACAACCAGTGGATGCAGGCCAGGTGGTGCCAACTATGGACTTATGGATCGGAAGACACGAAATGCTGTACAGCAGAATTTTCAACTCTTGAAGGCCATCAAGGTGCTCCAGTAGGGGCTGGCAGAGGTATGGTTCTCATGCATGCGGATACGGTGCTTCTGCCCTTGGTACCAAACTCGGAGCACAGACAGATACAGCTCAAATCCTGCAATGTTAGCACAGAGCCTAGGTGGAGCTTAGAGATGAAGGAGACAGAGTTACAATGGCACAGGCAGACATGTCTGGCTGGATACACCTCCTGTCGTTCCGCAGGGGCTCGTTCTTGGAATACATATCTCGGTCGGGCAGGATTCAGGATACCATCTCCTCAATAGAGCCAAGCATTTCTTCCACACCTCCCATAGATTGTCTTCCTTTTTTGGCGTCTCGCTTTCGGCCTGTGTCTTTCTGTCTTCGAGGCTGTGTCTGCTTTTTCTTCGCCCTAGGCGCAGTCGCATCCTTCACAATGGCATCCGCAATGTCATCGAAACGACCTCCTCTAGCTTCCATTTGGTCAACTCCGCCGTCCTCGCCAGCAGGAGCTTCACCATCGGTATTCTCAGGTCTATCCTGGCCCTGTTCTTGAAACGGAATAGCAATGTCAGGGTCATCTTCAACATCATAGCCTTCCTCTCTCAATTTCTGATTATGGTCCCTCCGGAGCCTCGCTTCCTCAGCCTTGATTTCTGCCTCTATAGACTCTGGGTCAATGAGCTCAGCCTTTGTCCTCTCTGCATACTGCACGAGATCGACCTGTTCTCGCTCTTGCAGGCAGCTGTTCACACGCGCCTCATTGTTCTTGAGTTCTTTCAACCACTTTGCTTTCAATTGTTTTCTTGTCATGTCGGGAAACAGGCTTGCGACCATCATGAGATCTGTGCCAAACATGCGCAGGCCTTTATAGAAAAGGTCCGTCGTGTCGTCGTCCCATTTGAATCGTGGTGCACCATGTTTGGAGCCAAGTGTTGCTTGATTGACGTACTTGTATATACGATCATCGTCCCTGACATTTTCTCCCACCTCCCTAATAGCCTGTTCCGCCATCGCCGCCCCATCAACAGTTCTTGATGCATCGTCGACAAGGATCTGGCCATTAATAATAACCATGCCGGGGTTGGCAAGCCCGTCAAGAGACCCTTCTGCGGTACCGTCTGTCGGCTTTGACTTCTTCGAACCATATCTGCGATTTTTGTTTTCTATCATGCGCTTTCTTCGAATGTCTGCGTCCTCCTTTCTACGCGCCAAGATTTCCGCCCAGTTTTCTTGCATCAGCTTTTCCGTCTTTGACTTCTTTCCTATGCGGGTGTCCTTGCACAATTCGCCCATCTTAATTGCTGAAGTTTGAATTTCACGTGTCTCAGCATCTTCTGGCGTGACTGCTCGTTGCCTCCCGGCTCTGCCCTCCCCAATTGAGTCAACAATCTCAGCGGCAACCTCCTCCATTGTTTTGGCAGGACGCTTTTTCTTGGAAGCCTTCTTCCCCCTT
>Ga0210040_10011303_pt1 | contig 10123 bp, 2 predicted proteins | sample CryGeyCG12114_NA_FD_185462 | JGI IMG/M metagenome (GOLD analysis project Ga0210040, IMG submission 185462) | Groundwater microbial communities from aquifer - Crystal Geyser CG19_WC_8/21/14_NA (SPAdes) (version 2) | ecosystem: Environmental > Aquatic > Deep subsurface > Groundwater | place: USA...
TCATTTTCTTTAGTCCAGTTTGTAACTTTTAGCATATTGTCATTGACTAGAAGCTCCAAAATAGGTAATTTGTCTTTTTCCCCAATAAATAAAAAATTTGTGTCGTCAGCAAATAGTAAAGTCAACCCATTATTAATAATATTGGGAAGGTCATTAATAAAAAGGGAAAAAAGTATTATATTATTATATATCTTGCCAGCAATATTGGGTGAACTATTAAACTTCAACTGTGCTTTTTGTTTTGTAAATGAGTAATGAGCCTCTAAACTTTTGTACTTGATTGCTTGTCAAAGCAAGATATTTTTGTGCTTTCCATGGTTTTGAAACGAATCCAAAATTCGTCATCATTCACTCAAGTCATCTCTCGTATTTTTGTGCAGATTATCTTGCAGTCCTTTATAAAGTTTGCAAATCCCATATTGGAATTACGTGAAAACGGGATTCGAAAATGTTATTTCCCCACTTTGACTTTATAATTTATGAAATATGTAACTTGAAAATAGAACGGACTACTTGTACATATGTATTCGTGTCGTGAGAATAAATCCTTACTGTATGCAAATGCAAATTCACTGTGCGCCACAACTACAGCTGTATCCTCTTGACTTGGTACAAGTTTATAATAACACAAGGCAAGCAAGTTACAGTGGATGTAAATCTTAATATTTTACATGTTCTAGCAGTATTATTATGATTTTCTCTTGCAACCATAGACTAGCAGTTGTCAGTCAGTCGCAGTTAGTTGTTTGTTACCGTTATTTGCTTGTATCATATGCGAGCCATTGTAGTACATAATTCAAGTCAGTCGACCAATTTGATTGCCTATGTGCACAGCACCCAAACTATAGTACTTTAGTTAGTTGGCATTATAGGGCACGAGATTTATTTTCAATTTCTTGCTGTATGTTCTTTTTCACATTGGATTATATATCGTTTTATAATGCGCGCTACGATTTGATGATCCGCGTTTATTTTTTAGTTGTTGAATCCTTTTTTCAATATGAAAGTAGCAAGTAAATAACTAACAAACTGAAGTTTTGGGATTCACATTTCTCACGTTAAAATGGTCATAGCGAAACAAAATGTATGTATTTTGCAAGGAGAGAGTGGAAAATGACTCTCACACGGTAGCTTTGACTATGCCTCAAAAAGGTTTGATGGTTCGCTGATTTGCTTAATGCTTTTAAGAACATGCCCTCTATTGTTAGCTATAGTTCCAAAGTGAGACATGTTTGCTACTGGTGCGATTAAGACAGGGAAAAAAGAAGCAGACAATTTTTAACCATATAGACGCACAGTCAGTGGTAGTTTCTAACTAACTAACTAACTAACTAACTAAAAGTTTGTATACATTTTTGAGGCGAGGGATTTGAGAAACTGGTCGGTTAATTTTTAAAAAATCTTTTGGTAAACACAGGATGTGAATGAAGATTGTAATGATGCTATTTATTATATTGCATTTTTAATGAATTCAACGACCACCTATGGTCAAAAGTGAAATAGTGTTATCATTATGATTATTGTTGGGTAGTTTGCCAAGAAAAAACGGCTTATTATGTAGTCTTAAGTGTGTATCATCTTGGAGCTTTTCATTTCTAAAGTTCATTATGATTTTATTTCTTATCGTCACTTATTCACTGTCTATATTTTATTTGTGGACAGGTTTAGTTAGTTAGACCTCGTAAAATTCTTATGTGATGATGACAAGCAACTAATGAACTATAAATTTCATGATCCTCGTAGTTTTACGTTTAAATACTATGCAATAGTAGTAGTTAGTTAGTATTCAACACAATCCATTCATTTTGATTTAATTTTTTACTTGCAGATTATATTCTTCTGTGCTCAACTGTGACTAAAATTGGAGTCACTTACTATCTGGATCATAATAGTCAGCGTTTTTGTGCCTTTTAACAAAAAGAGTCTCCTACTAAACCTTCCGTGTCAGTGTCACCAGCACATTTGCCAAATTTTTGGACTCAACACCAAACAGTATATAGTGCTTTGGCTATAGACAGATGTCTCTTGTAGTTTCTTGAAAAATTGGTCTAAAACTGACTAAAGTTGACGCAAACTGTTCCAGGAGTTGACGGACGAGAAGGTGGTCTCGTCTTCATCATGAATTCCATACGAAAATGGCTCTATAAGCCAAAGGTAAGTCCTTTTAAAAAAAGTTGCCATTCGATTGCACAAGTAATTCAGTCTATTCTTTAAGACGGTGTGTGACAAGTGACTATTGTGCTGTTTGATAGCAAAGGCGTATAATTGTATTCGTTTGTTAGTTAGTTAGTTAGTTAGTGCATTTTACGCGAATGTAGAAAAGGTTTGAGACTGTAAATAAATTGAAATAGGACTGATTTCATCTCGATTTGCTCATTTCTATCTCATGCTAGATTGTAAGCTCTAGCTGCCTTTGTTGGCACGCTTTTACGAGTTCAGATTTCTTAATGAATGGTTATGGGATGAAAAGAGTTTGTACAGGAACGTGAAAAAGTGTAGAGCGTCTTTGATTGGGCTCAAAAGAGAGTGAAATAGGACTTGAAGCAATAAATAGTAATGAGCTGTACGTGATTTTCTGTCCTTTCGTCTAGTTGACAATGGTTTGTAGTTTGTAAATGAAGGAATAAATTGGGATTTTAAGGTTTCTTATTCGATATTCTGAGGAATTACTGCGTGCAAGATTTGGGTGGATGTGAATAGCACTCACTCACTAGATCTAGATTACTCTGCAGTTGCTTACTTATAGTTTTAGTTAGGCAGGAATATATAGGTTTAAGCCTTGTGCTGTGGTCTTTGTAGAGAATCCCTTTGAAATTTTGTCCTACATTTGAGGAGATGCTAAATTTTGCAACTTGACAGATCATACTCACAATGGTCAAGAGAACAGGATTGCTAGTTGATTAGTTAGCTCTAAAATGGTAATGAAATTTTCTCCCTAAAGTGTGAATTCCTGCATATTAGATTACAATCAGTGATTATGTTGTAGAATCGGACTGGTTTGGTTACTCAAGTTTCTTTGGTTTCCATTATGTGACTAAAAATAATATGTTATTTGGTTATTTCTTATGCCGTGTTCTCTGGTTTCATGATGTCAGCAAATATCATATTTTCTGGTGGAATTGGTGGAAATGTGGGTTCGTGGCTATAGAAAATCTGCTACACGCGATGTTATGTAAACAGGGATTTCTAAATTAATAGTAAAGGAGATGAAAGAATGCATATGTATAAGAAACCAATACAAGGCTTCGCAATAATTGAAACGTAATTTACAGTGTAGGGCTTTTGCCGATGAGTGGATCATATTTGAAAGACTACTCGATCTAATATGTAAACGAGATGCTTAAAATTTGGGAAATCTGATATTACTGAAGAGATTAAAATAGCACTTTGATCTTTTTTACTATGCACTCGATTCGTTTTTCTCAATTTTTTGGATTCATGAGGGAGAAGGAAGAATAATTTCAAACCACATTGCATACTGGTGTAGTAATATTGATCGTGATCCGTATACTTTGGCCAAGGACCTAGGAAAAATGACAATAGAATTGTGTACACAGCACACATTTTGTTGGCATTCAGTAATAGATGATAAGGATTGTCTGAAGTTGAAGTTTGGGAGGCGCAGAAGATGGACCATTGCTAATATTGTATTGCACAAGTTCAAATCATATGTCTATTTCCCATGGCCATTTAGCGACTGATAAAACTGAACCACCACGTAGTGTGTGTGTGTGTGTGTGCCTTTGATGGCAGTATTACTATTATTATTATGATTAGTTTTACTGGTGCCTGCCGGGGTGTTTGCTAGAAATGCATAAATTTTCAATGTCATCATTGTTTGGGAAGCCAAGTAATTCTCACTGATTGTGAATAGCGAGTTATAAATAGAGATGGTTGAGCTTTGAACATGTGTGAAAAATAAATTGTCACTTGTACCACACTTTAAGCCAGAAATTTCTTTACCTTGAGAACATGTCACCACATATTAGAAACAAGTAAAGAGTCAGTCACTGTATGTTTAATTAACAATGTTGGGATGCATGTTATGTGTGTGTGCAGCATTAATTTGTGACCTTTTAGTTAGTTAATGAAAAATAGCAACCCAAAGTCCCTATCAAAATCTTTATGCATTTTTGGTACAGGGTCGAGGGAATGTGAGAAACACATGTTTTCTCACTCTTGCTATTTTATGGGCAATTTTGGCTGTTTACTATCATCATCTGTGTCAATAATTTCACTTGGAATCAGTTTTTGTATATGTTGCATTCAATGACGCGTCCTAGAAACTTTTACACGCCTCGTTTCCAGGTTTAAAGTTGGTCATATCTTTTGGCAAGGATATTTTATTCTATCTCCGATTGGAAAATAAAATTCTGCTATACTATCTAATAACTAACTAGTAGCTGTACTTAATAGTACTATCCTAACCACCAGTAAGCAATGAATTATTTGTTTTTGTCCATAAGTATCAATTTCTCTTTTGTTTTTTACTGGTTTGAATGGTTAACGACGCAGCAACTTTGTAACTAAATACTAGTCATTGTGGTAAATAAGCCCCTGGATTTCAAAAGCAGATGCTTTGTTTTGTTATGAAGGGTACGTCGTCGTGAAATGGCTAATTAAATTACTGAATAACTAACTAACTAGCGTGGGGGTCACTAGCTACAAAAACAAGCCAAGCTGACTGCAAGTTATTTCCAGAAACACAAGGCTCCTGATTGTTGTGATTCTATGTTGCAATCGATAAAAAATGCGGGCAAACATGTGCTCGGAAAAACACGCATTATGCTGATGATATGGCATGCAATAAATTATAGTTAGTTAGTTAGTTAGTTACAGGAGTAGGAGCATTTTTCATGGAGACTCTATATGCTCACTCTCAGTACTGTAGTTAGTAAGCCTAGATGACTAACTAGAGAGTACAGATTTTGTGAACGCAACAGTTTGATGTTTGACATTGACCGCATTTTCATGTTTTCTCGACATTTGCTTTTTTTGCTCGTGCTTGCAGCAGCCTACATTTCATAGTTAAAGTCTTTAGTTAGTTAGTGCGTTTGTTGTGTGTATAGTTAGTTAGTGCGTTTGTTGTGTGTATAGTTAGTTAGTTGGTAGATTGTAGTCAGGATTGTTGAGTTCAAATAAATGTTATGTTTGGCTAATGTGTTAGAGTAATTTCTTTGACATTTTCCTTTAAACTGCTATTATTTTATAGATTTTGTTGAGTGCACAAGGAATTTTCCATTGGACTTATTATTATATGTAGTTTGATGCAGCAAGGTTGTTTAGTTTTTTTCTTTGGATCCACCCAAATAAATTGAACTTGAACCGAAGATGTTAGTTATAGTTTTAGAAATCCATCCTGTATTTTATTTTATTTTGTCAAAATAGCAAGTTTGGTGAGTTGACACGATATTTGGAGGATTGGATGTAAATTTGAAATTGTATGTTAAATTTGCCCTAGTTAGTAGTTTATAGCAGGATTGTGAATTGCATATTGTTTCAACTTACTCTTGTCACTAATTTCAGTGTGCAACCACTAAATGACATTTGTATGGGTAGAAAAGTAGAACAAAAAAGAATCCTTGTTTTTTTTGTAGTATCCTAATGAGTTTACTTTAAAGCACGTAATAGGTAGGTATAGTAATTTGTTGGGAAATAGTTAAAGAGGGAAACAAGCTTTTGGATTTACTTTTTTTGTCATTTTGTGTTGAAGATTGTGTCATGGTACATTTTTTTACTATTAAGCTATTATTCCATCCCAGGCGACATATTTTATATGCTCATGAGGTAATGTTTTTAGTTTGCATAGGTCGTAGTATAACACTAACTAGCCGATTTCATCATAGAAGACAATGGAACTCGTATTTGTTCTGACTGGTATTGCACGAAATTATGTGTATGTTAAACAAATGGCGCACAAACAAAGAGATCTTACATGACGAATATGAATTATTATAAAAACGGTTAGTCAGTGGCTGGTTAAATAATTCTGAACCGTTTAATTTGCATTGAGTAGCAGAGTACAAGTGTCAAACTACACTTTTCTTGAGGCTAAAAATATGTGGATACATTTGCGTGCGTATTTCTAGGGTCATTAGATTAGCTATTTAGTAAGTAAGTTAGTTAGTTACACACAGTTCCATTTATATGTGATTTCTTATCACTTATTGTAGTCGTACACTAATAATATTTCTTATCGCCGGAGATTTGCTTATCGCTTGTAGCAGGAGACGATTATAGCATTGTGCAGTAATAGAACTAATGGGCATTTGCTCATCCATTGCTCTAATTATACTTGATTGTTTCTTTTGGTTGGATAGTTAAGTAATGGGTTACTAAAATTTCACATTTTCTACTGGTGACAATCTTTTGGCATGACTATGTAACTAACTGTATGCATCTCCAGAAATCGTTGCCTTTTCGTCATTACAATAACTTTCGTTTTGATAACGATAATCAATCACTCTGGCATTACATGATCACTAAATATGAGTCCTCTGAGCTGAATGTGTCATACGTGGGTTCAAAACGAGTGGGATTTTACCTGTGTTCACTATATGGTGGTTTGGTTTTGTTTGTAATGATACGGGTGATTGACGTGATTATCGTTTTTGTACAAACCAACACCATCGCGCCTTGATGTTAGGTATAGGTTCTATATATTGGTAGATAGTTCATTGGTATAGTATAAGTAAATGACTATGCTGATGCTACTAAAAGCTTGAAGTGATATTTTAGTTTAGTTAGCGAGCGAGAAATAGTTTTGTTGAACAGATTTTTGAAATGAGTATTACAAGTCAAGAATATGTACTATATACGAGTCTGGAACATTCTGCAGGTAGGAATCGACTAATGCTTTATGTTGGGGCTTTAGGTAGTTAGTTTCCCAATTCAAACTTTAAGTTTCCCGCAGCAGATTAAATTTTACTCATCAACTAACTATCTGAATGCAAAATAGATTGATTGGTATGGAAGTTTGTAGAAAGTTAGATTGGTTAGGTTTGTCTGTTAGGAAGGACACAATGTGTACAAAATTGAAGCCACTGTGCTATACTATATGTAGTAAGTAAGTCATTTAGTAAGTGAGATTTTGGGAGCTTGTTAATTAATATAGGGAACGAACGAGTTTTTGGTTTGAAAAAAGTTTTTTTTTTGCGTTGAGTATACCAGTTTAGATAAAAATGTGATGACAGAGAGAAATGTTTGAAATTTTACAAGCAGTTAGTTTCCGGTACGCATACATAGTATGTTAATGTATACAAGACGGCGAGCAAATAAAATTGTCCGTTTTTTTCTATGTCAACATAATTTTTTATGCACACTCTGAAATGAAGACTACTCTGCTCAATCCATATCTTAGAAAGTAAATTTAGCTCGATATCTTTTATTGCTGTAAGTTAGTACATGTGAGAGAGAAACTGAGAACACGAGCAGGGAGGCTGGGATTTATTAACACTAGTGCGTGTAGATTCGGAGGAAAAAGATTAGGATTGACTTGAGTATTTGTAGAATACACAAATGTTGATTAGTTTTTGGGACGAGATTCTTTGGAAATGACTTTGGCTTCTCCTCTTCTGGAAATGAATGGAAAAGCAGAGCTTAATGTCTTCTATTATGTCCCATGATCCCTATGTTATAGAGTGGAAACAGATTTTCAGGGGAAATGTTGACGTATGTGATATGTGCGTATATTCCCATATCCCATGAAATCAATGGGATTGCAGTATTCGGGCATGAGAGCCTGCATTGCATAATAATAGGGTAAAAGCCTTGTTTTCCTATAACATGTCACCAAACTAGCTAACTAACTACCCAGCCCACCAAAACTTGTTTGTTGTTTACTAACTAATATGCATGTTGGCAAATGACAAATTTGCAATGTATCTTTCAATGCCAATGGTTTTTTTCTTTTCTTTCTGGAGATGAAACCAACTGTGAATTTTTGTCCAGCTGTACATTTTAGCTGGAATTTTGCCATAGTGCTTCTTGTTCCTGTATTTGGGCCATTTGTTTCTAGTAATGTTGAGCTCGCAATTTATTTCCTGTTGTAGTCTCCATACCATAACCAGTAGAGTGGATTTGTCTCGTTTTTTTCACAATGATTTATTTGTGAAAAGAATTTATATTTGGAGCAGTTGCGTTTAACTCTTGTGTGTGACAAAAGAGAATGGGCTTCCGGTTGGAAAAATACAGATGTTCCATGCTGGATCGGTTCACCTTTTTTTCACTCACTATGGACAACAATTGGTAGGTGCTATAGCAGAACAAGGAAATGATCCCAACCCCAAAATTGTACACACACATACACAAGTTTATGTGTGCCACATGTATTGTATCTATAGAATCTGTTTGTAGGAACTGGTGTACACCATATGCACGTGTATTTCTAAGTTTTTCCAGCTTACTTGCCACCTGGAAGGTAGTTAGTTCAAATTTATTCAATTATTTCAAATTCCGTATGTATCATCTACTATTGAAGAATAGAATTTCCATTTTTGGACACTCAAATCATTGGTTAGGTACATGCATCTATCCATACGATTAGTTGTCTTTCCTTCTCACCTATACATGTTTGACTAGTAGAAGATGATGGGATGCTAAAATCTTGTTGGGCGCATATTTTCTCATCCCACACGTAAAAAAAGTTCCTTTTTTCCATTATAGGGTTCCTTTGTTAACCACCATATCCAATTACAATAATAGTGGCTGGTTTTGGGCACGCGTTTTTTGTTCCAATCTAGTTCCATCTACAACTAAATATTAACTGAGAGCATGTGTTTGTCAGTCAGTTAGTTAGTTCTAGTTGCTAACTAACTACTACTGGAAATATGTCCTTCGTCTAGAGAACTCATCAATGCAACATCTCTAACTCTGAAAGCATATAAGAAGGGAGATTTGCATGTACACAGGTTTAGCATAGGATTTTATATTGTGTGTTCACCTGTTAGCTTGAATGGAATTAAGACACCCAACTGGCGTGCTAATCAACCATGCTGCATTATTATTAGCTAGCTAATATAGGGGTTTTTTTTTGCATTTGTCTGTGTATGTGTGTATGTACATACATACCTACCGATTAAGTGAACCAACTGGTGGTACGTGCAAACAAATTTGGGTAATAATTTTTTTGTTGCAAAAAAAATGGTTTATAATGTATACGTGGTATGAATTGCGCATTAAAATAGTTGGTAATGCTGGTTTCACTCCACTAGACACTTTGTTTTAGATTGAATTTCACGTGGTGGTTTGGTTAGTTTAGTTTTTAAGTTGTAAGTTAGTTTTTAGTATAGAGTGTCTATTTGGGTTTGGGCTTTGTCAAATGTAAAAGTACACTTGAAGTAGTATTATGGAATTAATTGCACTGTTTTGTTATGTGTGGTTGGGCGAGGAGATTTATGGGAGCAGAACAAAGCATTTTTTTTTGCACTTGATAATTTAGTAAAGGATTTGATTGCTATTATTAATAGTCCTGACATTTATCCTAGACGGGATTTCATGTGTTTAGTTTCATTATGATTAGGACATGTTTGAATATTTTGGTACTCAATTTTTGTATGGCGCGGTGCATGTTAGTTATGCACACAGAGATAGTAGATCTTCCAGATGGTGCAGAAAATATGCGTGCATCGTCTTTTATCCAGGGATTGAATAAATTATGATGTGCTATAGATTTTTTTTCCTGGAGATTAGATTTAGTTTCTTACGATATGTTATGGGATTTGGATCTTAAAATAGAAAGACAAAGGGATAAATTGATTTGCTGGATTTATCTATATTAATCTGATTTGGCATATGAATATGGCATTGCTCACGTCCCGTATGCCATTTTGAAGTATTGGCAGTATTAATAGTGTTTAGTTAGTTTGTAGCTGCATGGTAGCATGCATTTTTTTCTTATGCTGTCATTTAATGGACACATGTAGTCGCATTACATGTGATTTATTACGAAGCCGAAGGCGAAGTCAGGTAATTACCAACGGGAGCGCCCTATGCTGCCCATGTTAAAGCTAAAATCACCTGAAAACGCAAGATGAAATTTGTGTTAGTAAACTCTGTTTGGAACGGGGTAAAAGTTGTGTGCGCAGTTTTCAGACAGGTTTTAGAATAACCCCAACCGTGACCA
>Ga0210040_10011304_pt1 | contig 10121 bp, 9 predicted proteins | sample CryGeyCG12114_NA_FD_185462 | JGI IMG/M metagenome (GOLD analysis project Ga0210040, IMG submission 185462) | Groundwater microbial communities from aquifer - Crystal Geyser CG19_WC_8/21/14_NA (SPAdes) (version 2) | ecosystem: Environmental > Aquatic > Deep subsurface > Groundwater | place: USA...
TATGCCTCGCGCTTTGGCCTCATCCACCGCCGTGTGCTGACCCTGCGCGATGACGGTGCCGAGCTGATCGGGCAGGATCAGCTGGAGTCCGCCCCGCGCAAGGCCAAGCGCGGCAAGGTCTCCTATGCCGTCCGCTTCCACCTGGGCCCGCATGTCGATGCCCGCCTTGCCGAGGACGGGTGCAGCGCGGATCTGCTGCTGCCCGACGGCGGCGACTGGCGGTTCGATGCATCAGGCCATGCAATCGCGGTCGAGGAAAGCCTCTGGGTGGATGGCGACGGGCGGCCGCATCCGGTACAGCAGCTGGTGCTGGAGGGTCTCGCCTCGCGGGGCGGGGACTGCTTCGACTGGCGCCTGAGCAGAATTGGATAGTACGCGATCACGATGACTGAAGTGACGATCAGGCGGGCGCTGCTCAGCGTCTCGGACAAGAGCGGCGTGGTCGAGCTTGCCGCGCGTCTGCACAAGGGCGGCGTGGAGCTGGTCTCCACCGGCGGCACGGCGCGCGCGCTGCGCGAGGCGGGCCTGCCCGTGCGCGACGTTTCCGACATCACCGGCTTCCCCGAGATGATGGACGGGCGCGTCAAGACGCTGCACCCCCGCGTGCATGGCGGCCTGCTGGCGGTGCGCGACAATGCCGAGCATCTGGCTGCGATGGACGCGCACGATGTCGAGCCGTTCGACCTGCTCGTCTCCAACCTCTATCCCTTCGTCGAGACCGTGGCCGGCGGGGCCGAGCGCGAGGAGATCATCGAGAACATCGATATCGGCGGACCCTCGATGATCCGCTCGGCGGCGAAGAACCACGCCTTCGTCACCATCGTGACCGATCCCGAGGATTACCCGGTCCTTCTTGAAGAGCTGGCCGAGCATGACGGGGGGACGACACTCCACTTCCGCAAGCGCCTCGCGGCCAAGGCCTTCGCCGCGACCGCAGCCTACGACGCGGCGATCTCCAGCTGGTTCGCCTTCGCCGACCAGCAGCAGCGCTTCCCGGCCCGCCTGACCATTGCCGGCTCGCTGAGGGACACGTTGCGCTACGGCGAGAACCCGCATCAGGAGGCGGCGCTCTACGTGCCCGAGGGTCCGCACGCGACCGGTCTGCCGCAGGCCGAGCAGGTGCAGGGCAAGGCGTTGTCCTACAACAATTACAATGACGGCAATGCCGCGCTCGAACTCATCGCCGAATTCGCGGGCGGCGAGCCCGCGGTGGCGATCATCAAGCACGCCAATCCATGCGGCGTGGCGCGGCGCCCCGACCTGCTCGACGCCTGGCGCGAGGCGCTCGCCTGCGATCCGGTGTCGGCCTTCGGCGGCATCGTAGCGGTCAATCGTCCGCTCGACGGGCCCACGGCAAAGGCGATCTGCGAGATCTTCACCGAAGTCGTGATCGCGCCCGGTGCCGACGAGACCGCGCGGCAGGCATTTGCCGGCAAACCCAATCTACGCCTGCTACTGGTGCCGGCACTGCCCGATCCGCGCCGCCCGGGCCATTCGATCACGGCGATCGCGGGCGGGCTCCTCCTGCAGGATCGCGACAGCGGCCAGGTCACGCCCTCGCTCGTCCGTGTCGCCACCCAGCGGCAGCCCGGCGAGCGCGAGCTCGACGATGCGCTGTTCGCCTGGAACGTGGCGCGGCACGTCAAGTCCAATGCGATCGTCTTCGCGCGGGACGGCGTCACCACCGGTATCGGCGCAGGGCAGATGAACCGCCGCGACAGCGCCCGCATTGCGGTGCTGCGCGCGCGCGAAGCGGCCCAAGGTGCAGGCTGGAGCGAGCCGCGCACGGTGGGCGGCGTTATGGCCTCGGACGCTTTCCTGCCTTTCGCCGACGGGCTCGAGATCGCGATCGAGGCGGGCGCGACCTGCGTCATCCAGCCCGGCGGTGCCATGCGCGATGCGGAAGTGATCGCCGCCGCTGACAAAGCGGGGATCGCAATGCTGTTCACCGGAATGCGCCACTTCCGCCACTGATCAGCCCGGCGGATCGACCAACTGCCCTCGGCGTTCCACGGGCGACGCGTGCCCATGTTGCAGGCGACCCCCGCCGCTCCTAGATGAACGGCGATCGACGGCGCATTCACCGGCTCGACAGCCGCGAACCGGTATCGGCCAGCCGTCCCAGCACCTCGCAACGGAATATCGTCATGCGCCTGTTCAAATCGGAACTTTTCCGCTCGTTCTTTGTCGGTTTCGGTGTGACGGCGCTCGTCATGACGAGTGACGCCCTGCCCTATTTTGGATGAACCCAATGAAACTGCGCGCCAAGCCTTCGCTGCTCGCCCTGTTTTCCGGTATCGCGCTCGCCACCGCGGCGTGCCAGAGCCCGGCGCTGGCTGCCGAGGCGGTGGTCGACGCACCCGTCGCGCAGCGCACCTCGCAGGAGAGCGGCGGCCTCAAGAGCGCCTATTTCGCAGGCGGTTGCTTCTGGGGCGTCGAAGCCGTGTTCAGCCACATGAAGGGCGTGAAGAGCGTCGTCTCGGGCTATCACGGCGGTAATGCCGAGACGGCGGACTACAGCACGGTCTCGAGTGGAGTGACCCAGCACGCCGAAGCCGTCCGCGTGACCTACGATCCCAAAATCGTGCGCTACGACCAATTGCTCCAGGTGCTGTTCTCGGTTGTCGCCGATCCGACCTTGAAGAACCGCCAGGGGCCCGATAGCGGGTCGCAATACCGTGCCGCGATCATCCCGGTTTCCGACGACCAGAAGGCAGTTGCGCAGGCCTATCTCAAGCAGATGTCCGCCAGCGGCAAGTGGGACCGGCCGATCGTGGTGGGGATCGAGAGTGCCAAGAAGTTCTATGCGGCCGAGGATTATCACCAGGACTTCGCCCGCAAGAACCCGGGCCATCCCTACATCCGCCGCTGGGATGCCCCCAAGGTAGAGGCGCTGGAGCGCATGTTCCCCAATCTGTATTCGGCCTCGTTCCAGACCGGCTGAGAGGGAGCGCGCGCTTTACGCCCGCTCAGATTGTCCCGCGCCCCGGGCGCACCTATATCCGTGCGATGAGCGGGCACAGACACCACGAACATTCGGGCGACAGGCTGGTGGCCGAGGCTGAGGCCGTGCTCGAGAAATCGGGCGAGCAATGGACCGCGATGCGTGCCGACGTATTCCGCGCGCTGGCTGCCTTCGGCCGCCCGGCATCCGCCTACGACATTGCCGAGGAGGTGGGCCGTTTCCGCGGGCGGCGCGTGGCGGCGAACAGCGTCTACCGCATCCTCGACCTCTTCGTGCGGACGAACCTTGCGAACCGCATCGAGAGCGCGAACGCCTACCTCGCCAACTCGCACCCGGGATGCCAGCACGATTGCATCTTCGTAATCTGCGACGATTGCGGCCAGGCGAGGCATCTCGACGATGACCGCCTGACCGGCGCGCTGCGCGATGCCGGGCGCCAGGCCGGCTTTGCCGACGTGCGGCCGGTGGTCGAACTGCGCGGATTATGCGAGGATTGCGCGAATTGACGCGCGAGCAGACCCCGCCCTTTGCCTGAATCGACACTAGTCCCAACCACGTGTAAGCCCCGAAGATGACATCAAGGCCCGAAACGCCGCTGCTCGACAAGGTCGGGACGCCGCACGAACTACGCGAGCTCGAGGCCGGCCAGTTGCGCCAACTCGCCGATGAGCTGCGGATCGAGATGCTCGACGCGGTCGGCACCACTGGCGGGCACCTTGGCTCGGGGCTCGGCGTGGTCGAATTGACGGTGGCGATCCACTACGTCTTCGACACGCCGCGCGACCGGCTGATCTGGGACGTGGGCCACCAGGCCTATCCGCACAAGATCCTCACCGGCCGGCGCGACCGCATCCGCACGCTGCGCCAGGCCGGCGGGTTGAGCGGCTTCACCAAGCGCAGCGAAAGCGAATACGATCCGTTCGGCGCCGCGCATTCCTCGACCTCGATCTCGGCCGGGCTCGGCTTTGCCGTCGCCAACAAGCTGACCGGTGCCGAAGGCAAGGCCATCGCGGTGATCGGCGATGGCGCGATGAGCGCGGGCATGGCCTATGAGGCGATGAACAACGCCGCGCAGGCCGGCAACAGGCTCGTCGTGATCCTCAACGACAACGACATGTCCATCGCGCCGCCGGTCGGCGGGCTGTCCGCATACCTGGCGCGGCTGATCTCCAGCAGCGAATATCTCGGCCTGCGCTCGCTTGCCTCGAAGGTCGCCAAGAAGCTGTCCCGCCGGGTCCACACCTCGCTGGGCAAGGCCGAGGAATTCACCCGCGGCATGGTCACCGGCGGGACGCTGTTCGAGGAGCTCGGCTTCTACTACGTGGGACCGATCGACGGGCACAATCTCGATCACCTCGTCCCCGTGCTCGAGAACGTGCGCGATGCGGACGAGGGCCCCGTGCTGGTCCATGTCGTGACCAAGAAGGGCAAGGGCTACGCGCCGGCCGAGAGCAGCGCCGACAAGTATCACGGTGTCGCCAAGTTCGACGTGATCACCGGCGAGCAGAAGAAGTCCGCCGGCGGCCCGCCATCCTACCAGACCGTATTCGGCGAGACGCTGACCAAGCTTGCGGAGAAAGACCAGCGCATCTGCGCCATCACCGCCGCCATGCCCAGCGGCACGGGTGTCGACCAGTTCGCCGCTGCGCATCCCAAACGCGCCTTCGATGTCGGCATTGCCGAGCAGCATGGAGTCACCTTCGCCGCGGGCCTTGCCGCGCAGGGCATGCGCCCCTTCGCGGCGATCTATTCCACTTTCCTCCAACGCGCCTACGACCAGGTAGTGCACGATGTCGCCATCCAGAACCTGCCGGTGCGCTTCGCCATCGATCGCGCCGGACTGGTGGGCGCGGACGGGGCGACCCATGCCGGCGCCTTCGACATCACCTATCTGGCGACGCTGCCCAATTTCGTCGTCATGGCCCCCGCCGACGAGGCCGAGCTGGTCCACATGACCTATACGGCCGCCGAACATGACGAGGGGCCTATCGCCTTTCGCTATCCGCGCGGCAGCGGCGTGGGCGTGGACCTGCCCGAAACACCGCAGAAGCTGGAGATCGGCAAGGGCCGCATCGTGCGCGGCGGCGACAAGGGCGGCAAGGTGGCGCTCCTGTCACTGGGCGCGCGCCTGGCCGAGGCGCTCAAGGCGGCCGATATCCTCGAGGCCAAGGGACTGGCGACCAGTGTGGCCGACCTGCGCTTCGCCAAGCCGCTCGACAATGAGCTGATCCGCCGGCTGGCCACGACGCACGACGTGGTGGTGACGGTCGAGGAGGGTTCGATCGGCGGCCTCGGCGCGCATGTGCTGACGCTGGCGAGCGACGAGGGATGGACCGATACCGGCCTGAAGATCCGCACCATGCGCCTGCCCGACCTGTTCCAGGACCAGGACGCTCCTGAAAAGCAGTACGACACGGCCCGGCTCAACGCGCCGCATATCGTCGATACGGTGCTCAGCGCGCTGCGGCACAACAGCGCCGGGGTTGAAGAGGCGCGCGCCTAGGCTTTCACCGGCCAGTGAGTCGCTGAGATGGGCGGGCTCAGACCTGCACGAAGGTCACCGCAGCCAGGATCACCAGACCCGCCAGCGCCACGATCATCTGCGGCGGTCGCAGGGCGGCAAAGAAGCGCGGCGCCTCGCCCTGGCGCGCGGCATGCGTGTCATAGGCAAGGGCGCTGAGATAGCCCATCGCCAGCACGGGGAAAACCCACAGCGGCGGCACGACCAGCGCGACCAATCCGCACAGGAAGCGCCACATCATCACCGCCAGTTGCGAGAAGCGCGGGCCTCCTTCGGTGAAGAAGCTCAGGCCGCGCACCACGCCGGCGATGAAGATGAGGATGGCGGCGGCCCACAGGCGGGCGAGCGGCACGGCCCAGGCGTAGCCGGCCCAGGCGAGCAGCGACAGCAGCAGGATCAACGCGGCGGGCCCGTAGCCCAGAAGCAGGCTCAGGGGCGGAATTCGTCGCGGAGTGTCGTTACGCGCTTGCGGCATGGATAGCGAACGACGCCGGCTGTACCCTGTTTCCCCGGATTCGTCTTGCGTGGCCGCTCACAACCAGCGCCAGACGCCCGCCGGTACACCGCCGACATGGATGTGCGCGAAGGTGATCGCCAGCCAGGCGAGTGCCGCAGCGATCCACAGCACGGGCCCGGCGGCGAACAGCGAATGCCAGCGCGGCCAGTAGGTGGTCTGGCGCTCCCATCCAGTCCAAGCCTCGCCAAGCAGCCGCTCCTTCTTGCGGTCCTGCAGCCGCGCGCCGACGAGCGCGAGCACCAGGATCGCGCTTGCGGCGATCAGCGTGCGTGCGCTCCAGAACAGCAGGATATGCGCCACTGCCCACAGCGCGAAGCTCCACATCATCGGGTGCCGCGTGACCTTGAAGACACCTGTCGGCCGGGCCGCCTCCACCTTGCTTGCGGAGGTCTGGGGGAGCGCCGGGTTGTTCCTGAACGATCCGAACAGCAGCACGAGTGCAATTAGCGTAAGCACGCTGGCAAGCAGCCACAGCGCTTGCCCCGGAACGCCCGAAACGGGCGAACCGGGTGGTGCGGCGCTGAAGGCCTGGCTCATCCAGTACAGCGCAGCGATGCTGACGAGCGAATAGACGAGCAGGAAACCCCGCTGGCCCAGCATGCCTACCATCGCCGACCGCAGCGGATGCGACATGACGAAGTGCGTGCCCACGAGAGCGATGCTCGCCAGTGCCAGTGAGAGCAATGCGGAACTCATCGATCGGGCTTCCTGGCGAGAGAAGTGGAAACTGCGCGCGGCACGGAGCCAGCCACGCCGGTCAGCGCCCTGCTATGCCAAGCAGTTCGATCGTGAACAGCAATGTCGCCCCGCCCGGGATCGGCCCGCGCCCGGCGGTGCCGTAGGCGAGCGTCGCGGGGGAGGCGATCTCGATCGTGTCGCCCACGCCCATCTGCGGGATGGCCAGCCGCCAGGCCGGAACGAGCCCGCCGAGCGGGAAGGTCGCCGGCTCGCCGCGCTCGTACGAACTGTCGAAGGTGCGCCCGTCGACGAAGGTGCCCGCGTAATTGACGGTGACGGTATCGCTCACCGAGGGGCGCGCGCCCGAACCGTCGCCCGCCACGCGGCGCCAGAGCAGGCCGCCATCCAGCGCATACCAGCCCTGCGCCGCGCGCTCGGCCAGGGCGGCCTGCTGCGCGTTGTGCCAGGCAGAGGACTGCGCCAGGTCCTCGCCCGCCTCCTGCGCCATCGCGCTTGCGGGAGCAGTCAGCAGCGCCAAGGCTGCGAGTCGCATCAGCATCGCGCGATCCTCACCAATCGTAGGCTTTGGGCAGGTCGCTCTCGTCGAGATCGCGATAGCGGTCGCGCAGCCTGGTCTGGTGATTGGTGAGCGGCTGCTCCACGCCGTCGATGTAGACGCGCACGGTGTTGGAGCTCAGCTCGAGCGGATCGCCGTCCCATACCACCACGTCTCCCACGGCGCCCGCGCTGAGCACACCGGCCAAAGGTCCATCTGGCCCGCCATAGCCGCTGATCTCTGCGGGAATCGAGCTGATGACGGCGAAAGCCTCGCCCCAGCTGAGCCCCGTCGCGCCGGGCAGCTTGTTCAGCGCCACCAGATTGCCGGCATGCTGCGTGGCCCAGCGCGGCTGCTGATCGGTGCCAAGGAAGCCGCCGAGCGCCACCTTGACCCCGGCATCCATCATCCGGCCGACATTGGATTGAGTGGCAGCGAGGATCTCGAAGCTGGCCGGCAGGTCGGTAAGCGCCTCGGCCAGCACGGGCACGCCCGATGCGGCGATCTCGTCCGCCATGGTCCAGCCCTCGGCGGCGCCGACCAGCACCATGTCGAGCCGCGGAAACTCCTGCCTGAGCGCCAGCACGGCCCGGATGTCGGCAGCCCGGTCGACCAGGACGTAGAGCTTCTGCCGCCCGGTGACGACCGGCACCAGCGCCGCGGCGTCGAAGCGGGTCAGCATTGCGTCGCTCTGACGCTCGCTGTCGCGCCCCGCGACCTGCGAATCGATCGGCACGTCGTCGCCGGTGTCGATGTCGGGCGCACGCGAGCTGCCGGTGGCGATCTCGTCGTCATCGTCGAGGTCCAGCGCCTCGCGCAGCGCATTGCGGAACAGGGCATGCGCGGCGATACGGCTGCCGCCCGCGATGCGCCCGCCATATTCGCCCAGCACCACGAGCTGGAAGGCGCGCGGACGCACGATTGCCTGCGGATCCGCGCCCAGGTCGATCACGGCTCCCTGTCCGGCGAAGATCGAGCCGGCAGGATAGGCCGTCACCGTCGCCCGGGTGACGCCGCCCGCGCGGCTGATGGCGATATTCTGCGAGGCAGGATTGATCGCGGGCGCCACGTCGAGCGCGGCGCCGAACGGCGAGCGCGTGGGCCGGGTGTCGTTGCTCTCGTCCACCGCCTCCACGTCCCACAGGCCCAGATCGGTGACTGCCGAGAACAGGCCCGGCGTCACCCAGCTGCCCGTGCCGTCCAGCGCGGTGATGCCCGCGGGCACGGCCACGTTGGCGCCGGCCGCCGTGACGCGGCCACCCTGGACGACGACAGTTCCATTCTCGATCGGGTCGCTTCCATCGCCGATCACCAGCGTGGCGCCGGTGATGGCGAAATCCTGCGCACCTGCGCTGCTGCCGGCCAAAGATGCCGCCAGCACACCTGCAAGGCCCAGGAAAGTGCGGGGGCGCAGCCGCCCCTTTCGTGCGTTGGTGAAGCTTGCCCGAGCGTTCATTTCGCGTCTCCCTCGCCGGGCTGGCCGAGCTCGAAGTCGCTCACCGGGCGCATCTGCGGGTTGAGTGCATCATACATCAGCGCCCCGTCGATCCACACCTTCTCCGGCCGCGAGTAGACCGAGAGCGGATCGCCGTTCCACAAGACAACATCGGCCATCTTGCCCGCGGCGAGGCTGCCGGTCATGGCGTCGATGCCCATCGCCTTGGCGGGGTTGAGCGTGAACCAGCCGACCACCTGCTCGTCGGGAATATTGATGCCCATGCGCGCGCCGTCGGCCTGCGCCTTGGCTGCTTCCTGGTTCAGCCGCTGGATGCCGTTCTCGTCATCCGAGTGGATGATGGTGCAGGCGCCGGCGTTCTGGATGAGCGCGGCATTTTCGGGGATGCCGTCATAGGCTTCCATCTTGAAGCCGTACCAGTCGGCCCACACGGCCGAGCACACGCCCGCTTCGCGCAGCAGGTCGGCGATCTTGTAGCTTTCCACCGCGTGATGGAAGGCGCTCACCTTGTAGCCGAATTCCTTCGCCATATCGAGCACCAGCGCCATCTCGTCGGCGCGGTAGCAATGGTTGTGGACGAGGATGTCGCCCGCCAGCACGCCCGCCAGCGTCTCCATGCCCAGGTCGCGGTCGTGATCCTCGTCGGCGGCGTAGGCCTGCGCGTCGATCCAGGTCTGCCGGTTGACCGCGAAATTGCCCATGCGGGTTGAGGGCATCACACCCTTGTTGCCGTAGACGCGCTTGGGATTCTCGCCGCACGCCATCTTCAGGCCGTAGGGCGCGCCGGGAAACTTCATGCCCTGCACGGTGCGGCTGGGCACGTTCTTGAGCGTGACCGACCGCCCGCCCATCAAATTGGCCGAGCCGGGCAGGATCTGCAGCGCGGTGACGCCGCCATTGGCCAGCGCGCGGGTGAAGCCCGGGTCCTGCGGCCACACCGAATGTTCGGCCCAGACTTCGGGCGTGGTGGGGCTGGTCGCCTCGTTGCCGTCCTCGTGCGCTTCGACGGAGGGTGTGGGATAGTCGCCCAGGTGCGAGTGGATGTCGATCACGCCGGGCGTCACGAACTTGCCGCTGCCGTCGACCCGCGTGTAGCCTGCAGGGATGGCCAGATCGGCCCCGCCGATGGCGCGGATCTGGCCGTCGGCAAACAGCACGGTGCCATTGTCGATCCGCCCGCCGGCTCCGTCGAACAATGTCGCGCCCACCAGGGCGGTGGGTACGCCCGGATAGGCGTGGTAGGTCGAGGCGAATGGCGCGGCCTGCTCGGCACTGCGCGACGCCTGCCCGGGCCCGCTGTCGCCGCCGGTGGTGGCACAGGCGCCCAGAAGCGCATTCGCGGCAAGGATTACTGCCGCGCAGATCGATCTTTGCATAGGTGTCCTTACCCCTGCGGACGTGTCGCCGGATGAAGGCCGGCTTCCTGTG